>Ga0265798_10003035_pt1 | contig 24205 bp, 16 predicted proteins | sample P3T30metagenome_FD_192430 | JGI IMG/M metagenome (GOLD analysis project Ga0265798, IMG submission 192430) | Plant litter microbial communities from East Loma Ridge, Irvine, California - P3 T30 | ecosystem: Environmental > Terrestrial > Plant litter > Unclassified | place: USA: California...
GCAATACGACGGCTGCCTTCCCACCTGCACAGCGAGTATGACTTCTTCGACATTCAGTACAAGCTTGCCGTAGCTTCGTTTTATGCGACCGAGTACAGGAATGCCAGGAACGTGCTCGTGAACTTCATTCGCCAGGAAGCATTCACTCATGATCAGAGACTTCAAATTGCACATGCCTCTTTCCTGTTGGCTTGCGTTTTCGTCGAAACAAGAGAGCTCGAAGCCGCCCGCTCTTCATGCGCAAACTCAATCCAGACATACCGACACCTCGCCGAAGTTGACAGTAAGGTTTTCGACCCGAACCTGGCTTTAGCAGCTCGCATTGAGCTTCTTTTGGGCAACCGCGAAACGGCAACTGCTTTGATCAGTCAAATTACCTCCTCTCAGAGGAACGATTTGATCAGCCACTATTCTAGGCTTCCTCACAAACATGGCTCGAGCATCGCAGAGCGCAAGAGAATAGTTTCCGGCGAAGACTATCTTTTTGCGAGCGCCGGACTTTCAGAAGAGTCCGGCAGGACCGAAATGGTGTCGTTCTCACTTCCAGAACAGCAGACACGAAGCAGACTGTCTTGGAAAAAGCGACCACGCGAAACAAGAACAATTCTACGATCGTCTGAACCGATACTCACGCAACTTCACATTGCAGCACTTTTCGGTGACACAGAATGGGCGACAGCACTCATCGCAGACGGCGCCGATGTCAATCACGCATGCACGATATCGACTTCGGATTGCCGGCAATTGCGCTGGAAACGATATCACGATCCACTTATGCCAATCACGCCGCTAGCATGTGCTCTTCTACTCCGGCATGTCGACATGATCCGCTTACTAGTGTCTCGAGGCTCACTGTTGACAACATGGGGAGGATCATCATACGCAGTGGCACTCCTGAACGAAGCTTACGTTGAGGACGACTCATACACAATGGACGAGGTCCTGCGATGCCTCAAACACCTTGGCTGGGACATCAACTCCCTCGTTGACATCGACTGCAGTAGGAGCTGTCGGACTTTACTGCACCATGCAGCGTCTGTGCTCGATGCTGACAATGTGCGACACCTGACTTCATGCGGTGCAGACGTCCTCGCGAAAGACGAGCAAGGCAACATTCCTCTTAACCTCGCCATGAAAGCTACTGGAAGCGCCGTGACCAAGGCAATGTCAATACTGCTGCAACGCAGTCCGCAAGAACAACTTGACAGCCGAGACCGCCATGGCCGGACGCCACTGCACTGTCTTGTTGACCTCGACAACCACATGAGCGAGGACGCCGCTTGGATTCTACTAAGGGCCGGGGCGAACCCTTTTCTAACAGACCACTCCGGCAACACGCCGTACAAGTGGTTCTTGCGAAATCGCCACCACTGGACCGAGATCCGTTCTATATGTGAAGAGTATCAGACGAGGGCATCTACAAACAATGGTCCAGACCGTTATTCGGTCTCGCAGGGCTCAAGATCGCACACCACTCAATTGCAGTCGACGTCCGTGTCAGACGTTCCTTCCGTGCAGCCCCTCGCCTTCAACGCCAGGATCCGTCCGACTACGATGTGAAGCTCGAAATTGTTCTCGATACGGTCGCTATCCTGCTCATGATCTGGCATATCACGTTCACTTCGACACCTTTTGCAGATGACCGATCTGTGGTGATGATGACTTGGCCTTGCTTGGCCTGATCGTCCACCATCCCGGCTTGCTCATCACTTTTGGTCTACAGACACTGCGAGTAGTAATCACCCGAAATTTTGCAGGTCGAACCCGGAGCACAGCTAGTGCATCCATTCCAACCAATACCACCGCATCTGGGCTGGTGTTAGCACTGCATGGTTTTTTCCAAGGCAGACTTTACTCACTGTCCATATTTCGGAGAGACGCAGCCGGTGGCAGTCGGCGCCGCGGTAGTCGTACGGGCGGAGGTAGTAGTTGCAGCCGTGGTGGAAGTGCTCAACGTTGTGGCCTTGGAAGTCGAGGAAGTGCTCAAAGCCGTGGTCTTTGAAGTTGTAGCCGGTCGAGAAGTCGTAGAGCCCGTAGATCCACCAGCAGAGCAGCCAACTCGGCTCCCAGCGATCGCAACGTCGTCATACCAGAAGGTGTTCGTAGCCGAACCGTACGACTCCCAGCCAAAGTACACGCCAGAGATCTTCGGGACGAACTTGCTTCTGGTCCATCCGTTCGCATTCGGGTTGGAAATACCTGGTCCGACATTCAGGCCAGGGACGGCGGCGCCGTTGATCCACGTCTCGATGGTACCATCAGTGCCGAGATGGTACTCGAGGCATTGCCACGAGCCGGCTGGAAGGTTGGCAGAGGTCGCAATACCTTGTGGGGAGAGGTCAGGAAGGGTCGCGTCGTTGTCTTGTCGATTCCACATCATGATCTCCGACATGCCACCGAATCGAAGGTGCTGGTTCACTCCTTCGGCCGCGTCTGGCATCACGACGAAAGTGACGTGCTCCGAAGTCAGGGCTTTGGCGGCTTGCCTTGTTGAAGTTGTTAGTCGGGTATGGTCCCTGACGTCTGATATCGAGCAGCTACTGTACTTACATCCATACTCTGACATATACATCGCCGCTTGGGACTTTCGTCGTTCCAAAGAAGGCATGGCCACAGTATCCTCCAGCACCGGCCACTTTGATCGAATTGCTTCCGCTGTGTGCTTTCGTCGTGTCGAGCGAGACTGTACCACCCTGGTTGCAGTCAGGAGCGTAGGTTGCCCAGGTCGTTTGATCCCAACCGCTTTCAAAGTCGTTCGTTATCTGGGCAAGAGAAAAGGGTAGCAGCGAAAGAGCTGCCAATCCAAATTTGCCAAACATGGTTGCTGGTGGCGGTTCGAGGGACTGTGGCTGGGGAAGGAGTATGTCAAAGACAACGACAACAAGGCGAAAGTCCAAGGGTATTTGAATTGATAATCTTCGTGGTAGCACAGCGGCTATTGCTTTCTGTGCGATCCAGGCTGTCTCGCATGCAGCATGTTCGTACTCCATCCCCAGCCCAAATCTGCCACTCCGCAGTGGCCCGTCCTGCGCATTTGTGTTTCCATATTACAGTCTTGCGGAGCCCGTGTTGTTTTCTGTTCGGTGGAGTCGGAGCATCACGAACCGCGTCCACATTTGGAAACAGCGGCTCCCTCCGTTTCAAGTTGATCGAGAGGATCCGTCATAAGAACCAGCAAGCTTTTGATTCTTTAGCCGCGTGAGCTTGTCGGAGTGGGCGGGCCGGGTTCTCATTTGACCAAGGAGTAGTTTTACACCGCATGGTATGGGCACTGCTTTGCTGCAAATCCAGGCTGGGTATTGACAGAAGCACGCCGTTTGGACTCCAATCATTGTTTGTCGCCAATCATCGGTCAGATGATCCGTCAACACAAGCTTGTGAGAATTATCGGGACTCTCACTTACCTGAGATCAAAACGCAAGATCGGACTGAGCCAGACAACCATTCCATCGAAAGTTTTGCGTCTCATGGATCAAGCCGACAATGATGTGTTACCCCAACCCTAACCCTATGAAACTGATGTCTTTGGCTCACTCCAGTTCATGCTAGTCGGTCCTATGGGGAGGTACCGGCGACTTTCGCATATCAAAAACATCCTCTCACCAGCGAGATACTGCCAACATTCGGTGGGAAAAGTATAGTATCTCTCCGGATCGAATCCTCGAGAATAGTTATACCAGCAACTCAAGCACGTTGTTAATGAATCGTACTAGTGAGGCGAGTGTACATCAGACAAACTTTGGCATATACGGCGGCATGTGCGAGTTGGTGATTGTGGGTACAACGGTGGACGGATGCTCGATAAATCATCTCGTTACGATCACAGGAGGATGGTACGTATGTCTTGTTCACTCGATTTACCTACAGAGAGTGATGAGTACTTGGGGACGTTGAACGACGGTATAAGGTATGCCAAAAGCGTGTTCCGCCTTACGCTCGAAAACCACAGTTTTTGTATCGGCACTTGAGAACAGAGACTGATTTCTAATGGGCTCGACACCGTGAATCGCTAGTCTCAATGGTCTGGTTTCCATTCTAAGTAAACGCCCTCAATCATTTCTCGAAGAAATACGTCAGGATCAGTTAGCCACGCAGATCTCGGCAAATCGCCCCACAAAGATCGAGCGCTTCGCATTGCCGGACCCGATCTCTCGGTGGTCGGAGCGACGGACTTCTCAACACCACCATCACGCCTCTTAATAATGGAATGTGAGTTTAACGCTATGATGATCGTGCGAATATGACCAACGTGCGGTCCGATGGAGAGCTCTGGTGAGTACAATAGTTCGTGATGCCCGCTGCCAGTGGTGGATCCTCCGTCACGCCCGCTCACCGACCGCCGAAATGCGTACAACATCACTCTGCCTCACCTTGGCCATCAAATCGGCATTGGCTTCTTCGCTGTACAGCAACTCATTCGGAGTTCCGGGACTCAATGCCACTTATGACTACATCGTGATTGGCGGCGGCACCGCTGGACTGACAATTGCCGCACGACTCGCCGAGGACTCCAATGTCTCCGTTGCTGTGATAGAGGCAGGAGGCTTCTACCAGCAGGAGAACGGAAATGGAAGGTGAGCGACGAGCATGATCTGGCCGCTTGGGGTAGAAGGGGCTTTGAACTAACCACACATAAGCGTCATTCCCGGTCTATGCACAACGCAATTCACAGGCTCAGATCCAGACGACACCCAGCCTCTCATCGACTGGGGCTTCACGACAACACCACAAGCGGGACTCAACAACCAGGTCTCGCACTATGCTCGGGGCAAGACGCTAGGCGGATCCTCTGCCAGGAACTACATGGCTTATCACCGAGGCACAAATGGCAGCTATGGATTGTGGGCTGATGAGGTCGGAGATGAAAGCTACAGACTTTCGAACCTGGATCAATATTTCGAACGAAGCATCAACATCACGACACCGAACCCCAATATTCGAAAGTCTAATGCCACCGTCAACTACAAGGTGAAGACGAACCAGGCTCAGGACGATTATCATCATCCACTACACGTCACCTGGTCGAACTGGGCAGCCTCCATCTCAACATGGTCCTTTGCCGCATACCGGACTCTCGGACTAACTTCAGACCCTGCTGCGTTTGAGGATGGTCAGCTAGATGGGTACTTTTACAATCCTTCGACGGTCGACCCCGACACCCAGGAACGCTCATCGTCACAAACTAGTTTCCTCGACTACGCTATGCAGACCACCTCCATCAAGGTTTACACCCACGCATTGGCTCGTAAAATCTTGTTCACCCAGGATCAGGCTGCGAACGGTGTACTTGTACAGTCAGGCTACAAGAATTACACGCTCAGTGCCAAGAAAGAGGTCATTCTTTCCGCCGGAGCATTCCAATCGCCCCAGATACTGATGGTCTCTGGGGTAGGACCAAAGGAAACGCTGGAGCAGTATGGTATTCCAGTCATTGCGGATCTACCTGGAGTGGGACAAAACCTGCAGGACCAGCCAGTGATCGGATCAGCATATCGCGTCAACGTGCCAACTTCCTCGAAGCTAATAAACGATCCCGAATATGCAGCCGATGCCGCAGCATCCTACCTCGCCAATGGAACTGGTGTGCTCTCCGCACCTCCCGGAATCCTGGCATTCGATCGAATCTCTGAGAACAGGCCGGAGTTGTTGTCGAATGCTACATTATCAGCCCTCAAGTCGATCCCAGACGACTGGCCGCAGCTCGAATATCTGACCCAAGACGGCTACACGGGCACGAACCGGAACTACCGTACTGCCGACCCTGCGGATGGATACAACTACGCTTCCATCTCGGTCGTTGTCGTCTCGCAATTCTCCAAAGGCAACATTACGATCTCGTCCGCCGACGCGTCAGTCCAACCGGTCATCAACCCCAACTGGCTGACGGCGCCCGAAGATGTCGACATGGCTATTGCCGGCTTCAAGCGTACGCGCGAGATATGGAGCCACATCAACGTCACCATTGGGCCCGAGTACCTTCCAGGACCGAATGTGACGACCGATGCACAGATTCTGGACTACATTCGGGACGCCGCTTTCACACTTTACCACGCTTCGGCCACGTGCAAGATGGGCCGGAAGAACGACACGATGGCTGTTGTGGATCCTCAGGCTCGCGTGTACGGTGTGAAAGGCCTGCGAGTGGTTGACGCTGCCGCTTTCCCCTTCCTGCCGCCGGGTCACCCTCAGGCTACTGTTTACATGCTGGCCGAAAAGATTGCGGAAGATATCAAAAAGGGAAACTAGAAGATAGGGCTATGCTTCAAGTTCTTCTTTCAGACAATCGATCATGAGCTGGTATTCGTCAAACACCTAGCACTTGGAAATCGGCGAAGCTCGAAACTACAGAAAATAATAATGAGAACGTCAAGAAATAGAAACCTGGAATCTACCACCGTGAATCGATGGTCTGTTCTGTTCTCTCTGGATATTCTTCGGTACTTTGCATGATTCAGAAGATTGACGACCTGTGGCATCACGAAAACCATTGCCTCGCTGGACGAAGTTTACACCGGTGCTTAGGTACGTGCTGACAATTCGAACTCAGGCAGAGTCGCAAGTCTCAAGTACCTCCATCTATTATTCTCTTTCGACTTGCGGTTTCGAACTCATCCAATACTCCAGGAAACCCGATCTCAGAACTACGCAAACTCCCCAAAGGCACAAAGCCCCCAGGAAACGTTTACTACTCCCGAAAATCCCTTCATACGTGGGGCGTGATGAAGAGTGCTGGCATAACGCTTTTTTGCATGTGTCTCTCAGACTCGAATACCTCGCTCGCCGCAAAAGTCACAGCCTGGTCAATCTGCCTGCTGGTGCTTGTTGTCCTCAGTACCATCGACCCGGAGTGCACCACCGAGATACAAGTCCTTGACGAAACAGGCTGTGAAGTGACTCTACGCCGGCCGATCGTGGGGTGGAAGTCCACTGAGAGGTAGGTTTTTCCTGATGAGCAGGCATCGGGGAACTTCGATCGAATGTATGGGCTTGAGGATGAACGATTTCGCAATGTGAGTTTTATAATACGCTCTTCGTCTTTGTCGCTCAGCTAGGGCTGACTTCTGATAGGGTCGACGATATGGATTTGCGCGCTGGCAACTATAGTGATACACCGTATTCTTCCTCCGCGCACCCGCTCTACGTATGATGCCGCCCACTGTACTATGTCATTCTGGTCGAACATACATGTAGATGAGATCATGTCACATTGCTTTACGACCGTGACGGCCTTAGCTTTCTTTCAAGTCTCGCTGCCAGAACATTGAGTCTCTCGTCTCCCATGCCGTATATGTGTCGCGAATCACAAGCGGTGTTCTCGCTGCAGAATCGTTGAAGGAGATATCCCGTGATGCATTGTGAGCCAGAGCTGAGCGACTTGTCAACCGGAAGAGGTACAGAAGTCCTCCCTTCACACCACGATGGCTGGTGAGACTACGAACGGGAGACCCTACCAAATCTTAATTGTTGGTTACTTTTACTTAGCAGTCCGAGAAAAGGAACGAGGGAGAAGAGGTAACCTTGGTAGTTAAGTAGTGAGCATCAACCGAGTCAACCTCACATCAACTTTGCCTTTGCCTCGGCTCTGGGGAAGAGAGACACGCACTTAAGCCGACAAGCACGTCGGTTCAAGCACGACGGCTTAACGGAACATCTCAATAAACCGATCCATACACCGGTCCATATAGCATTGGAACTCTAGGAGGCCATGTAGCTTGCCTCGCGCGCGCCATTGCTCTCCTCCAAACCAACAATGTCGACTCCATCCAAACTCCGCGCCCTTCGCGGCACCACCGCCGTCCTCCACCCCAGACGAACCATCCGACACGCCAGCACAAACACCACAACAGGATCGCCAACCACAGAACCTCTCCGATCTATCTTGATCGCTAACCGCGGCGAAATTGCCCTGCGAGTCAACCGCACCGCCTCACAAACCGGAATTCGCATCACAACCCTCTACACCGACCCAGACAGACACTCGCAACACGCTCTCTCGTCCCCCTTCGCGATCAATCTCGGTAGCACAGACCAGTACCTCAATGGCCAGCGGATCATCCAGCTCGCAAAAGAGAATGGCTGTGAAGCGATCCACCCTGGTTATGGCTTCCTCAGTGAGAATGCGGACTTTGCGAAAGCATGCGAGGACGCGGGTGTCAAGTTCATCGGCCCACCGTATAAAGCGATCGAGGACATGGGAGACAAGAGCCGGAGTAAAGAGATCATGATCACGGCTGGCGTGCCCTGTATTCCTGGCTATCACGGCAAAGAACAGGACCCTCGAGTCCTAGCTGAGAAGGCACAGGAGATTGGCTATCCCGTCCTGCTCAAAGCCGTCAAGGGTGGAGGAGGAAAGGGTATGAGAATTGCACAGTCAGCCGATGAGTTTGCTCAGCAGTTGGAGAGTGCGAAGAGCGAGGCAAGGAGCTCTTTCGGTGACGACGTCATGCTTGTGGAGAAGTATATCACTACGCCTCGACACATTGAGGTTCAGGTGTTTGCCGATAAGCATGGCAACTGCGTCGCGCTTGGTGAGCGAGATTGCAGTGTTCAGAGGAGACATCAGAAGATTCTCGAGGAGTCACCCGCGCCCAACCTTGATGAGAGCGTGAGGCGAGACATTTGGGAGAAGGCGAGAAAGGCAGCTTTGGCTGTTGGCTATGAGGGTGCTGGCACAGTTGAGTTCATCTTCGACAACGAGACCGGCGAGTTCTTTTTCATGGAGATGAACACACGTCTTCAAGTCGAGCACCCCGTGACGGAGATGGTCACTGGTGAGGATCTAGTGAGGTGGCAGATCATCGTTGCCGAGGGAGGCAAACTACCACTCACCCAGCAAGAAGTCGAAGAACGAATCAAGAGCAGGGGACATGCCATTGAGGCCCGAATCTATGCCGAAGACCCTAGCATGAACTTCATGCCATCAACCGGCAAGCTGTTGCACCTTCGCACCCCCGCCCTGACCGAAAGTGTACGCATCGATGCCGGCTTCGTCGAAGGCGACGAGGTATCCAGCCACTACGACCCAATGATCGCCAAGCTCATCGTCAGCGGCCCTGACAGGAAGAGTGCTTTGCAAAAGCTCGTAGCCGCTCTGGAAGCCTACGAGATTGCGGGTCCCATCACCAACATCGAGTTCCTCAAACGCTGCTCGCAAAGCCCTGCCTTCGTCGCGGGAGAAGTAGAAACAGGCTACATCCAAAAGCACCACGACGAGCTCTTCGCCAAACAAGAAATCCCCACCGAAGTTTGGACACAAGCCGCCATAGGCCTATACGAAGCCGAGCTGGCCGCCCGCCCCGAGGCCTCACCACAGCGCCCCGTGCAATCGATCGGCTTCAATAACACGCCCCAACCCCGAGCCTTCCACCTCACAGCACCATCCACAGACCCAAACGCCCCAGCACCAACCCCTACTACGGTCTTCGTAACGAAGACCAGCCCAACCACCTTCTCCGTCTCCGTAGCCTCCGCCCCCGCTACCAACGTAACCTCAACCTACTCCCCCCAAACCCGAACCCTCACCTCCTTCTACCCCCATACCCGCGCCGCCACAACCTTGATCCGCGATCCAACCTCACCACACCTTACTCTCTTCCAACACGGCCTGCAATACAACCTGGCGCTCGCCCAGCCGGCCTGGCACGCCAAAGCGCTCGGGACCAAAGACGCGGCGAACAGCGTCCGCGCTCCTATGCCTTGCAAGGTCCTGAGGGTGGAGGTGAAAGCTGGAGATGAGGTTGTGAAGAACCAGCCTTTGGTCGTGATTGAGAGCATGAAGATGGAGACTGTTATCAGGAGTCCGGTGGATGGCAAGGTGGGTAGGGTTGTGCATGGTGTGGGCGAGATGTGCAAGGCTGGGACTGCGTTGGTGGAGTTTGAAGGGGAGGGAGAGGTTTGAGGTGTGCTTGAGGGGTTGGTGCATGATTAAATGAATGTAATGTCATTTTCAGGCTAAGCAACTTGTAGACCCCAGATGCTACATGATTTGAAGAGTGTCTACTTTGCTTTTTTATTTTTCTATTTTTTTACTTGAGATCCGTACATGATAACCGGTAAGTGGAGTGCAACTTTCGATCCATTGTGATTCGTGACGTTTTATTCCAGAGGCTCTCCCAAGTATAGTTTGTTTTGGTCTTTTAGAGCTCGTGGTAGTGAGGGTATTTCGGGGGCATGCGTGGAGGCACACCCATGGTCCACTCGTGTGTCCAACTATAGAGGCGTACACTGCGTCTCACCGCGACCGCCACCCCTGCCGTTGAGGAGACAAACAGATAAGGTATTCGACCGACAGGTACGTACGTATAAGGAGAATAGACAGTCCGAAGAAACGACTACTGCAGGTACTTGTAGTATGTACCTACATGAAAACCGCGCGAGCACGGCATGTACAGGCGCATGCGCATTGCATGAGATTATGCGATGGCTGAGTTTGTAATTGTACCATTGAGCTGGAGTGATCGATCAGGTTGTCTGCGTATGTTCCCGATGCTCGATAATCCATCTTGGACGACTCGGGCATACTCCTCGGATCTTGGATCAACGACTGAAGAACTCAACTCTCGTGCATATCGATGCCCCTAATCATTTGTCTTTCGATACTCACGTTCCCGTTTTTGCTTGGAAGGATAGAAGGGGTGAAATACCAATGCCTGGAAAGATAGTGCAGTGCTTGGTGAAACCGCTCGGGCGCGGACGGAGTCGTTCCACCGTGAGCTGAGCTGAGCTGAGCTGTTGCCAATTCTTGAGAGTTTCCTGAGAGTTCCTTGTGTTGATTTACTCTTATGCCGATCGCGATCAGCAGGACTTGAACAGCGAGTAAAATTTGTACCTACTTTCAAGGCGCGTTGGAAGTCTGGTACCTATGAATCGTGCGTATGTACTGTAGGTGGGGAAAGAACCGGACCTTTGAGCTCTCCTGTGATGGGAGGTATCACGAAACGGATGGAATGAGCCCGCCGGGTCTGGATCCCGACGTTGTACATGTACAATAGGTTTCTGTATGTAGGTTTGAGAGCTTGGCGCAAGACATCGGATGTTTGAAGCCTAGAAGTCTATCTCGTCGGGATGTGGTCTAGACTTTGGACTTCAGATGCGAGGGTAATGTTGAGGTGTTGGGGTCCGGATGATAGGCAGGACAGTGTCGTGGCAAGATGGTGATGTGTAGGTGAGATGCTGTAGCGGAAGGCATTTGATCATCACAGAGACTCCCCTTTCCAAACGTCAACTAGACGCGCGGGCAATTCGTCAAAGCCAAGACCAGACCCGACTGTCGGCTTCCCCTTCCTAACATCGGTGAGGGTCTTGCATCTGTCGGTCAGCGATATACCGACATCGGGTGAAGTGCACGTGCACATACGCATGAACCAGAGGGGAAGAAGACAGAACAGAAAATTGACGACTACTCGCGAGAGGTTGCTGACATGTCGCAAGACTTGACAAGACTTTTGAAGAGTCCACCCCGGCAAGCAAGCATGGCTAACGTAAGAGAAGACTCCATCATGCTTGGCCATGACTACAACAGTGCACGATGAAACTAAGGCAGAAGTCTCCCCGTGCATCCCCAGATCCCCCATTCGGAGGCCATGCCATGCCAGGGGAAAGACAGGTACGTATAGCGGAGCCTCCTGTCTTCCATCACCGTGCGGTGAGTAGCACTGTTGCAAACAGTGAGGGACATAATGTCGCCAAGTCTCGCGGCATGAGACAAGCCAGGCTCGGCGAACATTGGACGGGAAGCAGTCCAAGTGCGCTGTCCTGTAGAACAACGTCTTCGGTTTGGAATCATTTCCCCTGCTGCAGCAGTCTTCGTGTGTGATCGGGAGCACACGCGTGGATGAGGCTATGTTGCACTACTGCTGTCACTGTTGTGTGGGGGATGGGATGGGGTATTACTACTGCTACTGCCAAGGGCTGCATGCATGAAATGGGTGTCCGCCGTCATCATACGATTACTCGAGTCAGGTTGCCGCGAAGGATGATGATGATGATGATGATGATGAAAGAAGGGAGGGTTTTGCGAGTGGTTGGTGATTTGGGAGGCTGACAGTGATTAGTGGAATAGTGTAGCCTACGGCATCTAGCTAGTTGGCCGTGTCGTATAGTAACGTAGTCAGCAGTACTACCGTATGTAGGAGTGTGAGGCTGGGAGAGTGGGTAAGGGTGTAGACGTGATCACGGCGGTATTGATCGTGCAGATTAATCAGCCTCTTAAATCGCGATGATGGATGCTTGTTGGGCACACTCGGGATTTTTTTCTTTAATCTACACCCGATTCTACGGATAACGATGCCGAGAAAGCGGATACGACGATGATGCAATTTGCGCGAACAAACATGCTCCAAGTCACCTGATGATATTGTTTGTCCTGGCCTCGAGTTGGAATAAGCAGTTGCTAGTCCGAAGAATCACTTTCGAGTCGGAAGAATACTGGCTGCATTTTACTTTGCCTTACCTCTCTCTTTAACTTTACGTTTAGCTTTACCTTTCGCAATAATCACCCGCAGTGCCGCAGTCCGCTAGACTTCTCTCAAGCAAGCGTCCAAGACCTTGGCCGACGAGATCGCTGGGGCTGCATCATCTTGCTTTTGCTTACACCACAGCCCACAGACCACAGAGTGACAAGAGATACAGTGTGCAGTATACTCACAGACCATTCCCTCCACACTCCGACCGGCGCCGGCAACGCTCGTGCACTGCATTATCTTCTTCTTGTCTGGGTATTCGGTATCCCACCCACCCACCCATTATTCTATTATTCGATTACGCATTCCATCGCTCTTGTCTGCTGTCACTCCTTGACCTCATACTCCGAGACTCGACTACCTATCTCACTTCACTGTTCTTCCAGTACTTGAAAGAGTGTTACTTAATAACCCCACTCACTTCTTTCCTTCTCGCGGATGCGGCACGCACGCACTACTACTACTCTCTCACTCACCCTCACCCTCACCTTCAAACCCCGCAGCCTATCAACAACTCCCACGCGATAAGCCAGCCCGCCGCCGCTAACTCAACCCTGTCCTGCCTGATCGAGCCTGAGGTGGCCCCTCGGCGCATCGCACATTCTTCCATACTGCACTTCGCATACGACACACAATATTTACCTAATTGCCTGCACTGCAAAGTAGTTATAATCACATCAGACGACCTTGACAACCGCCCTGCAGCGACAAACACCAAACCGCCTCTTCATCCCCGGGCCTACTGCTGGATCCGACGCTCCGATTGCCGCGCTACCCATTTCAGCACCTCTCTCCGCCGCCGTACCAGGTACTGCACTACAGTACACCATAAGCTCACCCACTTCGCGCCGCACCCTCCCTGCAGTGGCGCCTTCTGGAAGCCTTCTCTCGCCTGGAACCTCTTCTTCCAAAACTGCCCTACCAAGCGAGCGCGGCAAGGAACTGCCTGTCTGCCCTTCTGCTGTGACGTTAGGCGGGCGCGAATTGCCCGTATACCCGCGCGCATTCTCCCCTCCTCATCCTCTTCGTGCAACTCTGGCCCAGTCCTGTGGTAGCAACTACTGCTGCCCAGCTGCCAGTATATTCGCGCAGTGTCACGACTTGACAACTTGAATTCACTCAGACGGAAATTCGCACTTATTGCAGCCTTGGCTAAGCACGCGCAACTTCGTCCTCGCTCTCCTCGATCAACATCACAATGCCCGCCTTGCTGCAGCGCGCCAGCACTGGGGTCCCTCCCAAATCCGACTCACAACGGCCGTCTCTGGAGCACAAATCTACACATCGCCTGAGCAGCTTCTTCACGAAAATTCGCCCTGGCCACAAGGATCGCCACAGCGACGACTCGCAAACGAGTTCAGCCTCGAGCACCATCACCAATGGCAACGAACCGCCTAGGAGCACACCAATCAAGAGATCGACATTTCCCCCCTCTGGAGTGTCACCAGAACCTCCAGCACCCACATCAGTACCCAGGAAACCCCTACCTTCGCCAACTCAGAATTTAGCAGACTCTGGGATCGCCTACCCTCAGGATGCGCCTTCTTCGCGAACCGCTGCACCCGCGCCACAAAAGAGTGCAATGCGCCGGAATGACTCTAACGCAGACACCGCGCACGATTCTGGCATGTCAGGGATGGAGCGCGTCGCCACCAACGGCTCCGTGCTAAGCTACAAAACAACCGAGTCCCGCGCGGGCTCTACAGCACGCATCCGTTTTGCTCAAGAGCACGACGACAACGACGACGAAAACGATGGCTTTGGAAGACCTCGCGCTAGAAGGAATAGTTCCACCGGCACTCGTGGCAGACGATCGAGTATTTACTACCGCGAAACTGAAGGTGGCGACTACGAGGAGGGTGTGGATGCTGGTGTCGGCTCAAAAGCTCGTCGTCTCTCTTTGCACATTCCAGATCAGCTGTCAGTAGATGAATGTCGTTTGGAAGAGCACTTCAATGGGCTTTCACGGCTGAACAAGAAGAAGATTGGAGAAGGTGGCGCCGCCGAAGTGCAGATCATGAAATCGAAAACAGCCGGTGAAGGCAAGGTCTTTGCTGTCAAAGAATTCCGACCTTGGGATCAAGGGGAGGAGGACAAGGATGACTACATCCGCAAGATCAAATCCGAGTACGCCATCTCGAAGTCGTGCGATCATCCCAACATCGTCTCCACCTTCATCCTCTGCAGATCTGGCCAAAACTGGTTCCACGTCATGCAATACTGCGACCTCGGCGATCTCAACGACTTGATTGCGAAAAGATACATGCCGGACGAACTGAAAGACTGCATGTTCAAGCAGCTTGTACGTGGCGTCGACTACTTGCACACTCGCGGCATCGCCCACCGTGACCTCAAATCGGAAAACTTACTTGTCACACACGATGGTTGCCTCAAAATCGCCGATTTCGGTACGAGCGAGGTGTTCTGCGGCTTGCACCCAGGAGTTCGCAACTGTCGTCGACCTAGTATCGTCGACGAAGAGGAGCCCATCCGCCTGTGCGAGCCCGGTATGGTTGGGTCGAGACCTTATATGGCGCCCGAGATCATCCAGCGCGAGCATGACTATGACCCACGCTGTGTTGACGTCTGGAGTTGCGCCATCGTCTATCTCTCCCTCTACTTCGTCGGCACGCCCTGGGACGTCGCCTCGACCGACAACAATAACTATGCAGTCTTCAAGCGCAACTGGGACGAGTTCCTAGAAACTCGACCCGGCGAGAAGGGCATTATCTCCAGAGACGGCCCGCTGCCTTCGCTTGCAATGAATTCTAAGAAATTCGCCTTGAACTCGCAAGGCGCGCGCCATATGATTTTCGGCATGCTCCACCCCGACCCAGAACGACGCTGGAAGATCCGCGACGCCGTCGAGGTCGTGAGTGATCGTGATCCTAAGAAGTATGGGCCTTGGCCGTGTTGCCAACAAGCGGGTTACTCGGACGACATCAAGTCGCGTGAGAAGAAAGTGAGACACGACCACGTGCCGCCAGACAAGAAAGACAAGCGGGGCAATTTCAAGGGGTAGCATTTCAAAGGGTATAACCCCGTGGCTCGCTTCTTTGCGAGATTGAGAAGAAGGGCTGTACATCCGAGGGCGTGAGAGATTGTCAGCCAGCACTTCTTTCTACACCAGCCAGCCTCCCACAAAGTCATACCTTCACCGCACTATCTGGTGCAGAACAACATTTTCTTCTTCGACTTCCCCTTCCTCTTCTCTTTACTTGTCCACCACCATTCATCTGTATTTAGCGAAATGCATGCATTGGGAAACAACGGCGCAAGGGACGAGAAACTCTCTCATGTTAGGCAAAGACGGGTTAGGCAGAGAGACATCAAAAAGCAAAGCAAGGGACGGCCATCTTTTCTTCCTCGAACCAATTCTCCTTGTTCACTTCTTCCATCCAAAGATTGCTCTTGCAAAATTCGAAACTCCCGTTCTCACTCACCATCCTCGAATCGTCAAGAATGCCCATCTTCGCGCAGAGAGAGCAATGGGTACCTTAGATAACCCATCTTCGGAGAGATTCGATGCAAGATCATTCCGTATACGACGCACATATCACTTTCGTCAACCTTTCTCCCTTTTCGTATCAAGCCCATTGATTTGCCCTTGTAATCCTTCCTCTCTCGTGGTATGGCTTCCAGCGGTTGCTGGCGGGTCTCGCCTCTTGTTACCAGTTACGAGCTGCGTGGGAAAGAAGGATCACGCAGTCAAACTGATCCGACTGGAAACATGGATTCCCAAATCTCGACCGAAGACTTGACTCTTTGAGATTTGGGAGGAGAAGGAAACTGAAAAAGTTGTTTAGCAACTCAGCCAAAGAGAAGTTGCATGTTCAGGTCGAGCTCCGGAGGGAAAAACACATCCCATCCTTCCCATTCGGAGCCTGTTGACTGTCGCGCGGAGTTTCCACCCGTGCTTGGAGGTTGCGCGTCGTTGTTTTGTTGATCAAAATGACGAAGCGGACTCTGCGTGAAATTCCCCGTCTGGTTCCAGTCGTCGCATGCGGCCGCCATGGAGAGGTATTGCCCGTGCTCGTTCGACTTCCAGTCGTTCTGTCCGAGAGTCAAATTGGGAGGATTATTGCGAGTCGAGACCTCGGGCGAGGTATTGAGGAGATGAGGCGGGTTGATACTGTGAGGAGCAAAGAAAGAAGCTTTATTCCGCCTGTAAATCGCAAGACATTCGGGACTCTGCCAGTACCAAGGAAGGTCGAGCGTTTCGGGGAATTGTGAGCCCGGAGTGAGGAAGGAGAGTGGTTCTGTTTGCCCGGGGTCTGCAGGTGCCGAATCAGTTATGCCGTAGCCTTCTTTGAACAACTCCAACCATTGACTGTTGTCTGCGGCTGTTTGGTTCCAGGGGTCGTTGTCGCCGTAGACGATCAACCTCGCTTTTTCTTGGAGTTTTTGGTCTGTCGGAATGAGATTTTGGGCCTTTTGCGCTATGGCGAATTTGCCCAGTTCCGAAACAAGATATTCGAAAGATGTTGGGGTGGTACTTGTGTTGGGGAAATGCGGCTCTGGTGATATGGCTTGCTGCAAATTGCCGCGTTCGACACTGAAAGGTATCATTGCTGTGGCTTCCGTACTGATAAGGTACGGAGGAATCGAATGTCGAACCAGTGTAGCAACCGCTGGCTCAAAGCCTCGAGCGCCCTTCCAGTCCTTCATCGAAGCGCCATCCCGGAAGTGATCGGCCAGATGTTCGTTCCTCTCTGACCACAGTTGGAAGACGTCGTCACAAAAGCCACATCGGGATTGGATTTCGGTCATTCTGGATTTCCACCCTTCCATGGCTTTGGTGAACATCTCAACCTTGTGGACCTGGCGTAGGTGTTGTCGTAGATGGTCTTTGCGATAGAATTGACGGGCTGTAGCGGGCTTGTCGCAGCATTCTGATATACGGTGCGAGTTCACATGTTCGTCTGAAGGGTTCTCGAGGTCACAGTAGACACAGGCCTGCACGCTGCCTCCAAATGCTAAATATCGTGGCCCGTGAGGAGTACAAGTCCATCGATCGAGCGGTAGATGCAGGCTAGCTTCGTGTCTCGTCCAATCGTACTTCGTTTTGAAGGCGTCGGTGCAGAATGTGCACTGGAAGATACGTTTGCCGGCGGTTTCCTTCGATGGAGGGGCATTGGGTCGCTTTCTTCTCCTCCGTCGATGTTTTGTGACAGCACCAGTCTCGGATAAGATTCCTTGCGAGTCACTAGAGCCGGTATCACTCGCTCGGACAGACGATGCGTCAGATTGGCGAGACGACGTTCGTCCAGCGCGATAGGGTCTTGGGGCATTGTTGGTCTCGGCCAAGGCAGCGGCTATGTCTTCCATGGAAACGTGCTCAAGCTCCGGGGGTGAGTTGCGCCAACGATCGAGAGAGCTCATCGTATCGAAGCTGTTGACCAGGCTTGCGCTCGAGCCGTGTGAAGACCCGGACTTTGTCCTCCGCCGAGTGTTTGTGAACCAATTCGATATTTGCTTGTCGGATAAGCCGGTATTTTCCTGGAGTTGAGTTTTCTCTTCGGGAGATGGATATGGGAAGTCGGAATGCTCTTTGTGCCATTGTCGTAAGATTTTGGTCGCCTCATGGGGCAGTCGTGCATTAGTCGCATGATTGCTCATCTTGTAGAATCGTCAAAGGTCGAGTTGCAGAGGATGGATTGGACCGGCCGAGATCATGAACATGAACGAAGACCTCTGGCGGCCATCGACTTTTGGCAATTACGGCAGAGTCCAGAGTCTTCACACTGCCTTTGTCTTCTCAGTGTGATGCTCAAGAAGCATTTCCGATATCGGTAGAGTCTTTGCAGGATGGAAGGTCGTGTCATTCCAGACGCTTTGCCACGCCCTAATCGTGTCAAGCTAACATACTTTTTGTGGGTCTCACGACGTCAAAGTTCAAGTGAGCGCCCTAATGTCAGTCTAGTCGACGTAAGGATTCCAAGTGAACTACTTCTAGCACAACACACTGATACCATGAACAACGTAGAATGGTGTTGGCTAGACATGGGGCAGTATGGAAATTCGCCTATCATAAGAATCTCCTTCCAAGCAAATCGAAACAAATCCCAAACCCCCCACGACGACAATACCACAACCATGCCTCGATCACACCCGAAGAGATCCCTTCATGAGTTCCACAGCAGTACCGAAAAGTTCAACCTTCTGCACGTTTTCCCGATCTTCCGAAAGCGTAGTAGTCACGCCTATGTTGCTGCTCCTCCCCATCTCTACGCCTTGTGTGATCCTCAAAGTCGTGGTCTCGTTGGACCCATCTTTCAGCGCGAGCATGGCACCCAGGCCGCATGACGCGGCGCCTGTCGCAGGGTCCTCCAACGTGCCTGCAATCATCCTTGTCCGGACTTGATCGTCGCCGGTCTTGACATAAAACAGTGTTGCACCAAATCCGTGATCCCAGCCATCGTCCAGTCTCAATGTTGGCTTTAGAGGAGTTGGTGCGATGGCAGCTAACGCTTCGAGAGAAGACAGCTCGACGTTCAGAAAATTCATCCCTGCAACCGGGCTAAACACGTCGAATGCCTTCAGCTGCGCGTCGTCGATCAATCCAGGCTGCATTTTGCGAATCTCTGCGGCCGTGTATTTGGTACTCGTGTGCAAGTGCACATTGTGAGGGATAGAGATCTTGGCAGTCTGCGATGCGGCGTCGAACTCAACTTCGATTGTTCCGGCTGGACAGTGTAGACGTGCTTTTGTGGCATTGCCATTGTTCAGCTGGGTTAGAGCGTAGACTGCTGTGCCTATTGTCGGGTGTCCAGCGAAGGGCAGCTCACGATCGGTCATGAAGATCCGGATCCGCCACACCAGTTCTTTTGACGCATGATGAGCTCCTTGTTCTCCAGGCTCGTCTTCATTAAGATACATGAAGACAGTCTCCGAGAGATTGAACTCTCGTGCGATGGTCTGGAACTTGGCGTCGCTGATCTCGTGCTTTGGGGGTACTAAGACGATGGCCAGAGGGTTGCCTTGGTACGGGGTATCGGTGAAGACATCTAGTGTCACGAATTGCAGTGTCTCGGACATTCCAAGAGCCTGGGATGATGGGTTCTTGTCTTTGGACTGTTGCCTCGCTTGTCGAAATCGCAGTTTCCTTCGAGTGTTTTTCAGTGGTGTAAGTCGAAAAGAAGAGAATCAAAGCTCGTAGTCGTGAGTATTAATTTTTGCTCTGAACAAGTTGCGACACCGGTGACAGTAGGGCGTCGGAGCGGCACTAGTGAAAGTCAGTCACATCGGCCGGGTCAGGTGACTTGGCTAATATTCATCCATATTATCTCGATCGCTTCGCTCCTGAGTTGTGGTGCGCAAGATTTTTCACATTCAACTCCTTCACCTTCATATCAGGTCCTCACACAGCATGCAGTCCAAGCAAGCGGTCAACACCGACAAGGCGCCAAAGGCCTTGCCTGGTATATACAACCAGGCCATCGTGGCTAATGGCACCGTGTACTGTTCGGGGTCTATCGGTATGGATCCGAGTACGGGCGAGATAGTGCAAGGAGACATTCGGGATCGTACGGTACGTCCACGAGTGGATACGGTGAATGCAGCCACTGATTTTGTTATGAGGCCGCCTGGAGCATCAGTGACACTTGGCTGATCTTTGCATGTCTACTGCAGCGTCAAATCATGAAGAACCTATCACACGTTCTCGAAGCTGCGAACAGCTCGCTCGAGCATGTTGTCAAAGTGAACGTCTTCATTGCCGATATGGCGGACTTTGCGAAGATGAACGAAGTCTACTCGCAATATTGGGGCGATGTGAAGCCGAGTCGCACGTAAGTCCACGGAGATGTTCCAGCCGTGTCGAACAAGAGAGGAGAGTTGACAATAATATCAAGCTGCATTGCTGCAAAACAACTTCCGTTCGGCACAGACGTTGAAATCGACTGTATCGCGACTTTGGCCTAGGTTTCGAACCTGGCGGGTATAGCATCGGGAGTCTGGGGAGATGGGTAGATATCAGAGATCTGTGGACCGCTCGTTTTCCTGGTATCATATTTCCGTGGTAACCTCTGTCGAGTAGGACGGTCGTGACTTAGAGACTTGAAAGCACGATCAAATGCAAGTGATGAAGCGTACGAGGTAGCGAGTTGTTCGTTCAGGGACTCAACCCGGTTAAACTTCGGCAAACGGCAAGCGGCGAATCGGTCGTCACCAAGCATCCAAGGATCGCATCGCGACCGACTTGAGCCTGCCTGCACTGCCATGAAGTCGAAGTCTCATACCTCTTGACTACAACATTAATTCCCTCTTTTCCAATTTTCCACTTGTGTCTCAATTCCATCTTATCTTGCACCAGGACCCAGGACCACCAAAATCATGGATCGCAGCCTGGACGAGATCATTTCTGAGCGCCCGGTATGCCAAAGCCCCAATTTGTCCCTCAACCCGCTTCACCATGACTGACTGACTGACTTTCTTTCTACAGCGCGGCGGCGGCCACGGCGGTGGTCGTAGACCTGACAGAAGAGCTCCTCCTCCCCCAAGGGCGCCTCGCAGGGACGAAGGTCCTCGCGACGGCGTTAGAAAGGTACGCATATCCATTGGAACCAACCAACCGCCCTTCAGCCATGGCCTTGACTGACCCTCACAGGTGCCGCACCCTCCTTCTCCTCTGTGATCTCTCGGTCCTCGCTAGCGCACGACATCCCTCAGCTCCGGCGCATCGCCCCATGCTTCTCGAGCCTTGCGATATCGACCAGCCGAGGCGGACTCGATCGAACAAACGAACACGAAACTGACTCCGACCTCCGGGCTTACAGAACAGACGCGACGAAAGAAGTGACATCGACGGGTAAGGAAATGTAAATACAACAAAGAAGGTAGACTGCGAGCTAACTCGGAATCAGCGACTGGGTACACGACCGTTACGAAGAAGACCGCTCGGGCCGTCGTCGCGGTGGATACGAAGATGAAGACATCTACGACAGACGGGCTCCTGCAAGACGCGCACCAGACGAGTAGGCTTGACCTCCAGCGCTCGCAGTTGGACGACCACTGACTTCGTTCCAGCGACACTGGCAAAGTCCGCGTAGACAACCTCCACTACGAGCTCACAGAAGATGACATCACCGTACGACTAATGCATGTCTGCGATCAAACCGGTCTCGCTAACCTCTGACCAGGAATTGTTCAACCGCATCGGACCTGTCCTCTCCGCCCGTCTCCTTTACGATCGCTCCGACCGCTCCCAGGGTACCGCCTTTGTCACCTACGAAGACCCGCGCGACGCCAGGGTCGCCGTTCACGAGTTCGACGGCGCCAACGCAAATGGCCAGCCAATTCGCCTGACGCAACTCTCCGCTGGTAGTGGAGGAGGAGGCCGCCGTGGACAAGCTGCAGAGGGCGGTTCTCTTTTCGACCGCATTGAGAAGCCCAGCAGGAGCATGTTCGACCGCATCGACAGCAGTGACGATGTCGGCGCATCGAGGAGGAGAGGAGGAGGCGGTCGTCGCGATGACCGCAGCTACAGCCCGAGGAAAGGCCTGCGAGTGCCCGAAGGCGTCGATCGTTACGAGCCTGGCGGACGAGACTCACGATCGCCCATGCCTGGCCGCCGCGGTGGAGGACGCGAACGTGGTGGACGCAGACCCGGTGCGAGGAGGGAGGAGAGCGGCCGCGGTGGCGGTAGGGGAGGGAAGAGAGAGGACGGCAAACCGACTGGAGGCCCGAGACCGAAGAAGACGGCCGAGGAGCTGGATGCAGAGATGGAGGACTACTTTGGAGGCGGCGGCAACAGCGGCGCTGGTGCAGAGACCAGCAACGGCAACGCACAACAGCAGAATGGCGGTGGATCAGCAGCCCCTGCGGCTCCTGCTGCGGTTGGAGACGACGACATCGACATGATTGAGTAAAGAATGTCCATTTGTGGTCAGCCAGGAAGATTCAGTCAAAACCAAAATAGCCAAAACACCAGAGAACCAAAAATGAAAGAAAGTGGTAACAAGAGTAATGCCATGCGCTGTCAAGATACGAAAGAATGTATGGAATGGATTGGGGGTATCAAAGCCATCGTCAATCCGAGACGCCACGTTAGATCATGCCAAAATTCCAAACGCCACCCAATGCAATGCAATGCAATCCAGAAAATCGTCCAGAGGCCCAATGATCGAGGTTCATCATCTCAAGCCCTCTTCTTGCTTGCCTTCCTACCGCTGCTTTTCTTGCTCTTCTTCACAGCCTCTCCCTCCTCTTCCGGAGTCTCAGACGCAGGCACCAAAGCCAGCCCTTCCAACCCTTTGACCAGAACATCCTCCTCTTCATCATCAAACTCCTCAAACTCTCCACCTCCAGCGCCTCCGACGACATCCCCAACCCCCAACCACCCCTCCTCGACCGCCCACGCCACGATCTCCCCCGACCTCCCCAGACTCCCCTCCTCGCCCAACCAACCTGGATCCAACTCCTCTTGAACTCTCAAAAGCGCGGCTTCCAATTCTTTCGCCCGCTTCCAGCGCGCGTGTTCGAGCGGTTTGGTTTTCTTGCTCGGTGCTTTTTTCGCGGGCCAGGACATTTGCTCGAGCAGCATGTAGAGGATGTAGTGCAGCCAGACGAGGTTTGTTTGCGGGTGGAATTGGCGCCAGGAGCGGCCGGTTTGCTGGGTTATTTCGGACATCTGGGCTTCAGTGGGAGGGGTTGGGAGGAGGGGGGTTTCTTCGTTCTCGTCGGTTTCATTCTGGGGGTTGTTCTCGTTTTCATCTTCGTTGGACGTGGGTTCTTCTGACGTGCCGTCGTTGGGGAAGCGGGCGTACGGAGACGAGTAGTAGATGCTGCCGCGCATGTAGCGGTAGATGTCGTACTGGTACTCTTCGGCGCTGTCGCCGTAGAAGAGGTGTGGATCGTTGGCGAGGTCGATGTAGGCTACTTGGTCGTCGTCCGCGTCGTCTTTCGATGCCGCAGAAGCTGGAATCATGGAGGCGCGGGAGACGGTGTAGTCGATCAGCGTCGCTTCGAAAAAGGTGAAACCGAGAGATTTGGAGACGTCTACAGCCGCTTCGTCAAAGCCATCCGGCGGCGCGCGCACACAGATGTTGCCCAGATGTAGATCGCGATGCTCGAATTCGGCTTCTTCTTCGCCTTTGGCAAGAGCCAGCACGACTTGCCAGAAGATATCCCAAACGACCCAGATGCTGCTGCTGACGCCTTGAGCTACAAGTTTTTCGAGATCCGTTCCGGCATCTTGCATTTCGATCACGGCCCATAGTTGGTCTTTGGAGTAGCTCGCTTTCTTAGCCGGGTCAGGGAAGATGCTAAGTTCCTTGTTGGCGGCTTTTTGCGCTGCGTTGAACGCCTGGAAGGCTTCTGCGAAAGGTCCCGGTGGTCTGCCACGAAGGACACGCAGGTCGCGGAAATTGGTGAAGCCTGGGATGTCGGAGAGGCGCTGGAGGAGTTTGAGCTCGCTGGCGACGTCGGCTGGTTTGGACATGTTTTCTGCCTTTTTCAGGGCGCGTTCGCGGTCGCGCTTGCTTTTGGGGAGGGTGGAGGTGGGTTGGGTCAGGGCGATGACTTTGAGGACTGATTCGTCGTTCTTGGAGAGGGGAAGTGAGGAATCTTCGGCGGCTTCGGGGTGGAGGGATAGGCGGTAAACTTCGCCGAAAGAGGCTTCTGCTATTTTGACGAGCGAGAAGTCTTCGCGGAGGCCGTCTGCCCAGTCAGAGGAGGATGAGACTGGGTATGATGTGAGTTCCAGGAGCGATGCGCAGTGTTCGGTGTACGGGTTGTCGATTGGG
>Ga0265798_10003037_pt1 | contig 24203 bp, 17 predicted proteins | sample P3T30metagenome_FD_192430 | JGI IMG/M metagenome (GOLD analysis project Ga0265798, IMG submission 192430) | Plant litter microbial communities from East Loma Ridge, Irvine, California - P3 T30 | ecosystem: Environmental > Terrestrial > Plant litter > Unclassified | place: USA: California...
GCGCTTCCTGGATGCCAAGCCCGCCGCCGGCGTGGAGGCGCCATGAAGGCGCGCACCCTGTTCGACAAGCTGTGGGACACGCACGTGGTGCGCGATCTCGGCGACGGCTGGGCGCTGCTGCACATCGACCGGCACCTGCTGCACGACCTGTCGGGTCCACCGGCGCTGGCCGACATCGCCCAGCGCGGCCTGGCGCTGCACGATCCGCAGCTGGTGTTCTCGACACCGGATCACGCGGTGTCGAGCCGGCCGGGCCGCGTCGCCACCACCTTTGCGCTGGGGGGCAGGCTGCATGTCGCCCTGAAGGAGCGCAGCGCGCAGATGGGCGTGCGCATGTTCGACCTGGGGCAGGTGGGACAGGGCATCGTGCACGTCATGGGGCCGGAACTGGGTCTCGTGCTGCCGGGGCTGACCGTCATCTGCGGCGACAGCCACACTTGCACGAACGGCGGGCTGGGCGCCCTGGCGTTCGGCGTCGGCTCGTCCGAGAGCACGCATGCGCTGGCGACCCAGACCCTGCGCATGAAAAAGCCCGGGGAGCTGCGCATACGCTGCGAGGGGCGCCTCGCACCAGGCGTCAGCGCCAAAGACCTTGCACTGCACATCATCGGCCGCCTGGGCGTGGCCGCGGGCGTCGGCAGCGTCATCGAATTCTGCGGACCCGCCATCGAGGCGCTGGACATCGAGGAACGCCTTACCCTGTGCAACCTCGCCGTGGAACTGGGCGCGCGCGCCGGCCTCGTGGCGCCCGACGAGCGCACTTTCGCTTACCTTCGAGGCCGCCCCTATGCTCCGGCGGGCGAAGCGTTCGATCGGGCCGTCGCCAGCTGGCGTACCCTGGCCGGCGATCCCGGCGCATGCGCCGACCGCGAAGAGCGCATCGACGCGGGAGCGGTACGCCCGACCGTGACATGGGGTACCAGTCCGGAGCATGTCGTCACCATCGATGGCCGGATCCCCGAGCCGCAGCATATTGCCGACGGCGCCAGGCGCGAGGCATATACCGCCGCGCTCAGCTACATGGGACTCGAACCGGGGCAGCCGATCGTCGGCACGCCGGTCGACTGGGTCTTCATCGGTTCGTGCGCGAATTCACGTATCAGCGACCTGCGCAAGGCAGCCGATGTCGTGCGTGGGCGGCGCGTCGCCGCCGGCGTCACCGCCTGGGTTGTGCCGGGCTCCGAATCGGTCAAGCGGGCCGCCGAGGCAGAAGGCCTGGATGCATTGTTCCTGGCGGCGGGCTTCGAATGGCGCGAGCCGGGCTGCAGCATGTGCGTCGCGGCGAACGGCGAACAGGTGCCGCCGCGCAAGCGTGCGCTATCGACCTCCAACCGTAATTTCGTCGGGCGCCAGGGCCCCGGCGCGCGGACCCACCTGGCGAGCCCGGCGATGGCCGCCGCGGCCGCCATCGCGGGCGCCATCGTCGACGTGTCCGACGTCACCGGAGCACCAGCATGAGATTCGATCCCTTGATTACCGTGATGGGCGCCGCGCCCTGGCTGCCGCAGGCGAACGTGGACACCGACGTCATCATCCGCATCGAGCGTCTGACCAGCCTGCCGCGCGGCGAACTGGGCCCGTATGGCCTGGAATCGCTGCGCTACCACGAAGACGGCAGCGAGGATCCGGGCTTCGTCCTGAACCAGCCGATGTTCCGCGGCGCCCCGTTCCTGCTGACAGGCGAGAACTTCGGCTGCGGCTCGTCGCGCGAAGGCGCGGTGTGGGCCCTGCAGGAGATGGGCGTGCGCTGCGTCATCGCGCCCAGCTTCGGAGACATATTTTTCAGTAACTGCTTTCAGAATGGCATCTTGCCGATATGCCTGCCCGCGCGCGCGGTCGAGTCGGTGGCCAGGGCCTGCGCCGGCGGCGCGCCGCTGGGCGTCGACCTGGCGCAGCAGTTACTGCTGCCGCCGGATCGCGAGGCGCTCCCGTTCACCGTCGATCCGCTGCGCCGCGAGGCCCTGCTGAACGGCCTCGACGACATCGGCCTGACGCTCAAGGACGACGCGCTGGTCCGTGCATGGCAGGAACGGGACCGCAAGGCCAGGCCATGGGCCTGGCCGGCCTGACGCCGGCACACGATCGATCCACGGAACGCACAAAAAGCCATACCGGAGACACTATGAAAAATGACATCGCCCAGCAACTGATCGACGACCGGACGGCGCAGCCGCCCGCCGGCCGCCCCACGGCGGCGCAGCGCCTCGACCGCCTGCCCGCGGCCTCCTTCCACCGGCGCATGGCGACGATGATCGGCCTCGGGCTGTTCTTCGACGGCTTCGACCTCTACATGGCGAGCGTGATCATGCCGGCGCTGGCAGCGGAGGGTTGGGCCGACATGCATGGGAACGCGCTGTTCGCTTCCGCCGGCGCCCTCGGCGGCCTGATCGGCGCGTTTCTGGCAGGATGGCTGGGCGACCGCCGTGGCCGCAAGTTCACCTTCCAGTTCAACCTCGTGCTGTTCGGCGCGATGTCGGTCGTGGCGGTCTTCGCGCCAAACATGACGTGGCTGATCGTCCTGCGCCTCCTGATGAGCATCGGCCTGGGCGCCGAGGTCGTCGTCGGCTACGCCACGATTTCCGAGTTCGTCCCGCCGGCCTCGCGCGGACGCTGGGGCGCGATCCTGTTCTTCGTGGCCACGGCATCGCTGCTGGCGTCCACCGCCGTCGGCTACGTCGTCGTTCCGAACCTGGGCTGGCGCTGGATGTTCGCGATCGCGGGAGCGGGAGGCCTGCTGGTCTGGATCATGCGCAAGAACATGCCCGAGTCGCCGCGCTGGCTCGAGCTGGTCGGTCGCTGGCAGGAAGCGGACCGCATCCTGGACAGCATCGAGGCCGAGGTCGTCGCCGAAACCGGAAAGCCGCTGCCGCCGTTCGTCCCGGCCCGCGCCGGCACGCCCGCCAGGTTCACCACGGGCGACCTGTTCCGTTCGCCGATTCTGCGCTCGACCCTGGTCGGCATCGTGCTCAACGTAGTGGCGCTCAGTTCGCTGTACGGCTTCATCATCTGGCTCCCGACCTTCCTCGTCAAACAGGGCCTCGCGGTCCAGGCGTCACTCGGGCATACGGCGCTGATCTCGGTCGGCGCGCTGGCCGGCGTATTCCTGGCGGGGCTGCTGACCGACCGCTGGAGCCGCAAGTACTGGGTGGTGCTGAGCGCCGTCGTCTCCGCCGTGCTCGGCTACGCCTATGCCCATGCGGGCAGCCTCGAGGCCACGACCGCGGTCGGCGTCGTGCTGATCGCCTCGCTCTACCTGGGCACGACGATGGGCTGGTCGACCTATGTCCCGGAGCTGTTCCCGACCGAGCTGCGGCTGCGCGGCACCGGTATCTCGAGCGTCGCAGGGCGGGCGGTGTCGATCCTCGCGCCGCAGGCGGTGACGCAGCTGTATGCCTTCAACGGCGTGAACGCGGTGGTCTACACGGTCATGGCCTTGCTGGTGGCGCAAGCGATCCTGGTCGCGGTCTTCGGCATCCAGACCAACCGCCAGGCCCTGGACGTGCATTTCACCGGCTCGCATTAGCAAGGGCCGTTTATCAACAATCTTAGCAACGCAAACCAGAAACGACAGGAGACTGGACATGAACAGACTGGACATCAAGGGCGACGCCCGCCGCATCTTCGAGGCGCTCGCGCGCGGCGGCGTCGCCGTCATCCCGAACGATGCCGGGTATGCGCTGATGGGCGGCTCGGCACAGGCCGTGCGGCGCATCTTCGACGCCAAGGAGCGGGGCGGGCACAAGCGCAATGCGATGCTGTGCTCGATCGCGATGCAGCGCGAACTGCACATGCTCGACAGCCGCTGCCAGGACATGATCGAGATGATCACGCAGGACTACGACCTGACCCTCGGCGCCGTCGCGCCCTACCATCCCGACCATCCGCTGCTGGCCAGGCTCGATCCGGCCACGCTGGCGGCGAGCACCGGCAACGGCACCCTCGGCATGCTGCTCAACGGCGGTCCGCTGTTCGAGGAAGTATGCCGCCTCTCGCACGAAGCCGTCCTGCCGGTGTTCGGCTCCTCGGCCAACATCACCGGCACCGGGCCGCGATTCCGGGTCGAGGATATTCCGCAGGAGCTGCTGGACATCGCCGACGTCGTCGTCGACTACGGCCTGCGCAAGTACCACGTCTACCAGCGCTCCGCGACCATCCTCCGCTTCGGCAACGGCAGCGTCGAGGCGGTGCGCATCGGCTCCTGCTACGAGTTGATCTGCGACGTCCTCAAGCGCCACTTCGATGTCGACCTGCCGGCCGACCCCGGACGCCACATGAACGCGTCCGGCCACCTCGAGGAATTCGCCTTCAGGGCGCCCGACTGATCGACAAGAGAGACAGTGCCATGCTCGGCTTAATGCAACATCAACCGCTCCTGATTTCTTCACTGATCGAGTTCGCCAGCTTGCAGCATGGCGATACCGAGATCGTGTCGCGCCGCATCGAGGGGGATATTCATCGGACCACCTGGGGCGGGGTAGCGGCGCGCGCGCGCCAGGTCGCCAACGCCATCGATGCCGAACGGCTGGAATTCGGCAGCCGCGTGGCGACGCTGGCCTGGAACGGCTACCGGCATCTGGAGCTGTACTACGGCGTCAGCGGCTCGGGGCGTGTCCTGCACACGATCAATCCGCGCCTGCACCCGGACCAGCTGGCCTGGATCGTCGGGCACGCCGAAGACAGCATCGTGTGCTTCGACCTGAGCTTCGTCGCGCTGGTACAGGCGATCCACGCCAGGTGCCCATCGGTGCGCAAATGGATCGCGCTGTGCGACGCCGACCGCCTGCCGCCGGATACCGGCATTCCCGGACTGTCCAGCTACGAGGACTGGATCGCTCCCCAGCCGGCGGCGTACGACTGGCCGAGCTTCGACGAGAACACGGCGTCGGGCATGTGCTATACCAGCGGCACGACCGGCAATCCGAAGGCTGCGCTGTACAGTCACCGGTCGACGCTGCTGCACGCCTATGCCGTGAGCCTGCCCGACGCGATGGGACTGTCGGCCCGCGATACCGTACTGCCCGTCGTGCCCATGTTCCACGTCAACGCATGGGGATTGCCGTACACGACTGCGCTGACCGGCGCCAAGCTGGTGTTCCCGGGTCCGGCGCTCGACGGCAAATCCGTGTTCGAGCTGATGGAGGCGGAGCAGGTCACCTTTGCCGGTGGCGTGCCGACGGTCTGGCAGGCATTGCTGGCCCACCTGGACGGCCACGGACTGCGCTTCTCGACGCTGAGGCGGACGGTGATCGGCGGCTCGGCCTGCCCGCCGGCGATGATCGCCGCGTTCCGGGAGACCTACGGCGTCGACGTGCTGCACGCATGGGGCATGACGGAGCTGTCGCCGCTGGGTACCGTCTGCACGCTCAAGCGCAAGCACCTCGGGCTTCCCGCCGATGCGCAGGACGCATTGCGCGCCAGGCAGGGACGGGCGATCTTCGGCATCGACATGCACATCCTCGACGCCGGCGGCCGTCGCCTGCCCTGGGATGGCCGCAGCGCGGGCGAACTGGTGGTCAAGGGACCCTGGGTGGCGCGCGACTACTTCAAGAACGAAGGCGCCAGCCCGCTTGTCCACGATGCTTCGGGATGCTCCTGGTTTCCCACCGGCGACGTGGCGACCATCGATGCCGACGGCTTCCTCCAGATCACCGACCGCAGCAAGGATCTCATCAAGTCCGGCGGCGAATGGATCAGTTCGATCGACATCGAGAACATCGCCGCTGCGCATCCCGGCGTCGCTTTGGCGGCGTGCATCGGCGTGGCCCATCCGAAGTGGGACGAGCGCCCGATCCTGGTGGCGCTGCGGCGCCCGGACAGCGCCGTATCGCGCGAGGAACTGCTGGCCTTCTACGAGGGCAAGACCGCCAAGTGGCAGATTCCGGATGACGTCGTCTTCGTCGACAGCATGCCGCTGGGCGCCACCGGCAAGATCGTGAAGGCGGCGCTGCGCACCCGGTTCAGGGACCACCGGCTGCCTTGAACAGCGGCCCTGCCATGGAAACATGCCGGGGCCACATCGGACAGCGCTTCGCACACCGGCTTTTGAACTCGGCCGGGCGCCCCCGTGCGCCCATTACTACTCCAAAAAACGAGACATCCGAGACTCATGCATACCAAAAAATTCTTCATCACGGCCGCATTGGCCGGGACCGCCATGGCCGGCCGGACGGCCGAACTGAAACTGGGCGACGAGCTGACGGCGAGCGTCAAGCTCGTCGCCACCGCGGGCACGATCGTGCGCACCGCCGACCCGTCGCCGTCGAGCTATGCGTTCATCCCTTCCGTCGCCGTGCCCGGCGCGGCGCGGGGCGGCCTGGTCGGACAGACCGGCGGCTCGGACCTGAACTTCAGGAAGGGCGATGCGGTCAGCACCGTGCTCAAGACCATGGTGGACGTCGACATCCATACCGCCCGGGGCGGGGTGTTCGTCCGCCTCGATGGGTGGGACGACCGGGTGCTGGGACGGCGTGATGTGCCGTACGGAAACTATCCGAACGGCTTCACGCCGGACACGCCGCTGTCCGACCGGGGGCTCGCACAGGATGCCAGGTTCAGCAATGTGCGCGTGCGCGATGCCTATGCCTACGGCCGCTTCGACGGGCCCGGCGGCATGCGCGCCGAAGTGCGTGTGGGCCGCCAGGTACTGAATTGGGGCGTGTCGCAGTTCTTCACCGGCGGCCTGGGCGCCGTCACCAATCCCTACGACACGGCGGCGCAGTTGAGGCCGGGCGCCTTGCCGCAGGAGGCCAGGGTGCCGGTCGGCATGGTGAGTCTGGCCGCCACGTTCGGCAAGGGATGGGGGATCGACGCGTATGTGCCGTTCGAGTTCCGGCCGGCCAACGTACCCGCCTGTGGCACCTTCTTCGACGCCGCCTCCGTCACGCCGGATGGCTGCGACCTCGTCGGGCCGTTCGGCGCCCCGATTCCCGGCACGCCGCTGGCGACGCCGCAGTCGCTGACGGAGCGCGCGCTGCTGGACAACGGCTATTACCTGCGGCGCCGCGACCAGCAGGCGCCTGGCGGCGGGCATCAGTTCGGGCTGGCGCTGCGCTACGCCAGCACCGCCTGGAACACGGAATTCCGTGGCTATGTCGCAAGGTCGGACAATACCCTGCGCAACATCTACAGCCTCACGATCGAGAACGTGAGTGGCGGTGTGCTGCCGGCGGGCGTCCCCGGCGCCTTGCAACGCCTGGTGGATCCGAACGGCATTCGCTATGGACTGGTCTACCCGCGCGGCACCCAGGTGTTCGGCGCCAGCTTCGACACCAAGCCTGATGCCGGGACGCGGGTGTTCGGCGAAATCGCCTACCGGCCGAACCAGCCGATCGGCTACAGCCCCGTCGACCTGCTGCTGGCGGGGCTGCTGCGTTCGCCGACTTCGCTGCTGCAACTGCGCAAGGACATCCTGTCGGTGCCGGCGGGGGCCTCGTTCGAGGGCTACGACCGCCATCCCGTCACGACGGCCAACCTTGGCGGCAGCAAGGTCTTCGACAGGGTGCTCGGCGCCGACCGCATGGTGCTTGCCGCGGAACTGGGCTACAGCCACGTGGGCGGATTGCCCGACCCGGCGGTGTTCCGCTACGGCCGCGGCCTTGCCTACGGAGGCGCGCCCTACATCCTCAACGGCGCGCCGACGGCCTGCACGGAGTCGATGCCCGGCCTGAACGGAGTGCCGGGCAAGACCTGCAGCTATGCAGGCTACGTGTCGCGCGACGCCTGGGGCGTCCGCGGCCGCCTGGCGGCGACCTACGGCGGGGTGCTGTTCGGCGCGGACCTGACGCCGTCGTGGACGCTGGCCAAGGACCTGCACGGTTATTCGCACGACGCGAGCTTCAGCGAAGGCCGGGTGACGTCGCGCCTGGGCCTGCGTGCGGAGTGGGGCAGGCGCTATTTCGCCGAAGCCGCCTACACGCACTTCGCCGGCGGCAGCTACAACCTGCTGGCGGACCGCAGCAACCTGGGGCTGCTTGCCGGGGTGGCCTTCTAGCCGGGATGTCCGCGCCGCGCTGGTTCAGCCCCGGGCCGCCAGGCGTGCCAGTTGCGGGTCCATCACGGTGCCGAAGATAGCGGTGTCGCCATAGGCCCGTGCCGACAGCATCGCGCCGTGCACCGTGGCCATGAAGATCTCCGCCTCGACGCGCGCGCTGCCGTTCAGCACGACGGTGCCCTGCGCCGCGCCGCGCTCCAGCACCGAGGTCAGCCATCCCGACAGGAAGCGGAAATAGCCACGGATCTCGACGGCGATCTCTTCCGGCAGGACCGGCAGTTCGTTGGCCAGCAGGGCGCACACGCAGAATGGCGCGCTGGCGTCGCCGATGCAGGCTTTCCAGTAAGCGATATAGGCACGCAACTGGTCGAGCGGTGCGGGAATGGCGTTCTCGAGGTTCTTGATGCCGTCCTCGGCCGCTTCGCGGTAGCGCACGACCAGCGTCTTGACCAGCGCCGCCTTGCTGGGGAAGTGATGGTGGATACTCGGCTTGCGGATGCCGACCACATCGGCGATGTCCGCGTAGCTGAAGCCGTTGTAACCGCCACTGACGATCAGGGAACGGGCCGTGGCCAGGATGTCGTCGGCGGTAGAAGATGTCTTGTTCATGGATGACTACGTTGCAATTCGTCGCAAATGGGCATTCTAGCAGCGCGCCGGCCTATGGTCGCGACGCAGGTCGGCGCACGTCCGCAGCGTCAGGGACGCGCTCCGGACTGCATCCGCACGGTCTCGTCCGGCAGCGGCAGCGGCGTCACCGTCACCTGCACGGTGAGCGCCTGCGCGCCCCCGCCGAGCACGATGCCGCGCATCGGGGTGACGTCGCTGAAATCGCGGCCCCAGCCCAGGGTGATGTGTTCGTGCTGCACCAGGCAATGGTTGGTCGGGTCGACATCGACCCAGCCCAGCGCCGGGCAGAACACGGACACCCAGGCATGCGAGGCATCCGCGCCGATCAGGCGCGGCGTGCCTTCGCGCGGATGGGTCAGGATGTAGCCGCTCACATAGCGCGCCGGCAGGCCGATGCTGCGCAGGCAGCCGATCATCAGCTGGGCAAAGTCCTGGCAGACGCCACGGCGGCCGCGCATGACCTGTTCGAGCGGCGTCGAGATGTCGGTCGCCTTGCTGTCGAATTCAAAATCGTCGAAGATTCTTTGTGTCAGGTCCAGCGTCGCATCGAGTTGCGGCCTGCCGGGGGTGAAGCTGAGGCGCGCGTACGCTTCCAGTTCCGGGAACAAGCCGACATGGGGCGAGGCGTACAGGTAGCGGCAGGCCTCCAGCGTGGCGGCGCTTTTTTCCTGCTCCATCATGTCGCGCACGCTTTCCCATGGCAAGGTTCCGGCGATCTGCGCCAGCGTGTGGCGCGGGCGCAGCGCGACCGTCGACTCGGCATGCACCAGCAAGCCGTCATGGGGCAGGGTGAGCGCCACATGCCGGGTGTGATTGCCAAAGTAATCGACGCCGTGCGTCGCCTCGTCGATGACCGGATCGAGCCAGATCAGGTGCGATTCGATCTCCTGGAACGCGAACGAGCGCGGGGTCAGGTGCAGATACTGCTGCGACAGGCTGACCATGCTCTGGTACTGGTAGCGTGTTTCATGCACCACGCGATAGCGCGCGCAGACAGCGGCGTTCGGCGCCAGGGTACTCATGTGCGCCTCCCTTGCACGCCGTTTTCCTTGCCGCCGCTGTTCCCGGCGTAGCTGAAGAACTGCACGCCGATCTGCTCGGACAGGTCCGCGCTGGCCGACTGGATCCGTTTCAACAGATCGCCCAGCGCCGCATTGCCATGGACCAGCTCGGCGTCGGGCTGCAGCGCGAGCAGTTCTTCCTTCAGCGGCGCCAGCAGGTGGGCGCCGCAGGCGCCATGGGTTTTCGCGATCTTTTCCAGGGTGCCCAGGATGCCGTTGATCTGGAACAGGATCGAACGCGGATTCGTCTCGTCGCACAGCAGCAGGTCGAGCACCGGCAGCCACTCCGGCTGGGTCCGGTAACGCACGCGGTAGGTGATGCTGCTGTCGGACAGCTCGAGCAGCCAGTCGAGGTTGCCGTTCTGGTCCATCGCCAGCGCCCGCTGCAGCACCTCGCTCTGGAACTGCAGCCGCTCCAGGCGGCGCCCGAGCGACATGAAACGCCAGCCGAGGTCGCGCGTCATGCCGTCGAAGGCAAACCCGGCCAGCGTCATCAGTGCGGTGGCGGCGTCGTCGAGGATGGTCATCACGTCGGACTGCGAGGGCCGCTTGCCCGGGGCGAGCGCGGGCTGCGCCATGCGGCTCAGTGCGCGCCAGTTGTCGACCGAGAAGCGTTCGTGCAGCTGGCCGGCAATCCGGTGCAACTGCTGCTGCTGCCGGGCCAGCCCGGGAACGGCGGGGGACACCACCGCCATCAGCAGGGAAGACTCGATCTCGGCGTCGGTGAAGACGGCGCCGCGCGGGGCGCCCGGCGCCGCCGGCGCGCCGTCCGCAGCGATCAGCTGGAACCAGATGCACAGGGCCTCGACGGTGGGCCATTCGCTGCCGCGCTGCTCGGCGCGCACGTTGAACAGGATATTCAGCGCCACCCGCAGCAGGCGGCCGATATTGTCGCAGCGTTCCGCATGGCGCCCGAACCACAGCAGGTTTTCCGCCGTGCGGCTCGACAGGCTGGTGTCTTCGCGCACCAGGTCTTCGCCGCGGATGCGGCGTTTCTGCAGGCGGTGCTGCTCCATGCCGGCGCGCGCCTGGACCCAGGTATCCTTGCTGGCGCTGCCCTTCTGGATCCTCAGCACGCGCGCATCCGGTCCGGTGGCGACCCGGGTCAGGCCGCCGGGCATCACCACATAGCCGTTCGGCGTGGCGCAGGCGAATACCCGCAGGCCGATGGCGCGCGCCTGCAGGCCCGGCGCCGCACCGTCCGTCCACACCGGCGCCTGCGACAGCTGCACCAGTTCCTGGGCGATGTAATCGTCGGGCCTGGCGCGCAGCTCCGCGATGAAGGCCGCGCGCTCGGCGCCGCCCAGGTCCTGGCCGAACACGGCAAACTGCCGCTGTTGGGAAAAGCTCGGCTTGATGACCAGCCGGTCCAGCCTGCCGATCACCGCTTCCAGCGCGGACGGCTCGCCGCACCACCAGGTGGCTACCGATGGCATTTTCAGGGTTTCGCCCAGCAGCCGCCTGGACAGCGCCGGCAGGAAGCCGAGCAGGGCGCCCGATTCGAGCAGGCTGGCGCCGAGGCTGTTGGCGACCAGCACATTGCCGCGCCTGGCGGCCTGGGTCAGCCCCGGCACGCCCAGCAGCCCGCCCCGGGGCGCGTTGTGCAGTTCCAGCGGATCGCATGCCGCGTCGTCGACATGGCGCATCAGCACATGGACCCGGTGCAGGCCGTCCAGGGTCTTCAGGTAGACCACGCCCTTGCGCACGGTGAGGTCGTCGCCTTCGACCAGCGGCAGGCCGAGATAGCGCGCCACATAGGCCTGTTCATAGTAGGTTTCGGCGCCCGGCCCCGGGGTCAGCAGCACGATCAGGGGCATTTCGCCCTCGCGCAGCGGCGCCGGAGCGTCGCCCCCGGCCGCGCACAGGCGTCCCCAGTGCACCAGGCTCTCGTGCATGGTGCGGAAGAACCCGGCGGGCGACTGCACCTTCAGTTCGCGCAGCAGGTCGGCGAAGATGGGCGTCAGGATCGAGCGGTTTTCCAGCGCATACCCTGCGCCCGAGGGCGCCGCGGTGCGGTCGGCCATGACCCACCAGCGTCCGTCCGGCGCGCGCGCCAGGTCGACCGCATAGAAATGCAGGGCGACGTCGTCATGGTGGCGCATGCCGTGGCAGGGGCGCAGGAAGCCGGCGTTGCCGTGGACGAGCGCGGGCGGCAGCAGGCCTTCGCGCAGCAGTTCCTGCTTGCCGTAGACGTCGCCGAGGATCTTGTTGAGCAGGGTGGCGCGCTGGATCACCGCCGCCTCGATGCCGCTCCATTCCTCGTGCGGCAGGATCAACGGCAGCACGTTCAGGTCCCAGGGCCGCTGGCTGCCGCCGGCGTCGCCCATGACGTTGTAGGTGACGCCGTTCTCGCGCACCTGCCGCTGCACCATGCCGACCCGCTGGCCCATCATGTCCGGCGCTTCCTGCTCCAGGTGGGCGAGCAGCGCGCGCCAGTGCGCGCGCGGCGCCCTGGCTGCGTCGAGCATTTCATCGAAACCGTCGGGCGCGGCAAAATAGTGGTCAAGTAATCGCTTGGACATGGATACGGCTGTACGGTGGAAAGGGAGCGATAGCTCAGTCTGGCTGCCAGCGCAGGTCGAGCGTCATCGGGAAGCCCGGGTTGAGCTCTTCCTTGCGCACCGTCATCGGGCCGGGCGTGTGGCCATGCGGCCAGAAGCGCGCGACCCGGCGTGCCTCGGCGGCATTCGCATTCACCGGCGCCCCCGTTTCGTTGCGTCCGCCGGGATGCACCACGTGATAGGTGCAGCCGCCGATCGCGCGCCCGTTCCAGGTATCGACCAGGTCGAACACCAGCGGCGCCTGCACCCGGATGCTCGGATGCAGCGCCGACCAGGGGCTCCAGGCACGGAAGCGCACGCCGGCCACGTACTCGCCCGGCACCCCGGTCGGGTGCAGCGGCAGCATGCGGCCGTTGCAGGCGACGATGTGGCGGCCGTCGGTCAGCCCGCGCACCCGCAGCTGCATGCGCTCGACCGAGGAATCGACATAGCGCGCGGTACCGCCGGCGCTGACTTCCTCGCCCAGCACGTTCCACGGTTCGATCGCCTGGCGCAGCTCCATCTCGACGCCCTCGTAGACCACCGTCCCGAAGCGGGGGAAGCGGAATTCGACGAAGGGCTCGAACCAGTGGTCCTCGAAGGCGTAGCCGGCCGCGCGCAGGTCGCGGGCGACGTCGCGGATATCCTGGGCGACGAAGTGCGGCAGCATCCAGCGGTCGTGCAGCGCCGTGCCCCAGTGCACCAGCTTGCCCTGGAAAGGCTGGCGCCAGAAACGCGCCACCAGCGCGCGCAGCAGCAGCATTTGCAGCAAGCTCATGCGCTCGTGCGGCGGCATCTCGAAGGCGCGGAACTCGACCAGGCCGAGGCGGCCGGTCGGACCGTCCGGCGAATACAGCTTGTCGATCGAGAATTCGGCGCGGTGCGTATTGCCGGTCAGGTCGACCAGCAGGTTGCGCAGCAGGCGGTCGACCATCCACGGCTTGTCGCCCGGGTGCAGGGTCGGCAGCACCTTGTCCATCTGCTGGAACGCGATCGCCAGTTCGTACAGGTTGTCGTCGCGCGCTTCATCGACCCGCGGCGCCTGGCTGGTCGGCCCGATGAAGGTGCCCGAGAACAGGTAGGACAGGGCCGGATGCACCTGCCAGTAGGTGATCAGGCTTTTCAGCAGGTCCGGCCGGCGCAGCATCGGGCTGTCTTCGGCGGTGGCGCCGCCCAGGGTGGCGTGGTTGCCGCCGCCGGTGCCGGTATGGCGGCCGTCCAGCATGAATTTCTCGGTGCCCAGGCGGGTCAGGCGCGCCTCCTGGTACAGGGTCGACATGTTGTGGACCAGTTCCTTCCAGCTGGCGGCCGGATGGATGTTCACTTCGATCACGCCGGGATCGGGCGTCACGCTGAGCAGCTTGATGCGCGGATCGCGCGGCGGCGCATAGCCTTCGATGCGCAGCTTCAGCTTCAGCTTCGCGGCGGTGTTCTCCACCGCCGTGACCAGCGCCAGGTAATCCTCGATGCGCTTCAGGGGCGGCATGAAGATGTGCAGGCGGCCGCCGCGCACCTCGACGCACAGCGCCGTATGGATGACCTCGCGCGCGTCCGGGTCGGCCGGTTCGGCCGCCTTGCGGGCCCTGTCCGCCGACTTGCCGGCGGCCAGGCCCAGGATCGGCCGCTTGTTCTTTTCGCCGGGCGGCAGCGCGCCGCGCGCCGCGTAGGGATCGGCGTCGAACTCGGGATCGCGTTCTTCCGGCAGCACCCAGGGCAGCGTGGCCAGCGGCAGCCGCAGGCCGATCGGCGAATCGCCCTCGATCAGGTACAGGTGCTCGCGCCGGATCGGCCAGGCGGAGGTCCGCCAGCTGGTGCCGAGCATGAAGGCCGGGTCGTACTCCCTGGCCTTCAGGGGCAGGACGTAGCCGGCCACCTGGCCCAGGCCGCGCTCGAGCAGGCGCGCCAGCCGGCGCCGCTCCTCCGGCGCCTTCAGGTCGGCCTGCAAGGGGTCGACGTTGCGCGGCAGCGCCTGCTCGCGGCTGGCCTGCAGCAGCACGTCCTCGTAGGCGGGAATGGCGCTGCCGGCCGGCAGGCCGAGCGACTTGACCAGTTCCGCGCTGAAGCGGGCGGCCTCGTCGGCGCCATAGCCGTCGTCGATGTGTTCGTCCGAGAACAGGCCCGGATCGAACCACATGGGCTGGCCGTCGACGCGCCAGAAGATGTTCAGCGCCCAGCGCGGCAGCGGCTCGCCCGGATACCATTTGCCCTGTCCATAGTGCAGCATGCCGCCCGGCGCGAAGTGGTTTTTCAGGCGGTGCATCAGGTTGCCGGCCAGCTCGCGCTTCTTGTCGCCATGCGCGAGGGTGTTCCATTCGGGGCCGTCCATGTCGTCGATCGAAACGAAGGTCGGTTCGCCGCCCTGGGTCAGGCGCACGTCCTGGTGCTGCAGGTCGGCATCGACCTGCTGGCCCAGGCGGTCGATGGCCTGCCAGTCCGCCTCCGAATACGGCTTGGTGACGCGCGGATCCTCGTGGATGCGGGTCACCGTCATTTCGTGGAAAAATTCGACCTCGGCCTTGTCGGTGAAGCCCGTGACCGGCGCCGCCGACGAGGGCATCGCCGTGCAGGCCAGCGGGATATGGCCTTCACCGGCCAGCATGCCCGAGGTGGGATCGAGCCCGATCCAGCCGGCGCCGGGGATGTACACCTCGGTCCAGGCATGCAGGTCGGTAAAGTCCTCGGCAGGGCCGCTGGGGCCGTCGAGCGCTTCCTGGTCGGCGCGCAGCTGGATCAGGTAACCGGACACGAAGCGCGCCGCCAGTCCCAGTTCGCGCAGGACATGCACCAGCAGCCAGCCGCTGTCGCGGCAGGAGCCCGAGCACTTTTCCAGCGTGTCTTCCGGGGTCTGGACGCCGGGCTCCATCCGCAGCAGGTAGCCGATCTTGCCCTGCAGGCGCTGGTTGATGGCCACCAGGAAGTCGTTCGTCGACATCGGATGGGCCAGCAAGTCACGCCGCACCGCCGCCACGAATTCGCTCAGCAGGGGTCCCGGCACATCCTTCTGCAGGTAGGCGCCCAGCTCCGTCGCGAGCTGCTCCGGATAAGCGAAGGGAAAGGTCTCGGCGTACTTTTCGATGAAGAAATCGAACGGATTGATGACGGTCATGTCCGCCACCAGGTCGACCGTGAACTCGAGCTTGTCCGCTTTTTCCGGGAACACGAAGCGGCCGATGTAATTGCCGTACGGGTCCTGCTGCCAGTTGATGAAATGTTCTTGCGGCTCGACCGTCAGCGAATACGACAGGATCGGGGTGCGCGCATGGGGCGCCGGGCGCAGCCGTACTTCATGCGGCGACAGGGCGACTTGCCGGTCGTACCGATAACTGGTCTTGTGGTGGAGCGCAATACGGATTGCCATGCGGGACAGCCTTTCGATGTGGGCGCGAACGGGTACAGCCATTGAGCCAGGCCGGATTATAGGGGGTCCAATTATCTGAGCGCCATTTATGGACGTAATGCTGGCTATTTAAGCATGTTTATGCACGATCCGATTGACTTGCCATTCGTACCATAACTTATGCATGTTTCTTGCTACTATCTGGGCATAGGAGAAGACGATGCCGAATTTTTACGACGAAATGTATGCCTCTGCGGCGACCGTGCGGCCTCATTACAGCGCGTTTGCCGAATGGCTTGCGCAACAGGCCCCGCAGCTCATCGAACAGAAGAGGGCAGAAGCCGAGCTGAACTTCCAGCGCGTCGGCATCACATTTGCCGTGTACGGCGACAATGCGGGCAAGGAGCGCCTGATCCCGTTCGATATCATTCCGCGCGTGATCAACGCCGCCGAGTGGGCGCGGCTGCAGGCCGGCCTGGTGCAGCGGGTCACCGCGCTGAACCGCTTCCTGCACGATGTCTACCATGAGCAGGCGATCCTGAAGGCGGGCGTGATCCCGCGCGAACAGGTGCTGGAGAATGCCCAGTACCGCCCCGCGATGCAGGGCGTCAAGGTGGCGTCCGATATCTACGCCCACATTGCCGGGGTCGACATCGTGCGGGCCGGCGAAGGCGAGTTCTATGTGCTGGAAGACAATCTGCGCGTGCCTTCCGGTGTCTCGTACATGCTGGAAAACCGCAAGATGATGATGCGCCTGTTCCCGGCGCTGTTCGCCAGCAACCGCGTGGCGCCGGTCGACCACTATCCCGACCTCCTGCTCGACAACCTGCGCAGCGTGGCGCCGCAAGGCGTAAGCGATCCGACCGTGGTCGTGCTCACGCCCGGGATGCACAACTCGGCCTATTTCGAGCATGCCTTCCTGGCCCAGCAGATGGGCGTGGCGCTGGTGCAGGGCCAGGATTTGTACGTCAGCGACAATACCGTCTACATGCGCAGCACGCGCGGACCGCAGCGGGTCGATGTCATCTATCGCCGCATCGACGACGATTATCTCGATCCGCGCGCCTTCCGTCCCGAATCGACGCTGGGCGTGCCGGGACTGCTCGAGGCGGTGCGCGCCGGCCGGGTCGGCCTGGCCAATGCGATCGGCACCGGCGTCGCCGACGACAAGTCGATCTACCCCTACGTGCCGGACATGATCGCGTTCTACCTGGGCGAAAAGCCGATCCTCAACAACGTGCCGACCTACCAGTGCCGGAAAAAAGAGGATCTCCAGTACACCCTGGCGAACCTGGCGCAGCTGGTGGTCAAGGAAGTGCACGGCGCCGGCGGCTACGGCATGCTGGTCGGACCGGCGTCCACCCAGGCCGAGATCGAGACGTTCCGCCAGCGCCTGCTGGCCAATCCGACAGGCTACATCGCCCAGCCCACGCTGGCCCTGTCGGCCTGTCCCACGTTTGTCGAATCGGGTATCGCCCCGCGCCATATCGACCTGCGCCCCTTCGTCCTGTCGGGCAAGACCGTCTCGATGGTGCCGGGCGGGCTGACGCGCGTGGCCCTGCAGGAAGGCTCGCTGGTGGTCAATTCCTCGCAGGGCGGGGGCACCAAAGATACCTGGATACTGGAGAATTAGCATGTTGAGCCGTACCGCAGACCATTTGTACTGGATGGCCCGTTACACCGAACGGGCCGAGAACACGGCGCGCATGCTCGACGTGCGCGTCCAGTACTCGCTGATGCCGCAATCGGCACTGGCCGAGCAGCAGGGGTGGCGCGCGATGCTGGGCGTATCGGAACTGCAGTCGCAGTTCGATGCCAAGTACAGCGCGCTGACCCAGAAGGAAGTCATCGACTTCATGGTGCGCGATCCGGACAATCCCTCGTCGATCGCGAGCTGCCTGCGGGCGGCACGCGAGAACGCACGCGCCGTGCGCGGCACCTTGACCACGGAAGTCTGGGAGACCAAGAACACGACCTGGCTGATGCTGCAGCAGCACCTCAAGAGCGGCATGTTCGAACAGCATCCGGGCACCTTCCTGGAGTGGGTCAAGTACCGCTCGCACATGTCGCGCGGCGTCACGCTGGGCACCATGTTCCAGGACGAAGCCTTCAACTTCATCCGCCTCGGCACCTTCCTCGAGCGGGCCGACAACACGGCGCGCATCCTCGACGTGAAGTTCCGTTTCCTCGCTTCCGACACGCTCAAGGCCGATGCCCAGGTCGAGTTCTATTACCTGGCGGCGCTGCTGCGTTCGGTGTCGGCGTTCGAGACCTACCGCAAGGTCTACCGCGACGCCATCACGCCGACGCGGGTGGCCGAGCTGCTGATCCTGCAGGCGAAGATGCCGCGTTCGCTGGTCGCCTGCATGTGCGGCGTCGTCGCCAACCTGCAGGAAGTACGGAACAGCCTGTCGCAGGATACCGAGCGCCTGGCCGAAGCGCTGTACGGCACGCTGCAGGAGGCGCAGATCGGCGACATCCTCGAAGAAGGACTGCACGCATACCTGACGCGCTTCCTGGCGTCGATCGCGGAACTGGGCAACGGCATCGGCCGCGACTTCCTGCTGCCGGTGGCCCCGGAAGTGCACGAGCCGGAGCCGCCGGAAACGCCGACCCCGGGGCAGACGCAGACACAGAGCCAGACCCAGACGCAAACCCAGACCCAGACGCAGACGCAGACGCAGACCCGGACGGGTTGAACGCTCCGGCGCCGTCCATCATGGTCGCGGCGCCGGCCGGGGCTTGCCCCGCCCGTGTGCCGCCGCGGGCGCATTCATCTGCGCCCGCACCACCTTGTGCACGAAGCCCAGCTTCTCGAGTACCGGCGCGCCGAGCGTAAACGGATACGAGTCCGGCATCCCGATGCTGCGGTTCAGGCTGTTAAGCACGTAGGTCAGGGCGAACCAGTCCTTCTGGATGTCGTCGAATTCATCGGTCTTGGTCGGCAGGGTCACCTTTTCCAGTTCCGGCTCGTCGGGCTTGGCAGGATGGAGCGACAGGCCGCAGGCGTTCGCCGTTTCGAGCGTATCGAGCATGTGCAGGTAATGGGCCCAGGTTTCGGCCCAGTCTTCCCATGGATGCGAACTGGCGTAGCTGCTGACGAAGCGCGACTCCCAGTCGGCAACCGGGCCTTCGCCATAGTGGCGCTTCAGGGCCTCGCCGTAATCCTGGCGTTCGTCGCCGAACAGGGTGCGGAATTCCTCGATCCATTCGCTGCCCACGACCAGGCGGTCGAAATAGTAATGGCCGCTTTCGTGGCGGAAGTGTCCCAGCAGCGTGCGATAGCGCTCGTGCATCTGTTCGCGCGTGCGTTCGCGCTCGGCCGGGTCGGCTTCTGCGATGTTCAGGGTGATCAGGCCATTGGCGTGGCCGGTCATCACGCACTGGTCCGACACGCCGTCCTCCAGGAACTGGAAGGCCAGGCCGGTCTCGGGTTCGACCTCTTTCGATACCGGCGTCAGCTTGAGCGTCGCCAGCGAGAACAGCAGGCGGCGCTTGGCCGCTTCGAGGCGTGACCAGAGAATACGGTTTTTTTCCGAAGACAGCGCCGGAATGACGACGGTCAGCTGGCACGATTCGCACAGTTCGTGCGGGTCGTCCGCCGGCAGCATCCAGTTGCAGACATCATGCTCGACATAATTGGCGCACTGTTTATACAGCGTGCCCTCGTCCTTGCGGTGCAGGCTGCGCCACTGGCCGTCCTCGGTCTGTTCGAAGGCGTTCATGCTGCGCGTCGCCGGCTGGTAGCCGAGCGTACTTTCGCAGTTGAAGCAAAGCGTGTTTTCAAAAAAAATCTGGTTGGAGCACTTGTCGCAATGAAAGGTTTTCATGGAAAGAATCGCTAATGGTTGGCTGCGCAGGGTGCGTGTTTGACGATAACAATTTAACAGCAAATCCGATTGCGATTCGTTCGTGTCGGACAAGGCCGCATATGGCCTTGCCCGCAGCGCGATGTCTTGTGGCCCCGCTGCGCTTGACGCTACTTGTTCAAAAAAACCGCCGACGTGCCGAGGCGGCAGCGCGCGCGCCGGCAGGCGCGCCGGTGGAGCGGCCTGCCGCAGGAGGCCTGGCTGGGAAATTCCCCGGCGCGCCACTGGTTTCCACCGTCCCGCGCGCCTGGCGCCGTCCGCGCGGACGCCTGCACGAATTTCGCCGCGATGCTGGCCAGCACCGCCAGGGCGCCGAGGGTTGCGAGTAGTGCGTCGAGCATGAGCATCTCCCTGAAGTTGTCGTCGTCTCCCCCATGGCTTCGGATTCCCCGAAGAAGGGCATGCGTTTTTCCGGCACCGTGTGGCACCGCCGGTTGCCGGGAATGCACTGAACACAAGCTTGATGCTAGTCCTCGCCGGCCGACGCGACAATCTGGCAATTCCGGTGCTAGACTTCGGGGATTCCGAATCCATGTGGGCTTGCCTTGCGCTTCGACCTGACCGATCTGCGACTGTTCCTGAGCGTTGCCGAATGCGGCAGCCTGACCCAGGGCGCCCGTGCGATGCACCTGGCGCTGGCCTCGGCCAGCGAGCGCATCAGCGGCATGGAAGAAGTATTCGGGGCGCCCTTGCTGGAGCGGCATCGGCGCGGGGTGCGCGTCACGGCCGCGGGCGAGGCCCTGGTCCGGCACGGCCGCGCCATCCTGGACCAGGTCGAGCAGATGCGCGGCGAACTGCGCAGCTACGCCACGGGTCTGAAAGGACGCATCCGATTACTCTCGAACACCGCCGCCATGGCGACGATCCTGCCGCCGCGCCTGTGCCGCTTCCTCGCGGCGCATCGCGACCTGTCGATCGACCTGGAAGAGCGGCCCAGCGTGGAGATCGTCCAGGCGCTGGTGAGCAGGCGCACCGACCTGGGCGTGCTGTCGGACGTCACCGATCTCGGCGTGCTGCAGGCGCATGTGATCGCCACCGACCAGCTCGTCGTCGTCGCCAGCCATGGGCATCGCCTTGCCCGGGAATCGAGCGTGGCCTTCGCCGATATCCTCGCCGAGCCCATCGTGGGCATGGCGGATACCGCGCTCGCCACGCACCTGGCGGAACGCGCCGCGCGGCTGGGACGGCAGCTGGATTACCGCATCCAGTTGCGCAACACCGAGCAGGTGGCCATGCACGTCGACGCCGGCATCGGCATCTCGATACTTTCCGACGCCGTCGCCAGGACGCTGCGCCGCGACCTGGCCATCGTGCCGCTGTCGGAGGCCTGGGCGACGCGGCGCATCTACCTGTGCGCCCGCGACTTCGCCGCGCTGACGCCGCATGCCCAACTGCTGGCGCAGCAATTACTGGAAGCGCCGGCCTAGCGCCGCCGGCGCCAGGCCGATGTCAGGCCGGCTTTACGCCGGCTCGAGCGCCGGCGCCAGGGGCGCCAGGCCGCGCATCCGCAACGCGATCAGCAAGCCGGCGCCCAGGCCCACGCCCAGCAGCGCCACCACGCCGGCCCAGCCGCCGGCCGCCCACACCAGCCCGCACAGCCAGCCGGCCACGCTGGAGCCGAGATAGTAGAAGAACAGGTAGAGCGCGGACGCCAGCGCCTGCTGGCTGCGGGCGCGCCGGCCCACCCAGCTGCTGGCGATCGAGTGCGAGGCGAAGAAGCTGAAGGTGAACAGCGCCATGCCGGCCGCGATGAGGAGCAGCTTGCTGGAGAGCGTCAGCAGCAGGCCCGCCAGCATCGCGGCGATCGTGGTCCACAGGATGTGGCGCCGGCCCAGGCGGTCGGCGCGGCGGCCGGCCCACACCGAGCTGAAGATCCCCAGCAGGTAGAGCAGCGAAATCATGCCGACCACGCCCTGGCGCAGCCCGAACCCGGGGCCGAGCAGGCGGAAGCCGATGAAGTTGTAGGCGCTCACGAAGCAGCCCATCAGCAGGAAGGCCAGCGCGAACAGCCAGGGCAGGCCGCCGTCGCCGAAGTGCAGGCGCAGGCCCTGCTGCAGCGCCGCGATGCCGCCCGGCGCAGGCCGGAAATGGCGCGACACGGGCAGGCTGCGCCAGAATTCCCAGGCCGCCAGCAGGCCGGCGACGCCCATCGCCGCCAGCGCCACCCGCCAGGACAGGAAGTCCGACAACAGCGATGCCAGCATGCGTCCGACCATGCCCCCGAAGGCACTGCCGCTGATGTACAGGCCCATCGAGACGCCGAGCGATTCCGCCTCGACCTCTTCGCTCAGGTAGGCCATGGCCACCGCCGGCATGCCGCCCAGCGCCAGGCCGAGCAGGGTGCGCGCCGCCAGCAGCTCGGTGTAGTCGCGGGCGAAGGCCGACAGCACCGTCATCAGGCCGGCCACCACCAGCGCCACCGTCATGACCGGCTTGCGGCCCAGGCGGTCGGAGATCAGCGAGGACAGGAGCAGGGACAGCGCCAGCGCGGCGGTGGACAGCGACAGCGACAGGCTGCTCTGCGCCGGCGTCAGCGCGAATTCGTGCGCGAACAGGGGCAACAGCGGCTGCACGCAGTAGAGCAGCGCAAAGCAGGAAAAACCGCCGAAGAACAGGGCGCGGTTGGTGCGGCGGTAGGCGGGCGCCGTGGCAGGCTGGGTCATGGCAGGAAAGGCAGGAATCGGATGACACCATCTTAGGATTGCCGACTATGTCTGTCCAATATATATTAGCGGCACTAATAATATCTAAAAGCGATAAGTCATGGAGCTCAGGCATTTGCGTTACTTCGTGGCAGTGGCGGAAGAGCTGAGCTTTACGCGCGCCGCCGAACGCCTGCACATCGGCCAGCCGCCGCTGAGCCAGCAGATCCAGGCGCTCGAAGCCGATATCGGCGCACGCCTGTTCGACCGCACCAAGCGGCGCGTATCGCTGACCGAAGCCGGCCGGCTGTTCCTGGCGGACGCGCGGCGCATGCTGGCCTTGTCGGAGCAGGCGCGCGAAACGGCGCGCCGCGCGCACGTCGGGGAGGCCGGCCAGCTGCGCGTCGGCTTCACGTTTTCCACGCCGTTCACTTCGCTGTTCCCGAAGATCGTGCAGCGCTACCGCCAGCAATACCCGGGCGTGCTGCTGACCTTCCAGGAAATGACGACCATGCACCAGCTGGCGAAGATCGAAGCGCGCGAACTCGACATCGGCTTCGTGCGGCCGGCGTCGATGGCGCTGCCGGACGCGGTGGCGCTGACCATGCTCATCACCGAGCCGGTGCGGCTGGTGCTGCCGGCCGACTCGGCGCTGGCGCGGCAGGAGCGCATCGTCGTCGCCGACCTGGCGGACCAGGCCTTCGTGGTGTTCCCGAAAGATGCGGGCACCGGCATCTACCACCAGATCATCGACCTGTGCCGCAAGGCCGGTTTCGCGCCGCGCATCGCGATGGAGGCGGGCGAGCCCTCGACGATGATCGGCCTGGTCGCCGCGGGTTGCGGCATCTCCGTCCTGCCGGCCTCGTTCGAGGGTATCCACATGGAAGGCGTCGTCTACCGTCCGCTGGCCGATCCGGAGGCGACCACCTCGCTGCTGCTGGCGCGCCAGGCGAACGGCGGCGGGCCGCTGGTGCAGGCCTTCGCGGACCTGGCGCGCGCCGCGGTCATCGCCGCCTGAAGCCTGGTTCGCTCACGGGGACAAGGGCCTGCGCGGCAGCCTGCGGCGCAGCGCGCCGGCCAGCAGGTCGAGCGCCAGCACGGCCAGCATCGATGCGCCCAGCAGCGGGAACACGCAGCCCGGCACGACGGCGATGGCGATGACGCCGCGCGCCAGCCGGTCGCCGTCGCGCCGCGCCGGCGCGGCCAGCCGCCCGGCCGGGCGCCGCTTCCACCAGGCCGCGACGCCGCTGACGCACAGCGCCACCACGGCCAGGCAGCCCGCCAGCATCACCAGCAGGTTCGGCGTGCCGTATTCGCCGCCCTGGTGCACGCTGACGCCCCATTCGGTCACGCGGGCCGCGGCGCCCATGTCGGCGTGGCCGAGGTCCATCAAGACCTTGCCGCTGTACTGGTCGAGGTGGACGACGCGCTGCCCGCCCACCTGGCCGGGACTGCGGATCGCGCTGTACACGCCGGCGGCGTCGCGCGGCAGGACCAGGCGGTAGCCGCCATCCATGCCCAGCGCCGCCAGGCGTGCGACGATCGCGTCCGGGCCCATCGCCGCGGCATCGGCGGCGACGGGCTCGTGCGCCGGCATGGCCGCGCCGCCCGCCATCGCGCGGTGCGCCGCGTGCGGATCGGTCGATGCCGGCAGCGGCGCCTGTTGCTGCGCCCACGGCAGTGCGCCCAGCGCCTGCGCCGGCAGCCGCGATGCCGGGACGCCGGTCCACATCCCGGCCGGTACGCCCAGGCCGTGCGCAGTCAGCCAGGCGTTGACGTTCTGCCCCCAGACCACCGACCACGGCATGCCGGTCAGCGCCAGGAACAGGACGATCACGCCGCCGAAGGCGCCGGTGACGGCGTGCAGGTCGCGCCACCAGGTGCGCCCGCGCGCGCCCGGCCGGATCGACAGCACGCCGGCACTGCGCCCGCGCGGCCACCACAGGTAGGCGCCGCTGGCCATCAGCACGATGATCCAGCCGGCCACGATCTCGATCAGGGCGCGGCCGGCCGTGCCGGCGACCGCCAGGGAATGGATGTGCTTGATCGTCGTCATGAGGCGCTCGTCCTCGGCGATGCTGCCGGCGACGCGGCCGCTGGCCGGGTCCAGGAACATCTGCAGGACGCTGCCGTC
>Ga0265798_10003038_pt1 | contig 24192 bp, 18 predicted proteins | sample P3T30metagenome_FD_192430 | JGI IMG/M metagenome (GOLD analysis project Ga0265798, IMG submission 192430) | Plant litter microbial communities from East Loma Ridge, Irvine, California - P3 T30 | ecosystem: Environmental > Terrestrial > Plant litter > Unclassified | place: USA: California...
CCTTCGAAAGGCAGGCCGAAGCTCGAGACCACCATGCGCAGCGTGTCTTCCGGATCGAGGCTGGTGTTGACGATGTGGGCGGCGACGATCTGGTCCGTCGGAAGCTTGTTCAGCAGGTTGCGCACCAAGGTGGTCTTGCCGGCGCCGACCTCGCCCGTGATGACGATGAAGCCTTCACCCTGCGACAGGCCGTACTCGAGGTAGGCCATGGCGCGCTTGTGGCCCTTGGAGCCGAAGAAGAAGTGGGGGTCGGGGCGCAGCTGGAAAGGCTTGGCGGACAGGCCGTAGTAGGTTTCGTACATCGTGTTGGGTTCCGCTAGAGCGTCATGATGAGGTTGGCCGCGATTGCGTGTTCGGTGTACCTGCGCGGGGTGACGCCATCGATGCCGCCGCTGCGGCGGTTCAGGTCGACGGTGGCCTGCACGTGGCGGCCGAACCGGCGGCTGACGCCGACGCGCGTCAGGCGCTGGGTATCGTCCAGGCCGGTCGCCAGTGACTTGCTGACCGTATAGCTGGTATTCGCGAACAGGTTGCTACGTGGACTCAGATCATACGTGAAGAGCGCGCTGCCACCGCGCTGGCGCAGTGCGTCGTTCAGCGACGCCAGATTGCCTCCCAACAGCGCGCTATCGCTTTCCTGGCTGGTGAGGGCGTTGGAATTGCTGCCGTACACATTCAGGACGGCGCTGCTGCGGGCCCACTTGAATGCACTCGACGCCTGTAGCAGCTTTTGCCGCATGTAGCGGTTGGACAGGTAATTGACGTCGTTTGCCAGGCTTGGCGGCAGTCCGGTCTGCTGGAGGTAAGCCTGCACGGCTCGCTGGCGCAGGACCGGATCGGGAATCGTTGCGCTGAACAGGCTATCCAGCAGGCGCGCAGTATCGATCGCGGCTGGCATGGTAAATTGCTGACGAGAATTAGTGATCGTGTCGCCGTAATTGATGCTCCAGACACTACGCCGGCTGCGCAAGCTGGCCGCCAGGGAGCCGGTCTTGCCATAGAAATGGCGGCCGAACGAGGCTTCGATGCTGGTGCGCTGCGACGGGGTCCAGGCGAATCCGGCCGACCAGCTGCGGCCTTCCGTGCGCCCACCGAGCGAATTGTAGTCGTAGCGGTCGTAGCCGGCCATGGCGGTCAGTGCGAAGCTGCTGTCCAGGCGGTAGCGCAGGTTGCCATTCAGGTTCTCGGTCGACGAGTCGCCGGCGAGTGCGTTGCTCTGGTCCTGGCGCAGGTAAGACAGGCCCCCTACCAGTTTGTTGACACTCGCGTAGTTGTCCACGTTGAGCAGTACCGAATCGGCCTGGCTATTGCCGAACCGGTCACTGTCGTCGCTCTTAACCGAATCGCGGGTCAGGCGCAGCACGGTCGAGACCTGGTTGCCGAACCGATGTACCAGATAGGGGCTGATACTCCAGGTCTTGACTTCCGTGCGGTTCAGCGACGAGTAAGGATTCCCGAACTGTGGACCGAAGGCCGAGATGTTCTGCTGGCTCGAACCCGCTGCGGCGTCGACGTACAGGAGGTCCTGGGCGAGAACGCCTTGCAGGGTGGCATTATAGGTGGCAATACGATCATTGCCCGGGTTTAGCGCATCCCTGGAACCGCTGTACGCGTACTGGCGTAGCGAGGCATTGGCCGTGGCCTTCACGCGCCGGCTATCCAGGGCATAGCTGAATCCCGGTGCGACTTCCGTAATCCACTGGCTGTGCGCCGCGTCGTCGGGCTGCAGAGCGGGGTTGTCGCTGAAGGTCTGGGTGATGCCGAGCGACGGTGTGAAGCGCCAGTCGGCCCCGAATGCGGGTGTGACCAGCAGTGCGGCAACCGCGGCCGCGAGGGGGGCAAGGCGCGGCAGGCACGTGCGCGACCGCTGCAGCCGCTCAGCCGTAGTGGTAGTCATACGTCTCTTCGATGCCGGGAATGTCCCTGGCCTTGTTGTAGATGAGATTAACGTTCTTGATGCCTTCCAACCGGTGCAGCGCTTCCGCGACCGCGTGTTGGGTGGTCGTCTGCGCTTCGACCACCATCACGATCTGGCCCATGTGGCTGGCCAGTACCCGCGATTCGCTGGTCAGCAGCAGGGGCGGCGAGTCGAAGATCACGACGCGGTCCGGATAGCGGTTGGCGATTTCGGTGACCAGGCTGGTCATCGTCGAACTTGCAAGAAGCTCGGTCGCGCGCGGCGTGCTGGTACCTGCAGGCAAGATGGTCAAGGTGTCGACATTGGTACGGAGCAAGACATTCGACATGTCGAGCGAGTCGTCCACCAGCATGTCCATCAAGCCGCGTTCGGCCGGCAGGCCGAGTGTGCGCAATACCGAGGGACGCGCCACGTCGGCGTCGACCAGCAGCACGGTGTGGTCGAGCTCCATCGCGATGCTCATGGCCAGGTTGATCGCGCAATAGGTCTTGCCTTCACCCGGCAGCGAGCTGGTCACCATGATCAGATTGGGCGGCATGTCGCCCGGGGCGCGTTCGGCAAAGGCGCGCTTGAGCAGCGGCCGCTTGATGATCCGGAATTCCTCGAGCAGGGAGGTGCGGCCGCCGGCGGCGGTCACCAGGCCCATGTCGCGCATCTTGGCAAGGTCGAGCTCGACACGGCGCGGGTTGGCGCGGGCCGCGCTCACTTGCGCGGCGTCCGATCCCGGCGCCGGCGCGGGCTGGATCACGACCGGATCGACGACCGGGTCGGCGGCACTGGCAACGACCAGGTCCGCGGACGGCTGCACGGGTTCCCGCGCTTCCAGGATTGTCACATCCGCCGGGATGGCGATATCGGCGGGTTCGGAGGGAATGACGGCGGTTGCTGCAGCGTTGTTGCGCTGGCGGTCAATACGGCTTGCTGCTTTTTCAATGATGCTCATGTTGGCTCCTTGGGCTTACATCGCGGGACGCACGATGATGGCTGCGACGCCGGCGCCGTAGGTGCCGAACAATAAGAGGATGGAAGCGCCGAGCTGGAGCAGGCGGCGCTTGCGGCGGACGGTCTGCTCGCCGGTCCAGTTCATGCTGACCGAACCCAGGATCGGGATGCCGGTGGCTTCCCGCAGCGTGGACTGGCTGAGGAAGGTCGGGCGTAACTGGCTCAACAGGAATGCTACCGCCAGGCCCGCGCCCAGGGCCGCGGCGAACACCGCCGAGAATAGGAACAGGCGCTTGGGGCCGACCGGTTTCACCGGAACAGATGGCGGGTCGATGACGCGGAAGGTCAGCATGTCGGTGGCCGAGGAGAGTTCGCCCGACAGCTTGGCCGAATCACGGCTGGCCAGCAGCTTCTGGTAATTTCCGCGGTTGAGCTCGTAGTCACGGTTCAGCTGCGACAACTGGGCCTCGATCTCGGGCACAGCCGTGCTCTGGGTGCGCAGGGTCGTGACACGCGAAGAATATTCGGCTACGCGGGCTTGCAGCGATGCGACGCGCGCTTCGGCTTCCGACAGCGCCACTTTGAGCTGCTGCAGCATCGGGCTGTAGCTGGCGCCCGGGTCGGCCGAGTTCCTGGGGTTCTTGCTTTCTTCCGCCTTACGCGCCAGCAACTGATCGAGCAAGCGGCGATTGGCGACGATGTCGGGGTGCTGCTCCGTGTACTGGAGACGCAGGGAATCCAGGTTCTTGGTGGTGGCGGCGATCCGCGCCTCGAGTTCGGGGTCGACCAATGCAGGCAGGGCAATCTGGCCCGGCGTGGCGGGGCCGCCGGAAATCTGGCGGCGGATCGCATTGCGCGCCTGCTCGGCTTCCGCCAGCTCGAGGCGGGCTGCATTCAGGGCTTCGGAGGCGCCGATCAGGCGCGAACCGAAATCTGCGCCCTGGTTCGGCAGGATGCCCATATTGCGGATCTTAAAATCTTTCAGTGCATTCTCGGCGGTTACCAGTCGTTCTTCATAGCTGCGAATCTGCTCGTCGATAAATTGAATGGCTTTGTCGGAATCGCCTTTCTTGCCGCCGAAGCTGCCTTCAACAAAGATGGTCAGGAAGGCCTGCACGACTTCCTTGCCGAGCTGGGGGGTTGGTGAACTGTAGCTGATGGTATAGATGTCGTCGCGTTCGGTACCGCCCATCTGGATCTTCGACATCATCTTGTCGACCATCTCCTCGTGCTCCTTGGGATTGCTCGCCTTGACGTCGAGATCGACCATGCGCATCACCCGCTCCACGTTCGGTCGGCTGATCAGGGTGCGGCGCATGAACATCACTTGCTGGTCGAGGTTGGGCAGCAAGGTCATGTTCGAGAGCAGGGGTTTGAGGATGCTCTGGGTATCCACGTAAACGCGGGCGGAGGCTTCGTATTGGTTGGGAAGCTTGAGCACCACGATCCAGCCGCATACGGCCACGATCCAGGCGACGATCACAGCCTGCCAGCGATACTTGCCGATAGCTTTCAGGAAATTCAGGATCAGGGCGGTAATTTCTGCCATCTTGTCAATCTCGCATCAAGGTCCGGCGCTGGCCGGACTCAACATCAATAAGTGAGTTGCATGATCGCTTGCGCTTCATGCAATTGCAATTGCGTGTCGGAAAATTCCACAAATTGCTCGCCAAATGCGCCGCGTTTGCAACACAAATTCTGCCTAGCAACGTGATTTTCTGTTAAACGACCTGCTTTGGTATCAAACTTGGCATATCACCGCGTACATCTGCAAGCACCGGCCGTGCAATCCCGGCCCTGCTGCATGGAACTTTGCTATTGTAGTGTTGATTTGTCGAAATAGCTTGTACGATTGATTGCCTTTTAAATACATTTCTTGTAATAAGTTTTTAATATGACTATTGGACGAATGTCGTTTGCAGGCTGGATGGTCCGGATGCTGCCAGTCATGCTGCTGTGCGTGCCGATGCTGGCGCAGGCGCAACTCACTCGGACGATTCCGATCGTGAAACGTTCGGTGGTAGGCGTCGGCACTGAGCTGAAGACTCGCAGCCCCGCCGTCGCCTTCTTTGGCACCGGCTTCGTGGTGGGCGATGGCTTGAGCGTGATCACCAACGCGCACGTGGTGCCGCCGGTATCGGAGGATGCCGGCAAGGAGACCCTTGGCATCGTTCTGCGCGACCGCGCGGGCGTCGCTTTCCGCCCGGCGCGCCTGGTGGCGATCGACCGCGAGCACGACCTGGCCCACTTGCGCCTGGAAGGGGAACCGCTGCCAGCGCTGCAGCTGGCGGAATCGGAGCGCGCAGTGGAGGGGCAGGATCTTGCCTTTACCGGTTTTCCCTTGGGGATGACGCTGGGCCTCAACCCTGCCACGCATCGCGCTACCCTGGCGGCCATCACACCGATCGTTATGCCGTCGCTGAGTTCGCGCAAGCTCGACGCCCGCGCCATCGTGCAGTTGCAGCGCGCCAGTTTCGATATTTTCCAGCTCGACGGCACCGCCTATCCAGGCAACAGCGGCAGTCCGGTGTACGAGCCGGATACGGGGCAAGTGCAGGCAGTCATCAATATGGTGTTCGTCAAAGGTCTCAAGGAAAGTGCGATTTCGGCGCCAAGCGGGATCACCTATGCGGTGCCGGTACGCTACGTACGCGCTTTATTGCAACAAAAGTGAGCACAGCGACGCATCGAAAGGGCTTTCTAGAAACAGTCGTTATACAATACACCTCGGCCATTCATGGCAAAACAACAATTTGATGACCATACGGCTTCCGTGACAACGCTCCGGATGCTGTTTCGAAGGGATTTCACGTGAGCATGAGCAAGATGATGAAAGGGCTGGCCATGATGCTGGCCGCCACGCTGGCACTGGTCGGATGCGCTACTCCCGTACCGCCGAGCTCGGCCGCACTGGCGCCGATCAATCCCGACTACCTGATCGGCCCTGGCGATAACGTGACCGTGACGGTCTGGCGCAATCCCGAAGTCTCCGGCTCGGTACCGGTGCGCCCGGACGGCAAGATCACGACCCCGCTGGTCGAGGACCTGCCGGCGGCCGGCAAGACCTCGACCCAGCTGGCGCGTGACATCGAAGCAGCACTGGCCAAGTTCATCCAGCAGCCGGTCGTCACCGTCATCGTCACGAACTTCGTCGGCAATTATGGCGACCAGATCCGCGTGATCGGGCAGGCTGCCCGCCCGCAAGCGCTGGCTTATCGCCGTGACATGTCTCTGATGGATGTGCTAATCACGGTGGGCGGTATCACGGAATTCGCAGCGGGTAACAAGGCCAGCATCATCCGCAACGTCGACGGCAAACAGGAAAAAATCGTCGTGCGTCTGGACGACCTGATCCGCAATGGTGACATTTCCGCCAATATGCCGATGCGTCCGGGCGACGTTCTCGTCATCCCTGAGAGCTTCTTCTGATCCACTGTCGATTTTTCTTACACTCTACGCGCGCAAGTACTACAATTATCATGGCGAAATAGGGGCGGGCATTCTCGCCCTCCACAAGTCTTTGTTTATAGGACGATTTTTTCCTGAGTGCATTATCCGGCACGCTTCTTGCATATGCTGGATCGAGGCCGCCGCGCGGTCATTCCCGAGGACGCACATGGCTGACCAACACCAATCCGACAACCTGAACGCGCCGCGCCCGAGCGAGCCGCCGGCGCCTGCGCTGGCCGAACTGGGCAAGCGCGGCGCGGCGCGCCGTCGCCTCGGCAAGGCCGGCATTGGCGCCGCTGGGATCCTGTGGACGCTCGACAGCAAGGCGACCGGATTCAAGTGCGCCACGCCTTCCGGCTTCTATTCGTCCAAGATGCACAATAGCGCGACTGCGCCGAAAACGATGTGCGAAGGCCTGCCTCCCAAGGTCTGGTGCGTCATCGGCAGCTATTTCTGGCCCAAGTCCTGTAGTTCCGACGTGAAGTTCAGCGCTATTTTCCCCTGCATCACGAGTGGCACGAGTACTTGCTATGGCGACAAGACCATCTTGCAGGTCTTGGGCGGCCTGAGTGGCGACAAGGATGGCCTGGGCGCCGAGATGGCTGCCGCCTACCTGAACGTCCTGACCGACAAGATCAGCATGATCGACAGTGGAGACCTGTCCACCATGTGGCGGAGCATCCAGGGTGGTTCATACAAGGTGTCCTCGAACGTGTACCTGAGCTGGAAAGAATTGTCGGACTTCTTGAAGCAAACCCACTATTGAAATGTGGCAAGTAACTCCAGGTCAGACCCTGGCAGCTCGCCAGTGGGATGATGAACTGGTCGTGTTCAATTCCTTGTCCGGCGCGACGCATCTGCTGGGCCTTGGTGCGACGATACTGCTGGGTGTCCTGCAGAACGGACCTGCCGATGAAACCACCCTGGCAGCGGCTTTGCAAGACGAATTCGCGCTCGACGCTGCCGAAATCGGCGCGGAACTTCCCCCCATGCTGGCCAGGCTGGCCAAGCTCGAACTGATTCAGTCATGTCCCTGCTCGCCAGCCTGACGCGCGCCGAACTCCGGCGCCGTCTGCGCGAAGGCGAATTGGTACTGCGCACCGGACCCTTCACCACCCGTATCCGCAGCGATATCGCACTCGTCGGCGAAGGCCTGGCGCGGCTGTATGCCGCGCATGCGATCGAGGATGCCGACTCCTTCGCCGATTTCCAGGTCAACCTGCTGCGCTCGGGTGGATGGCGGCGCTGGATCCGCCCGCAGGTATTGTTCGACCAAGGCGGCGATGCGCCGTTCACGCCCTTGCCGCTGGCACAGAGCCAGCCGATGTTCGAATGGGTGATGAACTGGTGCATTTCGAACCACGCCCATGGCTACCTGATCGTGCACGCCGCCGTCCTCGAAAAGCATGGCCGCGCACTGATCCTGCCGGCGCCGCCCGGCTCCGGCAAGAGTACCCTGTGCGCGGCCCTGGCCATGCGCGGCTGGCGCCTGCTGTCGGACGAACTGGCGCTGGTGCGCTGCACCGATGGCCTGCTGGCGCCCCTGGTGCGTCCGGTCAGCCTGAAGAACGCTTCCCTCGACGTGATTCGCGCCTTCGCTCCCGAGGCGCGCTTCGGCTTGCCGGTCGAAGGCACCATCAAGGGCACGATCGGTCACCTCGCGCCGCCGGCCGCCAGCGTCGCCCGTGCGGACGAACCGGCGCGGGCGGCCTGGGTGGTGTTCCCGCGCTTCGAGGCGGGCGCCGCGACCAGCCTGACGCCGGTACCCAAGGCCCGGACCTTCATGCGCCTGATCGACAATGCCTTCAATTACGCATTGCTTGGCCAGCGTGGTTTCGAGGTGCTGGCGCAGCTGGTCGACGATTGCGAGGGCAGCGACTTCGTGTACAGCAGCCTGGACGAGGCGATCGCGCTGTTCGACGGCCTGGCCGGGGATGCGCCATGAAGCCGGCATTGCTGGTCGAGGTCTTGCGCGACCCGCAGTGCGCCTCCGCGCTGGCGCCGCGCGCCTGGGAACTGCTGTTGTCGCAGGCGCGCGCGGCCGGCCTGCACGGCGCCTTGCCCTTTGTGCTGGACGATGCGGGGGTGCAGGCGCCGCCAGCGCCGCGCCGGCATCTGGACTGGCTGCGGACCGAGGCGCTGCGCCACCGCGACAGCATGCGCAACGAAGTGCGGCTGATTGCGCAGGCACTGGGGGGCAGTGCGCCGCTGCTCCTGCTCAAGGGAGCTGCCTACTTGATGGCCGGCCTGTCCACCGCACGCGGCCGCCTGTTCGGCGACGTCGATATCCTGGTGCCCAAGGATTCCCTGTCCGCGGTCGAGCGGACGCTGTTGCTGCATGGCTGGGTGACGACCCACCACGACGCCTACGACCAGCGCTACTACCGTGAGTGGATGCACGAATTGCCGCCTCTCGAACACATGCAGCGCGGCACGACGATCGACGTGCATCACGCCATTCTTCCGGAAACCGCTTCCTTGCGCCCCGATCCGGCACGCCTGCGCGCCGCCGCCGTTCCCATCGCCTGGCCGGGGACGATACCGGGCCAGCATCCGCTGTTCGTGCTGGCGCCGCAGGACATGGTGCTGCACAGCGCCCTGCACCTGTTCTGGGACGGCGAATTCGACCATGGATTGCGCGACCTGTTCGACATCCACCGCCTGCTGCAAGCGTTCGGCGCCACACCCGGCTTTCGGGAAGGACTGGCCGGGCGCGCGCGCGAACTGGGGCTGGAACGACCGCTGTTCTATGCGCTGCGCTACTGTGGCCGGCTGTTCGGCACGCCGGCGCCGGCGCTTGCGGCGGGAGGTCCGAACCGGCTGCAACTGCTCCTGATGGACTTCCTGTTCGAACGCGCCCTGCAGCCGGACCATGCGAGTTGCGCCGGCCGCGGGACGGCGGCCGCGCGCTTTGCCCTCTACGTGCGCGGCAACTGGCTGCGCATGCCGCCGCTGCTGCTGGCGCGGCACTTGTTCCACAAGGCGGTCATCTCCGGCCGTGCACCGGCAGGGCAAGATGAATAATTTTTTTGTGGAAATGCCTATGCTATGCTGGCGGGTGACCAATTCACCCACCCTGTCCGACCTGCCCCGGGAGCACCATGTTCGATGATCTGGACCAGACCTGGGATGCCATCGTGGTCGGCACCGGGATGGGCGGGGCCACGCTCGGCCTGGCCCTGGCCCGGGCCGGACAGCGCGTGCTGTTCCTCGAAAAGGGCGCCTCGCACCTGGATGCGGACGGTGCGCTGCTCGGCAGCTATGCCGAGACCGATTTTCCCGCCCCTGCCGCACCGCAGCCGCGGCACCGCGACAGCCTGGCGCGCGCCGGCCGCTATACCGGGGTGGTGGAAGACCGCTCGGGCGCGCGCACGACCCGCTTCATTCCCTTCATCGGCGCGGGCACGGGCGGTTCGAGTGCGCTGTATGGCATGGCGTTGGAGCGCTTTTTCCCATCCGACTTCCGGCCCGGCGAGCGCCATCCCGATGCACCCGGTTCCACCCTGCCGGCGCTGTGGCCGATCGCCTACGAGGACCTGGCGCCATATTATGCGGCGGCCGAGCGCCTGTACCGCGTGCGCGGCACTCCCGACCCACTGCGCGCCGATGCGCCCGCCGAAACGCCGGCCCCGCCGCCGCTGACGCCGGGCGCGGCCGAACTGGTCGACTTCTTCGGCGCGCGCGGCCTGCATCCCTACCGCCTGCCGCTGGCCTGCGAGTTCGTCGAGGGCTGCGCGACTTGCCAGGGCTACCTGTGCGCGAAGAACTGCAAGAACGACGCCAGCCGCATCTGCCTGGCGCCGGCCGTGGCCGAACACGGGGCACGCCTGCTGGACGGCTGCGAAGTGCTGCGCCTGGAAGCCTCGCGCACCACGGTGTCCGCCGTGGTCTGCCGCTGGCGCGGCGCCGAGCGGCGCCTGCGCGCACGGCGTGTGATCCTGGCGGCCGGCGCGCTGGAAACCCCGCGCATCCTGCTCGCCTCCGCCAGCGCCGACTGGCCGGACGGCCTGGCCAACGATTCCGGCATGGTCGGCAGCAACCTGATGCGCCACCATATCGACCTGTACCTGGTCACGCCCAGGGTCAAACATTTCGATAACCGGCACAAGGAATTTGCCTTCAACGATTTCTATGACGGGGAGCACAAGCTCGGCTCGGTGCAGTCGTTCGGGCGGCTGCCGCCGGCGCCGGTGCTTGCGGCCTCGCTCGAGGACGACCTGCGCCAGGGCCCGCTACCTTGGGTGGCGCCGCTGTTCAGGCTGGTCAAGCCGCTGATGAAGCCGGTATTCAGGTCGCTAGTGGAAGGGCGCATGATCCTTGCCACCACGCTCGAAGACCTCCCCTATGCGGACAACCGGATCGGCCTGCCCGCCGCCGGCAGCGATGCCCGCCTCGTGCTCGAGTACCGGGTGCGTGCCCACGACAAGGCGCGCATCGCCCGGTTTCGCAAGCGCATGGGCGAGGTGCTCGCGCCGTATGCGTTCAGCGTCGTCAAGCAGGCCGAGAACAACCAGCGCATCGCCCACGTCTGTGGCACTTGCCGCTTCGGCGATGACCCTGCCGACAGCGTGCTCGATGCCGGCAACCGCGCGCACGGCATCGACAACCTGTACGTGGTGGACGCCTCCTTCTTCCCGTCCAGCGGCGGCACCAATCCCAGCCTGACCATCGCCGCCAACGCGCTGCGCGTGGCGGAGGCGCTGATCCGGGCGGGCTGAACCCTGGAGGCCGGGGTAAAACGGTCTCGCGTCACATCTGGGGATAATAACAATGAAGATTACTGAAGCTAAGGGACATTGGGCGCTGGTATCGGGCGCCTCGTCGGGCATCGGGCGCGAATTCGCCATGCAACTGGCCCAGCACGGGGTGCACGTGGTGCTGGTCGCTCGGCGCAAGGATCGGCTGGATGCGCTCGCGGCCGAGCTGCGCGAACGCTGCAACGTGCGGATCTGCGTGGTGGCGGCCGACATGACGCAAAAAGGCATGGTGGGCGAGCTGAAGGAACGGCTGGCGCGCGAAGGGATCCGGATCCGCGTCCTGTGCAACAATGCAGCGTTCGGGCGCTGGGGGCGGTTCGAGGAAACGCCGCCCGAGCTGTACCAGGAAATGATCGAACTGAACACGACAGTGGTGATGAAGATGTGCCATGCCTTCCTGGAAGACCTGTCCTCCTACCCGACCAGCCTGGTCATCAACGTGTCCTCGCCGGCCAGCTACCAGCCGATTCCCTACATGGCGGTGTATGCCGCGTCCAAGGCCTTCCTGCACAGTTTCAGCATGGCGCTGCACGGGGAATGGAAGGCGCGCGGCGTGCTGGTCCAGACCCTGGTCCCGGGCCCGACCGAAAGCGAATTCGACGCCACCGCGCGCGCCTACGAGAGTGCGCTGACCAGGCGCGGCACGCCGGGCGAAGTGGTGCGTGCCTCCCTGACCCGGCTCGACGGCCGCCGGCCGGTGATCAGCTCGGCCAAGGGCACTTACAAGCAGCGCTTCTTCGCCAGCCTGTTCCCGCCTAGCATGGTGATCCGCGAAGTCGGCAAGATGTTCACCCCGCCGAAATAAGGACCGGCAGGGACGAAAAAAAACCCGCGGCATGCCGCGGGTTTTTTCATGCAGGACTGAACCGAAATCGATCAGGCCTTGGTGGCTTTGCGACGGCGGGCTGCGCCGACGAAGCCCAGCAGGCCGACGCCCAGCAGGACCATGCTGCCTGGTTCCGGAACCTGATTGAAGGTGTTCGAACCGTCGACCTTGAACACGATGTCGTTCGCACCGACCTGATAGTCGCCGAACAGGCTCGAACCGCCGATATGGAAGTTGCTGGTAGCGCCAGCGCCGGCCGGGTAGTTCAGGGTCGATTCGAAATCGAGGCCGAACAGGAGGCGTTCGACGTTTTCCAGGTATGCGGTATTGATGAAATCGCCTTGTTCCATGATCGCAGCGCCCAGTTTGGCCGAACCCTGACCCGAATCGGCGCCGGTGACGCCAAAGTTCGACGTGGTGCCGTCGTTGACGATAGTCAGAAGCGCAATCAGGGTGCCGTCGTCGAAACCGGTACCGGCGGTGGTATTGGAGTTACGAGCGGTGTCGTAATAGATGGCGACTTTGTTGTCGGCATTGGTGCCGCCCAGGCCGAAGGTAGCCGACGGCGTCGTGCCGACTGCGCCCACGCCGGTTACCACTTCGCGCAGTTTAGCGACGATGGTGAATTCATAGTCATAGAACGACTGGGTAGCGCCGTCCGAGCTGGTGTCCAGGCGAGGCAGCAGCGCAGTCGGCGTGCCTCCGTTGACTGCCACCAGGTTGGCCTGGTAGCGGAAGTCGAATTCACGACCGACGGTCAGCTGGGTGGTGGCGCTGAATGGACCGATGCCGATCGCGACGCCGCTGCCTGCCGAGCTCCAATCCAGGGTGTTTGCGCCAGCGACAATGGTATTGCCTTGACCATCTTTCAGGTTAAAGTTGCTGGAGGTAGCAGCTTGAGCAGCGCCAGCGAACGACATGCCAATTGCCAGCGCGATTGGTGCAAATTTGCGAATCGAGATCATTGTGTGACTCCTGAGTTATTTGGTAAAAGCTTGGTGAAACGTTTTGTCTGAACAGTAATTTTTGAACCGGCCCGTTGGCCACGTCTTCTGTTAAGCAATCCGCGTGCCAGGAATCAAGAATCCTTTAGTTTCAATGACTTATAAATTTACATAGGAATTTCTGACGGAAGGCCCACCTTCGCTGTAAAGAAAACCGACAGCGCTCAGCCCAGCAGCTTGTCCAGAACGTTTCCAAAGCGCGCATGCACATCGTAAGCCTCCAGCACAGCGGCCAGCTCGCGGGCCGCCGAGGCCGGCGCGGCGGTGTCCAGCAGTGTCGCGACGGCAGCGCGCAACTCCGTGGGGTCGAAGCGGTCGGCGCGCAGCAGGATGCCGGCGCCGGCGCGGATGACGCCGTCCATGTTCAGGAACTGGTCCAGGTTCCCCGCGATGCCCAGCACCGGCACGCCTGCCACCAGCGCTTGGTGGCAGGTCGGGCTGCCGCCATTGCAGATCACCAATGCGGCGCGCCGGGCGGCCGCCTCGCCCGGCAGGAACGGCGCGATCCTGGCGTTCGCGGGCACCTGCGCCAAGTCGACCTTGCCTGCGGTGGCAGCCAGCACGGTGACGGGAAGGGATGCAAGGGTTGCTAGCACGCGTGGCAGCAGGGCCCCCTGGCCGGAACTGCCGAGCGTAACGTAGACCACGGGTTTGTCTTCAGGTAACTCCGACCACCAGTCTGGTAAAGGCAGGGGCGGTGACCAGGTCACGGGACCGATGTAAGAATGTTCGACAGGCATATTGACTGGAGGGAACATCTCGGCCGCGTCGGCATACAAGGTATGGTCGGCATCGGTGTAGACCCGGCGCAGGTCGGCGCCCAGCGCCGGCAGGCCATGCTTGCGCCGCACCGCGTTCAGCGGACGGGCGTGCAGCGCGAATGCGATCGGCCGGGCGCTGCGGAACAGCAGGTCGGCGACCGGGATCGGCAGGAAACGGGTGAGCGGGATGTGCGGCACGCGGTACTGCGGCGCGGTGTACGGGCTCCAGTAGGCGTTGATCACCGACACATAGGGAATCTTCGCGACCCGCGCGCTGACCGACAGCGACAAGCGAAAGTCGCCCACTACGATGTCCGGCGCCACCTTGCTCATCAGCGCCAGGTCGTCCTCGACATAGCGCTCCAGCGTGGCCTGGTCATATACCGGCTTGCCTTGCGCCAGGGCGTCGAGGAATTGCTGGCTCGGGATACTGTGGATGTTCCAGCGGGTGAAGGCGCTGTCCGCGAAGCAGAAATCGTAGCCTGCGGCGCAGGCGACATGGATATCGTATTGGTGCGGATCGAGCTTGGCGGCAAGCGCAATCATGCGGCCGACGTGGGCCAGGGTTACCGCTTCGGCAACGAACAGGATTTTCCGCCGGCCTGCGGCCGCCGGTTGCGATGGGAAAGTCATGAGGGCTCCGTGGAAAGGAGGGCGCCATGCCGGCGCGCCGCTCGGGGCGCCGGCCGGCGCATTACTTCATCAGGCGCGTCAGCGTCTTGCGATGCGAGCGCGGATGGCGCGGATCGTAGGGGTCGCCGGCGCCCAGGCGGCCGATGAAGACCGCATGCGCGACGTCGTCGCCGATTAGCGCACGTAGCTGCGGCACCAGGCGTTCGGCCGCCGCCCTGACCTTGGCGGCGCTGGTGAAATGCGTGTCCTTGCGCAGATAGCGGGCGAAGATCAGGGGCGTCATCTCGGGCTGCATGCGCAGGCCCAAGGTGGTCAGGGTCAGCCAAAAGCGCTGCACCGCTCGCCCGGCCGCCACGTAATCGTCGATCGCTTCGGGCGCCTTGTCGGCCTTGATGACGAAGTGGGCGGCGCAGGCGATGCCTGGCACCATGTCCATTTCCATGCGCGGGCCCCAGGTGCCCATCACGGTGTTCATCTTCGACAGCCGGTCCCAGCTCACCATGGCCCATTTCATCATGCGCAGGGTGCCATTGTTCACGCCAAGCGCCTGGTCCGGCACCCTTTCTTCACTGTGGGTGGCGTCCCAGTCGATGATGTCGTAGTGGGTGCGGTAGGCTTCCGGCATGGTCAGGCGCACCCTGGCGTTGTCGAACATCAGGCGCGCCGCCTGCACGCGCGCGCCGAAGCTTTCGAACCAGCGCACGCTGTAGCCGGGACCGACGGACGCTTCCAGCGCCGCCTTTTCCTGCGCCGTCAGCGGACGGGTCTGGAGCTTGCGGCGATGTACGCTGCGGGTCTCGATCGCCGCGGCCAGGGGGCTTGGCCGGATCGCCGGATCGGGCACGAAGCGCACGTCGTAGACGGGGTGGGTGTCGGGACTGTCGGCGCGGCGCGCGGCGTCGGCGCGCAGTCCGTGGACGCTGGCCGCGATCGCCATGGTCTCGAGCAGGGCGCCGTGCGACACCTGGCTGGGGTGGCCGTCGAGATCGTAGACGCAGTGCGCGCGCGTATCGCTGCCGTGCACCGCGACGTGCTGCGGGCCGAGGATTTCGAAGCGCCAGGGCTGCGTGTTGTCGCCGCTTGGCGCCCAGCGCGCCTTGCCGAGGATGTCCTGGAGAATGGCGGTATCGCTCATTGCGGGCTTGCCTTGCCGGCCAGTTGCCGTTTGCCGATGGCGATCATCAGGCGGTGCAGGGGATTGCGGTTGCCGCCCGGACGCCAGGTCAGGGCCAGCTTGTTGCGGTAGGCATCGAACTGCATCCCGTGGGGCGCGGCGCGGACGTCGCCGCGTCCGAGCAGGATCTTGAGCGCTTCCGTTCCCGCGATGCCGGCGCAGATCTGGCAGGCCATGATGGTCGATGGACCACGCCGGTCGTTGAAGCTGACCGCGTCCGGCACCACCAGGTAGGGACGGTGCAGGCCCGCCGGCGCCAGGCCGACGACGAAGCGCACCGCCTTGTCGACGTCGGGCAGCGCGCCCCACTGGAAATATTCTTCGAAGGTCATCCGACCCGGAAGGAAGTTCAGCAGGGCTGCGCCCATGCCCAGCGGCGCCACCGTGGTGGCGGGAATGCCGCGCTCAGCGCATTTCGCGAAAGTCTTGCGGCGGATGTCGAAGGCAAAGAAATCGAGGCCGTCGACATACAGGTCGACTCCGTCGAGGAAGGCATCGAGGTTGCCGGCATTGATCCCTTCAGGGAATACCTCGATCTCGATTTCCGGGTTGATGCGGCGCGCCATCTCGGCCATGACCTCGACCTTCGGCTGGCCGATGGTGTCCATGTTGGCGCCGACCTGGCGATTGAAATTGGCGATGTCGAAACTATCGAAATCAGCGATGTGAAATCTGGAAATACCGAGGCGCGCCAGGGTCAGCAGGTGGACCCCGCCGACGCCGCCGCCGCCGGCGATGGCAACGCGTTTGTGGCGCAATGTCTGTTGTTCTTGTTGCGTTACCCAGCCAATATTGCGGGCAAATGCGGCCTCATAGCCAAACCGAGTGGTCATAAAGAAGTCAGCGATAAAACGGGGGGGGGGAACCGGTCAGTGGGAACCGGTCGGCTGGCGCTTGTCGATATTGAGCAGTCGCGCGCGGATACCTTCTTCCTCGCGTGGCGAGAAAAAGAAAGGATAGAACGAACGCTCCGCCGGCTCCGAGGTCCAGGTGCCGCCATACTTCTGGATCTGCTCGGTCACGTAGGCCAGGTTCACGCGCAGCAGGTAGGCAGGCGCGTTCACGCGCGTATTCATTTTCAACTCGCTTTCACGCTTGAAACCCAGCATGTGCTCGTAGAATCGGCGGTGACGCGGATTGATTTCGATGATGATGTCGGTGCAGTCGTGCAAGTCGCGCGCATAAAGCACCGCGAGGTGGAACAGGTTGGCCAGCGCACTCTTCGAGCGTACCGAGCTGTCGAAGGCCAGCTTGGTGAACTCGCACAATTTTGCGCCACTTGCACGCAAGTTGTCCAACTCATCCTTGAAGATGATATCGCCCGCCAGGCCGGCATCGGAATCGATCCCAATCGTTACTGTTCCTACAACACCGCCACGGTCGGATGCGGTCAGCGTGATACGGTTGGGATCATTCGTGAATGTATGATTGGCGCCATAACCGCGCCACGCATACATTTTATTGATCAGCATGCTGGCCGAATTACGCCCATCCGGCGTATCGAGCAAGCGGATCCCATAGGAATCTTGATTCAAGATTATGTCCCCATCTTCTGAGAGTCGAATACTACCTTGCTTCTCGTTTTTTGTAGTGTTCGTTACGAATTCAGCATTCGTATCAGCGGAAGGCTGATCTTCTTCAGTCATGGTCGTCACGGTACGCCTCTGATTGGACAGGTGGTTTTCATCAAAGCGATTTCATCAGCGCCCTGGCCTCGTCGGCTGCGGCGAATGGCTTATTGTCTGACAGCAACTTTTGCAGTTCGTTGCGCGCGCTCGCCTTGTCCCCCGATTTGTTCAGGGTGGCGGCAAGGTGATAGCGGATGTCGCGCGCTTCCGGCGCCGCCTCGACCGCCTTCTTGAGCAGCGGCAGGGCGCGCGCGGTGTCGCCCTGTTCCGCCAGCAGCCAGCCGAGGGTATCCAGCACGGCGGGATTGGCCGGCGCCAGCTTGGCGGCGCGTTCCGCCGTCGGCAGGGCGCGCGCATCTTTTTGTTGCTGGTAGACCCAGGCCAGGTTGTTGAGCACGGAAACGTTGTCCGGCATGCGCTTGAGGATGTCTTCGTACTGCGCGGCGGCCGGTTTGAATTGTTTGTTCGCCAGGTGCATCTCGGCCAGATAGGTCTGAACCGTATTGTCGTTTGGGTTGCCTTTGAGCCATTGCGTTAGCGTTGCTTCAGCCTCCTTGTTCTTGCCCGCGCGGCGCTGCGCATCGGCGAGCTTTACGACCAGCACCGGCGACTTGGAAATGGCAAATGCTTTTTCATAGGCAGGGATGGCTTGCGCCGGACGGTTCATGGCCAGCTGGACATCGCCCTCGACCACCCAGCCCGCCGGCTGCTTGGGGAAGGCTCCCTGCATCTGGCGCGCCATCGACAGTGCATCTTCCGGTTTGCCGTTGCCAACCGCCAGTTCGACCTGGGCCATGCGGGCCGGCAGGTAGTCGGGCTCGACCGCGACAGCGCGCTTGAGATCCTCGGCGGCGGCGGCGTTGTCCTTCATCAGCACGTGGACGCGGGCGAGCCGCATGTGCGCCGCGCCCGATTTCGGCGCAGCCTGGACCAGCGATGAATAGGTTTCGAGCGCACCGGCGAAATCCTTGTTGGCGATTTGCGCCTGTCCGAGGAGGTCGGCGAGCGCCTTGTCTTCGAGGTTGACTGCGCGCGCCTTGCGCGCCAGGGTCAGGGCCTTTTCGTTCTGCCCGTTTGCCAGGTAGTTCGCGCCCAGGCGGATCGCCGCCGGCGTCGAGCCCGGGTTTTCCGCCATGGCCTTTTCGAGCCAGGTGGTGGCCTGGGCCTTTCGTCCCTGTACCGACGCCAGTTCCGCCAGGGCGAACATGGCGGTGGTGTTTTTCTTGTTCTTGTCGAGGAAGGCGGTCAGACGCTTTTCCGCGGCGGCCGGATTCTTGGCCTGCAGGTCGAGCTGGGCCAGGTTCATGACCGGTGTGAACTCGGCCGGATCGAGCGTGACCGCCTTCTCGAACGCGGTGCGCGCATTGGCCTGGTCACCCTTGGCGAGATGGACGCCGCCTTTCAGGTTGTACACGTGCACGCTGGTGGGAAATTGCTTTTCACCCTTGGCAACCGAGGCCAGGGCCTTGTCATATTGCTTCAGCGAGATCTGGGCGCGGATCAGGGTCAGCAGGGCAGGTTCGGAGGTAGGATTCAGTTCCACCGCTTTTTCCAGCTCGCCAATGCCGGCCTCGGCATTGCCGGTGCCGAGCTTGGCCAGGCCGAGCGAGGTCCGCAGCGTGGCAGATTTCGGGTCGAGCGCGCTGGCGCGGGCAAAGTAGTCGCTGGCCTTGCCCTGGTCGTTGGCCTGGGCCGCAGACATGCCGGCCAGCGCCATCAGCTGGCTGTCCTGCATGCCGTCCTTGAGCAGTGGGGCGAGGGTGGAGGTGGCCTCGGCTGCGCGGCCGTTGCGCAGCATGGTCTGGGCCAGCAGCTTGCGGGCATAGGCATCTTTGGGGAATTGCTCGACATAGCGCTTGAGCGACTGTTCCGCTTGCTCGTATGCGCCGAGATTCAGGTCCACCGCACCGGACAGCAGTACCGCCGGCATGAAATCCGGCGCGAGCTTGGTCACCTGCTGCAGCGATTCCTTGGCGGCCGCATGCTTGTTCTGCCTGAAGTCGAGCATGGCTTGGGCGTACTTGACGAACAGGGAGTTCGGCGCGGATTTCTTGGCCGTGTTCAGGTCGGCCTGGGCCGCCTCGAACTTCCGGGTATCGATCGCGATCTGGGCGCGTTCGACCAGGGCATTGGTGTGATCCGGCTTGAGCTTGATGACTTCGGAATACGCCTGTTCGGCTTCGGCGTTCTTGCCGGCGCCGCGCAGCATGGCGCCCTTGAACATCCACACCGCGGGATTCTTCGGATTGGCGGTCAGGGCCTGTTCGACGTAAGCGGCGGCGGCATCGGCATCGCGGCCCATCATCGCGAGGCGGGCCAGTCCCAGCAACGCTTCCGGGGCGCCGGGCTTGGCGGCCAGCGCCGCCTTGTAGGCCTCGCCGGCCTTGTCGGTGTCGTTGAGTGCGGAAAACGCATCGCCACGGGTCGCCAGCAGCTCCGGCCCGGCCTGCGCCGCGCCATCGTTGCTGGCTTCCAGCGCTTCCTTGGCCTTGCCTTGCATCAGCAGCGATCTGGCAAGCAGGGGCATGGTGCGGGCACGGTCGATATTCAGGCTCATCGCCCTGCGGATCTCTTTTTCCGCCGATACCGGATCGCCGGTCTCCAGGTAGAAGCGCGCCAGCTCGAATCGCACGTCGCCATCGTCGGGATTCTTGCTGGCGGCATTCTTCAGCTGGATCAGCGCGGCTTTGAAGTCGCCCTTTTGCTGATATTGCTTGGCGTCTGCGAGGAGAGAGGCACTCGTTTCATTTTTGCCGCATCCGGACAGGCCGGCAACCAGGAGAAGGCTGGACAGGATCAGGGAGGCGCGGATCGCCTTCTGGGGAGAACGAAGCATGACACTTCCTTAAAGGGTTTGCGGAAACACAATGAGCATGCGTTTCCCATCGTATATTTTGAATAATACCCTAAGGAATAACTTATTTCTCCCGCCAAGTGTGGGGTGTTGTTAAAAATTCCGGGTCAGCCATCCACGCGCATGGCGCCACCGAGGGCGTGTTTACGGTGCGCTGTTTTGCCGCCACCCGGCAGGCTTGCGGGGTGGCGCGAGGTTCGGTTCAACTTACATATTACGGCGGTACTGCCCACCTACCTCGAACAGCGCGGTCGTGATCTGCCCCAGCGAGCACACGCGCACCGCGTCCATCAGGCGCGCGAACACGTTCTCGTTGTCGATCGCGGCCTGTTGCAGGGCGGCCAGGGCGGCTGGCGCCTGATCGGCATTGCGCGCATGGAAGGCATCCAGGCGGGTCAGCTGCGACTGCTTCTCGGCGTCGGTCGAGCGGGCCAGTTCGATCGTGGCCGGCGCGCCCGCGCCCTTCGGGTTGCGGAAGGTGTTGACGCCGATGATCGGCAGGGTGCCATCGTGCTTCTGGTGCTCGTACAGCATCGACTCTTCCTGGATCTTGCCGCGCTGGTAGCCGGTTTCCATCGCGCCCAGCACGCCGCCGCGTTCGGCGATGCGCTCGAATTCCTGCATCACCTGCTCTTCGACCAGGTCGGTCAGTTCGTCCATGATGAATGAGCCCTGGTTCGGGTTCTCGTTCTTGGCCAGGCCCCATTCACGGTTGATGATCAGCTGGATGGCGAGGGCGCGGCGCACCGATTCGTCGGTCGGCGTCGTAATCGCCTCGTCGTAGGCGTTGGTGTGCAGAGAGTTGCAGTTGTCGTAGATCGCAATCAAGGCCTGCAGCGTGGTGCGGATGTCGTTGAAGTCGATCTCCTGGGCGTGCAGCGAGCGGCCCGAGGTCTGGATGTGGTACTTCAGCTTTTGCGAGCGCTCGTTGGCGCCGTACTTGTCGCGCATGGCGACCGCCCAGATGCGGCGCGCCACCCGGCCCAGCACCGTATATTCCGGATCCATGCCGTTCGAGAAGAAGAACGACAGGTTCGGCGCGAAGTCGTCGATGTGCATGCCGCGCGCGAGGTAGGCTTCCACGAAGGTGAAACCGTTCGACAGGGTGAAGGCGAGCTGCGAGATCGGATTCGCGCCGGCTTCGGCGATGTGGTAACCCGAGATCGACACCGAGTAGAAGTTGCGCACCTGGTGGTGGACAAAATATTCCTGGATGTCGCCCATCACCTTCAGCGAGAACTCGGTCGAGAAGATGCAGGTGTTCTGGCCCTGGTCTTCCTTCAGGATGTCGGCCTGCACGGTGCCGCGCACGTTCATCAGGACCCAGTCGCGGATTTTTTGCGCTTCGTCGTCGGTCGGCTGGCGGCCGTTATCCAGCGCAAACTTGTCGATCTGCTGGTCGATGGCGGTGTTCATGAACATCGCCAGGATGGTCGGGGCCGGGCCGTTGATGGTCATCGAGACCGAGGTACTCGGGCTGCACAGGTCGAAACCGTCGTACAGCACCTTCATGTCGTCCAGGGTCGCGATCGAGACGCCCGAGTTGCCGACCTTGCCGTAGATGTCGGGACGCAGGGCCGGGTCGGCGCCGTACAGGGTGACGGAGTCGAAGGCGGTCGACAGGCGTTTCGCGTCCATGCCAGTTGAAACCAGCTTGAAGCGTTTGTTGGTGCGGAAGGCGTCGCCTTCGCCCGCGAACATGCGGGTCGGGTCTTCGCCTTCGCGCTTGAAGGCGAACACGCCGGCGGTGTAGGGGAAGGAGCCGGGCACGTTTTCCAGCATCAGGAAGCGCAGGATCTCGCCGTGGTCCTCGAACCGCGGCAGCGCAACCTTGCGGATCGGGTTGCCCGACAGGGTCTTCTGCACCAGGCGGGTACGGATTTCCTTGTCGCGGATCTTCACCACATAGTCTTCGCCCGCATAAGCGGCCTGCATGTCCGGCCACATGGCGAGCAGTTTCTTGGCACCGCCTTCCATGGCGTGGTCGCGCTCAGTGATCAAGTCATCCAGGACCACGTCACGCTTGGCCGCCGCCAGCATGCGCTGGGTTTCCTGCAGCTGCTGGCGCTCGCGCGCGAGCTGCACCTGCTTCTTCACATTGCGGTGGTAGCCGCGCACGGTGTCGGCGATCTCGGCGAGATAGCGCGCACGCGCGGGCGGCACGATCACGTTCTTGCCGCTCGAGTACTTCTGGCTCAGGGGCGCCAGGCGGCTGGCCTCGACCCGCAGGCCCAGTTCCGCCAGCTTCGGCAACAGGCCGTGGTACAGCGCGGTGACGCCGTCGTCGTTGAAGCGGGAGGCCTGGGTGCCGTAGACCGGCATCTCGTCCGGCTGGCGGCTCCACAGTTCGCGGTTGCGCTGGTACTGCTTGGCGACGTCGCGCAGCGCATCCTGGGCGCCCTTGCGGTCGAACTTGTTGATCGCGATGAAGTCGGCGAAATCGAGCATGTCGATCTTCTCGAGCTGGGAAGCGGCGCCGAATTCCGGCGTCATCACGTACATCGAGGCGTCCACGTGCGGCACGATGGCGGCGTCGCCCTGGCCGATGCCCGAGGTCTCGACGATGACCAGGTCGAAACCGGCGACCTTGCAGGCTGCGATCACGCTGGGGAGGGCCTGCGAGATCTCGGAGCCGGCTTCGCGGGTGGCGAGCGAACGCATGAACACGCGCGCCTGGCCGTTCCACGGATTGATCGCATTCATGCGGATGCGGTCACCCAGCAGGGCGCCGCCCGACTTGCGGCGCGACGGGTCGATCGAGATCACGGCGATGTTGAGGCGGTCGCCCTGGTCGAGGCGGATGCGGCGGATCAGTTCATCGGTCAGCGAGGATTTACCCGCGCCGCCGGTGCCGGTGATGCCCAGCACCGGGGCCTTGATGGCGTCGGCGGCTTCCATGATCTGCTTGCCGAGCAGCGGGTCGGCCTTGTCGTTTTCCAGCGCCGTGATCAGCTGGGCCAGCGGGCGGTGGCGCGCGGCGATGTCGCCTTGCTGAAGCGCCTCGATCGAGGTCGGCGCATACGACGACAGGTCGACGTCGCAGCTCTCCAGCATCCAGCGGATCATGCCGACCAGGCCCATGCGCTGGCCGTCTTCCGGGCTGAAGATGCGGGTGACGCCGTAGGCGTGCAGTTCCTCGATCTCGCTCGGGACGATCACGCCGCCGCCGCCGCCGAACACCTTGATGTGGGCGCCGCCGCGCTGGCGCAGCAGGTCGATCATGTATTTGAAGTATTCGACGTGGCCGCCCTGGTAGCTCGAGATGGCGATGCCCTGCACGTCTTCCGCCAGGGCTGCGGTGACGACTTCGTCGACCGAGCGGTTGTGGCCGAGGTGGATCACTTCGGCGCCGTTCGACTGCAGGATGCGGCGCATGATGTTGATCGAGGCGTCATGGCCGTCGAACAGCGAGGCGGCGGTGACGAAGCGCACCTTGTTGGCGAGCCGGGTCTGCTCCGGCAGGTCCAGTTTGGCGGCGGAAGTGATGTCGTTCATGGGTGTGGGTCCTTGGGGGGATTCGGGCGGACGGGGTATCCCGCTAAGGTATATGACGTTAACGTTAACGTCAAGAAGACGACGCAGCCATCGAAGTCATTGCCGTCCTGTATCTGGTTGGCAACAATTGGTGATTATTGGTAAGAGTGTTGATATACTCCATCCGTGGTGCATATGCACCGGCATAAATAAAGAACAGAGTCGGAGTATGTTGAAAAAGGTGGATGCATCGCAGCTGAAGATAGGCATGTTCATTCATGACCTCGATTGCGGCTGGATGGAGCATCCTTTCGTGCGCAGCCGCTTCCTGTTGAGCTCGGACGAAGAGATCGGCAAGATTCGCAATGCCAAGATCCGCGGCGTGGTGATCGATGCCAGCAAGGGCCTGGACGTCGACGACGCCCCGACCCTGGCGCAGGCCGACGCCGCACGCGACGCCGAAGTCACCGCACTCGCCACCCGGCCGCTGGCGGTGGCCCGCGTGTCGCTCGGCGAGGAACTGCAGCGCGCCGTCCAGGTCCGCAAGCAGGCCGCCGGCCTGGTGCGCACCGTGATGGCCGACGCGCGTCTGGGCAAGGCGGTCGAGCTGAACCAGGTGAGTCCGGTGGTCCAGGCCGTGACCGAATCGATCCTGCGCAACCCTGGCGCGCTGCTGGGCCTGCTGCGCATCAAGAACAAGGACGACTACACCTTCCTGCACTCGGTCAGCGTGTGCGCGCTGCTGGTGGCCTTCTGCCGCTCGCGCGGCAT
>Ga0265798_10003039_pt1 | contig 24187 bp, 18 predicted proteins | sample P3T30metagenome_FD_192430 | JGI IMG/M metagenome (GOLD analysis project Ga0265798, IMG submission 192430) | Plant litter microbial communities from East Loma Ridge, Irvine, California - P3 T30 | ecosystem: Environmental > Terrestrial > Plant litter > Unclassified | place: USA: California...
GGTGGCGATCACGGTGACCTTGGCCATCGTCGTCCTTTCTGTTAAGCGGTTGTTGCCGCGTGGTTGATCTGCTTCGGTATCGAAGCCCAGCCGCGAGTGTAGACCAATATGTGAAAACAGAAAGATTGCCCCTGTTTTTGCCCGGTGCGCCTGCGCGAACCTCCGCGCTGCGCCGGCGTCCAAGGACGACCAGGCGCTCCAGTTTCGGTTAACTTTTGACTTGGATCAATTGCCTGGTAAGGGACGCCAGACACACTGGAAGATCGATCCGCCCAGCGAGGACCAGCGCCATGACCCCACGCCACCATCTCCCCACCAGCCCGCATGCACTGTGCGCGGCGATCCGCCATGCGCGCAAGGCGCTGTGCCGCCGCGTCGACGCGCTCGTGGTCGAAGCGGACCCGGACTTCGCCCACGGTTTCCCGGCCGTCGTGGCGCTGGTCGAGGCCGCCTTCCGCCGCGAGGAACTGGCCCTGGAAACCCTAGGCGACGACAAGCTGCGCGAACACCGCGAAGAGAATGCGGTGATCCTGGCGGCGCTGCACCGGGTACTGGCCAAGGTCGAAACCGGCGATTGCACGCTCGGGCGCCAGGTATTGAAAGCCCTGCGCGACCTGCTCGAGCTGCACCGGCTCAACACCGACCTGGCCCTCGCTGCAGGCCCCCGTCCCGCGGCCGCGCGCCTGCACGGCAAGGCGGCGCGCGCCACCCTGCATGTCACGCCCCCGCGCCGGCACACGCACTAAGACAGGTTCCAAGCGGGGCCTCATTTGAGGCCGGGCCGGCGCCGGTGCACGATCTGGCCCGAGACCATGAACACGCCATCGCCCTTGTAGTGCAGGGTTTCCGGATGGCGCGGCCTGGGCGCGGCGCGCGCGGCCACCACTTCCCAGATGAAGAAGTCGTACTTGTCGACCAGGCTGTCGTCGTGCAGCCGGCACTCGAACTGGGCGTGGCATTCGCTTATCGCCGGCGCCCCGACCAGTTCGGCCGGCTCGGGCGTGAGGCCGAAGCGCGCGAACTTGTCGACGTCCGCGCCGCTGCTGGAACCGACGCCCAGCACCTGTTCCGCCAGCGCCGTGGTCGGCAGGTTGATCACGCATTCGCCGCTGGCACGGATCAGCTTGTAGCTGTGGTTGGCGGACGAGATCACGCAGCCGACCAGCGAGGGCGAGAATTCCATCACCGTGTGCCAAGCCATCACCATCACATCGCGTTCACCCTGCCAGGCCGACGACACCAGTACCACCGGACCGGGTTCGAGGTAGCGCCGCACCTGGTCGAGCGGCAGCGCCTGCTTGCGCGGCATGCTTGTCATCGCATCTCCTGAAACGAAACCGCTGCCATTATGGCCGCGCCGGCAAGGCGGCGGCGTCCGCTTGCGCCATGCATGCCGCCATTCCGCCCGGCGGCGTCAAGCGCTACACTAGCGCCATGAAGCTTGCCGTCCCGTTCCGGCACCGGCGCCTGCTGGCCCTGTGCGCCTGCTCCGCCGCCATCCACCTCGTTTTGCTCGCCTGGTTTGCCGGCGAGCGCGCCGGCGCGCCGGCGCCGCCGCCGGCCGGCGCCGAGGAACTGGTGCTGCGCCTGGCGCCGGAAAGGCCGGCGCGCGTGGCCGCCGCCGAGGCGCCCCAGGAGCCTGCTTCCAGGCCCGCGCCCGCGCCGCAGCGGGCCGCCGCAAGCGCCAGCCGCGTCCCTACCGCCTCGGCGCCGCGCGCCGCCGACGCCGCGCTTGCCGCCCCCGGCGTCGCCGCGCCCGCGGCCGAGCTGCCCGAAGCGCCCTCGCCCGCGCTGCCGGGCCGCTACCGCGTGCGCCTGCCCGCTTCCGCCCAGCTCAGCTACACGCGCACGCTGGAGCGGCCCGGCACGGCGCCGGTCGATGCCGGACCGGCGCGCCTGGACTGGCAGACCGATGGCCAGCACTACAGCCTGCACCTCGATGGCGTGAGCGGCACCGTCGCCAGCGAAGGAGAGCGCGGCGACACCGGCCTGCTGCCGCTGCGCGCGCGCCAGGACGGGGGCAACGGCGAGGAAGGCGTGGAATTCGACCACCAGGGTGGGCGGGTGCGCTTTACGAAGGGAGCGGAAGCGCCGGCGGCGCTCGGCATCCAGGACCGCGCCTCGATGCTGCTGCAACTGGCCGGCATCGGCCTGGCCGTGCCCGACCAGGTCGACGGCACCATCGCGCTGGTGGTGGCCGCCGGCGGCCGGGCCACGGTGGTGCGCTGGCAGCTGGTCGGCAGCGAAGAACTGGCGACCGCGCTGGGCCGCCTCGATACGCGCCACCTGGCCGAGGTGGCGGCGCCGGGCCGGCCGCGCCTGGAAGTCTGGCTGGCGCCGTCCCAGGACTGGCTGCCGGTGCGCCTGCGGCAGGTTTATCCGGATGGCAGCGTCGCCACCCAGACCCTGGTCGCGGTCACGCGCATGCAGGCCGAAGCGGCCGCGCCGGCAAGCCTGCCGTGAGCGGGCGGCGCGCCGGCGCTACTCGATCGTGATGGCCAGGTCGCGCCCCTCGACCGCCTCCTGTCCCGCGTAATCCGCCGCGACGATGCGCAGCGTGTAGTCGCCCGGCGCCAGGCCGTCCACCTTCCAGGTGCCGGGCAGGGCCTGGCCGGCGTGCAGCGTGTTGTTGACGGCGTAGGCGAAGCGCGTCGCCTTGCTGCCGTAGACCGTGATGCCGCTGCTGTCGGCGTACACCAGCTTCACCGCCTCGCGCTCGCGCGGCAAGCGGTCGTAGACCTGGGTGATGCGCGCTTCTTCGTAGCCCGCGACCGGCCTGCCGTCCAACTGGAGCAGCTGGTAGCCCAGCTTGTACAGGCCGAGGCGGCGGCGCGCCAGGTTGCCGTCCATCTGGTCGTAGCCGTCGGCGACGATCGACACCTCGCCCAGCGTGCGCGCCACCCGCAGGCGCTGGCCCTTCTTCGCCGGCAGGCGTCGGCCAGCGGGGTCGTACAGGGCGATGTCGCGGATGCGCGGCGCCACCGTGTCGCGCAGGCCGACGAACGGCAGGGTCAGCGGATTGACCATGGCGCCGCCGGGGTGGTATTCCATGTGCACGTGCGCCATCGGATTGATCGTGCCGAGCGCGTCGCCCACGGCGAAGCGCGTGCCGCGCCGCACCCGCACGCGCGCCGGCTTGCCGTTCTCGCCGCGCAGCAGCTGGAAGCGCCCGTCGAGCGCCTTGCCCGCGCTGTCCCTGCCGACGCGCATGTGGATGTACGACAGGGCCCCCACGCTCATGCCCTCGCCCAGCTCGCCGAAGGCCCAGTTCGGATACGGATCGCTGACCGTCGCGGGAAGGATCGCCAGCACCCGCGCGCCGACGTCGGCGCGGATGTCCAGGCCAGCGTGGAAGTGGTGGCGGCTCTCGCCGTCGTAGCTGCCGCGTACCTCGCCCATCACGCCGACGACTTCGTGCGCTTCCAGTTGCGGACCCACCGGCCAGGGCATGAGCGCGTTTGCCGCCATGCCCGGCGCCGCCGCCGCGGTCGCTGGCGGGGCCGGCGCGCCGGCGGCTGGCGGCGCCAGCGCGAACAGCCGCAGCGCCTGGCCGTCGGCCACCACCAGCGACCCGTCGCGGCGCAGCGCGATACCGCGCGGCGCATGGAGTCTCAGGCTGCCGTCGCTGGCGTAGCTGGCAGCGGGCGGACGGTCGGCGTCGGGCAGCGCGTGGACCTGTCCGTCCGGATCGCGCTGGAAGATGCGTCCGCCCGCGCCGCCGCCGACGTACAGGAAGCCGTCGTGGGTCAGCGCCAGCGCCACCGGCCGGCGCAGCAGTGCGCGCCCGTCGGCATCTACGGGCGAAGCCAGCGTGCTCACCACGCCGTCGCGGCCGATGCGCCGCACGGCGTCGTTGCCGGTATCGGCGACATACAATTCGCCGCCCTTGGCGACGGCGATCGCGCTCGGGGTGTCGAACGCGGCCGCCATGCCGGCGCCATCCACGCTGCCGGGGGACGCGCCGCCGGCCAGCGTCGTCACCATGCCGTCCTTGCCGATGCGGCGGACGCGGTCGTTATAGGTGTCGGCCACGTAGACGATGCCTTCGCGGTCGACGGCCACGCCGACCGGGCCGTTGAAGCGGGCGGCGCGGCCGGCGCCGTCGAGGTAGCCCGGTTCGCCGCCGCCGGCCAGCGTGCTCACGCTGCCGTCCGGCGCCACCTTGCGGATCGCATTGTTGCCGGTGTCGGCCACGTAAAGATTGCCCAGGCGGTCGATCGCCAGCGCCGAGGGCGTGTCGAAGGCCGCGCTGGCAGCCGGACCGTCGGCGAAGCCCCTGCTCCCGCCCGCGAAACTGCTGACCCGGCCGCCGGCGTCGATGCGGCGGATGCGGTTGGCGGCGCCGCCGTCGGCCACGAACACATTGCCGTGTGCGTCGACGACGGTGCCGAAGGGATCGCTGAAACGGCTCGCCGGTCCGGCGCCGTCGATTACGCCGTCAAGGCCGTCGCCTGCCAGCGGCGTCGCCCGCGCGCTCCAGGCAGTGCGCGTGGGCGGCTCGGCCGGCAGCAAAAGAGCACTGCCCGGCGTGGCGCCGTCGCGCGCGAAGAAGACGGCATACAAGGCCGCGCCAAGGGCCAGGACCAGGGCGCACGCGAGCGCCGCAATGAGGGTTTTTCGGTTCACGCCTGCAGCCTGCTGAATATTCGGACCGCAAGTCTAACCGATGGACCGGGGCCGGCGAGGCACGGCGTGCCATGCCGTGTCCCCGGCCCGGTTCAATCGCGTACACGGCGCCAGCCCGCCTTGCGCGCAGCGCTGGCCTTCGGCGGCGGGAAGGAATTGGTCTTGATCTCGCCGCTGCCGAGCGTGGTGATCTGCACGAAGGTCCCGCCGGGCAGCTGCACGACGGTGGTGCCGACCGCGGCGGCCGCGCTGGAGAGCGTGGAGCCGGCGATCAGGGTGCCGCTGCAGACGTCGAACAGGTACAGATTGCTGCTGCCGCCGACCTTGCAGGCCGACGAGGTCGAGGGAATGTTGGTGACGACCGACAGCGTGCCGGCGACCACGATCGGATCCAGGTTGACGCGCTCGCCGCGGTTGCGGTCGTAGTCGACGTACCAGCCGGTCTGGGTCGACAGGTCGGCGGTGCTGGTGGCCGTGTAGCTGTCGCCGGCGGCGCTGCTGGTCTTGGCCAGCGTGAGCTTGCCCATCGAATTCTTGCGCCAGTCGCCCGCCGCGATGGTGCTGCCGCTGTCCTTGAGCACGTAGGTGCTCTGGACGGCGGGGTCGCCGATGTCCGGCACGTCGAGCAGGCGCCCGGTGCCGAAGGCGACGATGCGCGACACGCTCGAACCGACCACGCCCTGGGCATCCACGCTGTCGACCTGGCACAGCGTGACTTCGGGACGCGCCGTGATCGGCTGGGTGCTGCCGGCGTCGCCCATCATGAGCACGACCGGATCGCCGCCGGCGGTAAAGTCGAAGCGCCACATCTTGCCCAGGTTGTCGCCGCCATACACATAGGTCACCAGCGGGTCGGCGTAGGGATTGGCGCTGATCGCCGCGATGCGCGCGAAGCCGGACGGGGTGCCGGTGCCGCCGGCGCCGGTGCTGGCCTTGCTCAGCACGCGCCCGGTGGCGACATCGACCACGTACAGGTAGCCGCGGCCGTCGCCGCCGTCGATGTTCTCGGTGCCGGGAATGTTGTTATAGCCGGAGGTCAGGAACACTACCCAGCGGCTGGTGCCGCCGGCATCGCGCCAGGTGCCGAACTGCGGGTTGCCGAAGGAAAGGCCGATGTCGGCGTCGGCGTTGGCCGATCCGCACACGCTGGCGTCGGCGCACAGCTCCCACAGGGCGCGCGGGTTGGCCGGATCGGTCACGTCGAGCGCGAAGTAGCCGCGTCCGCCCGCGTTCAGGCCCGACACCAGGACCGAGCGCCACTCGCCGCCGATCTGCACGTCGGCCACCTCCGGCGCGCCATCCACCGTGTACTGGTGGTTGGTGCCGTAGGTGGTGCTGGCCTGGCGGTACAGCTTCTTCATGGTGATGCGCGGGACGTAGGACCACAATTCGGCGCCATTGGCGGCGTCGAAGGCGTGCAGCATGCCGTCGTTGGCGCCGACGAACACGGTGGCGCGGCGGCCGGCCTTGGCGGATTTGTATTCGGCGTAGCCGCCCAGCGTATAGCCCTTGCGCGGCTCGCGCAGGTAGGCCGGCTTGGACGAGGCGATATCGCCCAGGATCGCCAGGTAGCTGCGATCGGGCTGCTCCGCATCGGGCACCACGCGCGGATAGGCGCGCAGCACGCTGTCGTCGGCGTACTGCTGCCAGCCGCGCAGCCAGTTGACCACGTTGGCGCCCGCGTTCACGACCGCGCGGTTGGCCTCGGACAGCGTCGGGCACTGCGACATATCGCCGCACTTGTTGTCGAACCAGCTCTTTTCGAGCGCCGTCATGCCGCTGTAGCGGAAGGGTTTCAGGCTGCCGTTGGCGCCGTCCTGCATCCAGATCGTGCGCGAATCGCTGGTCGGCCCGACGCGCTGCCCGAGGGTGGTCGTGGTGGTCCATTCGACGTCTCTTGCCACCGTGCCGTCGGCCGCCGAGATCTTGCGGTCGGACAGTTCGCCGAACCACTTCACGGTGGTGAAGGTCGAGGAGAACACGTCGTTGTCGAGCGTGGTGATGTTGGGAGTCGAGGTGGCTGCGGCCGAGGCCGCGCCGGAGCGGGTCTGGATCGCCGACAGCGCCTTGCCCAGGCCTTCCACGACCTCGGTCGGATCGGAGGCGCTGAAGTACTTGCCGCGGCCGTTGATCGCCGCATGCCACAGGTCGTCGACGCGCGACTGGTAGGCGGCGCCGCCGTCGGTGTCGCCGGTCCTCGGGTCGGGCCAGGTATAGGCGCCGCCGGTCCACGGGCAGCCGGTCTGCACGCCGGTGATCAGCTTGTAGAAATCGAGCTTGGTATCGGGCGCGGTGTCGTAGTCCTTCTCGTAGGTCATGATGCCGTCCACGCCCAGGCCGAGCGCGTAGGTGTTCATGTGCAGGCGCTTGTTGTCGTCGCTGTTGCCCAGCACCAGGCCCTCGGCCGTCCAGTCCTCGAGCGTGGGACGCAGCGACGAGGTGCCGGTGGCCGAGCCGCCGTTGTACCAGTACAGCGCGATGTCGGCCAGCGAAGGCGCCGACTGCGAACGGGTGTCGACGCAACCCTTGGCGCGGGTGCAGAAGCGGCCCGGGTTCTCGACGTTGTCGTTGTTGGCGACAGAGGGCGCGCCGCCGTTCCAGTAGCCGTCGGTGGTGATGAAGGTGAAGTTCTGCTGGCAGGCATACTGCACCACTTCCTGCCCGGCGGGCACGGCGAAGCGGCCCTTGTTGGCGTACATATTGCCGATCGTGTCCAGCGCCAGGCGTACCGGGGTCGACTTGGCGCCGTTCATGCCGTACAGCGCGGCGTACCAGTCGCGCCGGTTGTTGCCCGAGAATTCGCGCGGGCGGATCACGTCGCCCGAGGATTCGATCGCGTTCTCCGCATCCGAATCCCTGGTCGCCGCGGCCAGTTCGAGCGAGACCAGGCCGACGTTGTAGTTCGAGTTCAGCGACTGGAAGGCCTGGCCCACCGCCGTCTTCATCATCTGGTTGCGCGACTTGTAATAGGCGTACCAGTTGGCGAAGTTGGTCATCTCCTCGTCGTAGCTGCAGCTGTCGCCGGCGCAGTCGGTGCGCGTTTCGACCTTGGGATAGCTGCTCACGCCCGGCACGATGTCGGTGCGCACGAAAGCCGAGGCGCCGCTGCCGATCGCCGTGACCGCGGTCGGAATGGCGTTCCTGCTCGGCACGCTCACGGACAAGGACCAGCCGCTGCGGCTGCTGTCGGTCAGCAGCGAGCAGTCGTCCAGGTCCTTGCCGGTGGTGCCCGCGGGGCAGGAAACCGGCACCACGGCGACCACATTGTTCGCGGAAAGGAGAATGCCGTAGCTGGCGCAGGCCGGCACGCCGCTGGTACCCGGCGTGCGCACGCAGGCCAGGTACTGGTTGGCGAGGCCCGTCTTGTTGATGATCGAGGCCGCCAGCGCGATCGCGGCGCTGGCCTGGCGGTCGCCATTGTTGGTGCCGTTCGATGCCGTCACCGCGTCCTTGGTGATGGTCACGTTGCGGCCCGCCTCGGACACGGTGACGCCGCTGATCGAGGCCGAGCTGTTCGAGCCGGTCGACTGGATCGTGATGGTGCCGTAGGCCGCGCTGACGCCGGCCGTGGTGTTGCCGAAGCGCGGATACTTGTAGTTGACGTCGTCGTACTTGGCGCGGCAGGTGGTCAGGTTCCTGTCGCTGCACCAGCGGACCCTGGCCGCCACCGGATAGCCGGACGGCGCCGGTGCGCCCGGATCGACCGCCTTGCAGCTGGTCAGGTTGGCATTGGTGCAGTATTCGGTGACGCTGATCCGGTAATAATAGGGATTGGTGTAGTAGATCTGCCCGCGATAGCGCGCACTGGTCGGGTAGGTATAGCTGGAGGCGTTGTAGATGCAGTCGGCGAGGTTGGCGTCGCACCAGCGCAGGTCGGGGAAGCCGCTGGCCAGGTTGCTGGTGGTCCTGCCGCGGTTTTCCAGGTCGCTGCGGTTGATGCCGAAGACGTCGGTGTTCACCGAGGTCCAGGCGCTGGTGGCGCCGCGCGTCATCGAGTCGTAGGAGGTGCCGTCGTAGCGCACCGGCGGCGTGTAGCGCACGCCCGGGTTGTAGTACTGCTTGTTGAAGTCGGGGCTGTTGAAGGGTGGATGGCCGACGGTGCAGTTGGTGGTGCTCGACATCGTGGAGCCGGCGCGGCAGGTGGTATTGTCGGCGACGTAGTCCGGCGTCGACATATAGGCCATCGAGCCGGAGTTATCGTACAGGAGCATCAGGTTCGGCTTGACGTTGCCGGTGCCGTTGATGTTCAGCAACGGCAGTTGGGCGATGCCGGTCGGCGCCGCCTGGCCCGCGCAGGCGCCCAGCAGCAGCACGAGGAAAGCAAAAAGATTTTTCATGGATGCGGTTTCATGCCCCGATCAGGACGATCAGCTGGTTGGTGACGCTGGCGCCGCGCGCGCCGGCGATGCGCGCGGTGACCGTGTAGTGGAGGCGCGGCGTCCCGGCGTACTGCGCCGCCGTGACGATCATGCTGGACCCGAGCGGCACGGTGCTGCCGGGCGCGTTGTTGTTGGCGGCGGTCTGCACGCACTGGACCACGGCCGTCGGGTCGTTGTAGGCGCCGGGCTTGTTGCACATGCGGTGGATCACGTACTCGATGCGGGTGCCGTCGCTGTCGGTGATGGTCGTCTTGCCGTCCCAGAAACTGCTGCCGGTCTTGCGGCTGGCCACATAGCCGTTGCTCGCGCTATCCTGGTTGAGCAGCGGCTTGTTGGTGGCCGCGGTGTTGTTCAGCCAGGCAAAACCGGCATGCAGGCCGAGGTCGGCCTGGCGGCTCAGGGTATTGTCGTAGGCCAGGTTGGCGGTCGTGAGGCCGGTCGAATGCACCGACTTGAGCAGGTAGACCGCGCCCACCAGCATCAGCGCCAGGATGATCAGCACCACCGGCAGCGCCATGCCGGCGCGGCGCGGCGCCGGGCGATTCGGGTGTCGCTTCATTGCGGCGGCCTCCAGCTGGCGTTGCGCAGCATGACGACGGTCTCGAAAGTACGGTAACGGTAGCAGCGCCAGTGCACGGGGTCGTCGGCGACGGCGACGTTGACGCTGATCGGCGCCGACGTCACGCCCTGCGGCACCTGGCTGCGGAACACCTCCGGCAGGCTGGTCGTGGCCGTGCAGTTGGCGCCCGCGCCCGCGCCTTCGACCGCCTTGCTGCGCGCGACCACGGCCAGGCGCACCGCGGCCACGCGCTGCCAGTCGCCGGCGTCGCCGGCCACGCCGGCGCCGTCGGCATTGATCATGGTCGAGGACCAGGCGCCGATCTGCATGCCCTTCTCGGGCTGGAAGGCGGCGCCGGGGCGCGTGTCGAAGCCGTACTGCGCCTTGATCGAGACGATGTTGTCGGCCACCGCCGCCGGCGTGCCGGCCGCGCCGCCGTCCTCGGTATTGCGCAGTTGCAGGTAGCCGTCCGACACCGACCAGGTGTGGAAGGCCAGCGTATCCATCGAGCCGAGGTTGAACACGCGCGCGGCGTTGGCGGTGTAGCTGGCGCCGAGGGCGCTGCGGTTGAAGCGGTTGTTGCCGCCGGCCGCGAAGCGCAGCGACACGGGGTTGCCCAGCTGCGGACCCGAGACCTGGGCCAGCGCGCAATCGCCGCCCGGCTGGTCCGGCGCCACCAGGATCACGTTGCCGGTGTCGAAGGTGAAGGAGTCGCGGTCCACCTGCAGCAGACTGCCGCTGGCGTAATTGCCGACCACGCGCAGCATGCCGGCGCCGTCGTCCGAACTGCCCGCATAGAAACTGATGCGGTCGGGATTGGCGCCGTTCGATTCGATCACCACCGGCGCCAGCGGACGGATCGTGGTGCTGCCGCGCGTGGCCGTCGCCAGCTGGTAACCGCGGGTGTCGCTGAACACGGTATTGCAGCCCACGATCACCGGATCGTTCAGGCCATAGCCGGCCTGCTCGGCGTCGCCGCTGAGCGAGAACAGCGCCACCATCCCGTTCTGCATCGAATCCGAGCCGCCCAGCGCCGACTTGCGCCCGGCTTCGGCATCGGTGAACAGGCGCAGCGCGAACAGCAGCGCCAGCAGGCCGATCACCACGCTGACCATCAGTTCGACCAGCGAGAAGCCGCTCGTACGTCGGTTGAAACGCGCCATGCTCATGCCGCGCCCGCCGGCGCCAGGTAGAACACCACGCTGTGCTGGTTGGCGGCGCTGCCAGTCTTGCGCGCCCACGAGATGGTGACCGCCACCCGGGTGCGGCCGGACGCCGGCGCCCCGACAGCGATCGCCACGCCGGCGTTCGGGATGCGGTTGCGCGTCTCCTGCAGCCAGGGCTGCAGGCGCGTGCCGGGGGTGCCGTCCGCGGCCAGCGCATAGCCGGCCAGGTTGGCCTGGTCGACCGACATGGTGCCTTGCAGGCGGTTGGCGGCGATCACGGCTTCGGCGCGCAGGCCGGCGTCGGACAGCGCGCCCTGGGAACGTGCCTGCAGGCCGATCACGCCGATCAGGCCGATGGCCAGCAGCACCGCCGCGACCAGCGCCTCGATCAGGGCCATGCCCTGTTGGCGGCGCGGCCTCATGGCGGGCACTTCCTGGTCGAGTGGGCGGCGGCGTCCGGTTCGCACACGCTGGCGACGCCGGCCAGGGTGACGGCGACCGCCAGCGGCTTGAACGCGCGCTCGTGTCCCGTGGCCGGATTGATGCCGATGCGGGTCAGGCGCGGGCTGACGCGGGCGTCGACCCAGCCCAGCGGCGTGAAATAGATTTCGGTGGCGCCGGAAGGCAGGAAGCTCTGGCTCAACTGGCCTTCGCCCGGCATGGCCTCGGCACTGCGCAGCACCGAGCGGAAGCCCGCAACCGGCGAGCTCGCGCTCGACCACACGCCGTGGTCGTCGTCGCACTGCAGGTCGGGGGTCTGCTGGCAGATGTCGACGCGCCAGTCCATCTGGCCGCTGCGCGCATTCTCGCTCAGGACCAGGCGGCTGTTGCTGTTGTGGGCGATGGCCTGGTTGCGCGCGAACGCCAGGCCGTCCTGGTAGAACACGGCGGCGGCGGACGCCTTGCGCGCCAGCAGCCAGTCCGACATCGAGGGCATGCCGATCGCCAGCATGATGCCCATGATCGCGACCACCACGGCCGCCTCGACCAGCGTGAATCCGCCCGCGCGGATCACTGGACGCACGTGCCGCCCTTGCGGTCGATCCAGCAGGAGGTGCTGGTGCCCCAGCCGTCCGGCCCGCGCGAGGTGCGGCTGCCGTTCTGGTCGATGGTGTAGCTGAAGCCGGTCATCGTGCCGCGGCCGGTGGCCGTGACCAGGTAGGCCGAATCGCTGGCGCTGGTGAGTGCGAAGCCGAAGGTCGCGGTGGTGGCCGGGATGCGGTTCTGGCCGGCGGCGCCCATGCCTTCATAGGTGTGGTTGTTGGCCCAGTATTCCTCGGCCGCGGTCTGCACCGCGCCCAGGCCGGTGAAGGCTTCGGTCAGTCGCGCGCGCACGACATAGTCGCGATAGCTCGGCAGCGCGATCGCGCCGAGGATGCCGACAATGGCGATGACGACGAGCAGTTCGATCAGCGTGAAGCCGCGCATCCGGGGTGCATTCGGGGTCAGGGTGTCCATGGTCCAGCAAGGTTAGTTTCCGCACGTCAATATTAAACCAAATCATGGATTTTTGGTCGTTAAAAAACCACGGAGCGCGGCTTTCGCGCCCTTTGTAGCCTTCGCATCCACAGTCCTTGCCAAGGCGATCACGGTTGTGACCGGAAGTGCAAGGGCGCCAGGACGCGTGTCATGTACAGGGCGCCTTCGGGGTAGCCGGCCAGCGCGGCGCCGCCCCGCTCCTGCCCCTGTCCCGGCTGCGCCACATAGCCCAGGCCTTCCCAGAAGCCCTGCGAATCCTGCACCGCGACCAGGGCCGAATGGAGCAGCCTGCGCGCCGCGCCGAGCGCCAGCATGCGTTCGACCAGCGCGCGCGCCAGCCCGCGGCCGTGGGCGCGCGGCGCCACCGCCAGGTCGTGCAGGTAGAGCGTGTCGGGCGCGGGCGGCGGCGCAAAGGCGCCGCCCAGCGCCGTCACCTCGCCCAGCAGCGAGGGATAGGCGAACAGGTAGGCGCAGACGCCGGCGTCGTCGCAGGCCACCAGCACGGTGGCGGGCGCCGCGCGCAGGCGGGCCAGCACGATGTCCGCGGCTTCCTGCATCGGCGCCGGATAGCAGCGCGCCTGTATGGCGAGCACGGCGTCGAGGTCGTCCTCGCGCATGGGGCGTATCGCGGTGTCCGGCATGGCTGTTTTGCTTGTGGTGTCCAGGGCGCCGCATTATGCCCGAGCCGGCGCGCCCCGCCTAGAACCCATCCAGCGGTATTGACGCTGCCTGCGATGTTTAGCCTTCCAGCTAAACATCAGGCCGCAGACGCATATAGTTTGCCGGCCAAGAATGATTCGCGCTATGTTTCAGCCTCCAATAGCAGCAGGAGCAGGAGACAGCATGGGTTTTCGTTTTTCCCTCACCGCCGCGGCGATCGCCGCCGGCATCTTGTGCGGCGCCGCCGCCAATGCGCAGACGGCAGGCGCCAGGACCTCGGAAGTGAATGTCTTCATCGGCACCGGCGGAGACGGTCACACCTTCCCCGGCGCCACGCGCCCCTTCGGCATGGTCCAGCTCAGCCCGGACACCCAGGTGCGCCACTTCAAGCAAAGCTACCCGTGGGCCGCCGGCTACCGTTATGACGACGATTCCATCCTGGGCTTCTCGCACACCCACTTCTCCGGCGCCGGCCACTCCGACCTCGGCGACATCCTCCTGATGCCGACCGGTTCGGAGCTGAAGCTGGACCCGGGCTACCCGGAACGCCCCTTCAGCGGCTACCGCTCGCGCTTCTCGCACAAGGACGAAAAGGCCGAACCGGGCTACTACGCGGTGAAACTGCTGGACAACGACGTCGACGTCGAGCTGACCGCCAGCGAACGCGTGGGCCTGCACCGCTACCGCTTCAAGCCGGGATCGGAAGCCCGCGTGGTGCTCGACCTGCGCCAGAGCATCTACGACTACGCCGCCAAGAACCTGTGGTCGCGCCTGCGCCTGCGCCGCAGCGAAAACGGACTCGACACCGTCACCGGCATGCGCGAGACGCGCGGCTGGGCGCCGGGCCGCCAGTTGTATTTCGCGATCCGCTTCTCGCGCCCGATGGCAGGGCACCAGTTGCTGAACCGCGAGGAAGGCGTGGAGTACCGCGGCTTCGCGGCGCCGGGCAAGAACCCGGCCGAGAAGGTGCTGGTCGAGGGCAAGGCGCTGGAAGCCAGCTTCGACTTCGGCAAGGGCGGCGACGCCCTGCTGGTGAAAGTGGCGGTGTCGCCGGTCAGCGAAGACAACGCCATCGCCAACCTGGAGGAGATGCCGGGCTGGGACTTCGACGCCGAACGCGCCAAGGCCCACGAGGCCTGGGAACAGGCGCTCGGCGCCGTCGACATCGATGCGCCGCAGCCCATGAAACGCATGGTCTACACCAGCCTGTACCACGCCATGCTGGCCCCGAGCCTGTTCATGGACCGCAACGGCCAGTACCGCGGCCCGGACAACCAGGTACACCAGGCCAAGGGCTTCCGCTTCCACTCGACCTTCTCGCTGTGGGACACCTACCGCGCCCTGCACCCGCTGCTGACCATTATCCAGCCGGAAGAACGCAACGTCGACTTCGTGCGCTCGCTGATCGAATCGCAGAAGGCCAGCCCCTACGGCATCCTGCCGGTGTGGCAGTTCGCCGGCCTGGAAACCTGGTGCATGATCGGCTATCACGCGGTGCCGGTGATCGCCGACGCCTACATGAAGGGCCTGAAGTTCGACGCCGACGAAGCGCTGCGCGCCATGACCGCCAGCGCCGAATACGGCCCCTACGGCGGCCTGCAGCACTACATGAAGCTGGGCTACGTGCCGATCGACCTGGAGCCGGAAGCGGCGTCCAAGACCGTCGAATACGCCTTCGATGACTGGAGCATCGCGCGCATGGCCGAGAAAATGGGCAGGAAGGATGTCGCCGCCAGGTACTTCAAGCGCGCCCAGAACTGGCGCAACGTGTTCGACCCCAAGACCGGTTTCGTCCGCGCGAAGAAGTCGAACGGCGAGTTCCGCACCCCGTTCAACCCGGTGCAATCGAACTTCGGCAGCGACTACACCGAGGGCAGCGCCTGGCAGTATTCCTGGTATATGCCGCACGATAACGCCGGCCTGGTGAAGATGCTGGGCGGCGACGCCGGCCTGGTGAACAAGATCGACCAGGTGTTCGACGCCAAGGTCGACGAGAACGTCTACGCCCACATGGAAGACATCTCGGGCCTGATCGGCCACTACGCCCACGGCAACGAGCCCTCGCACCACGTGGCCTACCTGTACAACTTCGCCGGCGCGCCGTGGAAGACCCAGGCGCGCCTGCAGCAGATCGTCGCCAGCCAGTACAAGGACGCACCGGACGGCCTGGCCGGCAACGACGACCTGGGCCAGACCTCGGCCTGGCTGGCCTTCACGGCGATGGGCTTCTATCCGGTGGCACCGGGAAGCAACGAGTACGTGATCGGCCGTCCCTTCGTCGAACGCGCCGCGCTGAACCTGCCGAACGGCAAGCGCTTCACCGTGCGCGCCGAGAACCTGTCGGACGCCAACGGCTACGTCGGCGCCGTTACCCTGAACGGCAAGCCGCTGGCGAGGAGCTTCCTGCGCCACGAGGACATCATGGCCGGCGGCGAGCTGGTGTTCCGCATGCAGGCCACGCCGAACAAGGACTGGGGCAAGGAACGCAGCGCGCGCCCCTACACCCAGACGGCCTACTGATGCGCGCGCTCGCCTTCTTCGCCGCGCTCGCCGCGGCCGGCGCGGCGGGGGCCGCCGACAGGGTGGCCCCGCTGGACTATGTCAACACCCTGATGGGCACGCAGAGCAAGCCGGAACTGTCGAACGGGAATACCTATCCGACCATCGGCGTCCCCTGGGGCATGAACTACTGGACCCCGCAGACCGGCAAGATGGGCAATGGCTGGGCCTACACCTATGACGCCGACAAGATCCGCGGCTTCAAGCAGACCCACCAGCCCTCGCCCTGGATGAACGACTACGGCCAGTTCGCGGTCATGCCGCTCACCGGAGAAAAGCGCTTCACCCAGGACGCGCGCGCCAGCTGGTTCTCGCACAAGGCCGAAGTGGCGCGCCCCGACTACTACAAGGTCTACCTGGCCGACAGCGACGTCACCACCGAGATCGCGCCGACCGAGCGCGCCGCCCAGTTCCGCTTCACTTTCCCGAAAAGCGCGCAGTCCTGGGTGGTGGTCGACGCCTTCGACAAGGGCTCCTACATCAAGGTGCTGCCTGGCCGGAAGAAGATCGTCGGCTACTCGACCCGCTACGCGCGCGGGCCGCTGCCGAAGAACTTCCGCAACTGGTTCGTGATCGAATTCGACAAGCCCTTCCGCTCGGCCGAGCTGTGGGACGGCGACAAGCTGGCCGACGCCGCCGCGCAGGAACTGCAGGCCGGCCATGCCGGCGCCATCGTCGGCTTTGCGACGAGCGCCGGCGAGCAGGTGCGCATGCGCGTGGCCTCCTCCTTCATCAGCCTCGAACAGGCCGAACTGAACCTGCAGCGCGAGATCGGTTCCGACGACTTCGACGCCACCCGCGCCAAGGCCGCCAGGCACTGGAACGAGGTGCTCGGCAAGGTCGAGGTATCGGGCGGCAGCGTCGATCAGCAGCGCACCTTCTATTCGAGCCTGTACCGCATGGCGCTGTTCCCGAACAAGCTGTACGAACTCGATGCGCAGGGCCGGAAGGTCCACTGGAGTCCCTACAACGGCCAGGTGCTCCCCGGCGCCATGTTCGCCGGCACCGGCTTCTGGGATACCTTCCGCGCCCTCTATCCCTTCCTGAACCTGGTCTACCCGTCGATCAACCGCGAGATGCAGGAAGGCCTGGCCAACGACTTCAAGGAAGGCGGCTGGCTGCCCGAGTGGTCGAGCCCCGGCTACGCCAACGTCATGATCGGGAATAACTCGGCTTCGGTGGTGTCCGAAGCCTGGCTCAAGGGCCTGCGCGGCTACGACATCGAGACCCTGTGGCAGGCCCTGGTCCATGGCGCCAACAACGCCGGTCCGATGCAGGCGGTGGGCCGCGCCGGCGTCGAGCACTACAACGCGCTGGGTTACGTGCCCTACGACGTCGGCATCAACGAGAGCGCCGCGCGTACCCTCGAATACGCCTACGACGACTTCGCCATCTGGCAGCTCGGCCGCGCCCTCGGCAAGCCGCGCGCGGAGACCGACGTCTTCGCCAGGCGCGCCATGAACTACAAGAAGCTGTTCGATCCGGAATCGGGCCTGATGCGCGGGAAGAACAAGGACGGCAGCTTCCAGTCGCCCTTCAATCCCTTCAAGTGGGGCGATGCCTTCACCGAGGGGAACAGCTGGCACTACACCTGGTCGGTGTTCCACGACGTCGAGGGACTGGTCACGCTGATGGGCGGGCGCGAGAAGTTCGTGCAAAAGCTCGACAGCGTGTTCACCCTGCCGCCGATCTTCGACGAGAGCTACTACAAGGACGTGATCCACGAGATCCGCGAGATGCAGATCGCCGGCATGGGCCAGTACGCCCACGGCAACCAGCCGATCCAGCACATGATCTACCTGTACGACTATGCCGGGGCGCCCTGGAAGACGCAGTACTGGACCCGCGAAGTGATGAACCGCCTGTACCGCGCCACCCCGGACGGCTATTGCGGCGACGAGGACAATGGCCAGACCTCGGCCTGGTACGTATTCTCGGCGCTCGGCTTCTACCCGGTCACGCCGGCCTCGCAGCAGTATGCGCTGGGCGCCCCGCTGTTCCCCAGGGCGCGCCTGCACCTGGAGAACGGCCGCACCGTCAGCATCGAGGCCGCCGGGGTGGGCGACGACAAGCGCTATGTCGACGCGCTGCGCGTCAACGGCGGCGCGGTCGAGCGCAACTGGCTCGGCCACAAGGAGCTGCTGGACGGCGCGCGCATCGACTTCCGCATGTCGGCCCAGCCGAACACGCGGCGCGGCACCGCGCCATCGGCGGCGCCGTATTCGATGTCGACCGACTCGGAGGCGCAGCCGGCGCTGAAGTAAGGCCGGCTTCGAACCCAGGCAGGCAGGGTGGGCGCCGCGCCCACCCTGCCTGCTTTCAGGCGGCCACGGCGCCGCGCAGTGCCTGCGGCGTCTGCCGGTACACCCGCGACAGCGCCGTGCGCATCTGCTCCGGCCCCGTAAATCCGGATTCGCGCGCGACGCTCCCGAGCGACAGGGTCGAGCCCTCGAGCAGGCCGCGCGCGACTTCGGCGCGCATCGCTTCGATCGCGCGCGCCGGCGATTGCCCGGTCTCGGCCCGGAAGGTGCGCGTGAAGTGGCGCGCGCTCATATTGGCGCGGCCGGCCAGCTCGTCGATGGTCAGCTGCAGGCGCAGGTTCTGCCTGGCATAGCTGAGCGCCTGGCTGATCCGTCCCGAACGCGGCGCCATGTCGAGCAGGGTCGAACGCTGGGCATGCGCCTCGCAGCGCCAGTTGTACAGCACCAGGCTGCGCGCCACCTCCAGCGCCATCTCGGTGCCCATGTCTTCCGCCACCAGGGCCAGCACGCAATCGATCGCCGAGCTCATGCCGGCGCAGCTCCAGTGCCTGCCGTCGCGCACATAGGCCAGGCCGGGATCGAAGCGGACGGCGGGATAGCGCGCCTGCAGCGCGGCGGCGTCGTGCTCGGACACTGCCACGCGCAGCCCGTCGAGCAGCCCGGTCGCCGCCAGCGCCTCCGCCCCGCTGCCGATGCTGGCGCTGCGCCGCGCCGCCATGCCCGCCCGGCGCAGCACGCCGGCCAGTTCGCCATCCACCGTCACGGCCCGGTCGGCGCCGAATGCCAGCAGGGTATCGTGGCCACGCCCGCCCTCGGGATAGACGCGGGTGTCGACCGACACGCCGGCCCCGCTGCGCACCGCACCGCCCGCCGCCGAATACATGCTCAATGCATAGACCTGGCGCTGGCACAGCGCGTTGACGACATCGAAGGCGTTGGTGGCGGCGAACTCGAGGAGTCGGACACCAGGAAATAGGAAGACAGCTACGCTATGGGTCATGATGCACCTCAAACGACGAGAACCTCAATGTAAGACATTGCTGCGCTAAATGTAAGAACCTACAATAAGCGCACTTACTACCATTTATGTAACTGCCATGCGCCCTAAACGTCTCGAGATCAGGAGCGGTTGCCCTGTCGAACTTACCGTCTCGGTGATCGGCGGCGTCTGGAAACCGACCATCCTGTACCATTTGCTGGTCAAGCACCGGCTGCGTTTCATGGAGCTGGCGCGCGCGATCCCCGATGCGACGCAGCGCATGCTGGCGCTGCAGCTGCGCGAGCTGGAAGCCGACGGCATTGTCGTAAGGCATGTATTTCCAGAGGTGCCGCCGCGCGTGGAATACGAACTGAGTACGATGGGACGGACCCTGGGCGCGGTGCTGCGCGACCTGCGGGTCTGGGGGCTGAGCTACCGCGACCAGCGCGCGCTGGCGCAGGTGGAAAGCTTCGCCGACTGCCCGGCCGCCAGGGCCGGCGCGCCCAAGCCCCCGCCGCCGGACACCTGAGGCGCACGGCGCGGCGGCGCGCCCGTGCCGGTCCGGTTAACGACGAAGGGCGCCCGCAGGCGCCCTTCTTGTCTTGAAGCGATACGATCAGCGCCCGCGCATGCCCGCCAGCAGCACGCCCGCCAGGATCACGCCGAAGCCGGCCACGTGGTACAGGTGCGGCGCTTCCCCCAGCAGCGGCCAGGCCGCCAGGGTCGCGTACAGCGGGATCAGGTACAGGGTCATGCTGGCGCGCGCCGGACCGGCCAGGCTCACCAGGCGGTCGAAGCAGAAGTAGGCGCCCAGGCTCGGCACCACCGCCAGGAAGGCCAGCGCGATATACACGCGCGGATCGCCGAAGTTGGCAACGCTGCCCTGCGCCGCCTCGAAGGCGGCGAACGGCGCCAGCACCAGCGCGCCGCCCAGGATCATGGCCGACAGCTTGACGGTCGACGGCAGCGGCGGCAGCGGCAGGCGCTTGTTGAACACGGTGTACAAGGCCCAGCCGATGGCCGCGCCCACCACCCACAGGTCGCCGCTGCCGAACTGCAGCTGGCCGAGCGCGGTGACGTCGCCCTTGGACAGCACCACCAGCACGCCGACGATCGCCAGGAACATGCCGCCGGCCTGCGCCTTCGACAGCGGCGCCTTCCATACCAGCGTCTCGATCATGGTGACCAGGGCCGGACAGGCGGCGAAGATGATTGCCACGTTGGCCGCGCCGGTATGGCGCGCGCCGATGTATTGCGGAGCCACGGCCACGCCCATGCCCAGGCCTGCCAGCAGCAGGATGCGCGGCCAGCTGGCCAGCAGGGTCGCGCGCAACGCCCACAGGCGCGGCGCCACGGTCGGCAGCAGGATCAGGAAGGCCAGCGCCCAGCGCCCGAAGGCCAGGAATACCGGGGGCATGTCGGCCCCCTGGGCCCAGCGCGCGACCAGCATGTTGGCGGCGAACAGCGCAGGGGTGACCAGCATGAGCGGCAGCTCGGCGCCCTGGGCTTCGCCCCGGTAGCCTACCCCTGCCCGTGAAACTGCTTCCGACACGAGAACTCCTGTAAAGAAATCTGCGGGCCCGGACGCCGCGTCGGTCTGGTGGAGACACGGCCGCCGGGATGCTTCGCTTGATCAGCGAGCAAGGATGATATTTGATGCAGCGCAGAATAGGCTTTTCTTTGATAGCGTTAACAGTGCCAGTTTTAGAAGGAAAACCTGGCAATAGGCTATAATCCGAAAGGATTGTCTAGCACGACAGCATAATGAAGATGGAAGGTTTGACATGAAAGATGGCCAGCTCGACGAGATCGACCGCCATATCCTGCGTGTGCTCAGCCGTGACGGCCGCATCAGCAACCAGAAGCTGGCCGAGACCGTGCACCTGTCTCCCACGCCGTGCTGGCACCGCGTCAAGACGCTGGAAGAATCCGGCTACATCACCGGCTATGTGGCGATGCTCGACCAGCGCGCGCTGGGCATGCCGGACACCGTCATCATCGAAGTCACGGTGGACCGCCACGACGACGAGATCTTCAAGGCTTTCTCGGACGCGCTGGCCGACCTGCCCGAAGTGATGGAGGCCTATCTGCTGTCGGGCGAGTACGATTACCTGATCAAGGTGGCGGTATCGGGCACCGAAGGCTACGAGCGCTTCCTGCGCCAGAAGCTGTACAAGCTGCCGGGCGTGAAGCACACCCGCTCCACCTTCACGCTGCGCTGCCTGAAGCGGGCGCCGTCCGTGACGCCCTGAGCCGCCAACCTACGTCGCCGGCTTGGCGGGCGCAGCGGGCAGCGGGCCGTGGCGCGCCGCCAGTTGCCGTTCGAGCTTCGCATCGCGCCCGTAGATGTCGAAGACGAAGCGCGGCTTGCCGTCGCCGTCGACGCTGGCGGTGGCATAGAAGATCACGACAGGAACCGCATGGGCCAGGTCGACATGCCTGGTCGGTCCCGGCTGCAGCGCGAGCTGGATCGCGTCGGCGTTCCACTGGCGCTGCTGGCCCAGCACGTACTGGGCCAGCGCGGCCGGATGCTCGACCCGGATGCAGCCGTGCGACAGGTCGCGCCGGCTGCGCTGGAACAGCTCGGGCGCCGGGGTCGAGTGCAGGTAGATGTCCATCGGGTTGGGCATCGCGAACTTGATCGCCCCGAGCGCGTTCTTCGGCCCCGGACGCTGGCGCACGCGCGCCCGGCCCGCGCGCAGGTCGGCCACGCTCGCACCCGACGGCACCGTCTCCATCGCGTTCTGCGCCAGGTAGGCCGGATTGCGCGCCATCTTGGGCAGGATCTCGTTCAGCAGGATGCTGCGCGGGACGTTCCAGTAGGGGTTGAACTCGAGATAGCGCATCTGGCCGACGAACAGCGGGGTCTCGGTCTTGACGGCGGTGCCGACCACGACCCGCATCTCCAGCGGCATCTCGGTGCTGTCCCTGCGCATCGCCCACAGGCGGTAGGCCGGCAGGTCGACCACGATCAGCGGACCGGCGCCGACGTCCGGCAGCCAGCGCAGGCGCTCGAGCGTCAGTTCGAGCTGGCGCACGCGTTTGCCGATCGGGACATTCAGCGCATCCACCGTGCCGCGGCCCAGTATGCCGTCCTCTTCGAGCCCGTGCCGGCCCTGGAAGCGGCGCACGCCCTCTTCCATCCGTTCGCTGTAGACGCCCGCTTCCGGCGCCGGCGCATCGGCCGGCAGGTCGCCCAGCAGCACCAGGCGCCGGAACAGCGCATCCGCAGCCGGGTAGGCGCCGCCGGGCGCCACCTTGGCCGGCGGCTTCGGCAGCGCCTCACCGGGCTGTCCGGACAGCGTGCGGTAGTGCGCCAGTACCGCCTTGACCTGCGCGTACTGGCGGAATTGCGGCTCGGCCGCCTGTACCGCCGCGCGCAGCTTGCCGCCGGCCAGGCCGGCACGCAGGCGTTCGACCGGATCGTACTGGCGCAGGCGCGCATCGCGCGCCTGGATGTGGTATTCGGAGCGCACGCGCCCGACGCGCAGGTCGGCCAGGTAGCGCAGCATCGCCGCGGTGAGCGCGACGTCGAAACGCGGATTGCCCGAGTCGCCTGCGCTCAGCTGGCGCTGCAGCGCGTCGGCGCCATAGTCGCGTGCATCGAGCCCCTGCAGCGCCGCCTGGCGCAGCACCCACAAGGCCGCCGCCGCCGTCGACGGATTCCAGGCCGGCGCATACTTGCGCGGCGCGTAGAAGCGATCGAGCCAGCCGCGTTCATCGTAGGGTCCGGAGGGCGTGACGGACGACTGCGCGGCCTGGACTGCCAGCGTATGGATGGCGGCCGGGGCGGGCTGGGCGTGCGCGGGAAAAGAAAGGAGCGACGCGGCTGCGGTGAGCGCGAACGCGAAGATCTGGCTGGGCTTCATCGATGCTTTCGAACTGCGGCAACCCTACGTTGCCGGGCCATATGATACGCGCTGGGGCTGGGGATGCACAGCGGCGCACGATGGCTTTTTTCCTCCCCGATGGAATAACTTCCGCTGGCGTTTCATGCTTGGCACTTACACATTACAATGTGCTGACATCGGAACGGCACTGCGCACGACATCGTCGCCGAGGTACTACTCCATGCCGCGTCAAGCCGGCCAACGTACAAGAATCAGGGACAAGAACACACAATGAATCGCCTTCGCCTCAGCATGGCCGCCATCGGCCTGCTCGCCGCCACCGGCGCTCAAGCCGCACCGCAAAGCTACGCCAATCCAGTCATCCCCGGCTTCCATCCCGACCCCAGCATCTGCCGCGTCGGCAACGACTACTACCTGGCCAACAGCAGCTTCGAGTACTATCCGGGCGTGCCGATCTTCCATAGCCGCGACCTGGTCCACTGGCGCCAGATCGGCCATGCGCTGACCCGCCCGAGCCAGCTCGATCTCGCGGGCCTGCGCAGCTCGCAAGGCATCTACGCGCCCACCCTGCGCTGCCGGGACGGCCGCTTCTACATGGTGACGACCAACGTCGGCAAGAAGGGCAACTTCGTGGTCAGCACGCAGGATCCGGCCGGCGAATGGTCCGAGCCGGTCTGGATCCCGGAGGAGAAATCCAGCATCGACCCCTCGCTGCTGTTCGACGACGACGGCAAGGTCTACTTCACGCGCCAGGACGGCGGCGAAAAAGGCGGCATCGCCCAGGCCGAGATCGACGTCGCCAGCGGCAAGCTGGCAAGCCCGGCCAGGCGCATCTGGAACGGCACCGGCGGCGTGTGGCCGGAAGGCCCGCACCTGTACAAGGTGAACGGCATGTACCACCTCCTGATTTCCGAAGGCGGCACCTCCTACGAGCACATGATCACCTCGGCGCGCTCCAGGTCGCCATGGGGACCGTTCGAGGCCGCCCCGCACAACCCGGTGTTCAGCCACCGGGACAAGCCCGCGCTGCCGATCCAGGCCACCGGCCACGGCGACCTGGTACAGGCGCCGGACGGACGCTGGTGGATGGTCATGCTGGGCGTGCGCTCCTTCGACCGCCAGCATCACCTCGGGCGCGAGACCTTCCTCGCGCCGGCCGAGTGGAACAGCGACGGCTGGCTGGTGGTGAACAAGGGCCAGCCCTTGTCCGAACACATGAGCGTCGAAGGCCTGCCGCAAGCGCATCCCTGGCCGAAGCAGCCGGTGCGCGACGACTTCCAGGCCGCCAGACTCGGCCTCGAATGGAACACGGTGCGCGGTCCGGCGACCGGCCTGTGGTCGCTGACCGACAAGCCGGGCACCCTGCGCCTGAAGGGCACGCCCGACGGCCTGGCCGATATCGCCACCCCGGCTTTCGTCGGCCGCCGCCAGGAACACCTGCGCATGCGCGCCGCTACCGAACTGCAGTTCCAGCCCACCGCCGACGGCCAGTACGCCGGACTGGCGCTGCGCATGAACGAATCCCACCACTACCTGCTGCGCGTGACGGGCAGTCCGCAACGCCGCGTCGAACTGTTGACGCGCGTGGGCGGTGTCGACAAGGTGCAAGCCACGCTGCCGGTCGACGCCGGCGCCGTGGGCTTGCAGGTGGATGCATGGCCGGACCGC
>Ga0265798_10003040_pt1 | contig 24185 bp, 24 predicted proteins | sample P3T30metagenome_FD_192430 | JGI IMG/M metagenome (GOLD analysis project Ga0265798, IMG submission 192430) | Plant litter microbial communities from East Loma Ridge, Irvine, California - P3 T30 | ecosystem: Environmental > Terrestrial > Plant litter > Unclassified | place: USA: California...
CTCAATAATCGAGGCGATGGTAAACAACCAGTACAAACCTATTACAGGAACCCTTCTGATCAAAAAATCCGAGGAAGATGCCAAAATGAAAGAAGTTAATTTCGAAGACGGTTACATTGTTAAATATTCCGAAGGAATCAACATTGTTGGCGATCACCCGATGACGCTCAAGTTCCAGATTTCAGCCCGCAAGCTTAAATTAGGAAGCGCCGAGCATGTTAACGATTGGCCAAAAGCCTAGCGTAAGGTTCAGGGTAGAAAGGTTGAAGGTGTAAGGTTTAAAACGCCTAGCATTGGCGCCATGCTCTTCGCCCCACGCCTACCGCTCAACGCAATTCATTCATTTAAAAACATTAAAACTTTACTACAATGGCATTCAAAACCCGTTTAAACTTAGGATCAAAAGAATTTGATGTACTACAGTGCAGCTTTTCATTAAATAGAGATGTTGACGCCAAAGGCCGTCCATCGTCAGGTGTTTATGGTGGTACCATCCACATCGAAATTGAATCAACTGAAGATACTTCAGTAATCGAATCAATGGTTAACAATCAGTACAAGCCACAGGCTGGTAGCATTATCTTCAAAAAAGGCGAAGAAGATGCGAAGATGAAGGAACTTACTTTTGAAGATGCCTATATCATTCAATATAGCGAGGGTATTGCAGTAAACGACAATACACCGATGACTTTAAATTTTGTGGTATCTGCCCGTAAACTAAAACTGGGCAATGCTGAACACGAAAACGATTGGCCAAAAGCTTAATCTGATATAAATCGTTATTAGTTTCCGGCTAAGCTGGCACTAATAACGATTTTTTTGTTTTGTGGCATGATAAAAAGAGCTACCTATGGCTACCGATTTAGAATACATAAACCTGTTCAATTCCTGTACAATTTCTCCGTTAAAAACTGCAGAGATCAACCGGATTATTGATGATAAAATCTTAAATCATAAATCAAGATATCAGGCGGTAAGAAATAAACTGCTTAATTTAACCGAATATACTTATCGCAATGCCTGCTTTCTAACAGAACCGGAAGATAGCTTTCTTAAAAAGAATCCAAAAATTGCAAATAGCTTTTTTAACAGGTCATTTTCAGATACAGGACTTTTCTCTGAAACAACTGGTATACCATGGTATTTTATTGCCTGCGTACATTACAGGGAAAGCAATTCTGATTTTACCAAACACCTGCATAATGGAGATCCACTAAGTGGCTTTACCAGGCAGCACCCCGCAAACCGGCCAAAAATTAGTCATGGTCCACCATTTACCTTTGAGGAAAGTGCTGTTGATGCTTTAAAATTACGCGGTTTGGATAAGGAAACAGTATGGTCTTTGCCCAAGGTTTTACTTCGTTTGGAGCAATATAATGGTATAGCCAAAGCTTATCAAAATAATAACATCAATTCGCCATATCTGTGGGGTGGCTCTAACCTGTATACTAAAGGCGGTTTCCCAAGAGATCATGTTTTTAGCCTCGATTATGTAAATAAACAAATCGGAACAGCTGTTATTTTAAAGGCTATGGAAAATAGGGGATTAATCAATATACCAAGGCAATAATATGAAAATAGCAGGCATTTTATTTTTTTCTTCGGTATTCCTTTTTTTTTCATGTGGTGCAAAACATGAAGATAAAAGGCAAAGTACAGCATATAATGCCGATTCTGTAATACAGGATAATAAAAGCACAAAGAATACCGAAACAGACTCGCTTGAAAAATTAGCGGCTAAAATGGTTGCTTCAAGAGAGAGTTACCTTAATGATGGCGATACCAAAGCTGAAGAAATTTTTATCAAAGCATTCATCAGCGCGCTCGAGAAGCCAAATGCTTTTGAAAATGATTTTGCTTCGTTAAAAGCGTACGAAATTAACGTATTAATTGCCGACGATAAAAATCTTAAGGTGTTTTACTGGCTTTCTCCCTATTCTGGCTCTATGTGGCATGTACAGAACATTGTTCAGTATAAAAACGAAAACAATGTACTCACCGCAATCTCATTTAATAACCTTTATAAAGATAAAGACGATGAAGGGAGCCCGACTCCATTTTTTGAACATATATACCGTTTAGATACCGCTCCTCAAAAAACATATCTCTTTACAGGCTATGGCCAAATGAGCGGAACGGAACCCTATAGTGTAAGCCATACATTAGTAATCAATCATTCAGAATTTAGCATTGAAAAGCCATTGTTCAAACTCGGGAAGACAGTTAAAAACCAGTTGTTTGCTTCTGCCGACCTTAAAGAAGGTGAGGATAAAGAAAAACTTACGGGCCAGTTGGCCATGAAATATAATCCTAAAGATAAAACCATCAGCTATCCCGACTTTAACGAAACAAAAAACGGAGCTGTTTTTAATGGAAAAAGAAACGTTTTGACGTTTCGTAATGGAATGTTCAGGTAGTCATAATCTATTATTGAGTTGATATGGAAAAGAAATTAATCACCGAAATAAATATAGAAGATAAGGCAATTACCCATTTTGCCTCCTTCAGCTTAAAGCAGGCCTTTAATGCCCATCATTATTTTGAGCTTCGGTTTAACCATGATCAGATGGGATTGCCTGGAATGATCAGCTTAAATGATAGTCGCGATTTTGTAGGAAAAAGCCTTACCGCTTCCTTCGGGTATGATACTGGCAATTTACAGGAGTTTGTCGGTTTGGTAACTAAGGTAGAACTGGCACAAAGCCATGGTTATCATGGTGTGTTAATCGTGAGTGGGTATAGCCCAACCATTTTGATCGATCGTGGGCCAGATTTAGGCTCTTATCTTGATAAAGATTTAAATAGCATTGTAAATCTTGCCACTTCAGATGTGCCTGCAAATGATATTAAAATCGTAGCCAACGCAGCCAGAAAAGAACCTATTGATTACCTGATTCAATATCGCGAAAGTGATTTCGATTTCCTGAACAGACTTTCGGGCGAATACCACGAATGGTTTTATTATGATGGTAAACAACTGAATTTCGGTAAGCCTGACGATCAGAAAGAAGTTGCCCTTGTTTATGGCCGCGACGTGCAAAACCTGCAGTATGCCATGGAAATTGCGCCGATTAAAAACAAACGTTTTGCCTATAATCCCAAACAGGACGAAATGTTGCAGAGCGAAAGTAGTGGCGCTAGTGATGGATCACCAGACCTGGCACACGCCATAAAAGTGTCTAACATGATGTATAGCAAAACCTTTAACCAACCTGCACTTATCCGTGTGGATAATAGTAATGATATTAAAAGCCATGTGCAGAACGAAGAAAAAGCACACATCAGCAACCTTTTAAAGGTAAATGCCAGTGGCGATAATGCTGCTTTGGGTATTGGCAGTATTGCCGAAATTACCATGAGCATCAGAAAGGAACTTTCCTTTTCTACGGAGAGTCTGGGAAAATTCCTGATCACTACTATCAATCACGATATTGATGGTACTGGAAAATATTACAATACTTTCGAAGGCGTGGTAGCCACAACAGAACGGCTTTCGGTTAAAAACTACACTAAACCAAGCCCTGATATGCAATTGGCAGATGTGGTTGATAATGCTGACCCACAAGGCCAGGGTCGTATTAAAGTGAAATTTAAATGGGAATGCAAGACAAATGATGTAACGGAGTGGCTACGCGTAATTACGCCTGATGCAGGAAGCAGTGATAAAGTGAGTAAAAACAGGGGCTTTGTATTTATTCCTGAGATTGGCGATCAAGTCGCTTTAACCTTCGAAGAAGGTAACATTGCCCGCCCAATTGTATTGGGTTCGGTATTTCATGGCAAAAGTGGTAGTGGCGGTAGTGCCAGCAATAACAGCAAAAGTTTAACTTCTAAAAGCGGGCATACTGTACAATTGAATGATGGTGGTGGCATTACCATTAAAGATAAAACCGGCGGTAACCATATCGTGGTTGATGGCAATAACAAAGTAACTGTAACATCTTCTCAAACTGTAGTACTTACTAATGGCTCGTCCTCTATAACGCTGGAACAGGATCAGATTCTAATACATGCTGATAAGATTGAAATTGCACAGAAGGGCGGGGCAAAATCGAGCAAGATAGATATTAATGGCACGGCAACTAATGTAAATACGCAGGACATGAAGATTACATCTAAAACTAACACCATTACGGGATCTAGCAACACAATCACAGGAACCAATCATGTTACCGGTGGAAATACTAAAATAGACGGAGGTGACGTATTTATAAACTAAAAAATGGGACATAAAATCATAACAGAAGAGGATTTTTGGATTTGTTCTGAAGGCGCAATGCCTTCCCCATTTCAAGGTAACAGGGAAAGTCTTCACGATAGTTCTGGGCATAAATACATTACGAAATCTGATACCAGCACCATCAGTTGGATAGATTTTGGATGTAAAAAATACATGCTGTTGATGGCGTTGATTGCTGCTGTAGCAGTAGTAGCTGCCGTGGCAATTGGTGTACTTACGGTTGCTACCGGTGGGGCAGGATTAATTTTACTCGGCGCGGTTGCAGGACTTGTTGGAGGTGCTATCGGTGCGGTTATTGGAGGTTTACTTTGTGGTCATAAAATGGGGCCGGCCAGATCGTGGGATAGTAAAAAACCGGATATGATTTTACAGGGTACACCTGTTATAACTGGCGGCTGTACCATGACCTGTAAAGCTGGTGGAACCGTTCAATATGCGCCCAATATTAAAAGTTGGATGGGAGCCATCGGTTACGCCAGTCTTAGTTATGGTAGTGAACTGGTTAAGTGTGCTTTTGTTGGGGCGGCAGTAGGTACTGTAGGGTCACTTTTAGGCGTAGGCAGTGTTACTGTAGCAGGAACTGGGGGATCGGTAGGGACTGGCATTAGCTTATCAAGGGCAAGTATGATTTTGGCCAGGCCAACCGTTGCCAGTGTTTTGAGCAATATAGGTGCAAGTTTTGGTATAGGTGCCGGATGGACCGGCGCAGGTGTTGCTTTAGGATCCAGGGGAATATTTGGTGCCGAATCTGCAGCTAAAACTTATGCAATTGATGCGGTAGACGAAAATGGAGAACCATTAAGTGTAGGAGATAGTTTTGCCAAATGTGCTTTGCCTGAATATGAATTAGGTAGCCGAATTGCAGATAAAGGTGTAAGCGGATTACAATGGTCTGATGCATTAATGGGATTGTATTTCCTTCATCTCAAAGTAGATCCGCCAGGTACATTTAGAGATGCCAACGGTACACTCAGAAACTCCAGGGGTAATCCTAATGGATTAAAGCCGGGAACTATAGCAGCCGATCCGAGAAAAGTAAAAAGTGGCGGAAAAGGTAAAGCTTATGAGGACGGACAGACAAATGGAAACAGGCCTAGTTGGCGTCAGAGCGAACTAGATGCTGAAGGGATGTATCCTGGTTATGATACCCAAAAAAGTTTCATTAATGGCGAGGAGGTGCCTTATGGAACAGAGGGTAGTACGCGACCAGATTTATATAATCCAGGGCATAGCGTTGAAGTGAAAAATTATGATATTGAAAGTTCTGCTGGAAGGAGTAATTTAAAAACTGAACTAACGAGACAATATAACGAAAGAGTTACGCATTTACCACAAGGAGATAAACAAACAGCAATAATAGACGTAAGAGGGCAAAACGTGCCTCCAGAAACATTAATAAAATTAGAAGAAGATATTTTACAGAATTGTCCAGATATGGAAATTATATTTAAATTATAAAAAAAATACAAATATTTATGACAGGATTAAAAGTTGGGCCTATCTTTTATGGAGTTGGTACAGGAAGTTTTTTACATTGTTTCTTTTCAAATATAGCTTACCACCTTGAGGGTAATAGGTGGGGTAGTAGATACCCTACTTTAATGAATAAATTATATAAAGGAGAATTACCAAATGAAGACATTAATAATGCAAAAAAGGAATTGGAAGAAATAAAAGAAAAATTTAAAATGATAATGCCCGATCAGATTATTTGGGATATTGAGAATCCTAAACAGAGACCTCCATGGGGAGATAAAATAGCGGGAAGGATAACTAATCTTTCTAATTATTTTTATACTAGTGATGGTAAGGATTTATTTGATGTTTTATTTACAAGTTTTGAAACAGCGTTGAAAGTAAAAAAAGATATATCCATTAAAAGTTTATAATTCTACTAGTATGGAACTTTGGTGCAGTATTTTAAAAATGAAAAACAAAATATTCTCTTTATCGATGGACGGAAAAGTTCAAGAATTGGAAAACGAACTCAAGAATGATACCCAAGGAATTAATGATAAAGCAGACCTAGATTATTCTCCTTTGGCTATAGCTGTGGCTAGAGGGCATAAAGATGTTGTAAAATTACTGCTTGCAAATGGAGCCGTAGCGAACACCCAAGACCAAAAAGGTAATACGCCTTTACATTATGCCAGTGAAAATAATAGCATGGAAATTGCGGAACTATTGCTGGCGCATGGAGCAGATTTAAATATTCAAAACAATTCAGGCAACCAGGCGCTATGGACAGCAACATTTAGCGCTGCGGATGGTGATCAGAATAAAATACCTTTAGTTAAACTTTTATTGGAGAATGGAGCCGACAAGCAACATCTCAATAACGTGGGGAAAAAACCTGTGGATATTGCGAATAAAATTGGCGTTCCGGCATTAATAGAACTTCTTGCCTAGTTGTTTTAATAAAAGTATTGTCGTTAAATTAGAGAATGCTGTCATTTATAGAATGAGCGCCTTTGTCCATGAAAATAACCTTATAAAACTCGTAATAGGCAGAAAAACAGCAAAGATAGCGAATTGTTAGCTGGGTCTTCAGCTGAAATTAATATAACAGATAGCGTAGGTTTCACAGCAGTGGCAACAGCTGTAACTGCCTAATTGGACAAATGAAGATAATTACTTAATTTAAAAAGCCAATGAATACCAAAAAGATTTTTTACAACGATTACGATAAGCTAAGCGGAGAATCGTTTTTGGATGTTGACCAAACACTAGACTTATTCAAATCCTTGAACTGGCAAAAAAGCACATTTCTTTATTTTGATGTTAATGAAACAGAGACTTTTCAAATATTCTATCAGGAAGAAGCACTTTACTTAATAGAAATTGCTAACGATAGCGAGGATATGGTTTACCTTCAAAAATTTGCTGATGGAGAGCAGGCTCGAAGTCTTATTCAATATTATTTTGAATATCAGGTTGTTTCAACTGATGGTTTTTATGCCGTTCCGATAGAAACAAAAACCTTATCGGATGTGATCAGAGAAACGAACTAATCAATTTTAAATTTATTTATGGAAAGATCAAATATCAGTATAAGCGAAAAATTTCAGGCCCAGTATACGCTTTCCATTGAAATGGAATCGATGCTGGTGAGTGCTTTAATGAAGTCGAAGACAGAAATCAGGTATGATTTTTCGATATTGAATATTGATGAAGAGGGGTTCGAATGCAGACTGGTACAGTTGGATATTTTTATTCAGGAGGCGAATAGTAATCTGATCCATGAAGTGGCAGAGCTCACAGGTGCATTTAATCGCATGTTCAATGAACTTCATTTAAAATTAGATCATACCGGAAAAGTCATACAGGTTTTAAATATCGAATTGATTTTATCAAAATGGAAACAGACTAAGCAACTGATGCAACAGGCGGCAAATAAGAGTGATGATTTAAAAGATTTGATTGCGCTTAGTGATAGTATGTTTGCAAGTCCGGAAAAAATTCAGCAGGCCATACAGGCTAACGAATTTTTACAAACCTATTTTGGCTACATTTATGGAAGCGAGGTGCCATTTTCTAAATCTGATCCCAATCGGACAAATTTTTTAAATACGTCATATCTGCCATTTAAAGTAAGCTCAACTATTGATCAGCAAACAGCAAGCCAGAAGAATATTAAAGTACTGACTAGCTCGGTACCCTATGTTACACTGGACATGAATTTTAAAAAAAATGCTTACAAGAGCTTTGAAGACAAAATTGACCTGCAATCCATCGAGCCGAAAATTACAGAAGAAGCTGTTCATCTCATCGAAGTAAAAACGGGAAAGTTATTGAATACGACAACTATAAAAAAGGAAATTGTTGAAGAGAAAAAACTATATATCACAACCCAATATAACATGGTTATTGATGGATCGGGTAACAGGGAGGATAAACCTAAGGAAAAAATCGCTGAACCAACTGAAAATACTGACGCGAAAAGCCATAAAAGCAGATTTAAATTTTTCTAATAATGGAACATTTTGAGATTGAAAAATCACGCTACGGAACTTTAAAAACATTGTTTACCAAAAGTATCTCTTTTGGTAGGTATTCCTTACTGTTCAATATCGATCAAGCCCCAAATAGCAAGGCAAAACGTTATGTTTTTACTTTTAGAAAATCGGTTAAGAAAATAAATAGTGATACTAACTTTCAGAGTATCTCATCTAGAGGAATTTTTATTGTTTACCTCAAAAAAAATATTCGTTTGGGCCTTTTTAATAGACATCAAATCATAGAAACAGTAGGTTAAATGACTAAAAATTTCATTTAAGAGGATAAAATTGATTTTGTACAAAATTCTTTACCCACATAGCTGCTTAATTACATTCTTCATTTAGCATCCGGTTCGATCTTAGATGATAAAAAGTTCTTTTCTTTGCGGAATCTGATAATCTTTGTTACTCACCATCTCAGGGAACGAACTTTCTTCGGTTAATTTTAAGCGGAACCCATTGGGTATGGTTACCCAGGAAATACAGGATGGTTACCAGATCAATTATCAATATGATGTTTTTGGCAACCTAACCAGTTTAAAAAGTTCATTAGGTGCAGATATTCAATATGATTATGATGAAATAGGTTATCTGAATGGTATTGCCGCGAAAAGTAGCGGGTCAGCAGAATGGACTGCAACCATTGGCCGTAATAAAAACGGACAGGAAACCAGCCGCAGTTTAAGCGGTGGGATAAAAGCTACTTTCGATTATGATCACGAAGGCCATCCAATCAGTCAAAGGTAGAAGCAAGCCGTTCCATTACCGCGTTTAAACAATATGCCTGGGGGCCGAATGATAAACTCAATAGCTGCTTAAATAGCATTACGGGTGGCAGCATCAATTACAGGTACGATACTTTTGGCAGTCTGGCTTCGGCAAGTTATAGTGATGACGGCAAAATCATCTATAAAAATCCTGATGAAACCGGAAATTTATATAAAACTGCTGATCGCAGTGACAGGCGTTACGATAAAGGTGGTAAACTGCTTAAAGATGACCAGTGGTACTACCGTTACGATGCCAAAGGCAACCTGGTGCAAAAAGCAAACGTAACATTATCGACCTTGCAAAAGAAGAAGTTGCCGAATCAGAAGATAATGGCTTATTTGGTAAAAAATTAAACTGGGGAATGGCCGATCCTGATATCCCCAAAGCGGAAACGCTGGATATCCTGGCAGATGCCGAACCTGATTTACCAGAATGGAAAGAAGGTGACTGGGCCTATGCCTGGGCGGCTAATGGCATGATGAAAGTGGTTAAAAATCCACATGGCGAGATCATCATTTTTGAATACGATGCCTTAGGCAGAAGGAAAGCCAAAATTGTTAAAAATACGGTGTATCGCCATGTGTGGGATGGTAATTTACTGCTCCACGAATGGAATTACCCTTTAAGCGAACGGCCTAACCTGGTGGTTAATGAAAATGGATTGCTCAGCTACGATAAAACGGAACCACTGGGCAACGATTTAATTACCTGGGTGTACGATCAGAATAAATTTACCCCAAGTGCCAAAATCGTTAATGGCCAGTATTATTCTATTATCAGCGATTATTTGGGCACTCCAATACAAGCTTATGATGATGCCGGTAAAAAATTGTGGGATTGCGAACTTGATATTTATGGGGAAATCCGTAAACTCAGCGGTGATAGGGAATTTATGCCATTTAGGTACCCGGGACAATATGAAGATGTAGAAACTGGGCTGTATTACAATCGGTTTAGGTATTATGATCCGGAGATTGGGGGATATATAAGTCAGGATCCTATTGGATTATTTGGAGGTAATCCTACCGTTTATGGATATGTATTTGATAGTAATTATGAGTTAGATGTATTTGGCTTAAAAACCTTTCAGCAGGCATTAGGTGATTATGGTGAAAAATGGCTGAAAGAAGCTTTACAAAATTCAAATAAGTATTCCCGTGTATTTCAAGTTCAAAATGCTTCTAGTCACGGTATTGATGTGGTGGGGATGCGCCATGATGGAAAATTTGATATTTTTGAAGTAAAAACTAACATTTCAGGAGATATAGGAAAATTGTCAAACAGGCAATTAAATTCAAGTGCATTTATAGACGATATCCTAAAAAAAACAGATATTACAAAGTTTGGTTTGAGTCGGTAGAGGCGGATAGAATACTAGCCAATGTAGGGATAGAAGAGTCATAGATGTCTTTGTTGGTCGTGGTCCAAAAGGAAGATTTAAAGTAAAAAGTGCTTTAGTGTCAGATTGGGACGAGGTTTCTAGAATACAGGAGACTAGAACTTCATGTCACTAAGAAATATAAATTATGATAGATAATAAAAAGAGCTTGATAAAGCATTTTAAGTACGTTTTAGATGTATCATTTAATGAAGAAGAATTTATTAATGATTTTTTCATTACCTATATACAAAAAGGAACTTTAGATTTTAAAAAGAAGTTAATTGTATTTGGAGAGGAAGAGGAAGTTATGTTTGACGCCCTTTCCGTTATAGAAAAAAAGGTTCATGGTTTTAGTATCCCTGGATCAATTTTGAAGTTTAATCAAAAAGCCGATAAATTGAACTATATTGATTTAATTAGTGCATATTATCAAAATTCATTGCTCTTGATTAAAGCATCCCAACAGAATAAATTTATTAGTGGGATGTTGCATACCGACTTAGCCTTAGCCACGTTATTAACAATAGCTTACTTTCCTGAAAAGGCTAAGCATTTAGCAATTCATCTTCTTGATTTTCTCACCACTCATGAAGAACGGTTTAAAATCTATCCAGACAATTTAGAATTTGGTTACAGCAGCACACTTTACTTAACCTCTAGTTTATTAGCGCAATTTGGGTATATGGATATTTCTGCCCAAATTAGAGGCTATTGTAAATCTCCCGTTGCAGATTATAAAATGGCTATTAATGAGCTGTATTCCAGCAATAACGATGCGGTAAATGAGTGGGTAAATGGTATATGCGATTTCCATATAAAAAATAGTAGAAGTGATTTAACATTTGCATTTAATCGCGAGCACTGGCAATATTTTCCTATAGAAATTATAGCGCTATTACAATTGCGTTCACAACAAGATCTGCCGATTGATTTTATTACGCATCCTTTGTTAAAAGATTTTCTGCCTTTTATAGCGCAACAACTTCCTATTCCCTTAGACGAAACAACCCGACAATTGGAAAAACGAATATTAGAAGAATAGAAATGATGTAGGAATTTGCCAAAGTGGCTGCACCTAAACTTTATCCTCCAACAACAGTTTAATCACATTTTTTAAAGCAGGGTTCCGGTTTGATTCTTTCCAGATCATATAAAGTTCCGTTCTTTGCGGGATATGTGTAAGTTCTACAAACTTCACATTTTCCTGATAGCCATATTGCAGGGCAGTGGGTACAATGGCAATACCCAAACCTTCTTCTACCAGTTTGTAAATGGTAAGCGCGTTAACTGATTTATGGTAGGTTTTGGGTTTAAAGCCGTGATCCTCGCATATACTCATCATCAGGTCGTAATAGAATGGACTGTCATCACTCGAGAAGAAAATGAAAGGCTCATCGCCGAGTTTTTTTACCGCTTCAAAACTTGCCTTTTTCATGTGGTGGCTCTTAGGCAACACCAGCGAAAAAGTGTCCTGATGGATCATGTGTTTAGAAATGCCCGGTTTAAACTGTTGCATCCGCACAAAACCCATGTCGAGCATATCTTTTTCCAGTAATTCGATCTGTAGTTTATTGGGCATTTCATCCAGATTGGTTCTGATTTCAGGAAAATATTTGTTTAGCTTAAAAATAACTTCCGGTACAATTTTTTGTGCTGCCGAACCTAAAAAGCCGATCCGGAGTTCACCCTGTTTGCCTTCTGTAATATTGGTTAACTGTTTTTTGATGTTCTCGATATGACTGAATAGAAAATCTACTTCATCTTTAAGGTAAAGGCCAGCTTCGGTAAGTGTTACTTTTTTCTTGTTCCGATCAAAGAGTGGTGCGTTAAAAATTTCCTCCATCTGTTTAATCTGCCGGCTTAATCCCGGTTGCGAAATAAACAGGCGGTCGGCAGCCTTTCTAAACTTCAGTTCTTCTGCCAAAACCTGAAAATATTTTAAATGCCTAAGCTCTATCTGATAACTCATGGTTATTACATGATGATGTAATTGGTATTTATAGGTATCAAATATAGGGCTTATTTTTGTTTAAAACCTTTATGATATGAGTGAGCAACAGATTTTTAATTACGGAACAGACCATTTAACCGCTAAACTGGCTTTGGCCATCAGCAACGGTGAAGTGAAAGGCATATTAAGCGAAAGCACACGGGTAAAAGTACTCGAAAGCAGCAAGGTGGTAGAGCGTATTGCGGTTTCAGGTAAGGCTGTTTATGGCATCAATACTGGTTTCGGGCCACTTTGTACCTCTATGATTTCGGCCAATGATACCCGTAAACTACAGGAAAATATTTTAAAGAGCCATGCTGTTGGCGTAGGCGAACCGATAGATAGCGAAATATCAAAACTGATGTTGGTTTTAAAACTGCAGGCTTTAGCTCAGGGCTACTCAGGCATTAAAATCGAAACGCTTGACCGGATGATCTGGTTTTTAGAAACCGGTGCCACTCCTGTGGTGCCTAAACAAGGTTCTGTTGGCGCATCTGGCGATCTTGCACCACTTTCTCATCTTTTTTTGCCTTTAATTGGTTTAGGTAAGGTGCATTATAAAGGCGAAATTATTGCCACAGCTCAACTTTTAAAACAACATGAGATACAGCCTTTGCAATTAGGGCCTAAAGAAGGTTTGGCTTTAATTAACGGAACGCAGTTTATTGCCGCGCATGCTGTTAAAGTAGTACAGCGTTTAGAAAATGTGTTAAATTCTGCTGATATTATTGCTGCATTGATGATTGAAGGTTTGCAGGGATCAGAAAAACCTTTTCATGCACAACTTCATCAACTAAGACCATATCCCGCAAATATTGCCGTGGCAGAACAGGTGCGGAAACTGTTGGAAGGTTCTGAAATCATGAAATCGCATGCCGATTGTGCCAAAGTGCAGGATCCTTACTCTTTAAGGTGCATTCCACAGGTGCATGGCGCTTCCAGAACGGCATGGATGCATTTAAAAGAAGCGTTGGAAATCGAACTCAATTCTGTAACCGATAACCCTGTCATATTTAATGATGATTTAACCATCAGCGGAGGAAATTTTCACGGTCAGCCATTGGCTTTACCGCTTGATTATGCCTGTTTAGCCGCTTCTGAAATCGGCAACATCAGTGACAGAAGGATTTACCTCTCTCTGGAAGGAAATACGCCAGGCGTACCTAAACTCCTGATGAAAGAAACCGGATTAAATTCTGGTTTTATGATTGTTCAATATACCTCGGCAGCTTTGGCCAGCGAAAATAAAGGTCTTTGTTTCCCGGCTAGTGCCGATAGTATTCCAACTTCCTTAGGCCAGGAAGATCATGTAAGCATGGGCTCTATCAGTGGCCGTAAAGCCTTACAGGTAATCGAAAATGTAGAGAAAATCCTTGGTATCGAGTTGTTCTGTGCTGCACAGGCTGTCGATTATCATTATCCATTAAAGCCTGGAAAAATTTTGGCTGCGGTACACGATTTTGTTCGTACAGAAATCGATCATTTTGAAGAAGATCAGATTATGTATGATAGGATGGAAAATGCCATCCAAATGGTACAACAAGGAAAAATTGTGGCCACTGCAATCAGGGCAGAACAGGATTTATAAAAGTTAAAATTACAGGAAATGGATTTTAAAGCACAGCTATTGGCAGGTATTCCTTCGGTTTTACCAGCAAAAAAAATAAGAAATGAGCAATTAAGTCATGCGCCGGTAAGGAGAGCAGTATTAAATGCTTCGGAAAAAAAACTGAGCATTAAAAATGCGCTGCGTTATTTCCCCGAAGCATGGCATCAGGAACTCGCGCAAGAGTTTTTAAGCGAACTGGAAAACTATGGACATATCTACATGTACCGTTTTATGCCCGATTATGCCATTTATGCAAGGTCTATAACTGAATATCCTTGTCGTACGCCACATGCTGCCGCCATTATGCTCATGATCCAGAATAATCTGGATCCGGCAATCGCTCAGCATCCGGAAGAGCTGATTACTTATGGGGGGAATGGCAGCGTATTCCAAAATTGGGCACAATATTTACTCACCATGCAATATCTTGCCACAATGACTGATCAGCAAACGCTGAATATTTACAGTGGACATCCGCAGGGATTATTTCCTTCCAGTACCGCTGCGCCCCGGGTAGTGGTTACCAATGGCATGATGATACCGAATTATTCTTCGCCTGAAGATCTTGAAAAGTTTAACGCTTTAGGCGTAACCCAGTATGGGCAAATGACTGCTGGTTCGTATATGTATATTGGGCCTCAAGGCATTGTTCATGGTACTGCGATTACTTTGATGAATGCTTTCCGTAAAAAAGGTTTTTATGGAAAAGATACCACCGGTAAAATTTTCCTTACGGCCGGCTTAGGAGGCATGAGTGGAGCGCAAACCAAAGCTGGTAATATTGTGGGCTGTATAACGGTATGTGCCGAGGTAAACCCGAAAGCGGCGACCAAAAGGCATCAACAAGGTTGGGTGGATGAACTGATCGATAATTTGGATGAACTGGTGAAAAGGGTTCTATTGGCTCAAAGTGAAAAACAAACAGTCTCATTAGCCTACATTGGTAATGTGGTGGATGTTTGGGAATGTTTTGATCAGGAAAATATTGAGGTTGCGATTGGTTCCGACCAAACTTCGCTTCATAATCCTTACTCTGGTGGCTATTATCCCGCAGGTTTAAGTTTTGAAGAAGCCAATGAAATGATGGCTAATGCGGCTGATCAATTTAGAATTAACGTTCAGGATTCATTAAAAAGACATGCTGGCATCGTAAACAAACATACTGCTAAAGGAACTTACTTTTTCGATTATGGAAATGCTTTTTTACTGGAATGCGGTAGGGCAGGTGCTGATGTGATGTCGGCCAATGGAATAGATTTTAGGTATCCATCTTATGTAGAAGATATTTTAGGGCCATTATGTTTCGATTATGGTTTCGGTCCATTCAGGTGGGTTTGTGCCTCGGGAAATGAAAATGATCTCGATTTAACCGATCGCATGGCGAAAGAAGTGATGGAAGAAATTAAACTGAGTGCGCCCTCAGAAATACAGCAGCAATTACAGGACAATATTAACTGGATTACGGCAGCCAAAGAAAACAGGTTGGTGGTGGGTTCAAAAGCCCGCATCTTATATGCTGACGCCGAAGGTCGTGCAAAAATTGCTTTACGCTTTAACGAGGCTATTAAAACCGGCGAATTATCGGCTCCTGTAATTTTAGGCAGGGATCACCATGATGTAAGCGGAACGGATTCGCCTTTCAGGGAAACAAGCAATATTTATGATGGAAGCAGGTTTACCGCCGATATGGCCATCCATAATGTGATTGGCGATAGTTTTAGGGGGGCAACCTGGGTTTCGATCCATAATGGCGGTGGTGTAGGATGGGGCGAAGTGATAAACGGTGGTTTCGGAATGGTGCTTGATGGAACCGAACAAGCTGCTGAGAAACTGCAGAACATGCTTTTTTATGATGTAAACAATGGTATTGCCCGGAGAAGCTGGGCCCGCAATAAGGAAGCCCGTTTTGCCATCGAACGCGAAATGGAACGCACCGGTACTTTGAAAGTTACGCTCCCGAATTTAGTTGATGATGAAGTGCTGGATGGCTTGGGAATAGGGTAGGCCTTTAAGTAGAGAAATGCCGTTATTGTCATTCTGAACGCAGTGAAGAATCTTTCATTTCATACTTAAGAGAAAGATTCTTCGTTTCACTCAGAATGACAAATTTAAAAAATTGCCGTCATTTCGACTGAAGCGCAGCGAAATGGAGAAATCTTTTAATATAGTTCAAAGATTTCTTCACTTCGGTCGAAATGACGCCCTTGTATATCTGTCATCAATCCTCCGATGTATTTGAAAAATTTAACCTCTACCATTGACAGAATCTATCAGTACGTCGTCATTCGCGCGCAGGCGGGAATCTTAAAGCGTTTGCATTACGATTCCCAATCAAGTTGGGAATGACGATTCCTCGCAGCTTATAATTCCCTAAAAAATCTGTCATTTATATTGATTTTATAAATAAATTCTCCCTCAGAATGACAAAAAAATATAGGTAAAGGTTCTGTAACGGCCATTTTTTCAGAAAAAAACTTAACTCAATCTGCGAAGAACTTAGTAATCCTTGAGGTAAAAGCTGTTATAAATTAATTCAAAGGCAAAGTGAAATGAAACACAGAGCCTTTACCTTCTTCACTTTCAGCCCATATTTTACCATTGTGCCTTTCAATAATCTCGGCACTTAAATAAAGTCCGATACCGAAGCCCGAGATCGTATGATTGCCCTGAACACGGTAATAACGTTCAAAAAGCTTGTCAATATCATCAGGTTTTATGCCAATTCCTTCATCTTTAATCTGAATTTCAACCTCAGTATCACGCATTATGCAGGTTATTTCAATCCGTGTCCCATTATCCGAATATTTTATCCCGTTACTGATCAGGTTAGAAATCACATTCCCGATTTTATCCCGATCCGCATTAATATTGATCTCGCAGGTTGGATTTAATATAATTTGATGAGAAGATTGTGAGATATAAGTTTCTTCGATGGTTTCTTTCAACAACTCATTTAAGTTAAAGTTGATTTTTTCAATAAGCAGCTTACCAGATTCCAAACGTGATACATTTAAGAAACCATTGATCATGGTCGTCATCTTTCTGATCTGGCTATGTGTTTTTTCCAGAGCGATCATTGCATAATTGTCCTGATCTTTTTTAGCCTTGCGCTGTAAAACCTGAACAAAGCCATTGATGGCTGTTAATGGTGTTTTTAATTCATGACTGACCATTCCGATGAAATCATTTTTTCGAAGTTCATCTAGTTTTTGCTCCGTAATATCAATAAAAAGACCCGAATATTCTGTCGCGTTACCATGCTGGTCTACAAATACCCTCCCGGTTGCTCTAACCCATTTTTCTTCGCCGGTGATTAAATTATTTATTGGAAATTCATTATCACTTGAAGAGTGGCTGTTTAATGCGTTTGTTAAAGATGCATTCAGTATATCATGATAATCGGGATTGATTGCGCTCATGATGACGTCAATTTTAGCAGGCCCGTCTAATGGCAAACCGAGTAAATTTTTAACAAATCCCGATACGGTAATTTCGAATGTTTTTGGGTCGATGCTCCAGGTGCCCATTCTGCCGGTATCAATGGCCTGAAGTAGCCTTTCTTCACTATCGGCCAGCTTTTTGGTGTATTGGATCAGGTCTTCATGGGTTTGGGCAAGTTCTTCATTCGTAGTGGCCAGTTCCTCATTTGCCGCCGCCATTTCAATATTGATATTCTGAAGCTCTTCCTGATAAAGTTTTCGGTCCGTAATATCCGGACTTACCGTAGCAATCGCAGTTATTTTCTCTGTTTCCTGATCTTTTATAGCAAAACCATTCCATTCGATCCAAAACGGATTTCCTGTTTTTTCGTTCCAGAAGCGAATCTCCTGTTTGAAATTGAAGCCCTGCAAAACTCCGGGTAAAAGCTTGTGAGCGGCGGGTCTGTCTGCAGGGAAAACACAATCCATTATATTTCGGTTCTTTATATTCGCCCAACCTAATTTCCTTAAAGCTGCAGGGTTCAAATATTGGATAGACATATCTAAACCGACTAAAGCGATAAACTCTGAACTGGCTTCGATGAGTTTATTTAAATTTAACCGTTCCAACTCGATTAATTTTCTTTCGGTAATATCAATACACGAACTGATGTAACCGGCAAAAGATCCGTCGGAGTGGAAACGTGGAGGACCGCTTGCAAGCAACCATCGGTAATCACCTTTTTTAGTCAGGATTCTAAATTCACCTGCAAAGGGTTTTTTCTGCGCCAGTGCTGAAAGATAAATGTTTAAATACCTCTCGCGGTCTTCAGGGTGGATCAGATCAGCCCATCCAAAAGCAAGGAGATCATTCATTGATCTGCCAGTTAAGGTGATCCATGGTTTATTAAAATAAATTGCATTTCCAAGCTCATCACCAACGGCAATAAAAATATCAGTTCCTTCGGCCATGGTTTTAAAGCGTTTTTCGCTTTCGGACAGTTGGTTAAACCGTTCTACAACCCTTAATTCGAGTTCGTTATTTAAAACGTGCAGGGTTTCCTGTGTTTCCTGTAATTCTTCATTGGTGGCCACCAGTTCTTCATTTGTAGCCGCAAGTTCTTCCACTGTGGCTGCAAGCTCCTCGTTCAGTACCTGTTCGCGCTGTAATGCTTCTTCTTTCTCTTGTTCCCTTTCTAAAGCCTCCTTCCTCAGTACACGCTCGCTTACATCAACTGCGGTATGTAGAATACACATGGTTTTGCCTTCGTCGTTTTTTATGGCCCGATATTCAAAATCAAAATAAAAGGTCTTTAACTCACCGTCAATAACAAGGTCGGCAGCAGTATCTTTTCCTGAAATTACAAGGCCTTCCAACCAAACTTTTCTGAACATCTCAACAAAAGGCTGGCCTTTCAATTCAGGCAGGGCATCTTCAAGGGATTTACCGATCACACGCCTGTCTTTTCCCCAAATGCGCAGCATCGCATCATTTGCGGTCTGTATAATAGCCGTTTCTCCAACATGAACAGCAGTTGCGGTATGGGTGTGATTAAAAACTTCTAGTAGTTGATCATTACTTAAAAACGGACTGGATTGACTCATTCTGGAATTTTAGGACGTGATCTAAAAAAATATTTTAATAAGTTTCAAAATAAAAAAGACCTAATCAGGAACTATTTTCAATAGAAACTATATACTAACCATAACCTCTTTAAAAAGGTTTTTGATTATGTGAATTTCTGATGCATACTGCGTATTTTTTCTACAACCAAAGTATAAAATGTTGGTGAGCTTTGAGGTACCTTCCCAAATAACCTTTACTTTTTCTTCTTCAACTTCTTTTTTGCATAGAAAATCGGGGATAATGGCCAGGCCTTTTCCACCAGACAGGCAGCGGACAATTGAATTGAGATTAGGTACAATGTAGTTAGGGCGGAAATCGGCATGCTTGCCGAAGTTAAGCTGCCAGAAACGTAAAAGGTGTTCCATATCGCCTGCCGTACCATACCATTTTTGCTTTTTTAACCAGGCCTCCATTCCTGCCAAATCTTTCCTTTTAACTAACGAATCAAAAGTTTGCCCGTCAGTTTCTATTCCGCCTACTAAAACGATGTTTTCTGAAGAAAATGCTTCATGTTCCACATTTGGTGAGTTGCCTTTTTGTGGAGTAATAATGAGGTCTAAAATGCCTTTATCCAATTGATCGAGCATTTCGGGATATTCGCCAAAACGGATAATGACATTAAATGGAAGGGTAGAAATATACTGTTCGAGCGTAATCTGAAAAGTTTCGAAACACATGCCTACGCTAATGGTTGGGGTATGTTTCTCAGTACTTTTCTGGAAATGTTTTTCTGCATCCTCCAGTTTGGTCAAAGGCTCCACTATAAAATTATACAATACTTTTCCTTTTTCGGTAGGGATCATTTTTCTGCCGGTTCGCTCGAACAACTTGTAACCAACATAACTTTCTAAAGAACTTAAATGCAAACTTACCCCAGGTTGCGATATAAACAGATTTTCTGCCGCTCCTGTTAAGGTTCCTGTTTTATAAATTGCCTTAAAACTTCTATACCATTCTAAATTAACCATAAGTATGTATTATAATTCTGATACAAAGCTATGAATTAACTTGTTTTAATAATAGATTAAGGCGGTGTAATTTTGTGTTATCAAATTGAAAAAACGAGACGACAAAAATATTTATTATTAACGGAGGACAAAAATTTGGTCATTCTGGTGGCAGGTTTAACGAGACAATAGCTAATGCAACTGTTGATTTTTTTACTTCAATGAAAGAGTTTGAAGTAAAAACAACCAATATTAATCACGATTATAACCCTGAGGAAGAAGTAGAGAAATATGTTTGGGCTGATGTTGTAATTTACCACACCCCAATCTGGTGGTTTCAGTTGCCACATGGATTTAAAAAGTATATTGATGTGGTATTTACCGAAGGTCATAAAAAAGGAATTTACATTAGTGATGGGCGTAAGGCGGATAATCCAACCAGAAATTATGGTACAGGTGGCATGCTGCACGGACGGAAATATATGGTAACATCATCATGGAATGCACCAAAAGAAGCTTTTACTTTACCTGGAGAATTTTTTATGGAAACCAGTGTGGATGAAGGTGTCTTGTTCGGTTTCCACAGAATGAATGCCTTTACCGGAATGGAACGAATAGATGGCATCCATTTTCATGATGTGGAAAAGAATGCAGATATTAGGAGTGCACTTAAATTATACCGGGAACATTTAACCCAAAATTTTTTAAATACAGAAGTATATGAGCATTTATTTAACAGCAATAGTTAAAAGCAAACAAGAAACCACGGTGGCATTAAGAACGATGCTGCTGGATATGGTGGTAAATTCCCGTAAGGAAGAAGCCTGCATTCATTACGATCTGCATGAGTCGGCAGGTGATCGTACCTTTATTTTTCAGGAAGAATGGAAAGATCAGGCAGGTTTAGACCTACACAATAAGCAGCCATATATTTTAGCCTTTGTAGCACAAGCTGATCAGTTGACGGATGGTATTGTAATTTATAAAACAGAAAAACTGGCCTAATTATTTTTTGTATGCCTGGCTGTTAATGCAGAGCCTGCTGAAGCAATGACAACAAAAGCCACGGCAAAACACTCTTTTAATGTGAGGTATTCTTGTAAAAAAACAAGTGCAGCTAATGAGGCCATAGCAGGTTCTAAACTCATTAAGATACTGAAAGTCCGGGCTGGAAGCTGTTTAAGGGCTCTCATTTCCAGGGTAAAGGGAATGGCGCTTGATAGTAGCGCAAGCGCTGCTCCTAAACCCAATAATTTCGGGTTTAGCGTGCTTAAACCGCCGCTATAAATCCCAAAGGGTAAAATTACTATGGCAGCAAATAACATCCCAATAGCAACAGCATCACCACCTTTCATTATTTTGGAAATTCTACCGCCCAAAATAATATAGCCTGCCCAGAAAACACCGGCCAAAAGTGCCAGCATTACGCCTGCTAGATTAAGTCCTGTGCCTGTCCATGGTGTAATCAATACAATACCGGTAGCAGCAAGTACCACCCACAGAAAATCAATAGGTTTCTTCGATCCGAAAATCGCTAGTCCTAAAGGTCCTACGAATTCTAATGTTACCCCTAAACCGATCGGAATTCTTGCTATGGCCATATAAAAAACCAGATTCATTACTCCTAAACACACACCGTATAGGGTCACGTATTTCCATTGTTTAGCATTAAGTTTAAATAGGTTTGGTCTAAAGGCAATTAGTAAAATTATCGCAGATAAGCCGATCCGTAAAGATGCTGTTGCAGCAGCCCCAATTTGCGGGAAAAGCCCTTTTGCAATTGCCGCTCCACATTGCACACTGATAATTGACAATAAAACTGCAGGTATGGGTGGAATATTGATTTTGCTTTTCATTAAGGGCAATCGTAAATTGAGGCGCAAAATTAGGGAATTATAATGTGGTAAAAGCTTAATAAACCAATTTATAGCCCTGCCCCCTGATATTCATAATGAAAATAGATGGATCATCCTTCAGATATTTCCTTAGTTTGGTGATAAACACATCGAGACTTCTGCCAGAGAAATAGTCATTGTTGCTCCAAAGTGCATTTAAAATCACATTACGCTCCAGCATGTTGTTTTTATTGAGTAAAAGCATTTGTAATATTTCAGCCTCGCGGGTGGTTAATATTCTCTGATTATTCGCTATAGTTAAAATGCCTTTTGGATAGTAAAATTGATAATTGCCTATTTTTATTGGCTGCTTTGCTTCATTTTCGGGCTTAAAAACAAGTCGGTTTTGGCTTAATAATGCTTTTACCCTGATGGTGAGCTCTTCTATACTAAAAGGCTTTTTTAAATAGTCATTACCGCCACTTTCGAAACCCATTACTACATCGGCAGAGAGCGATTTCGATGTTAAAAATATAATCGGCGTTGCCATATCAATCTGTCTCAGTTGTTTTGCGATCGAGAAGCCATCGCCATCCGGTAGCATTACATCCAATATTAATATGTCGGGCTTTGATTTATGGTACTGGCTAATGGTTTCTTTAGCGGTTGAAGTATGTATCACTTCGAATCCTTTTAAGGCTAATGTTTCCTTAACTATTTCGGCAAGTGCAGGCTCGTCTTCTACAAAGAGAATTTTATTTAAAGTGGCCATCCCAAAGTGATTTTAGTTCCTTTACCAAGTTTACTTTCCATTTTATACCAGCCATTGTGCAAATGCATGATCTGTTTCACATAATTTAACCCTAATCCATGCCCTTTTACCGGATGACTATTTCCGGTACTTACCCGATAGAATTTCTCGAACACAGCGGGAATGTCTTTTTCAGCTATTCCAATGCCATTATCTTCAACCTGTATCGTTAGAAAATCCTCTTTCTTTTGAACGCTTATCTTGATTAGAGATTCTTCACCTGAATATTTTATTGCATTGTCTATGATGTTGCTTATGGCATGCTGAAACTGAGTAGAATCAACATGTATCTCGTTTAGTTTACTTCTGTTTTGATAATCAATAGCAATTCTTTTCCCGGCCTTCATTTCATGCAGGTGTATGATTTCCATTATTTTATTGCCGAAAAAGACTTTTTCTTTTAGTAAGGGAGATTTCCCATCCTCATAAATGGCGATATTTAATACTTTATCAACCAAAATATTCAATCGTTCAATTTCATTTTTTGCATGGATCAGGTACCGGTTATATTTATCGTCATCGTTTCGGATGATGGGGTTGTTCAAAGCTTCAATAGCTACTGAGACGGTTGATATGGGTGTTTTAAATTCGTGGGTAATATTGCTTATGAAATCGTTTTTAATGGTTGATAATCTTTTCTCCCAAAAAAGTCTTTTTAAAAGAATAATCATACAGCCCGATACTATAACGATCATAGCGAACGAAGAAAACAGAAGTAAAGCCATTCTGGAAAGAATGTAAGCCGATGGACTTTTAAACATTGCTCTTACGTATCGTTGATCATCGGTGAAACGGTAGGTTTGAAACGCTCTCGTAACAAAAGCATAATCAAGCTTTTTTATACCCTTATTATTGGTGCTGTCTACTTTTTTAACGATAAAGCGATAAGGTGTTTCAATATTTCGGGCTTTTAAATAAATGTTAAATGCAGGCCTTAAACGAGTAGTATCGAATTGGTATTTCTTGGTCTGTTCATCCATAAACAGACCAAGCTTTTGTGTTCTATAATAAATGGTATGTGTTTCCAGATCTTCTTCTCTCATTAACATTGCAAGTTGGCCAGCAACATGTTTGCGCACACTGGTATCATTTTTGTTTTTTGGAAGGACCTTACTATAATCTGATAAGCTAAACGATGATGAGAATTTATCTTTCTCATTACCCTTTGCACTAACCGTATAGATATATTTTTTGTCTTTTTTATCAAATTTTGCACTAATCAAAAAAGCATTGGTATCTAAAAGCTTTTTTTCAATAATGTTTTGAATCGTATCGCAGCGTAAGTCGAGCTCTTTTTTTATTCCATCTTCGAAAGCAAGGTTAACTTCCTTTTCAAAATCTTTTAAAGTTGTTTTGTAATAGTTAACAATCCAATATACCTGCAACGATAAAAGTGCCATCATTACCGAAAAACAGATTGTAATTAAAATATTGGCACTTTTTCGCATCATCAAATGTATGTTAAATCTCTAAATCTAAATATTGCATTAACATAATATAACCTAAAATAACATCTCCGATAACTGAGTTTAAAATTGGTTTTGCTCAATTTTGGTT
>Ga0265798_10003042_pt1 | contig 24167 bp, 17 predicted proteins | sample P3T30metagenome_FD_192430 | JGI IMG/M metagenome (GOLD analysis project Ga0265798, IMG submission 192430) | Plant litter microbial communities from East Loma Ridge, Irvine, California - P3 T30 | ecosystem: Environmental > Terrestrial > Plant litter > Unclassified | place: USA: California...
GTTGCCAGCAGTCTGTTCAGCCAGCCAGCTGTCAGCCTAGCTCAGCCCAGCTCAGTCTGTCTATCTGTCCAGAACATCCCGCTAGATACTCCAGAGAATATTGAAGAGAAGCGCCGAACATGTTGTGACATGAGCATTTCTCAAAACCAATCCTGGGCAAACTTTCAACATTCCACAAAAAACAACATCATATGCGCTTCGCACAGCTCTTGACGAGCTACAAACCTCATTCAACCCCAAGAAAAGAAACAATTGATGAATACTCGACGGGGGCCAACGACTGAAACCTTTCAGGATCATGAATCAGACCGACACCAATCTCGAGTCGAAACTGAGTAACAGAAAATAAAGAAACACGCAAAGCAAGCAAGCAAGCAAGCAAGCAAGCAAGCAAGCAAGCAAGCAAGCAAGCAAGCAAGCAAGCAAGCGAAGAATCGACGAACTCGCGTGGTGGACCAACCAAGCGACAAGACAACGATGTCGGAAATGCTGCACGACAACCCCTCGCGTTGCGGGCAAGTCAATTTCCTTCTGCTGTCAATCGAGGTCTATCTATCAAGAAGCATCCCCAAAGATGTGAACAAGCTTCTCGCAAAAGGAGGTAAAATCATCGCCGCGACGAAACTTCGGTTTAGCCGCCGCGTTGGCGCTACAAACGAAGAAGACGACAAAACGACTGTAATCCAACCCCCGGTGTTTGTTTGTTTGTTTTGCTTTCCCCCAAGGAAACTTGGAGCGAAAAAAAAAGGATTGATCCGTAACAGCCCACCTACCGAGACAGCGAGAACTATTGGAAGAGGAAGGTCAGGTGGGGCGGGAAAGGTCTCCAGGCACGAACCCGCCACTATGCTCCCTACACCATTTCGCATTCGTCGAAGTTCCCTCATTCCTCCTCTCAAAGGATCTCTCGAACCTACTTTCGCCTTCGAGGGTTATGCTACGGCAGGTCCTCCGATGTGTATCGCGTGCCTTTCGACTTCGATGATGCGACCTTCGAGAGCATTGATTGAGAAGGTCGGGTTACGAGCGCGTCCAAAACTGCGTCTTTCTTTTCTTTTCGTTTCAAGAGCCTCGCGTGCGCTGCGAGGCTGTCGCCCGCTTTCGAATGTTACTCGAGAATTACTTGAGAGAACATAGGCGTCGAGCCGTGGACCATCGCTGGAAAGCGAGGAGATCGGATATCCTTTGACAGCCTTGCCAGGCAGCAGCCGTGCCGGAGCTAATGAGTGGACGCCGGTACGCGGAGAGAAGGGATGGCGACTCGGCGAGCGAGGAAGGGAGGGAGGGAGGGAGGGAGGGAGGGTAGGTGGAGATGAAAAACTGGTGGTTATGGATTTGTTTGACGGGAAGGACGTAGTGGTGGTTGGTGGCTGTCAGGGTTGATAGAGAGCCGGCTCAGTACTGTACCACCGCGCAAAATACCCTCAATTCCTGCTAAAGTCCGTCGACACGCCTAGGAGTCTTGGTGTATGGTGATACCAGCGAACCTTTTCATATCAAGGCCGCTTTCTGTGACACCAGTGGGATTGTAGCAAAACTTCACAGGATACATTGCAAATTCTTGTTAGATCGAACTTCGTCGTCGATTGTATCAGCAGCTTGAGTCTCAATGGTTTGTCATAATCATTCTAGTGCCAGTGAGATCGTCTGTTCTACAAACCTTGGAACGTACAGAGGACAGTAGTAAGCGATGTAGAACGAGCGACGCAACTGTAGCCTCATATTTAACTCTTCGTGATGATATACTGACCGGATCTTTCGGGCCAACCTCCGACCTGATAGGTAAGGTATTATTCGCGATCGCAGATCTGGCTCGGCTCAGCCACGTCGGTAACACCACGTCATCTGATCGGAACCATCGCGCGCGCCGTGACGAGCGAAGGAGTGGTTGGTATGCGTGCATAGTTAGCCAGTCTGTTAGCAGATGTATGTTGAGAATAGCACGAAGGATGGAGACGAAGGAAGGAGCGGGGTTGGTTGGTAGGATGTTGCTGGGGTTTCTCCGGTCATGCGGTGTTGGCTGTCTCGAGGCTGTGCTTCGGATATCCGACAAAAACAATAGCTCATATCAATGGCAGGCAGTACTGTAGTGAAGTTGCAACATATGGCCGTGCATGTGTCGAAGTGCTGTGACCGCCAGACGTGGGGATGGAGTTCGATAATGATAAGATCACCTAGTCAGATCACGCTTCTTCACTTTCTTGTGATGGCGTGCGCGCGTAACGTTTTGCTTCCGCGCCTACCACCTCAGCTGAGGCAGGTGCGCTAACTCGTCTATGTATCGCGCAATTTTGACGGGTATGGTGTTTGTCCGTTCCTCATACTTGTTTGGTATTTCGGAAACGGATCACTGGCACAGCCGAAGGACGCTGGGCGAATGCAAGCAAGTCAGGTACATGTAAGCAGGCATGGACACCCGGCCCTCGCGTTCGCGTTGGCATTACCCGGGCTGAAAAGAATGGAAGGTTCGAAGACGTGGCAAGCTTCGTAGGCGTTGTAGAGAGTTTGCGCCGGCGGGTGAGGATAGTCGCTAATGTTATTGCCTAATTGTCCAAGGCGACATGATGGGCGCTTGTTCTGAGATGGATTCCACAAGAAAGATTCGCGGACGGAGAAGATGTCACAGTCAAACCGCTTGCCTATCAGTGAAAGAGTGTAAGGCTGCGGTTTAGGAAGTCGGAAGAGTGACTCGTTGATTGAGGCAGTGCACAAAACAACAAGCTTTCCCGCGCCTTCGGCCAAGCGAAAAGCCACAGTGTGATAGCGCAGCCGCAGTAGTCTCGCATCCATTCGCGAGTTCCGGTCAGCACAGCTGGTCGCGTGCGTGCGATCCTAATGGGAGAGAAATAGATTGCTGTTAATTGGGCGTGCGTCGGTGGCTGCCGACTGCCGCGAGGATCCTGCTATGCGATCAGATGAGATTTGCATGATCGGCCTTGCGAGGCGAGACAACAACAAGACGATCTCCTATCTCGTCGCCTCGTCCATCCAAGCCAAGTTCTCCATTTTCTGACAGGGGCTTGGCTTGGATTGAGGAGACGGCTCAAGTCGGGGATTTGGTCTAGCTTGTGGTCGGGGGAAGTGCAGGGCAAAGTGGACATGTTTCGACTCTTTTTAGCGTAAGCTGGCCGTGCGCTTTTCTGCCGCCCCGAGATGAGGGCCGGGTAGGTCAGGAAAGGACAGGAATATTGCCCTCCACTAATCCGCGCAGCAGCAGCAACAAGCTCAAGCTCAGCAAACAATACTGTCTCGTCCTAACAATGCTGACTCCGGAGAAGCCGTGCCAATCAATTGAGAGGGAGAGAAGTGCTGGAGAGTGAGGAAAGAGCTTGTGCAGGCGAATGGCGGATAATAATAATGAGGAATAGCAGATTGACGGCTAACGGTGGACTGCCGACGACAAGGAGAGTTGACACTAGCACCTCTTACCCTTTCCTCTCTCTCTCTGTGTCTCGCCTAAGGCTCCAGCTTTAGGCCTTTGTCCTTTCCCTTCTTGTTGTCAAGCTTTCTTCACACCTCCTACCATCCACCTACCTACCTACCTACCTCCAGTATCTACCACTCTCTTTCACTTCCTTCTTGCCAACCGTCGCTCGCTCTCAACCCACACCTACTACACACCACCACAATTAATGTTTGCTGCTTGATCGACAACACCCACCATCACCCCCGTACACACAACCCCGGTACCTGGTACACATCACGCGACACCCGACCTCACTCTCTCACACCCTCCCAACATACACACACACACGCACACGCACACACAAAACATGAGCTCAACGACACCTTCTCTGGGCAAGGCCCAATCGCAGTCTCGCGAATGGTATGAGCCATTGGTATGCAACATCCTCCACTTCAATCCCATGAAACCTCCCCTAACAAGATCACAGATCGTCGTTACCATCATGGTCACCTCCCTCATAATCAACCGACACCGAGACTTCAGCATCTTTGAGAAAAAGCGCCGCGCCACAAACGAAAGATCACACTCGGCCGACAGCCTTTTATCGCACTCGGACCAGGACAGCGATGCTGAGAGCATGAGCGAAGCAGCCCGCAATGAGAAGACCGCCTGGCTGGGACAGAGACAGACAATCTGGGGCATTCCTCTGGACACCTCCAGGTTTGCCGGACACTTGCACAGCAGGATCCTGCAGAAGTTCCCCTTCCTCATTGAGATGTTCTACTGGGCTCTCAACTATGTCGTCTACACCATGACCAAGAAGATCGCCGCGCACATGTACGCTCTCCAGGGTTCTCACGAGGTCACTGAGCTTGCTCAAAAACACGCTCTTGACATTCTGTGGTTCGAGCACGAGTCGATCTTCAGTGTCTTCTTCCCCTTCACCGAAGTCGGAGTCCAGAAATACTTCCTTGAGAACCACCAGACGATCCTCACGGCATTCAACCAGCTTTACTCTCTTGTCCACATTCCTGGAACCATTGCGTAAGTCCCGTCTTTGCGGTGTTGCATTTGATCGCGCTACCAACATACTAACCTCAATCCCAGCTTCCTCTCATGGTACTACTTCGTCGCGCCGAACCACAACGCCTACACCCTCGTCCGTCGCACCATGACCCTCGGCAACTTCGCCGCATTCTTCGTTTTCGCATTCTACCCTTGCATGCCGCCTCGCCTCCTCCCCGAATCCTACGGCTTCCAGGACACCGTCAGACAAGAAAACGCCGAGAGCGTCTGGGTCAAAGCGGGCAACGTCAACCAGCTGGCTGCCATGCCCTCTCTTCACTTCACCTATGCCTTCACAATTGGCTCCACATTCCTCTACCACTCCGGCCTCATCTCCGCCCTGCTGGGCAAAGCCCGCCGTCAATCGCGCTTGTCAGCTATTGTCGGAGCCTTCTACGCCATTGCAGCTTTCGCCTACCCGCTCCTCGTCCTCCTCATCATCGTCGCGACCGCAAACCACTTCTGGCTCGACGCTTGCGTGGCCACCATCTCGGTCACCCTGTCCTTCTTCTGCAACCGCGTCTGGCTGCTCTTGCAGCCTCTCGAGCTGGCTCTGCAGCTCGTCTTGAGAGTCGAGAAGCCTATCCCGACCACCGGACTTCACAGGCATATGGACGCTCGTGCTGAGAGCAGAGGCAGGGCTCCTTCTATTGTTTGAAGTGTTTCTTTTTTTGTGCAGCAAGAGTTTGGCGAATGCGAAAATCTATACCCCAGAATGGGAGGCCGATATCCTACATGTACATAATGGCGTACAAAGACGGCAATTCACTTTTTATTTTTACTTGACAGTATCGGGAAGTGAGGTCTCGACTTTTGAGTCACACTGCATCGTTGCATTGTCGCTTATCGCTTCCTTCAGCCTTGCAAAATCGGTAGCGAGGAATGTGGCGTTTTGGGTGGTTTGTCCTCCCTGCAAGTCTGCAAAGTAGGTGCGGCTGAATTACAGTCCGCGTAACATTTTTCGTATTGAGCAACGTTTGTGAAATGATGAACCGGACGTCCCTACTGAATTATGAAATTCTGTATGTTTGACCTGAAGAGCTGTAGGGTTCACAACCACTGGCAACTCTCGCACCCTCCCGCAATGATACGTATCTGACCGAACGTCGAAGGCCACCCGCCTAATTCCTCGGCCCCTCCAACACAACATCCTGGACAAAGACCTCGATCCTCCTCCCAGGCCCAATTTCGCCTTCAAGGGGTTCTTCAACCAAAACTTCCTTGAAGTATGTCGCCCTCTCCCCACTCCCATCATCGTCTTCATCCCCCCCATACCCAATCCTCTCAAGCTTCCTCAGCAGCCCAATCTTCGCCTGCTCGCGCTCGATGGTGATCACATCCAAATTGGCCGACCGGACCTTCACCGTCAGCTTAACCCACTCATCGATAGCTCGCGCGTTGGCCAGAGCAAGAGAGCTGAAAATCTTGTTCTTGGAGATGTCCGACTTGCCCACCACCGCTTCCTCGTCTTCCTTGCCCTTCTTGGGGTCGCGGACTTTGACCACGACGCACCACATCACCCGCGGGATCCAACCTTCTTTGTCGCTCCTCTCGGGCACGACGTGGTCTTGGTAGGTTAGCAGGCGGCGGGCAACGCGGACTTGGGATAGGCCTAGAGGTGATTTGAGGCTGATGGTCAACATCCCGAAGGCGTCGGTTGTTTTCGACAAGGCGTAATCGTCTGCGGCGGAGTATGTCTGGGGCGAGCCGAGAGGGGTTGTCCAGATGAAACGGGCGGCTTCGGCGTTGGCGTCGGAGAGGGTGCGGAAGGGGTGCGTGTAAGTTTTCCAGCGGGTTTGGGGGTTATATTCGGCCTCGTGGTCGAGTTCCTGCAGGAAAGTGGTGGGGTCTTGTTGGCCTTCGGGTAACATGGACAGGTCGTCGGCGGTGAAGTCGCGGCGTTCCATGTAGTACTCCCACTGCACGTAGTCTTCTTTGCGGAACGGTGAGACTTCTCGGGAGTTGGCGAGGTCGATGTAGGCGTCGGAGTCGGAGTCGGAGTCCTGGTTGCGGGCTTCGGCGAGGTGTGCGATGTAAGCCTGGAAGGTGGTTGCGTCGTAGAATTTACCGCCCTGTGTGGCTCGAAGAGGACTGGGAGGGCGCGTGCCGGCGATTGCAAGCGGTGCGTTCGGAGGAGGCATGCTGCCTGCGTATCGCTGCTGCTGGGCTGTCGAGAACTGCTGCTGCTGCTGTCTCATAGCCTCCTGCTTGACGTTGTCACTCTTGCCATTCTTGATCTTCCTAGACACCCCCATCTCCAGCTCCGGATCGTCCTCCTGCTGCAGCTCAGCAACAAGGCGATTCAACTCCTCCTCCGCGCCCTCAACCCCATCCAGCACAGCCGAGCACAATTCCTGTCCAACCCGCTCATCCTCAATAGCCTTCTTCACAGCCCTGAATCGCTTCCTCAACGTATCCTCAGAGCTGTTCACCTTGGCATCCGCGCCGTGCAATCTGCTCCAGCGGTCGCGCGTCTCGGCCCAGGTGAGCTTTTCGGTCCGCCACATGTACAGTTGCAGGTCGTTGGCAGTGATGTAGAGTTGTTGCTGCGACTTCGAGGCGGGAGCTTTGGAGAAAGGTGCTGGCGAGTCCTGGTGGAGACCGGCTGTCTTTGCTCGATGTCTGTTGCTGCTGCCCATGAATCTTTGGGTTGTGGTTAGGGAGGAGGTGGTGGTTTCGTAGGGGAGTACCATGGGCCGGGGCGGCGGTGGAGGAACAATCTTTTCGATTGCGCGGACTCCAGCTGCACTATTGAGGGAGAATGGGCCTTTGGGGGGAGGCTGCTGGTCGGTTGGGTCCGACTCGTCTTCGTTGTCGGGTATATACTCGAGGCGAGGTTTCGACGGAAGGCTGCCTGGATGGATGCCGGAGAGATTGTTGGAGCCAGAGCAAGTGCCGTATGCAAGCGGTTGCTTCGCATCATTACTGGCGGCAGCGTTTTGTGTCGGTGTATCGCTGGCACATTGAGTAGACCGGTTGGACGGTGGCATTTCCGATGGGTTCCAAGACTTGTGACTTACTTTGCCGAACAGCTCGTCATGTCTCCCGCCCTCATCTGGCAAATCGTCCTCATCGTTCGCCTCGACGCCATACTGCGCGCGCGCTTTCCTTTCTCTTTCACGCCTGCCTTCCGCCTGTAGCTTCTTAACGATTGATTCGTTCGGTTTTCTCAATGCAGAAGACGGAAGGGTGGGTCGTGGAGCGACAGGCGGAGGTGGCGGCAGTTGTTGCTCGACAGGTTTGGGCAATGCAAGACTGGTGCTGGCATGAGTCTGCCTTGGCACTACTGGAGCAGGCATGCTCGCCTCGTACAGCGCCACATTTCGATTACTCCAAGCTCCGTCTAGGTCTTCGTCTTCTCGGGCTAGCCTTGCGAGGCGTTCTTTCTTGTCGATTTGTCCTGGCTTCAGTGCCAACGACGCTGGTGCTGGTGGAGGGTGTTGGGCGCGTGTTTGTGTCTGCATTCGTTGTGAGGATGGCGGCTTTGGCTGTGAAGGGACTTTCGCTTTCAGCCTGTCTCCATACTCAGTGCATGTTCCTAGATACGCTTGCTTTGCGTGTCCCTTGTCGACTTTCGCTTGGTGTGGGGTTTGTGGTCCGGAACTCTTCGCCGCATGGTGTAGAGATACTTTATCGGTGTGTCTTGCATCATGGGGTTTCTGCAGTCCAGTATCTCTCACATCGTTGTTTGGGTGCTGTTTAGAAGAATGAGAGCTGCTGCTTGGAGTTTTGTTGGATGTTTGTGCCCTCTGCACCAAGTCCTGCAGGTCCCTTGGTGCAGGTTGTTTGCTGTGGTGCTCCTGCCGTTGTTGTCCTCCGCATTTGGTGGTCTGATGAAATTCCGAAATCGTCTGCTGTCTCTTCGACTGGGTATGTTTTCCAACCATCGAATCTTGTCTATCGCCGCGCATTCTTGTTTGATCATCATCCGTTTTCCGCACCGGAGGTTGACGAGTTTCTTCGATCTGCTGCAGTTGCTGCGGGTGCACTGCTGAAGAAAGCTCGATCGACGGAACGGGCTCGTCCTGCCATGCCTCGGCGGCACCTACCTCGGGCGCGGAACTCCTAAAAAAGACTGGTCTTCGGATGACTGCGTAGAGAACTCGGGCTGATCGATGTCCATCTGGGCAGAACTGTCGGCGAGTGGTGAACTGGCAAGGCCTCTCGTATCTCCGGAAAGTCGTCCATGGGCCCTCTGTCTCATGCTTCTGCTCTCTTCTAGCATGCTGGCAAGATTGGCTCTCACTGGTGTGTCGTACCTGGGCCGGTCCATGAGTCTCGTAACGCTTGTCCGAGAGACGCCTCCTCTTGGTTTATTCTTCGCCGGGTCTTCATCACTACCACTGTCATTGTCATCAACAAACGGCCCAGTCGGCTTTTGTAAGACGGGCGTGGTGCTCGAGTTGGCCGTGGATGGGTTCACAGGAGCCCGCTGCGAATACTGAGTGGAGCCACTGATCGACGGGCTGCTTCGGGTGGTGTTGTTGATGTTATTATTGGCAGGCGTGGACAATCGAGAAGTACGATTGAAGACGGGGCGACTTGTTGGGGCAGGCGAAGCCAGGACAGACCTTTGTCGCCGATTCTCAGGTTTGATCGGTGGTTTCGAGCGATGAACGATTGGAGCTGGCCTGTGGTGAGCGGCAATCGGTGAGAGACCTTTCGTGAACGTCCGTGGCGGGCTCGGAGACTGACGGCTGGCAAACCGAGGCGGATTTGGTTCATCGTCAGCTCCGGGAACGAATTGGCGCTCGGGAAGCGGCGGTGCTTCGTCTTCGCTGGAACTTTCATCTAGAGTGAGGTCGATCACTCCAGTCTTGCGGCCAAACCTCTCGTCGGATGTTTGTCGGGCCCTCTCCCTGGCCCTCTTGCTAAGTGGTTGCTGGGGAGCATCGGTGGGAGTGCGCTGCCGTTTGTGAATGCCTCTTTCTGGAGCCGGTGTCGCCATCTCCTGCTTAACCTGAGCAATCTCTTTCAAGGACGGCGTGGCATTGGTCTCGATGGCTTTGAAGTCCCATGTAGAATTGCCGGAGTAGAGTTCGTTTAGACCCGCAGCGCCACGAGGTGTGTTCAAATCTGTCGCAAAAGCGGAGTGTGATGCTGGAGGTGGCGGTCGTAGTAGCTCGTCTCTGGTCGTCTGCGGCTCTCTCGTGTCGCGCCTTTTCTCCCCATCGAAGTTGATGATAGCCATGATGCGCACGAGGGAGCAGGTCTCGCTCGAGATACCTCAATGCGTTGAGGGAATGGAGGGAATAAGTGTGTCAAAGCAGGCTGACTAGGCTGCAGAGGAAGTTGTACAATGGTGTGAAGTGATGAGGGTGTGTAGCATAGGAGAGGGTGGATGAGGTGGTGATTGACTTTTGTGTCCGCGGTGAAGCGCCAGCGGCAGCAGGTCACGCCTCGTACGACACGTGAAAGTGTGATGAGACCTCGTGAGCCGATTGGGAGCTGAAACGCAGTGTAAGCACGTGGGCACTGCCGACGTTCGAGAAATGTCGTTTTGCGGATATCGGAAAATGTTGATTAGAGCAGAGTGTAGTCAACTGTGATGCCAACGTCTTGTTCTGTCTTGGGATGCGTAGCTGCCTTGTGACTGCTGTAGTCAATGAGCTGATGTTGATCTGTCATGAGCAAACCACAACATAGGTGAGTCGCTATGTGATGCCGTCAGACTTCATATGATTGCAGATGGTCATCTTGGCACACTAATTGAAATGAGAGGCTGCCACACCCCACTTGCTTCCGCAGGGGTATTCCGGTGAGTGAAGACAGCGACATGTTGACACAGGCCTGAAAGATGTTTGAGTACGGTCGACTTGTACTTCAACACGCATGATAATTGCCTGCGTGAAGCAGTCCCAGAGATCTCGCCGCCCACGCGACTTTGGTTGTGAGCCTCGTCGGAAAGGTTGCCCTCGAATCACAGCTTACTCTTTTTCTCTTGCTCCCGGTTTTCTTGCGCCATCCTCAACAAAGCATACAAGCTCTGCAACCTGGGCATCTCAATACCCTTTTCCCGTGCTATCCTGATCGGGTTCCCGAGAATGACTTCCAGCTCCATCCGCCTTCCCTGCTCCCAGTCGATCGCCATGCTGGGCTTACTACCGGACGCATTCTTCTTTGTGCTGCCGAGAATTCTCTCTGCGGTCGCGAGGTGAGCTGGCAGTGGCCTCCCCAGGACTTTAGGTGCCGTTTCCAGAACCTCATTCATCACGCCGAGCAGGTGGCGAGATAGCTCGGGGTCATTGGACATGGATTGGTTTGTGCTGCCGCCCGAAAGAGCAGAAGATGGATTCATGGCAGCGTTGATGGCGATTTTATGCCAGCGAACGAATTGCAGGCCGGCATGATCATACGCTTCAGCATCGAGGATGCCACCTTGCTTGAGCATCTCGACAAAGTTGGCGTTGTGTTTGGTGGCGACATCGTCAGTACTCTTGGAAGTGTTGCTATCCAGGTGTGGCAAGAATGGCCCAATCGATATGCGTGTCCACCTGTTGTGGGCGATTAAACCATGACTAGGTTGAGCGGCACTGACGATTGTCACTGCACTAAGGATGCTGGCTTTGGGAAATCGCTTCTGATACGGCTCTTCGACTCCAAGTCCATTCTGTACCAGAACGATAGCTGTGTTATCTCCCACAAGACCTTCAAGAAGGGCGCTATCATCTCCGAGGTCCGGCAGAGCTTTGGTGGAAACGAGCAAGTAGTCCCATCCGATAGCGGCTTTCCTGGCCTCCTCCGGACTTGAAAAGGTATATTCAGGCTTGAACTTGTAGTCTTTGTACTGCGGCGATGTGACTTGGAAGCCGTTGGACTTGACTGCCTTGTAGTTTGATCTGCACAAGGCGGAGACGAGGACGTTTGGGGCGAAAGCGAGACGTGAGCCATAGAACGCACCGACAGCGCCTGCGCCAACGACAAGCACTCTGGTAGGCATTGTAAGTATATGATGGAGATGGGTGAGAAGGAGGTAGATATGGTTGTGTTGGTAGTTCTAAATGTACATGTGTGTTGTTGATGTTTGATGCGGGCCTCATCAGACGTGAAGTGCGTGGCGGTTATTGCGGGCCCCGACGGATGCCGAGGCTTTACACGCCTGTGGTGAAGTCATCTCGCTCGTGTGCATTTGAACTGACTGTGATCAATTGAACTTGTTTTGCCATCTGCCATCTGTTTCGAAATATGCTACACTTTGACTTCTTGGCTAGTGTCGACTTGCCGTAAGGAAAAAAGACATGTTGACGGCCTGGTCGTGACAAGACCAAATTGACCGCCGCAGCATTCACTCCGCCGACGAGATTCGGTACGGTAAAGCAAGGCTAGTTGTATTAATTCACATCGTATCATTACTATATGTGTTCTACAAATCATCATAACATCATGTCTTCAACCTAGCATGACCCATGGACGAGAGTTCTATTGACTCATCATCGCCATACCCAGCCATACGCTCTTGACGTACACTGTACTCGTCCGTCTTCATGATGCCGCCCGAGGCATGATTTTGCCCTGTCTGTCCCATTTCTGCATCTTTCAAAGCCTCCTGTGACTCGGCTGACATGATGCTGACATGATCTCGGCCATATTTGGCGCTGAAACCGAATGTCTTTGACTTTCCGTTGTCCGCGTATGTTCCGTTGCTTGAGAAGTGCGGCTCGACTGAGTTTAATTTCCCAGTACTGCGGCCGCCGCTTCGCTGGCTTGACGACTTGATCTCGCGGTAGAGCATTCTCCTGTTGCTTTGTTAGCATTTCTGTACTCGATCGTTTGCAAGGCGGATAATGGGAGATGCTGCGTACAAGACGGGGATGGAAATCGCCATGATCGATACCGCGGGCTCAGACAGAGTCCAAATTGTGAGGTCGACGCGTTGGTACGTAAAGTCGGGGTCAGTCATGTGAACAACCATCACGGACTTGACGATGCCAGTAACTCCAGCACTGTGAGTCGTAGTCAGTAAGCTGGTGCTTTCATTGGGGTTCTCTGGCAGTCTTACACGGCACCCAAGCTCATCGCAACGGCGACTCCGATCTTCTCACGGCGTTTCATGGTCAAACCCATAAGAATCTGCCACGGAAGGAGAGCGAGCACAAAGTCCAAGGCTGCTGAATAGTCTGTGAAGATGGTCAGCGAGTGCGCTGTCGGATGTAAGATCGTAAACCTTACAAGCAGCGAATAATTGGAAATGAACAAGTTTAGATTTATCCCAGCACGTTCCGGGCACGCTTTTGTCCACCACGCGTTCGAATGGTGTGCATTTTGCAAGACCAAAGATCCATACTAGGTTCATGGAGATGTTGATCTGCGAAGTGTCTTAGTACAAGCAGGGAGTATGTGTATTGTCTTCGGCATGCTTACTGTGATGATCACGAAGATGAGGAAGTATTTGACCCATTGATTCGCTGTGATGCGATACAAGGTGATTGCGAAGGAAGTCTTTCCGGTTGTTGTCGCGATGATACCAAAGCATGCCACCATGATGGTGTTGAGGTTGATCGTCCTGAGGTCTTCAGGGCTGATGGTCTCTATGTGTCGGCCGAAGCCGAGCGAGACGATGTATGTGTTGATGCTGACGCTGATGACCAGGGATAGCTGCAGCAGACGGACACTATGGTTAGTCCAAACTGAGCACATACTTGAAGGTGACCTCCACTACTCACCCATGATATGATCAAGAAGTGATCGTCCCACCAAAGACCCTTGCGACTCCGTAGTTTGCTGTAAATCCGTAGCGACAGTAGAACTCCGCTGACGCCTGTCAACGACCAGAGGACGCTGTTCAGGCGGGTGCCTCTTTCATCGCCCATTGTGAGGTGTGGTGCCGGACGGGCAGCTTCAGAGTCAGAAGAGCGAGGTCAAACATAGATATTGCAAGGCAACCTTGGAGCACCAGATAGCCTTTGATCCTAAGACTCCTCCATCTTAGGCCTACCGTACTCCGTACTTAGCATCATCTCATGTAACCTCTCAAACCAAGGGCCCTTCCACTTTGCAGAAAATGGGCTCCCCCGACTATCGCTGATCACACTACTCGTTGATCCGGGAGACCGCCCTATCCCTTGAACTCTGTCTAACGAAGACGGAGTCGGGTAGCCAGTGTCACTGCTTGAACAGGTAAGCCCTAAGACACTGGCAGTGCTCGACTGAAGTTTAGAGGTGGTGGGACCATCCATCGCCCAGACTTGGTTTGTTCACTAAGGGCTAGCAATGTAGATCTTTCGTCTCAGGATGCCGCTTGCGCTACATGACAAGCGAGAATAATAAGAATAATGCAAGTAGGTTTCCCTTGAGTGCTGTCATATTGACAGCATCCCTGGTCGACCTTCCACCTTGAGCTGGGGCCGACAGTCTGCAGTGGTGCAATCTCGTTTCACACAGGCTTGATGAATTCGATTACACGAACACAGATAAGCCTTCCAAATGCGCCAGGTGGCGAGAGATTCCCAAGGTACTTCCACAAGGACTCGGGTAGAAGCTTTCAGACACTTCCGCCGCAAGCACGTGCGATCTGCAGGAGCTGACGCACGCAACGAGGAGGAAGGCTGAAATGCAGTTTTTGCAAGTGTGTTGCATGTGCATCTTTAGGGTTACACGAGCTGTCGCCGATTTCCATCCACCCGCCACTCACAACTCGGCGCAGTGTGTGCACGCTTAGACCAGGGGAGTTGACACCCGGCTCACGGTATCATCGATCCATGGACTCCTCGTGGGGTTTCGGAACCTGGGTATCCTTGCTGATGATGCACATATTGGTGCGCCGAGTCTGGACTCTTCAGAGGATCTTGGCAGGACAAATATGCCGCGGATTTGATTCAGAATTGCTGGCTGTGCTCTCCTGCGAAGGTCTGTCAAAATCATCCATCATTGCATGTTCCAAGTAGAGCTGCCACTGAAAGCATGTCAGAGGCAACCCCATATCATCGACGCCCGATCACGCCACGCGTGAGGCAGGAATAGCCACCCGTTCTGAGTCTATTCCAAACCTTCTCGGCGCCCGCCACATGAAGTTTCGAAGCCCGAAATGCTGATGCACGGATCCCTTCGTCTCCTCTTCCTTCCTCCGCCACCTCGCGTGGGGTGAATCCCCGACCTGGAGACAGAGTGCCACCGGTATTCTACCGGCTCAAAGGATTCTTCATCTTGCGCCGCCGAACCTTGACCATCGCCGCTCCTCAAGCATGCCTTTTCATTCGCCATGCGGCCCATGTCAATCGCCGACAATCCGGAGGTGATGCCTGTCTGCACGTCGGCTATCCCACGAGCCCTACCTGGTCAGACCCATCCACCATTTTTCGTCTAACAACTTGGCACTGCTAGCATTGTTGTTGGGATGAGATTTGAACAGACCATTGCCGATGGTACACATTCCTCTTCTGGTCTAGGAATATGCGGCTATACAAGACCTGATCGTCGCTAGGACGAACGACCCGAGCCAATGCATCGAACAACTTTATCCCATCGCTGCCACGTTTCCTCGCAAGCCTTTGTTTCGTTTTGTTTCGCATCTTCTTCCTTTGGCCCATCTGATCGACATATAGCATTGGGCTGTTGAAGAAAGTTTAAGATGGCTTCCACGTTGCTTAACGCTGCTCTGGCGATACTTCCGGCCCTGGCATTGGCTGCTCCTTCGCCTCGTCCGGAGGCGTCATCAAGTGACTCGAGTCCCGATGTCGAGATCTGCGCACCTTCCGTCGACCTGGACAATGGAACCTACTTCGGCGTCAGCAATGAGCACTACCAGCAGGATTTCTTCCTCGGCATCCCATATGCCCAGCCTCCGACAGGTCCACTCCGATTTGCACCTCCTCGAGCTCTCGATGAGGCTTGGGATGAGCCCCGCGATGCCACCGAGTATGGCAACATCTGCTTTGGCTACGGTGCTGACACCGCCGCCCTGAGCAACCCGATCTCGGAGGATTGCTTGACGTTGAACATTGTTCGTCCCGCTGGTGCAGAGGCTGGGGACGATCTTCCTGTCAGCATCTGGGTACATGGAGGAGTAAGTTCGCCAGGATCACAATCCATCTGCCATGCTAACTTTGTCACGATAGAGTTATGTCAACGGAGCATCTGCCGACCCAAGATACAACCTTTCTTACATCGTCGACCAGTCCGTCAAGGAAGAGAAGCCTATCATTGCCGTCTCCATCAACTACCGCCTCGCTCAATGGGGTTTCCTGTTTAGCAATGAGATGCAAGCTGCTGGTGCTGGCAACGTTGCATTCAGAGACCAGCGCCTGGCCTTCCAATGGGTCCAAGATAACATTGCCGCTTTTGGTGGTAACACTAACCAAGTCACCGTTTGGGGCGAGTCTGCCGGTGCCCGTTCGCTGGGAATGCAGCTCGTCGCTTACGACGGCAAACACGACAATCTGTTCCACAAGGCAATTCTCGAGAGCGGCAGTCCCGTTACCAAATTCCTTGACGCTGATGCGTGGCAGCCGTACTTCGACAGTCTTGTCGCAAAGACCGGATGTGCCGAAGCTGCGGATCATCTAACTTGCCTTCGGGAGCTACCAGCTCAGACGCTCAACAACGTCTTCAACAGCACCACTCCCCTCAATGTGACTACTCCCGGCTTCAGCGCCGTCGTTGACGGAGACTTCATGACAGCTCAGGCCTCCGAGCTCTTGAGAGAGGGCAAGTTCGCACATGTCCCTCTCCTGCTCGGAAACAACTTCGACGAGGGCACTGCGTACGGCAAGAAGAACCTCAACACTTCGGACCAATTCGAACAATATCTCAATGGCCTTGATTTGAGCGATGGCACAGTCGAAGAGATCGCTACACTCTACCCAGACGACCCCGAAGTCGGCATCCCTGCATCTCTAATTGGACGCCCTGATGCCTCGTCCGGATACGGTCTCCAATGGAAGCGCGCTGCCGCCTTCGCCGGTGACTGGCAGCAGCATGCCGGCCGAAGGCTTCTCGCCTCGTCCTACGCCGAGGCTGATATCCCTGTGTACTCTTACCGCTGGAACGTCTACGTGAACGGTATTGGACCAATCCTCGGAGCAACCCACTTCCAAGAAGTGGCGTTTGTCTTCTACAACCTGGAATCCCCAGAGTTCCAGAACAAGCCTGAGACTTTCAAGCAGCTCAGCAACTTGATGAGCCGCCAGTGGGTCAATTTCATGCACGACACCAACCCGAACCTCTCCCAGGCATCTGCAAACTCCACCGAGTGGCCGCTGTACACTCCTTCGGCGCCCGACAACATTGTCTTCGACGTCAACAGCACTGGTCTGGCATACACCGAGGTGGACAACTACCGCGAGGCGGCTATCACCTACCTCCAGGAGAATGTGTACAATTAAGGTCAGCTCGGTGACTGATCGATATAGAACTCATAGAGATATAGAGATAAATACTACATTACAAGCTGGCGCGTAGCGCAAACTTGCACTAATACATGGATACTGAATAAAGTCACCATCATCACATCCCTCCAAGCGAGCGTAGGCTCTGAATCATGATCAACTTGAACCCACTGTTACGATTTCGGGCAGCACTCAACATGTCCGTATTCGAAAAGAGTAAGAAATACAATGATAGTGATCACCGGTTCATCTTGGGCGAATAGATGCCTAGTCGTGCGAGAGACGTACCAAAGCACTTCGGAGTTCCCCGCCTTCGAGACAACAGACATACAAAGGTCTTGACGTCTGCGACTAAGGGATCTTATGCCACGGATATACTTTCATTTCTAGGCGCAGGAATCTGCTAAACCATACGAAACAAAACAAGAAGCACAGTCGATCATGTTCAACAAGTTACGCCGAAATAGCAAAGAAACGGCGAGCCCGCTCGCCACCACGTCGCCACCACGATCCAAAGACCATCATCTACATGCATCTACACGAAGACCCGTCACGTTCTACGACCTCCCTCCTGAGCTGCGTATCAAAATCTACGAGCTCGTTGCCCACAACACAAAGTTGTTGCTCTTCTCCAACTCACCAAAACTTAACTCATTAAAGCTCAAAACACCCTCCCTCCTCTTCGTAACTCGCCAAGTACGCGCAGAGTACCGACCAATCCTACTATCACTCTCACCAGTGCAAACGCACATCTACAATTACGATTTCAGCCCTCTGATCCGACTCGTCGGATCTCTCTACTCGACCGAGCTCAAAGCCCTCCGAACCAACAACAATCTCTCCATTTCACTTCACCTTAAAAACTATGAAGTCGTCACAAGAGAGCCAATGACACTACTACGCCGCTGGGCCGTAAAGCGATCGGAGCACCTCGATCGGCTTCAATGGTCTTATAAATTGGCAGAAGATCGACCGGGTGGAGTGTCCTATCTTGCTGCGGAGAAGAGGATGCGGAAACTGGCGCAGAGCCAGTTGGCCGTGCTAGTCTTGCAGCGTAGTGTGCACGAGAGTCTTGCTGCCGAGTTGCAGCCTATTTTGGAGGCTTTCTACGTGCGGTATGGAGACTGGCAGGCTGCGAAGGAGAGGGCTTGGGCCAGGAGTGAATCACACGATCCGATGCGTATTTGGGTCGATTGAGGGATTGGATGTGAAGTAGCACCCAGAGCTGAGCCTGTCTGATCACTTGACTATGGCTCCATCCTAGGGAGTTAATTGATCATTACGGCTTCGAAGCCAACTTGTTCGTTCTCTGGAAAGTTCGTTCCATGCGATAGTTCACTTTTCGCCCCGGAAACGAGCACACACGTGTACTTGGGTCGTTGTGCTGATGACTGTGGCGATGTCTTCCCGGATGGCAGCGAGAAGGATACTCCAACCTTGCAAGTGTGAGTGTTCATGCCGTACCCTTTCGACCCTTGGACGCGAGATCATACTGGACCCACACCAACGGTGTCCGCCGCCCGCCGCTTTCCGTGTGTGCGTGGGGAAGCTTTTCGCGGCATACTCGTCATCAGCAGAGCACAGAACGAGAGCTCCATCGAAGCATATTCGTCCTAGAAGGCCCGATGTTGGTCGCGACCAAGTCCTTATAGGCGCGCAGTATCCTTACCAGCTCTGCCAGCTACCAGAACCTTTCCATATAGCTACTGAACTACTGTTTCCTCGATATACGCCTCTCTTCGTTCAGACATCGATCCGAGTCATCTCCCACAGCGACAAAACAAGCAAGGCATTGGCTGAACCTGAAACGCGTACAGTCCACTCCAGCCAAGGACTATGGCTCCCTCAGTAGTCCACCTGCCCAATGGTCAGACCCTCACCGTCTCGCCTTCGTTCGGAGGCCTGTACTTCAAATCCAACGAGCTCAACACCCACCACAATGTCTTCCCGCCCGGTTGGACCATCATCCTACACTCCGAAGACGAGCCCGAAGACCACGAACCGTCAGCCTCGGCAGCAGCGCATTCGCAGCTCCACCCGGACCAACCTGAACATTCTGTGCCCGTGCTAGGAGCCTCGAAGGAGCAGCACATTCACCGCTTCAAGCGTCCGACTTTGAAGAACGACCACCTCTTCATCAGCAGTATAAGCAATCCCAGCAGCCATGAGTTCCGTCCACCAACGAGTCCGACGCGCCAGATTGCCATGATGCTCTGGGCGACGCTGTGGTGGTACTTTCACCAGCCAGAGCCAGAGCCCCAGCTCAAAAGCGCTGCCTCCGCCAACACACCTGATGCGGGAAAGCCAAAGGGCGAGTGGAGGATAAACATAAACCGGGAAGGAATCTTCAAGAGCAAGTACCTGTTGCCCAAGCTGGAACGCATGGGCTTGATCGCAACCGAGGACAGTGCGGTGGGATTGGACTTTGAAGACGGTGTCGGACGAGGCGGCGAGGGCTGGAACCACATGTTCGTGAGCAGGCGGGCTTTCTGGCAACTTGATCCACGAATTTACCTCTTCACTATCGCTCCGGCCGGTGGTATGCCCTCTCCATATCCCAGCATGAGCCCGTCCGGCTCTCGGCCAGCCTCACCCAACCGCGCGAGCTCCTCGCTCTCAATGGCGACCCGACACGGTGGCGACGAAATATCTGGAGCGCCATCTCTGGGACACAACTCCAGCGGATCTTTCCTCTGGCGCTCCTCTACTCCTCCAGGGCCATTCGCCTCCGGATCCCATCTGCCAACGTTCTATCCTCCGCCACCAGCACAATATAAGTGGACTGGCAACGTTCGCCATCCTATCAGGCCCAAGTTCCCACGTCAAGGCGAGACCTTTTACACCCGATACGTTCCGTCTTTGGGTCAATATCTTTCCTTCCGCGTGGCTAGCCTTAGCCCTCGTCCCGTTCTACACCGCGGGCCCGTTTCTCTGCCTTCTCCCGACCACCCGGCGAACAGTAGCAGCAGACCTCTCTCTGGCACGATGAGCAACCTTTCCGTATCGGACGATGCCCATCCAGCTCCCACCACTTCCCTATCGGATGTCGAACTTCTCCACAAGTGGATGAACGACCCACGCGTTGCATACTCTTGGGGCGAGACAGGTCCCATCTCCCACCAACAAGAATTCCTCGCCAACAACTTACAGTCGAAACATTCATTCCCAGTGATAGGTTCCTTCGACGGAAAGCCGTTTGGATATTTTGAGATCTACTACGTCAAAGAGGACAAGCTCGCAGCGCACATGGGCGGTCGCGATGTTGGAGACTGGGATCGAGGCGTGCACGTATTGGTAGGCGAACAGGAGTTCAGAGGGCCGCACAGAATAAAGGTTTGGCTCAGTGCGTTGGTACATTATTGCTGGACGGCGGATTTGAGGACCGAGAAGGTCGTGATGGAGCCGAGGGTGGACAATGAAAAGTAAGTTGCTCCGAGTGAAGGGAAACTTGGTCGTTCGGCGTGACTGTAACAAAGAAACGATCGCTGACTTGAATGATGTACAGGTTGAAAGGATACTGCGAGCAAGTTGGGTTCTGGAAAGAGAAGGAGGTCAGCTTCCCGCACAAGCAGAGTAATTTGATGACAATCCGGAGGGACAGCTGGGAGCAGCCGGCTTTGTAAGGCATTCCAAAGGTCTTTGCGGAATGCTGCCCGTGATGTACCTGCTGTGGATACCTGCTCACATCTAGACCCGATACGATCGAATGATTTAATTGGAGGAGGTGATCGACAACGCTTCATTCTCAGTACAGTCTCTATTGCTGCATTATGGCGTTGCTACCGCTCACGCTTTTCAGATTCTTCCGTGAACGTCTGACCCAGCGCTCGTACTCCAACGCTTCTGATCCGATAGTCCTGATCCAACATTCACGATCCAAAGAAGCTCTGGACTCTCGAACACCCGATCACAAAATCACCCATCGCCGAACCCAGCAGCGCGATGCCATCGCTTGCTCACACTTTTCAATCGTCTCTATGATAAAGTACCGGTAGTCTTGGCCGTGTACCCGTCACTCACGCAGCCTGGCATCTCAGGCGTCCCACCAGGAGCTCTTCCAGCCCCAACAACACTTCAATCCTGCCGCTGTTTTTGTCTCCATCAGAAAGCCTGGTAACTCAAGCGCCCCGCTAGGAGCTCATCAAGACCTGACACCACTTCAATTCTGCCGCTGTATTGTCGGCCCCATGCATCTGTCTGTTGCACGTCTGTCAGCATCCTCGCAGGCTGAAGACTTTTGCGACCCTGCGCGAGATGGTTCATGTCCATCATGGCTATGCCCTTGTCAAAGCCCGGTCTTCTGGGCCTCTTCTCCGCCATCTCCCACAGGGTCAAGTTCTTGAGTTTCGGCATTGTCGCGATGAGCTGCAAGATGGGCAACCAGCCTTCACGCATACCAATCAGAACTACATCTCTCAGCTCCAACTCCACAAGTTTCGGCGCCCAGCGTGAGAGCGCTTTCAAGAGACATACTTCGTCCACCCTTACATTCGAGATGAGGAAGCGCTGGATTTTGTTGGACACGGTCGAGTGCAGAGCAGTTCTCGCGATGTCGCTCGCGCGGTTGGAGAGTGTAAACTTGTACAGACACAACTCCAGACTCCTGAGGTTTCCAGCGGATTCAAGCACCTTGTGCATGACTCGTACCCTGAGGTCATATGCGGTGGCGTTGCGCTGGGTGACATTTGTTTCACCGTCCCGGGGTGACTCGAAGGTGAACCCTCGAAGATTGGACACCGACTGGAGCAGCTCTGGGCGCATGTGGTCCATGAAATTGTCCATAGTCAAGACGCTGCCATGGGAGAGAGCAAGATGGCGGATCTTATGATCGGTGATCAACATCGTCGGGAGAATGTCGCGCTGTGCGCGCATATGTTCGAATCCCTCGCCCTGATTTTCGGATATGCGATAGCCGATTTCGATGTGCGGGAAGACGCGCTTGAGATCACTAAGGACGCGGCCGAAGAGAGCCACGTTGATCGGACCCTGGATCTCAGCGGCCTGCGACTCGACGTAAGCCTTGTGGTTCTTGTAGAGCGCAGTTGCTAGGACGCCGTCATCATGGTTGAGTGCGAGCGGCACTTTGCTGAAATCCTTATCTTCGAAGAGGCACGTGGTAAACTCGACCCAACGGATCCTGCTCGTGATGCGCGAGGGTTTCTCGAGCAGCCTCTTGAGACTCAGCCAGCGCTGCTCGTAGAAGATGCAGCATCTGACGAATTTGAACGTTTGTGCGAATCGGTCGAAGGTGATGTTGTCGAGTGCCTTACAGGCGAGACGTAGGGCAGGCAGGGCTTGTGTTCTGTGCAGTTGGTTTGTAATGCGCTGCAGCATTTCGACTGGCAAGTCGAGCAGATGGCAGTGCTGGTCGCCTTCTGGTGCCGGCATCGTTGCGGCAAGGCTGGAGGGCGAGGTTTCGGACATTGCGCGGTGGATGAATCGAGGCTAGAGGTTGTTTTTGTTGGGTCTTGCAGGGTATTTTTTGGTGTGATGGTGCGCGACGGCTCGGGTTTTTGCACGAGGGGGAATGGAAAACGGATGTCAAGGTTGTTGTATGAAGGAGAAAAGTGGACGGCGCGTCGCAGTGTTTTGACTGCAAAGCCGCGTTCAAATAACAGACTTCACTTACCCGTCCCGGTCAGTGAGTGAGTTACTTTGGCGGTCGGCTGAGCCCGCCCGGAGCCTTAATTGCGAACGTGAATGAGGAAGACTAGGATCGCTTCACTAGCACTTTGATGTGAGTGTAGGTGATCAAGGGGCCCTAAAGATCGCAGTCGCTGGCACAAAGCCATTGTCACTCGTGTGTCGAACGCCTATTGTCGGCGAAGTCGGATTCGGTATGTCGATTTTATGTTGTCGCACTAAACGGATGAACAGAAGTATGAACGATCTTCCTCATTCTACATATACATCACAGCCAATGTTTGCATCATGATGCTTTGCTGCCTAAGGAAGGCGAGCAAATGTCTTACTAGAACACATTCGACGTCTCGAATCATTTTCTAGTACATTGCAAGGCTACTGTGAGAGAAGCCCAGAGAATTAAGGCATGACACGCTTACACGATAACAGGAACGGAGGATCGTGACATTGGTCTACGTACAGAGGATATAGCGAGGTTCTTGGACCTCACTTCATCCGACGCTTTGACCATGTCTCAAAATATTCCTCCTCTGGATCATGCAACAACAAAAAGACTCGCCGAACTCCAGGACAATTGCTCCGTCGCCCGCTCTCGCTCAGGATCGGTTCGTCGAATGTCGACAGGCATGTTGCAACAGCAGAGACATGCGAACCTCAGACTGACCTCCCAAATCCAACGAAGACACTTCGCCATAGCTTCCCAATATCGCTCCTCCGTCTGCCAACTCCGAATCTGTGGTCGCCACTAGCTCGGCAGCCGGCGTGTGCGCCAGCAGAGATCCGTGAGCTCCAGAATCTAAATCCCCAACCGCATTCCAATCGAAGTCTAGTTGCAATCAAGTCGCCTCGCCAAGCTTGGAGATCATTGCACCACCGCCTGCTCACATCCGAAATTCGTAATCTTCATTGTTGCGGTAGCCGACATACCTGCCATCAAAATCCTCGTACATCGTCGGCTCCGCCAAGAGAAGCTTCAGACCTGATGACACTTCCTTCCGTCCATCATACTCAAGCATTTGTGACACTCGCGTGCGTACTCCATCTGCAGGTAAAGGCACTAAGCTCACCCTGACTATACCACTCTCTCCGAGACGTTGCTCCTTCAGTCCTGATAGTCTCAGATACCTGAGCTTCGGCATCAAGGAGAGAGCTCGCAGAACCGCTGGCCACCCTTTTTGTGCAGACTCCAGTCGGGGAAAATCCAGTGTCAGGGTGAGAAGATTCGGAGTCCAGCGTGAAAGCGCCTTTAGTAAAACATCTTCCTCCACGCACGCGAAGCTCAGCATGATGTGGCGAATTCTGCGTGATACAGTCGCCTCTAAGAAGTTTCGCGCGATCTGGCTCGATTCAGTCGATCCATCGAAGCGGAGAAACATTCCCAGACAAAGATGCACTGAAACAAGCTTCTTGGCTGACCTCAGAATGTCGTAGATGTGCTCGAGGGTTTCGAGTCGATGTCAAGTCTTTCGAATTCGCCTCTGTTGCCCTCCAGTTTGAAGCCCTGAAGCTCTGCGGTACAGCGCAGCATGTCCTCGCGCAAATGAGCAAAACTTTCACCCAGCTCCCAGATGCTCCTCTCGCTCAGCGAAAGACCCCGAACACAAAGACCAGCCTGGGCAGATGCCAAAGTCAGAAGCGCATTACGGTGTCCGTCGATGTGGCAATTTCTTTTGGATTCGGTCATTTCCAGGTGGAGTGTGACGACGTGGGGTGGAAGCACTTGTTTAATG
>Ga0265798_10003043_pt1 | contig 24164 bp, 24 predicted proteins | sample P3T30metagenome_FD_192430 | JGI IMG/M metagenome (GOLD analysis project Ga0265798, IMG submission 192430) | Plant litter microbial communities from East Loma Ridge, Irvine, California - P3 T30 | ecosystem: Environmental > Terrestrial > Plant litter > Unclassified | place: USA: California...
GGGCCTTGATCTCGTCCGAGAAGGTGGCCGAGAACAGCAGGTTCTGGCGCTTCGGCGGCAGCACGGCCAGCACTTTCTTGATGTCGTGGATGAAGCCCATGTCGAGCATGCGGTCGGCTTCGTCCAGCACCAGGATCTCGATCTTGTCGAGTTTTACGGTGCCTTGCGACACGTGGTCGAGCAGGCGGCCCGGCGTCGCCACCAGGATGTCGATGCCGTTGGCCAGCAGCTTGATCTGCGGGTGGATGCCGACGCCGCCGAAGATCACGGCCGAGTTCAGGTTGGTGTACTTGGCATAGGTGCGCACGTTTTCCTCGACCTGGGCAGCCAGCTCGCGGGTCGGGGTCAGCACCAGCGCGCGGATGGCGCGCTTGGATGTTTTATTGGTCAGTGCCGCACCCACCTTGTCGGTCGACAGGCGGTGCAGCACGGGCAGCGTGAAACCGGCGGTCTTGCCGGTGCCGGTCTGTGCGCCTGCCAGCAGGTCGCCGCCTTTCATCACGGCCGGGATCGCCTGGGCCTGGATCGGGGTCGGGGCGGTATAGCCGGCTTCAGTGACGGCGCGCACGATGGCGTCGGTAAGACCGAGAGTAGTAAATGACATAGTTATCTGGTTGGGATCGGCCCGTCGCCCGCGGTCGAAACACGCGCTCGCCAGTCCAGCCGATCGGATTACACGGCACAGGGCAGCCGGTACTGGTGCCGGCAGGCCAAGATGCGGTCCACGGCACAAGCCGGGCCACACGTATTATATGTAAAAATGTTTCGCTATGGAAATTTTAGCGCAGCCTTTATCCATTAGGGCAAGGCTGGTGGAAGAGGGAGGCGCGGCGCCGGATGGGGCGCCGGAAGCGACTGCAGGACGACCATGACATGTCTTACTGCCAGCTATAAAGGGGTTTTCCCTGACTTGAACCTGAATGCACCGACTCACACGGTGCTATTTTACGCGAAAGCGGGAAGCGGCGTGGTTCAGGCGAAAGCTTGCAGCAGGTTGACCATGTTCGCGAACACTTTCGGGCCGGCGGCGATCACGTCGCCCTTGTGCAGGTACTCGGATTCGCCGTTGAATTCACCGACGATACCGCCCGCCTCGGTCACCAGCAGCGCGCCGGCGGCGATGTCCCAGGGCTTCAGGCCCTTCTCGTAGAAACCGTCGACGCGGCCGGCGGCCACGTTGGCCAGTTCCAGCGCGGCCGAGCCGCTCGAGCGCACGCCGTGGCAGCGCGAGGCGACCACTTCGTACATGCGCAGGTATTCGGCCAGCGCGCGCGGGTCGGCGCCGTGGCCCGAGCCGATCAGGGCCTTGTTGATGCGGTCCGGATTGCGCACGCGGATGCGCTTTTCGTTCAGGTAGGCGCCGGCGCCCTTGGTGGCGGTGAACAGGTCATTGCGGACCGGGTCGTAGACGACGGCTTGCGTGGTCACGCCGCGCTGCTGCAGCGCGATCGAGACGCAGTAGTTCGGGTAGCCGTGGATGAAGTTGGTGGTGCCGTCGAGCGGATCGATGATCCAGACGTATTCGCTTTCGTCGTTCAGGTTCTTGGATGCACCCGATTCCTCGGCCAGGATGGCGTGGTCGGGGTAGGCCTTCAGCAGGGTTTCCACGATCGCCTGTTCCGCCGCCTGATCGATGTCGGTGACGAAGTTGTTATGGCTTTTTTCGCTGATCGTGATGCGATCGAGGTCGAAGGAGGCGCGGCTGATGGCGGTCGCGGCGCGGCGGGCGGCCTTGATGGCCGTATTGAGCATTGGGTGCATGGGGCTTCCTGAAAAATGCTGACGCCCACCGCGCGCTGGCGCCGTGAACGATCCGAAAACGAAGATAATTAAAGAGCAAAGCGGTGCCGAAGCCGTTAGAATTCCGGACTTTGCAGCCCCTGATCCAACGCTCGTCACCGCGCGATGGCGCTATTTTAAATGAACCCGACCGAAACTGACACATCTCTTTTCAAACGCCTGCGCTTTGTGCTAGTGGAAACCAGCCGCGCCGGCAACGTGGGCTCGGTGGCGCGCGCCATGAAGACGATGGGCTTTGCCGACCTGGTGCTGGTCGCGCCGCGCTGCGCCGACCCGCTGCGGGACCCGGAAGCCGTCGCCTTCGCCAGCGGCGCCATCGACGTGTTGTCCGGCGCGCGCATCGTCGGCAGCATTACCGAGGCGTTGGACGGCTGCAACTTCGCCGCCGCCGTGTCCGCCCGCTTGCGTGAATTCTCGCCGCCGGTGTGGTCGCCGCGCGAATTTTCGGGGCACGCCGCGGGGCAGGCCGAGCTGCGCCCGGCCGTGATCCTCGGTAACGAACGCTTCGGCCTGCCGAACGAGATCGTCGAGGGCTGCAACGTCCTGATCAACATCCCGGCCAATCCCGAGTATTCCTCCCTGAACCTGTCGCAAGCGGCCCAGGTGCTGGCCTACGAGTGCCGCCTGGCAGCCATCGGCGAGAACCGCACCCAGACCGGCGTCGGCTTCCAGGGCGAGGCCGCCAGCCTGGCCCAGATCGAGGGCATGTACGCCCACCTGGAAGAAGCCCTGGTCGCGATCGGCTTCCTGAACGCCGACAACCCGAAAAAGCTGATGCCGCGCCTGAAACGCCTGTTCGCCCGCACCCAGCTCGAAACCGAGGAAGTCAACATCCTGCGCGGCATCGCCCGCCACATGCAGGGCCAGCGCCGCAACTGAAATTCGGGGTCAGGAAATTCGGGGTCAGAGCACAAGCTTGCCAAAATTCGGGGTCAGAGCCCGGTTTTTGGCAAGATCGACCGGGCAATTTCGGCACAGGATATTTGGCTGCGCCACTGCCGCGGCATACATCGTTTGCCTCCAGGCTTTCCGCGGCAAAGACCGTACGCCGCGGTGGACCGCCATCCAAGTGCTCTGACCCCGAAGTTCTGCTTTCCAGCGCTCTGACCCCGAAGTTTTGTTTTCGTGGTGCACGTTTCGCGTACACTTTCGGCATGGAGAGACATCGCAGATCCTTTCTGAAGGCGGGTGCCGTGGCGGCGCTGGTGCTGGCGGCCGGCGGCGGCCTGTACCGGATGACGCACACCGGGCAGGCGCAACCCTTCGTCCTCGACGGCGAGGCGCGCGCGGCCCTGCGGGCGATCGTGCCGGCGCTGCTGGCCGGGGCGTTGCCGGCGGACCCGCAACAGCGTGCGCAGGCGGTCGCGGCAACCGTCGAGCGCGTGCACCAGACCATCCTCGGCCTGCCGCTGGCCACGCAGAAGGAAGTGCAGGACCTGTTCGGCCTGCTCGCCCTGCCGCCGGCGCGGCGCCTGCTGGCCGGCGTCACGCCCGCCTGGAGCGAAGCCAGGGAAGACGAAGTGGCCGCCTTCCTGCAGGATTGGCGCAGCCACGGCCTGGGGCTGCTGCGCACCGCCTACCAGGCGCTGCACGACCTGGTGCTGGGCGCCTGGTACAGCGATCCGGCGCACTGGGCCGCCATCGGCTACCCGGGTCCGCCCGAGGCGCTGTCATGAGTTCGCCGATCCCGGACCCGATCCAGGCCGGCCTGGCGCGCGGCTGGAAGGTGATCGACGGCGCCGCGCAGGAGCACGACCTGGCGCTCGCCGCCGACGTGGTCGTCGTCGGCAGTGGCGCCGGCGGCGGGGTGACGGCCGAGATCCTGGCGCTGGCCGGATTGACCGTGATCCTGGTCGAGGAGGGCGCCCTGAAATCCTCGCGCGACTTCAAGATGCGCGAAGCCGAGGCCTACCCGGCGCTGTACCAGGAATCGGCGGCGCGCAAGACGCTCGACAAGGGCATCAACATCCTGCAGGGCAGGACCGTGGGTGGCTCGACCACGGTCAACTGGACCTCGAGCTTTCGCACCCCGCCCGAGACGCTGGCATTCTGGCGCGACCATTACGCGCTGGGCGGCTACACGCCCGAAGCACTCGCGCCCTGGTTCGCACGCATGGAAGGGCGCCTGCACATCGCGGACTGGCCCACGCCGCCCAACGAGAACAATGAGCTGCTGCGCCGCGGCGCGCAAAAGCTCGGCATCCCCACGGGCCTCATCCGGCGCAACGTGAACGGCTGCTGGAACCTCGGCTATTGCGGCATGGGCTGCCCGACCAATGCCAAGCAGTCGATGCTGGTCTCGACCATCCCGTTCGCGCTCGACCACGGCGCGATCCTGCTCACGCGCGCCCGCGCCGAGCGTTTCCTCATCGACGGCGAACGCGTGCAGGCGCTGGACTGCACCCTGCTCGGTGCGAACGGGATCGAGGCGAGCGGACGCCGTGCAAGCTTGAAAGCGCGCCACTGGGTGCTGGCCGGCGGCGCCATCAATTCGCCGGCGCTGCTGCTGCGCTCGAACGCGCCCGACCCCAGCGGCCTGCTCGGCAAGCGCACCTTCCTGCATCCGACCCTGATCTCGGCCGCGGTCTTTCCGCAGCGCGTCGACGGTTATGCCGGCGCGCCGCAGACCGTGTATTCGGACCACTTCCTGCACACCCAGCCGATCGACGGCCCGCTCGGCTACAAGCTGGAAGCGCCGCCGTTGCACCCGGTGCTGCTGGCCACCACGATGGCCGGCTTCGGCAGCGCGCACGCCGAGACGATGCGCCAGTTCCCACACTTGCAGGGCATGCTGGCGCTGCTGCGCGACGGCTTCCACGAAGACGCGCGCGGCGGCCGCGTGCAGCTGAACGCCGACGGCAGCCCGGTGCTCGACTACCCGCTGAACGACCCGGTCTGGGACGGCGCCCGCCGCGCGCTGCTCACGATGGCCGAGATCCAGTTCGCCGCCGGCGCGCACAGCGTGCAGGTCGCCCACGAAAGCGCGCCGCGTTATGCCTCATGGCGGGCAGCGCGGCAGGGCATCGCCGCGCTGCCCTACCGCCTGCACGCCGTGTGCGTGGCCTCGGCCCACGTGATGGGCGGCTGCATGATGAGCGGCGACGCGAACGGGGTCACGGATCCGGACGGCCGCTATCACGGTTTGCGGAACCTGTCGGTCCACGACGGCTCGCTGTTCCCGACGGCGATCGGCGCCAACCCGCAGCTCTCGATCTACGGCATCGTCGCGCGCCTGGCCAGCAGCCTGGCGGCAGCGCTGAGCGGACAGGCGGCACCCGCGGCAGGGGCGGCATGACGATGTCGACCCGTCTCGTCACCCGCCTGCTGCTGCTGGTGCAGCTGGCCGCCGCGCTGGCCATTGCCGCGAGCCTGGCCCATTGGGACAGCGTGGCGCCGTGGCAGGCGGCGCTGGCCGGCATCGCCAGCGTGATGCTGGTGCGCCTGGCGATCAACTTGAACAACTTCGTGCTGTCGGCCTGCTTTGCCAGCCGCACGCCGCCCGAGTTCCGCCTCGGCCTGGCGGGCCGCCTGCGCCTGCTGGCCGAGGAATTCGTTTCCAGCATACTGACCACGTCCTGGCTGATGCCGCGCGGCCGCGCGCGGATGCGCATCCATCCGGCATCGGACCGGGTGCCGGTGCTGCTGCTGCACGGCTACGGCTGCAACAGCGGCTACTGGGCGCGCCTGGTGCCGCTGCTGGACGCCGCCGGCATCAGCCACGCCAGCATCGACCTGGAACCGGTTGGCGGCAGCATCGACGATTACGCCGCGGCCGTGGAGCGCACCGTGGAGGCCCTGCGCGCGGCCACCGGTGCGCGCCGGGTGGCGATCGTCGCGCACAGCATGGGCGGCCTGGTCGCGCGCGCCTGGATGCGCGCCCACGGCAGCGCGCGCGTGGCGCGCCTGGTCACGCTGGGGACGCCGCACGGGGGCACGGTGCTGGCGCGCTTCGGGCCTGGGGCCAACGCCCAGCAGATGCGCCGCGACGGAAGCTGGCTGCAGGCGCTGGCAAGCAGCGAGGACCCGGCCATGCGCGCGCTGGTCACCTCGATCTACACCCACCACGACAACATCGTCTCGCCCCAGGATTCGAGCGTGCTGCCGGGCGCGCGCCACATCGCCTTCGGCGGCGTCGGCCACGTGGCGCTGGGCCACAACCCGCGCGTGCTGGATGCGGTGATGGGCGAACTGGCGGCGCTCGACAGGATGAGCGCCTGAGCCCGCGGCCAGCATGGTGGCCCGGTGCTGCGCGCAATGATATGCTTGCAGGTGAATCCAATCACGCCATCATCCATGCAACAAAAAGCTCCCCGCCGAACGCGCGAACGCATCCTTGAACTGTCGCTGCGGCTGTTCAACGAGTTCGGCGAGCCGAACATCACGACCACCGTGATCGCCGAAGAGATGAACATCTCGCCGGGCAACCTGTATTACCACTTCCGGAACAAGGACGACATCGTCAATTCGATCTTCGCCCAGTTCGAAGCCGAGATCGAGCGCATCCTGACCGTGCCGGCCGGGCGCCGCTCGAACATGCAGGACGTCTGGTTCTACCTGCACCACATGTTCGAACTGATCTGGCGCTACCGCTTCTTCTACCGCGACCTGAACGACCTGCTGTCGCGCAACCGCAGGCTGGAACTGTGCTTCAAGGCCATCCTGGCGCACAAGATCAAGGTCGCGCGCCAGCTGTGCGAAGACCTGCGCAGCGAAGGCTCGCTCGAAGCGGGCGACGCCCAGATCGGCGCCATGGCCACCAACATGGTGGTGGTGGCGACCTACTGGCTGTCCTACGAATACGTGCGCAACCCGCGCAAGTACAGCGAGCAGCAGGCCATCGCCGACGCCCTGGCGCGCGGCTGCTACCAGGTGCTGTCGATGGTCGGCCCCTACCTGCGCGGCGAGACCCACGCCCTGTTCCAGCGCCTGTCCGAGGACGCCCTGGCGAAGCTGCCGCCGGATACCGACAACGGCGCCACCCCCATCTCCACGTAAGCTGAAAGACTGTTCATGAAATCGATCGCCGTCTACTGCGGCGCCTCACCCGGCGCCGATCCCGTCTATGCCGACGCCGCCCGCGGCCTGGCGCGCACCCTGGTCGACCACAACATCGCGCTGGTCTACGGCGGCGGCAAGGTCGGCCTGATGGGCGTGATCGCCGACGAAGTGCTGCGCCTCGGCGGCGAAGCCACCGGCGTGATCCCGAAAGCCCTGGTCGAGCGCGAAGTCGGCCACGCCGGCCTGACGCGCCTGTTCGTGGTCAAGGACATGCACGAGCGCAAAGCCATGATGTCCGAGCTGTCCGACGGCTTCATCGCCATGCCGGGCGGGATGGGCACGCTGGAAGAGCTGTTCGAGATGGTGACCTGGGCCCAGTTGGGCATCCACGCCAAGCCGATCGGTCTGTACAACGTCAACGGCTTCTGGGATGGGCTGGTGGGCGTGGTCGACCACATGGTGAAGGAAGGCTTCGTGCGGCCCGCGCATGCCGGCCTGATGCTGCGCGATGCGGACCCGGATGCCCTGGTGCGCAAGCTGCAGGACGCGGGCCAGGAAGCGGCGTAGGCGCCGCTCAGTCTTCCACCACCCGGTCCCGTCCCGCCGCCTTGGCCTGGTACAGGGCCTTGTCGGCGCGCTTGATGGTGTCCGCGAAGGCCTCGTCGCCGCGCCGCGCGCACAGCCCGGCCGAGAAGCTCACGGGCCGCGCGAGACTGGCGTCCGGCAGGGCGATGCCGGCCACGCGCGCGCGGATGCGCGCCAGCACCGCATGGGCATCCGGGGCACGGGTGTCCGGCAGCAGCAACAGGAATTCCTCGCCGCCCCAGCGCGCCAGCGTGTCGCCCGCGCGCAGTTCGGCGCGCGCGGCATCGGCAAAGGCGCGCAGTACCCCGTCGCCGGCAGCATGGCCGTGGCGGTCGTTGATCCCCTTGAAAAAGTCGATGTCGAGCAGGGCGATGCAGGCCGGCAGGGCCGCGCGGCGGCGCTGCTCCATCACCAGCACCTCGTTCATGTGGCGACGGTTGGCCAGCGCGGTCAGGTCGTCGATCGTGGCCAGGGTGCGGATGGTGGCCAGCGCCTTCACCAGTTCCAGTTTCTGCGCCTTCAGGCGGGTGCGCAGCTTGGTCATCTCGCCGGTCAGGAAGGTCACCGACAGCGAGCAGGCCGCCATCAACAGGAAGGTCATCGATTCCACCGCCGGCGGATAGTGCAGCGGGTCCTGCGCCTGGTGCCACCACATGGTCGCGCCCATGCCGGTCAGGCCGAAGAAGGCGAGCAGCAGGGTCTGGCGCGGCCGCAGCGCGAAGGTGCAGAACACCACCACCACCATCAGCCCCATCAGCGTGGCGCCGCGCATCGGCCCGGTGATGGAATAGGCCCACATGTTGCAGGTGATGCCGAACACGCCCTGGATCACGGCCAGCGTGGTCGGCGCCAGCTTCAGGCGCCGGTTGGCGCGCACCAGCAGGTAGAAAGCGGCCAGGCCGCCCACGTTGTACAGCGCCAGGGCGTCGATCTCGCTGCGCGCGGCGGCCCCGTTCCAGTAGAACAGGGCGACGAACATGGTGTACAGCAGGGCGGTCGCGGCCCAGTACTGCAGCATCCGGTGCAGCTTGGGATCGTCCCCGAACAGCAGGCGGGCCGCGCGCTCCATTCAGGCCGCCATGCCGTCGAGGGAAGGGCGCCCCTGCGCCCGCAGCAGCACGGCGATGCGCTCGGCCGCCACCGGAGGACTGAACAGGTAGCCCTGCATCTCGTCGCAGTCGTGGGCGCGCAGGAAGGCGCGCTGCTCCTCGGTTTCCACGCCCTCGGCGATCACCCTCAGGTGCAGGCGGTGGGCCAGCGAGATCACCGCCAGCGCGATCGCCTGGTCGTCCGGCGAGTGGCCGAGGTCGCGCACGAAGGACTTGTCGATCTTGAGGGTGCTGATCGGGAAGGACTTCAGCGCCGACAGGCTCGAGTAGCCGGTACCGAAATCGTCGATCGACAGCGAGACGCCCATCGCCTTGAGTTCGCCCATGCGTTCGAGCGCCTGGTTCAGGTCGCGCATCAGGAGGCTCTCCGTCACTTCGAGTTCGAGCGCGCCGGGCGGCAGGCCGGCATCGCGCAAGGCGCCGGCGATGCGTTCGACCAGGTGCTTTTCCTCGAACTGGCGTGCCGACACGTTGACCGACACCGTCAAGGCGCCGAGGCCGGCCTGGCGCCAGCGCCTGGCCTGGCGGCAGGCGCTGCGGATCACCCATTCGCCGATGCCGACGATCAGGCCCGATTCCTCGGCCAGGCCGATGAAGCGGTCCGGCCGCACCAGGCCGTGCTCCGGATGGGTCCAGCGGATCAGGGCCTCGACCCCGAACATGCGGCCGGTGCGCAGATCGACCTTGGGCTGGTACAGCAGGTGGAAGCCCTGGCCATCGGGGTGTTCTAGTCCCGCCGCTTCGGCGGCCAGGGTGGCGTCGAGCGCATTGCGCAAGCCGTCCAGCAGCATCAGCTTTTCCTCGATGCTGGCGTTCATCTCGCGCGTGTAGAACTGGAAGTTGTGCTTGCCCAGTTCCTTGGCGCGGTACATGGCGGCGTCCGCGTTCATCATGAGGGTCTTCGGGTCGTCGCCATCGCGCGGGTACATCACCACGCCCATGCTGCAGCCGACCTGCACCGCCTGGCCGTCGACCGGCACCGGCGCGCCGACCGCCTGGCGCACCCGCTCCAGCACCGGCGTCAAGGCCAGCGGGCTGTCCTGCACGTCCGGCAGCAGGATCACGAATTCGTCGCCGCCCAGGCGGCCCAGGGTGTCGCGTGGGCCCAGGCAGGCCTGCATGCGCGCGGCCACCACCTGCAGCAGCTCGTCGCCGGCATTGTGGCCGAGGCCATCGTTGACCAGCTTGAAGCCGTCCAGGTCGACAAAGGCCAGCGCCAGGCTGCCGCCCTGGCTGCGCGCGCTTTCGACCGCCTGCTCGAGGCGCTCGCGGATCAGGGTGCGGTTGGGCAGGCCGGTCAGCTCGTCGTGGTGGGCCATGTGGCGGATGCGTTCCTCGCTGCGGCGGCGCTCGGTGATGTCGCGCACCGTGGCCACCACGCCGTTCTCGACCTGCACCACCTGGCGCTGCAGCCAGCGGCCGGTGGCCGGCGGCGTCACCGCCTGCCATTCGCCCTCGGCCACGCCGCCGTGCACCGCCACGCGCGCCAGTTCCTCGAAGATCCCGTTGTCCATGTAGGACGGCATCAGCAGCGACAGCGGGTGGCCGCGCATCGCGTCCTTCAGGTGGCCGGTCAGCTGTTCGCCGGGACGGTTGGTTTCCTCGACCGTGAAATCGGTCACGCGGCCGTCCGCGCCGTGCACGCAGCGCAGCACGAAGATGGCGTCCAGGCTGGCCTCCGACGCCGCCGCATAGGTTTCCTGGGCGCGCCGCTCGCGCCGGCGCGCCTTGGCCAGCTGCCAGGACCAGGCGCTGACCATGCCGACGATGGCGACCAGCAGCAGGCTGGCGCCCAGCGCCGCCGCCAGGTAGGTGTGGCGGTGCTGCTCGAACTCGGCCATCTGTTCGCTGTCCGCCAGGCCGGCCAGCGCCGACAGCGGGAAGCCGTGCAGGCGGCGCACGCTCACGTAGCGCGGCACGCCGTCGGGCAGCTTGACGTCGGGCGCGACGGCGTCCTCGTCGAGATCGTCGACGTCGATGCGCTGGCCCCAGCTGTCCTGGTCGCCGATGCGCAGGGCGCGCACCATGCCGTCGTTGCCGACCAGCGCCAGCAGGCCATGCTCGCCCTCGCGCGAACGCTCGTAGGAACTGGTGAAATAGGCCGGATCCACCTCGACCATCGCGATGCCGGCAAAATGGCCGGCGCCGTCGTTGATGCGGCGCGTGAAGCGCAGGTGCGGCTCGCCGTCGGCGGCTTCGCCCAGGGTCTTGCTGACGTAGGGCAGGCCGTCGTCGGCGTCGCGGTGGACCGTGAAGTAGCGCTGGCGCCCGACGTCCTGCGCCGGCGCCGCGGGATTGCTGGCCACGACGTGGCCCGCGCGGTCGGTGACGCTGACCACGAACACCAGGCCGGGCGGCAGCAGGCCCTGGCGCCGCAGCGCCGGCAGCGCGCCGGTCGGGCCGTCGGCCTCGACCGCGTACTTGATCACCTTCAGGGTCTGGTCGATCGCATTCAGGTTGCGCGCCATTTGCGCTTCGTAGGTCTCGACCAGTTCGTGGGTGGCGTCGCGCGCCCCGTTCACCGCCGCGCGCCGTTCGACGTCGATGAAGTGGAAGGTCGCGATCCAGATCGCGGCCAGCGGCAGCAGCGCGAACAGCGGCAGCGCGAAATGGGTCTCGAGCGGCGATTCGAGCAGATGGCGCAGCCAGCGCGGCAGGCGCATGCCGCGCATTCCGGCCCGCTCCTTGTCGGCGCGCTTCATCATTGCACCACCAGGACCGGGCGCACGCTGGCATCCAGTGCCGCGCGTTCGATGTAGCCGACCGTGTCCGGGTTGCCGGCGACGCGGCGCCGCACGGCGGCGCTGTCCTCGGCCTCGGCCGGGGGCTGGCCGCGGCCCGTGAACACCATCTTCGACCACCAGGCCTTGAGCAGGGCCGGCGTCTTGCTGGCCACGCGCGCATAGAACTCGTCGCGCAGCGGCGAACCGAGGCGCTGGTCGAGCGGCACCGCTTCCTGGCCGTCCGGGAAGCGCGCGCTCTGGCCGAGGAAAATCGCGGCCACCTGGTCGGCGCGCAGCATCGTCACCGGGCTCCTGGCCGAGACGATGACGACCAGGTCGGCCGCCCGCGCCGGCGCCAGCCCGGGCACGAGCGCGCACGCCGCGAGCAGGAGGCCGGCGCAAGCGTGGCGGGGTCGCGTGAGCATGCCCATGCTCAGTACACGAAGTCGAGGGCGACGCTGGCGACGTGCGCCGTCCTGCCGGACTCGAAGCCGGGCGTCTGGTTGATCAGGGTCCCGCGCGAACCGCCGTGCGGGCTGACGCGGTCGTACTGCAGCTTGAGCGCCATGTTGGCATGCAGGTCCCAGCGCAGGCCGATGCTGGCCGAGTCCTGCTGCGGGATGGTGGCCAGCAGGGCGTTCAGGCCGGCGTTCAGCGCGGCGGCCTGGTACGCCAGCGGCGGCGCCAGGCCGGCCAGCGCCAGGCCCGGCGTGGACGTCGGGCTGGTGGCCCGTACCGTCGACCAGGTCGCGTAGGGCGTGAAGTCGCCGTGGCGCCAGCCGGCGCTGGCATAGGCGCTGCGGGTGCTGCCCAGCAGCGATTCGCTGTGCGTGCGGCTGGCCTCGGCCATCAGGAACCAGCGTCCCGGGTCGTAGCTGGCGCCGGCGCTGGCCACGCTGATGCGCTTGTGGTCGATCGCATAGGCGCGCGCCAGCGCGCCGCTCGCCGGCCCGAGCGCGCGCAGGGCGTCGAACAATTCGGCGCCGAGCGTGGTCGTGGCCTCGACCCCGATCACGCTGGCGCGCACGCTGAGCGCACCCCAGTCGGACGTGTTGGCCAGGCCGGTCACGCGGCGGCCGTAGGCGCGCATCGGCGCGATCAAGGCTACGTCGGCGTGGCCATAGAAGACTTGCGTGGTGTTGCGCACCGGGCCCAGGGTCCAGCGGTAGTTGGCGTCGACGCCGTCGCCGCTGGTGAAGGGCAGCGCACCATAGCCTTCCACGGGCGGGCGCACCCAGGGATAGACGTAGCCGATCCTGCGGTATTCGGCGGTGAGGAACATCGGCAGCGCAATGCGGCCCAGGCGCAGTGCCAGTTCGGGCGTGGCCTGGTACTTGACGTTGGCCCACTCCACGCGCGGCCGGTAGCTGTTGTTCAGGTCCTGCTCGCTGACCACCTGCAGCACCGCCGACCAGCGCTTGTCGAGGGCCAGGTCGAGCTGCACGCCGAGGCGGCTGTCGACGTCCATGCTCCAGCGCCGGGTCGCGCCGGCGCCGCTGGATTTCAGCACCGAGGCCGTGTAGTCGGCGTTCGGCTCGCTCGAATGCACGGCGCCCACCGTGCCGAAGCCGGAAAGGGACCAGGTCGGCGCCGGGTTGGTGCCGTCCGCGGCGTGGGCGCCGCTGGCCAGGCCGAGCGCGAGCAGGGAAACGGCCAGGCGTCGGCCGCGGGATGATTGCTGCATGTGTCTGTTTTCGAAGCGCCAGCCGGCGGCACGCGGGTTGGATGGGCGCGCCGGAGGCTGGAATGGGTGGGCGGCATGCTGGAGCAGGGCAGGCCGGTGCACGATCACGTGCAACTCATCAATTTAAGCGCGGTGGCCCCTGGAAGTCGATGAATTTTATGTAACTACATTGCAAACGCATTTTATTGTTGCGGTCGGGCAACGACTAATGCCGATTGTACAGGATCAACCCCAAAGGCGCTCGCCGCCCAGTTCCAGCTGGGTCAGGTACAGGCGCAGGTCGAATTCGTACTGGTGATACTGCGGCTCCATCCAGCAGCACAATTTATAAAAGGCCTTGTCGTGGTCCTTTTCCTTCAGGTGGGCCAGTTCGTGCACGGCGATCATGCGCAGGAATTCCGGCGGGGCGTCGCGAAACACTGTGCCGATGCGGATCTCGTGCTTGGCCTTGAGGCGCCCGCCCTGGACGCGCGACACCGCCGTGTGCAGGCCCAGCGCCTGCTGCACGATGCCGATCTTGCTGTCGTAGCCGACCTTGGCGATTGGTTCCGCATTGCGCAGGTAGTCGGTTTTCAGGTCCTGCACGTAGCCGTACAGCGCCTTGTCGGTGCGGATGGCGTGGGCCTGCGGGTAGCGCTGGCGCAGGTGCTCGGCCAGGCGGTCGTCGTCGATCAGGCGGCGCACCTGGGACAGCAAGTGTTCCGGGTAGGCAGCGAGATATTTGAAGTGGGCAGGGGAGGACATGGGGGCGCATCGTAGCATACCCCCGGGTGAAGGAAAAACCGCGCCCGGGGACGAGCGGCGCGGCCGGTCATGGTGCGTGAAATGGAGGCCCGTTCATTCCTCCTTGGTGCTGCCCTGGCGGTTTCCGCCCGGTTTGGCAGCCGCGGCGGCGCGGTTGGCCGATTGCCGGCTTTCCCCGCCCTTGCGGCCGATGTCGGCCATGTGGGCGCGGTTGCGGCTGACCACTTCCCCGCCTTTCTGGCCCGCCCGGCGCGCTTCCTCCGAATCGAATTCGTGCGCCGTACCCTTCTGGTGGGCGGCCTGGCCACCCTTGCTGGCGATTTGACGCTGCTGGTTCTGGTCCATCGCTGCGAAACCGCGCTTGGCAGGCTGGCTTTTCTGCTCGCTGCCCGAGCCCGCAGCGCTCTTGCCGCCGTCCTTGCTTGTCGCCATATCGATCTCCTTGTGCCTGTCGGTGAACAATCAAACCCGAGCGTCATGGATGCGCTCGTGCGTTTAGAGAGGCAGGGGATGCGATAGTTCCGCTGGCTTGCGCGCTCGTTCGTTGTAGAAATGCCCAAATTGCAACTCCATGCGAGAATGGCAGGCCGTTCGTCAACCCGAGCATTCCATGGCCCATCCCGAATACATCCTGACCCTGTCCTGCCTGGACCAGCGCGGCATCGTGCTGCGCGTCTCCGGCTTCCTGGCCGAACATGGCTGCAACATCATCGACTCCGACCAGTTCGGCGACCCCGAATCGAAGCTGTTCTTCATGCGCATCCACTTCGCGCTGGAAGACGCGAACGTGCAGGACGCCACCCTGCGCGCCGGCTTCGACGCCCTGTGCGCGCACCTGAACGCGGCCGGCCAGTTGCACGACGCCGCGCGCAAGCCGCGTGTGATGATCATGGTGTCGAAGATCGGCCACTGCCTGAACGACCTGCTGTTCCGCTACCGCAGCGGCCTGCTGCCGGTGGAGATTCCGGCGATCGTCTCGAACCACATGGAGTTCTACCAGCTCGCGGCCAGTTACAATATCCCCTTCCACCACTTGCCGCTCGACGCCGGCGCCAGTGAAGCGGACAAGCTCGCCCAGGAACAGCGCATCATTGAACTGCTCGACCGCCACAACATCGACCTGGTCGTGCTGGCGCGCTACATGCAGATCCTGTCGCCGGGGCTGTGCGAGGCCTTGAAGGGCAGGGCGATCAACATCCACCATTCCTTCCTGCCCAGCTTCAAGGGCGCGCGCCCGTACGCGCAGGCGCACAAGCGCGGCGTCAAGCTGATCGGCGCCACCGCCCATTTCGTCACCGGCGATTTGGACGAAGGCCCGATCATCGAGCAGGACGTCGAACGCGTCGACCACGCCATGCGCGTGGACGAGCTGACGGCGATCGGCCGCGACGTCGAAAGCGTCGTGCTGGCGCGCGCGGTCAAGTGGTTCGTGGAACACCGTATCCTGCTGAACGGCGACAAGACCGTCGTCTTCAGCTGAACCCTGAGAAGAAAGTTAGAACGACCCGATGGCCCTGAAAGCAACGATCTACAAGGCAGACCTGAACATTGCGGACATGGACCGCAACTACTACCAGGAGCACGCGCTCACCATCGCGCGCCATCCTTCGGAAACCGACGAGCGCGTGATGATCCGCCTGCTCGCCTTTGCCTTGCACGCCGACCCGGCGCTCACCTTCGGCAAGGACCTGTTCGACGTCGAGGAACCGGCCCTGTGGCTGAAGGACCTGACTGGCGCGATTCAAACATGGATCGAAGTCGGCCAGCCCGACGAACGCCGCCTGATGAAAGCCAGCGGCCAGTCGAACCAGGTGCTCGTGTACAGCTACAGCGCCACCAGCCACATCTGGTTCAAGCAGCTCGCCAGCAAGATCGAGCGCGCCAGGAAGATCACCATCGTCAATATCCTGCCCGAGAGCAGCACCGCCCTGGAACGCCTGTGCAGCCGCAACATGCAGCTGCAGTGCACGATCCAGGACGGGCAGGTGTGGATCACGGACGGGACCGAGACGGTGCAGGTGGAGCGCGAGACGCTGACGGGTACGCGTTGAGCTTTGGCTGCGCCGCTATAATTGTCAGCGTATAAACGTCGCCCCCGCGGAGGCGGGGGCCCAAGTTTGCCTGCGTGGCCGATACGCGAACAGAACTTGGCCCCCCGCCTGCGCGGGGGCGACGTGCTTGCGCCGCCGTCCCTACAATCACTGAACAGGTAACGCCATGTTGAAACGTCTATCGATGCTGGCCGCGGCCACTTTGCTGTCCACCCCTGCCTTCGCCCAACCCCAGGTCAGCGTCACCGACCCCTGGATCCGCGCCACCGTCCCGGCCCAGAAGGCCACCGGCGCCTTCATGCAGCTCAAGGCCGCCAAAACGGCGCGCCTGGTCGCGGCCAGCAGCCCGGCCGCCGGCCGCGTCGAGATCCACCAGATGGAGATGCAGGGCCAGACCATGCGCATGCACGCGGTCGACGGCATCGACCTGCCGGCCGGCCAGGCGGTCAACCTGGCCTCGGGCGGCTACCACATCATGCTGCTCGACCTGAAGCGCCAGATGAAGGAAGGCGAGCAGGTCCCGCTGACGCTCACGGTGCAGGGCGCCGACGGCAAGCGCGAGAGCGTCAACCTGGACGTGCCGGTCAAGCCGCTCACCTGGAGCGCCCAGCAAAAGCACTGAGCGCCCAGCAGAAGCACTGAGCGGCCGGCTGCGCCGTTCAGCGGCGCGCACCGCCGATGCGGCGCACCTCGCCGGAACCGGCCACCGACTTGCGCACCTGCGGGTCGCCGACGTAGTTCACGTCGCCGGAACCGGCGATCGACACGTCCAGGGTCTTTCCGGCCCACACCTTGATGTCGCCCGAGCCGGCGATGCTGACCTTGGCGCTGCTGCTCTGCACGTGCTCCAGGTCGGCGTCCCCGGACCCGGCGCTCGACACCTTCAGGTCGCGCACCTCGCCCCGCTCCGCCTTGACGTCGCCGCTGCCGCTCAGGGAGATGGTGGCGCTCTCGCCCTCGATCCGGTCGACCTCGATGTCGCCGGATCCGCTGCTGCTCAGCTGCACGCGGTTGCCGCGCACCAGGTCGGCGTCGATGTCGCCCGACCCTTCCACCGCCAGGCGTTCCAGCGTGCGGCCCCCCACGATGATCTTCAGGTGCTCGGTCTGCAGCATGGCCTTGTCGCGGCTGCGCAGGCGCAGCGTGCCGTTCTCCACCACGGTCTCGATCAGCGGCAGCAGGTTGGCGTCGGCTTCGACGGTGACGCCGGCCGGGCCGCCGCTCCTGACCTCGACCTTGCCCGGCAATTCCTGCGCCAGCGACAGGCCGCTGAAATCGCCGGTCGTGCGCGCCTGGCGCTGCACGTGCCCGGTGCCGCGCACCTGCTTGCCGCTGCCGAAGCCCCAATCGAAGCCGTACGCCTGCGGCGCGGCGGCGGCGGCAAAGGCGAGGGCGCAGGCGGCGATCAGGCAGCGGCGCGTGGCGGCAGGGAAGGTGGCGGTGGTCATGGCGGTTTCTCCGTGGTTGATTGTGCGATGACTGAATCGTAAGTAAACGGCCGGCCCGGCGCGGGCGCTTTGCGATGGATTGCAGGGATGCCGTCTCGAAATGCATACAGACGGGGGCGAACGGTGCCGTCCGGCTTTTTAGGTGCGCGTCCGCTCAGGTAAGATGCGGCCTCGAACTTTTTACCGCATTGGAGCGCACATGGCAGGGCAGGAGATCACATTCGACGAGGTCGCAGCAAGCGCCGCCGGTTTGCAGGCGCAGGGCCAAAACGTCACCGTCGACGCGGTACGCACGGCGCTCGGCGGCGCCTCCGCCAGCGCCGTCGGCCGCCACCTGGCCGCCTGGCGCGCCGAACACGCCCAGCCGCTTGAAGCCGCGCCGGCCGAACTGCCGCCGGCGCTGCTCGCCGGCCTGGCCGACTGGGCACGCCAGTACGCCGACAACAGCGCCGCCCCCAGCCGCGCGGCGCTGGCGCAAGCCGACAGCGACATGCAGGCCCTGGTCGAAGCCGGCGAGGAACTCGAAGCGGAGCGCGACGGCCTGCAAGTCCAGCTCGCCACCGCTACCGGCGAACGCGACGACGCCCTGGCCACCATCGCCGAGCGCGGCGAAACCATCGACCGCCTGAATGCGGAACTGAACAACGCGCGCCAGGTCGCGATGGATGCGCTGGTCGGCAAGGCCAAGGACCAGCTGGCGATCGAAGGCAAGGATTCCCAGATCGCCGACCTGCGTGCCCAGCTCGAGCGCAGCGTGGCGACCCAGGGCACGCTGTCCGACGCCCGCCTGGCGGCCGAGATGGAGCTGGTGGGGGCGACAACGGCGCGCGACAGCCTGGCGGCCGAGCTCAAGGGATTGCGGGCGCAGGTGGAGGCGGTGCGCAAGGGCAAGTGAGTCTCAAGCAAGACTGGTCGACCTGGCGCCGGCAGATGCGTGGGCAGGCTGGCGATGCGTGCGGCATAGGCACGGTTGGCGTGCAATTTCCCCTAGGCTCTTGCAGACCTCATCCATATCCATGCGCAGGTGACCAGTGCGCCGACGGTGAAACCGGCGCCGCCGGCGACGGCGATAGCCACCGGCCGCATTGGAATCTGGTTGCCGAACAAGAGGTGGAGAGCGACATAGGTCGCAATGAATTTAGCCGCAACGATGCCTGCCGTTATGCCTGCGCGCTGCCCGGCAGATCGCCATTGTTCCGTGCGCAGCGCCCAGATCATCGCAGCCGCTACCAGTGGGCTGACGAGGGCGCACAGTATCGACACCGAAACGAACACGAAAGAAAAAGGCACGTCGAACTCCGGCAATTGGCGACTTCAGGTTTTCCATATGCGTTGATGGCCTACTAGATGTCGTAAACATCCGACGGGTCGCGCTTGGAATAATTGTCATCTTTGCGCCACATTGAGCTCGCACTATCATAGCCCGGCGGTGGCGAGAGTTTCACCACCTGTTGCGTGTGGTAACCAGGAAGTGCATAAATTCGGTCAGTAAGCACTTCTGCATACCTACCGCCGGCGGGAACGAGCCAACTACCGCTTTCTGTAACAATATTCCACATTCGGGGTGGGAAGCATTCCGGCGAAGGCTCTGAATCTCGACAATGTTAGCCCAGACGAAAGAAGCTGTCGTTTCAGTCTCGTCATGCAAAGAAAACCGATTTGAATCGATATCCAGTTCAAGAGTGAAGCGCCGTTCAATCTTTCTCTGCCACGCTTCCAGGTTACCATCAGCGCGAGCGGACACTCGATTAATTAGATCGATTATCCATTTCTCCATCCGGAAAGTAAGATTTTCCATGAGTCACAATTAGAATTCCAGCAGGGAATTAGCGCATTGGCGTGCCTGCTGAGATGTATAGCGTTGCACGAACCATTTCGCCTCTTCCAGCGTGTTGGGGTACTTAACAGTAAGTATGCCCCCTGCCCGAGGATCGTAAACAGGGTAAAAACGAAACCCGTGTTCGACGAGGAATCGAACCTTTGCTCACTGTGCCAGATCCTTGCATTTAGGCGCGGAGAATTTCCGGCTCAACATGACCATCAGCCCTGCACATTGTGGGCAGTGACGCTCGCTCAAGGTCGCGGGAAACTTGAACGACTTACGGCAGGAAAGACAGACGAATGGGAAGCGATAGGTCTACACGACCTTTGGCTTCGCAAAATACTCATGATGGCGAAATTTCCGCATGCGGCAGTCGTTCCTCAGCGGGTCGAAATAGACCCCAGGTTTGTTTCATTTATTGGTCCGGCTAATCCTGCAAGCTTACACTGCGACGCGGCGGTAGTGGATTATTCGTCAGGACAAGGCGGACGTCCGCTTATGGCGGATCCCAATGGTACCGGTGCGAGCACGACCCTGCGCTCGACGGCCTCGTCGCCCAGAACCCGACAGGTCCCTGTCGGCAGACTCGTCCCAGCCGTAGAACTGGTAGTAGCCGGCGAAAAGCCCGAATTGTTGGCGGCTCATGGGGTGTCGGCTTTGGATATCAAGGCATGTTCCGTGTGTGCTTCGCACCGCGCACCAATTTGAGTACAATCCTGCACTTTTTTGGTGAGTGCCGGTGCATGCCGGCCATGGCAGCATGAATCTCGTTTTCTTCCTCGTCGCGTTCTGTGCCGGCATCGCGGTGTCCTTCCAGGCCGCCATCAACAGCCAGATGGCCGCCGCCGTCGGCGCCAACTCCGTGGTGGCGGCGCTGGTCTCCTTTCTGTGCGGCTCGCTGCTGCTGGGCGTGATCGCCTTTGCGCGCGGCGGCATCACCGATGCGCTGGTCGCCTTGCCCAGCCAGCCGCTGTGGAAATTTTCCGGCGGCTTCCTCGGCGCCGCCTTCATTTTCTGTACCGTGGTGCTGGTGCCGCGCATCGGCCTGTTGAACATGGTGGTGCTGGTGATCGCCGGCCAGTTGCTGACTTCGATGGCGATCGACCACTTCGGCCTCGTCAACGTGGCGATGCGCAAGGTGTCCACGGTACGGATGACGGGGGCCGCAGTGATGATCGCCGGCGTGACGCTGGCGCTGTTCGGCGACCGTATCGTCCGGGCCTTCGGACGATAAGTTGTAAGCCTGTCACAGGATGTTGGAAAAATATCTTGCCGAATGGAATTTTCGACAAGGGCTGGTTTTATAATAAATGCATCCCTGTTTCACGGCTTGCATGATGATGGAAACCCACCAGTCCTCGCAGATTCCCACCCTGTCCTACATCGAGAACGAAGACCACCCGGTCTTCGGCACCCTGGTCGAGCAGATCCTGCACCTCCTGAATTCGAAGCTGGTGTTTTCCGACGTCATCATCCATCAGAACAGCCCGCTGATGCTGCGCCAGCCGAAGGGCCTGGTGGCGGTGACCGATTCGCCGATCACGCGGGAAGAGCTGGAGGAATTCTTCGACGTCATCGAGCCGAACTGGGCCGAACGCATCCTTGATCGTGCCTTTGATCGCTCAATTGATCTGCACACAGCGCGCATTCGAGCAAATTGCTTCAGCTTCCAGGGCAAGAAGCGCCTGGGCTGCGTGATCCGCCGCTTCCCGAAAGAGCCGATCACGCTGGCCGAGCTGGGTTTGCATACGGACGAACAGGAATTCGCGCGCATGACCAGCGGCCTGGTCCTGATCATCGGCGACACCTGCCAGGGCAAGTCGACCACCATCGCATCGATGCTCGACGAAATCAACAAGCAGCGCTCCGGCCACATCATCACCATCGAAGACCCGGTCGAGACCCTGATCCCGCAGCGCAAGTGCATCATCACCCAGCGCGAGGTGGGCGTCGACGGCGACGTCGAAAGCTATTACCTCGGCGCACTGGACGCGCTGCGCGAGCGCCCGGACGTGATCGTCATCGGCGAGATCCGCGACGCCCAGACCGCCCAGGAAGCGCTGGCGCTGGCCGAATCCGGCCCGCTGGTGCTGGCGACCCTGCACGCGCGCTCGACCGAGCTGGGCCTGCAGAAGATGCTGCGCCTGCTGGGCAATTCAGACGCGCAAAGTCAGGCACTGGCGCATGCGCTGCGCGGCGTGCTGTGCCAGGCGCTGCTGCCCTCCAAGCAGGGCAACCGCTACTACCTCGCCACCGAATGCCTGAGCCTCTCCCCGGCGGTGGCCGACATGATCGAGCAGGGCGAGCTGGGTGCGATCCGCGCCCACATGAATGCCGGGCGCGCGCCGGGCTGCCATACGATGAACAGCGTGCTGGAAGGCTTGCTGGCCTCGCACAAGGTGGGCGTCGAGGATGCGCGGGCGGCGACCACGGACCGGATCGGGTTTGCCGAGATGGTGTGAGTGGCGTCCGTTCCGGCGATGAATTGGAGAGCAAGTCTTCGACCGCTGGATGCCCTGGATGTAGAGGGCACATCGGCCTTGCATTTGCCGTGTTAGCGATCTGTTATGCTGGCCTCACGACGGGGCTGACCGAAGCCTCGGTGGCATGACAGGCATGCGCCAGATGAAAGGATGTGACATGAGCGACAGAGGAAACACGACGATTGCCGAGCTGGTATTCGAGCTCGGCAAGGTAACGAGGCGCGCAATCGATAACACGAGCGGCAAGCTCAGCCCGGTCGAGTTGTCGAAGATCGCGAACAACTTGCTGGAAGCGGGAGACGAGAAGGTTGCGAACGACTTGCTGATGGTGTTCGTCGCCGGCTTCGAGGAAGGCGATCCCCTCGAACGGCGTGCCGATCCGGGCAATCGCTAGCAGGCTGCCCCATCGGCCTGCCGTACGCCCAAGGTCCTGGCATTCATGCCGCGCTGGCCACAACCGGAAATACACGGTCATAGGCAATGTTGAACAGGAAGCCGTACACCAGGTAGAACACGACGATCGCCACATCCATCAGCAGCGCCGCCCACAGGCTGATCTGCAGGTACCAGGCGATCATTGGGATCAGCATCACGACCAGCCCGGCTTCGAACAGGAAGGTATGCGCGACCCGGATCGCCACCGTCTTGTGCAGGGTGCCGCGCAGGCGCAGCAGGGCACGGTCGAAGCCCATGTTGAACACGAAGTTCCAGAGCGTGGCGATGGTCGCCGAAGCGACGCCGATGACGCCCATGTCGCGCGGCGGCTGGCCGAAGAGCACGGCCGAGCCGGGAATGAAGATGGCGAGGGCAACGGCCTCGAAGGTGAGCGCGTGGCGGACGCGATCGCGGAAGGTACGCATGGGTTTTTCTTTCTGGATGCGGTCGCGGGCGGCAAGGCCCGGACGCTGGATTGACGTTTCAGAAACATCATCGCATATCGATAAATGTATGCATAGAGGGACAATCGGGACGTCATGCTCCAGATATGAAACACCTGAATTGGGATGACCTGCGGCTGCTGGTGCTGATCGCGCAGGAAGGCAGCTTGCGCGGCGCGGCCAGGAAGGCGGGCGTGAGTCCGGCCACGCTGTCGCGCCGGCTGGACGACCTGGAACAAGCGGTCGGGCAGAGACTGCTCGAGCGTTTCCAGGGCGGCTGCACGCCGACGACATTTGGCGCAAACATTTTCGCGTTGGCCGAGCAGATGGGCGAAATCGCGCTGGAGGTCGAGCGCACCCGGGATCAGCAGGATGCGCATGCCGCCTCCGGCGTGGTGCGGATCAATACCGACGAGTGGCTGTCCTATTTCCTGACCACCCGCTTCGCACGCTTCCATGAGGCCTATCCCAACATCGAAGTGGAAATCGTGACCTCGCACCGCCCCTACAACCTGGCGCGGCGCGAAGCGGATATCGCGATCCGGCCTTACCGTCCCGAACAGCTCGACCTCGTCACGCGCCAGATCGGCACCCTGTCTTTCGGCCTGTATTGCAGCCGGGATGTCGCCACTCGCCATGCGGCCGCCCTGGCGCAGCGGGACTGGGCCAGCCTGCCCTTCGTGGGCTTCGACGAGCCGCGTTCGGAATTCCAGTCCGACCGCTGGCTGCGCGCGCTGCCCGGCGCACCGGCGCCATGGATGCGCTGCAGCTATGGCCTGGGGATCCTGGATGGTGTCGCCCACGGCGCCGGCCTGGGCGTGCTGGCGACCTTCCTCGCCGGCGACCTGCAACACCTGGTGGCCGTGCAGCCCCATATTCCCGAACTGGACCAGGATATCTGGCTGTCGATGCACAGTGGCCTGCGCAGCAGCGCGCGGGTCAGGGCGGTGGTGGATTTCATGGGGCAGGTGTTTGGCGAATACCGCGAAACGGGTCGCTGATGCCGAGGCCGGCATACACGGTTGGTAAATGGGGTAAAAAGCAATGAGTATCAGATTGGTGGTGTTCGATCTCGATGAAACCCTGGTGCACGCCACGCAGGTGCCTTTGGCGCACATCCATGACTTTCAGGCCGGTTCGTATTTCGTGTACGTGCGGCCGTTCGCGTCCGAACTCATCAAAGTCAGTGCTTCCCGCTTCGATATCGCCGTGTGGTCGTCCTCGAGCGAACAGTATGTCGAGGCGGTGACGGCCGCATTGTTTGGTCAATCGGCCCCGCTCAAATTTTCGTGGTCGGTGTCCAGATGCGTTCAAAAGGTCGATCCGAAAAGTCATGGTTATGTGTACGTGAAGGACCTGCGAAAGGTGATGAAGCATGGGTACACGGTGGATGAAATCATCATGCTCGACGATAGCCCCGAGAAGCTGCAGAGGCAGCCCACACGGCACTTGGGTGTGCCGGCTTTTTCGGGAGATCCGGCGGACACGGCGCTTCTTGATATGATCGAGCGGATCAAGGCGCTCGAATAAGCGGCCGCTAATCGACGCAGAGACCGCAAGCGATATACTTGTCGATTCCTGCCTCCAACCGACGTGCCATGCAGATTACCTTCGAAACCCCCGATCAACCCGAAGTCCACGCGCTGATCAAGGAACTGGACGCCTACCTGTACGCGCTGTACCCGGCAGAAAACGTGTACGCCCTCGACATCGCCTCGCTGCTGCACCCCAGCGTGCTGTTCGTGGTGGCGCGCGACCACGAAGGCGCCGCGCAGGCCTGCGCCGCCATCGTCGTGACGCCCGGGTATGGCGAAATCAAGCGCATGTATGTCCGCCCGC
>Ga0265798_10003044_pt1 | contig 24160 bp, 23 predicted proteins | sample P3T30metagenome_FD_192430 | JGI IMG/M metagenome (GOLD analysis project Ga0265798, IMG submission 192430) | Plant litter microbial communities from East Loma Ridge, Irvine, California - P3 T30 | ecosystem: Environmental > Terrestrial > Plant litter > Unclassified | place: USA: California...
ACTGCGGCGACAGGTCGGTCAGCAAGCGCAAGCGTGCCTGCCCTTGGGCAGACCAATGCAGCACTTCGGCATGTTCGAAATAGAAGCGCTTGCCGACCAGCGGATACAGCGCCTTGAACAGGCTTTCCTTGAGGGAGAACGTCAGGGTCACCACCATGGCCACCTGGTTGGGGTCCATCCGGGCCTGCTCGTCCCGGGTCAGTATTTCCGCGCGCAGCCGTTCGGCGCGCGCCAGCGGCAGCAGGCTCTCGATATCCAGGCCCAGTCCCTGGCAGTCATCGCGGCTGGCGACCACGGCTGCGGCCCGACCGCTGCCATGGGTAATCGACCCTACGGTCTGTTCAGGCCAGATCGGCGCGCGGTCGGTGCCGATGACCGGCACCTGCGCTTCGCCGGTGAGGGCCAGCAGTGCCCCGCGCGCGCAGACACGCCCAGCCAGGTACTCGGCCTGGCGCTTGGCCACCGAACGCTGGATCGATGCAGGCGCGACGATGCCGCACCGCGAGAAATCCTCGGTCGTGAACGCGCTGTGCTCGAAACGGTTGCTGAACAACCGTGCGCCGGGCACCGATTCAGGCAGTGGCCAGTGCTGGCGCAGATCGCTCAGGCAAGCGGGGAGGGCTGTATTCATGTGCGCATTCTGCCCAGCCTCGTCGTGCAAGGGAATGACGATCATTGCACGCGCGTTTCACCGCTGAATACCAGGGTCTGGCGGCACCGCCGGCACAGGTAGCGGCGGCCTTTTCCAACCATGCCGTGCCGCTGGGCGGAAAAGGCGAAGTCGCCGTCGGCGCAGGGGCATTTGTAGAGGTAACGGATAACCTGGCGACGTTTCACCGCATAGCTGTGGCAACGGTGGGGTGTCAGCTCGTAGACACCGCGCATGATCAGTTGCCATTCCTCGCCATGGGGCGCAATGCGGTCGCCGAACAACTGATGGGCGACCAGGTGCGCGACTTCGTGGGGCACGGTCTGCCTGAGGAAGTCCTCGGTGTTCTCGCGGTAGAGCTGTGGATTGAAGCGCAGCAGGTTTTCATGCAGGTGCGCGACACCGGCTTTCTGCCCGCGCAGCTTGGTGCTGACCACCGGGCGCCGGAAAGGCCGCTTGAAAAACAGTTCGGCCTGGCAGAAACAGGCTTCGACGCGTTGATTGAGTTGCTCGGGCATTCTTTGACACACTCCAGATGCGCCGATTATGCCGCAACGTCCAGGCATTGCCGAGCCACCCGTCGGTACCACGCGCAGGTATCGCTTGCCGCGGCGCTACACCCAATACATCAAAGCGCGTAAAATGCCCGGCTTTTGTCACACACCTCGCGGATCCTGTCGCCATGGGCACTCTTTCGGTCAACCAGAACAAATTGCAGAAACGCCTTCGCCGGCTGGCCGGTGAAGCCGTCGCCGACTACAACATGATCGAAGACGGCGACAAGGTCATGGTCTGTCTTTCGGGTGGCAAGGACAGCTACACGATGCTCGATGTGCTCCTGCACCTGCAGAAGGTGGCGCCCATCGCTTTCAGCATCGTCGCCGTGAACATGGACCAGAAGCAGCCGGGCTTCCCCGAGCAGGTGCTGCCGGCCTACCTGGAACAACTGGGCGTGGAGTACCACATCGTCGAGAAGGACACCTATTCGGTGGTCAAGGAGCTGATCCCCGAAGGCAAGACCACCTGCTCGCTGTGCTCGCGCCTGCGTCGCGGCACCCTGTACAACTTCGCTGACCAGATCGGTGCGACCAAGATGGCCCTGGGGCACCACCGCGACGACATCGTCGAGACGTTCTTCCTCAACATGTTCTTCAATGGTTCGCTCAAGGCCATGCCGCCCAAGCTGCTTGCCGACGACGGGCGCAACGTGGTGATCCGGCCGTTGGCTTACTGCCACGAGAAGGATATCCAGGCCTACTCCAACTTCAAGCAGTTCCCGATCATTCCCTGCAACCTGTGCGGTTCCCAAGAAAACCTGCAACGCCAGGTGGTCAAGGACATGCTGGTTGACTGGGAGCGCAAGACGCCCGGCCGCACCGACAGCATCTTCCGCAGCCTGCAGAACGTGATGCCATCGCAGTTGGCCGACCGCAACCTGTTCGACTTTCACAACCTGCGCATCGACGACAGCGCCCCGGTGCGGATCGCCAATGTGGTGAATCTGTAGCATCGAGGAGCGCCCCTCACGGGCAGAGCCTTCGCCCGCGAAGTGCACGGCAGCGATCACTGAGGGAGCGGGCTCTGCCCGCGAAGGGCACGGCAGCGATCACTGTGGGAGCGGGCTCTGCCCGCGAAGGGCACGGCAGCGATCACTGTGGGAGTGGGCTCTGCCCGCGAAGGGCACGGCAGCGATCACTGTGGGAGCGGGCTCTGCCCGCGAAGGGCACCCCGCTATTTCTCGCCAGCCGCGCCTGCCGTGATCACCTGCACACTCAGGCGCGGCGTCGCCAGGTCCAGCCCGGCCTCGTCCATCTGCCGCTTGAGTGCCAGGTTGAAGGCCCGCGACACCTCCCACTGCTTGATCGGGCCGGTCTTGAACCGCGCCCGAAGGATCGCCGTACCCGACTCGAAGCTCTCCACGCCCTGAAACTCCAGCGGCGACCAGATATCGCGCCGATGCAACGGATCGCTGCGCATCTTCTGGCCCACTTCGCGCATCATCTTGATGGCGTCGTCGATGCCCATGCTGTAGGGCACCGCCACGCGGAAGATGGCATAGCCGAATTCCCGCGAGTAGTTCTTGATGCTCTTGATTTCGCTGAACGGAATGGTGTGCACGATGCCGTCGATATCGCGCAGGCGCACGGTACGGATGGTCAGGCCTTCCACAGTGCCCAGGTGCCCACCTACATCCACGTAGTCATCGATGGCCAGGGAATCCTCGATGATGATGAACAGCCCGGTGATCAGATCCGCCACCAGCGACTGCGCGCCAAAACCGATGGCCAGGCCGATCACACCCGCACCCGCCAGCAGTGGCGTCACGTTCATGCCCATGTTGGCCAGGGCAATGATCGCCGCAATGATGAAAATGGTCACGAACAGCACGTTGCGAATCAGCGGCATCATGGTCTGCGCGCGCGCATTGGCCATGCCCTTGCGCGAGCGCGTGAGGGCATGGTGGATACCGGTGTCAGCCAGGATCCACACCAGCCAGGCGAAGATCAGCGTGCCCACCAGGCTGGCCAGGCGCACCGAGATCTCGTGGCCATCGCCTTCGGTGAAGCCGATCAGCGACATGCCCCACACGCGCAGACCCAGATCGATGAAAACCACCCAGATCAGCAGGTGCATCAAGGTGTAGGCAAAGTGACTCAAGCGCTCTGAATACAAGGCATGACGCCGCGGGCCCTTGGGCGGGCGCAGGGCGTGACGCCGGATCAGGCCATTGATGACCATGCACAGGATCAACAGCACCGCACACATCAGCGACTGGCGCAGGGCCGTGCTGGTGTCGCCGGCCGAGAAGAACGTGGCGAACAGCGAGATGCCGACCAGCACCAGCGCCGGCAGGTACCAGAAACTGCCGAGGATCTCGATGGTGTCGCTCAAGGCTCGCCGGGTCAGGCGTCGCGACAGCGGCTGGTTGCGGATCAGGTGGGCGATGGGCCGGCGAAAGCGCAGGATGAACAGCCCGGTCGACAGTGCCGCCAGCACATTGGCCAGGGTCGCCGCGCTGTGTGCCAGGTGCTGGCCGAGCGCTGCGACCATTCGCGGGTCGCTCAGCGCCTCGCCGAAGGCGGCGAAACTGCCGATCAGCCACAGCGGCCGAAACGCACGGTGACGCAGGATGTTCAGCGCGCGGTGTCGATGCGGCCCGTCGAGCAGGGAAAACGCGATCACGCAAATTGCGGAAAACAGTGTGCCGACCACCAGCGCGTAGGCCATTACCATCGCCAGGCTCTTGCCCAATGAAGAGGGCAGGGCGTAGCCCACGTAAACGGTAATGACCAGCGCCACCAGCCAGGGACCGAGCTTGCGCAAGGCAAAGCGCAGCAGGTCGAGGGTACGCGGATGCTGCGGCAACTCTTCCGACAGACCAAAACGAACACGCACGCGATGCCCGATCCAGATCAAACTGTAGGCAAGCAGGCTCCACACCAGAATGATCAACAGAAATGCGCCGATGATCGGTGGCCATTCGGCCATCGGCAGGGCCAGCGCCTCTAGCTCTTCATGGGCCAGGGCGACTTCCGCGCCCCAGCGCTGGAACGGACTGTTATCGCCGGAAAACTGCTGGTCGACGTGCGCCAGGGCACTGCCGATCATGCCCAACACGCCCTGCTCGGCCGCAGGTTGGGCTTGCCGGGTGCTGTCCCGCAGTTTTTTCAGGTCGCTCAGCAGGCGCGTGCGCTGCTGTTCGTTTTCCAGGGTCTGGATCACCTGATCCAGGGACTGACCCAGGGGTTGGGCAGGTTGCTCGGCGGGTTTCTCCGAACTTCCCCCCAGCAATCCAGGCAAGGCAACGGCCTGGGCGGTGATCGGCAGTAGCATCAGGACTGCAAGCGCCAGGCGCAGGAAAAGGGCCATCAGTGGAATCACCTGTAGATCGGTGTTTGCGTGGTCCGCCCTGTGCCCGCCGAGGGCCGGCCACGAAGAGTGGAAACGTGAGCGTCACCTGCGTGCCGGCCGCTCACGTGCGTGCTGCTAGGGCAGCTCGTTGCTGGCATAGAACGCGCCCAGTACCTTCACCAGATGCGCCAGGTCATGGCTGCCGGCAAGCTCGCGAATCGAATGCATGGCAAACGTCGGCAAGCCGATGTCGACGGTCCTGATGCCCAGGTGGCTGGCGGTGATCGGGCCGATGGTCGAACCGCAACCCATGTCGCTGCGTACCACGAAGCTTTGCACCGGTACTTCCACGGCCATGCACAGGTGGCGGAAGAACCCCGCCGTTTCGCTGTTGGTGGCGTAGCGCTGGTTGCTGTTGACCTTGATCACCGGCCCGGCATTGAGTTTGGGCCCGTGGTTGGCGTCGTGCTTGTCGGCGTAGTTGGGGTGAACACCGTGGGCATTGTCGGCCGACACCAGCAGCGAACGCTGGATGCTGCGTACATACTCGTCGCCCTCGGGCAGCAGGCGCTGCAGGACCTGTTCGAGCATCGGCCCGTCGGCGCCACAGGCCGAACTGGAACCGATCTCTTCATGGTCGGTACACACCAGCACGCAGCTTTCATCGCCCTGGGCATCGAGCAGGGCCTGCAGGCCGGCGTAACAGGACAGCAGATTGTCGAGCCGCGCGCCGGCGATGAAATCACCGTGCAGGCCAATCACCGCAGCACTTTGCGTGTCGTAGAAGCTGAGCTCGTAATCCAGCACCACGTCGGCATTGAGCCCGTGTTCGCGTGCCAATTGCTCGGTCAGCAGCGCACGGAAATCGACCCGCTCGTCACCGGCCACCTGAGCCAGCACGGGTGGCAGTTCGTTCTGTGCGTTGATCGCCCAGCCCAGGTTGGCCTCGCGGTTGAGATGAATGGCCAGGTTGGGCACCACGGCAATCGGCAGGCGGAAATCGATCAGCTGGCTTTCGACCTTGCCGTCACGGCGAAAGGTGACCCGCCCGGCCAGCGACAGATCGCGGTCGAACCAGGGCGCCAGCAACGCACCGCCATAGACTTCGACGCCCAGCTGGAAGAAGCCCTGGCGCTGCAACTCGGGTTGCGGCTTCACCCGCAGGCAGGGGCTGTCGGTGTGAGCGCCAACCAGGCGCAAGCCGCTCAGCAGCGGCGAATGCTTGCCCAGCCTGACGGCAATGATCGAGGAATCGTTGCGCGTTACGTAGTAGCGCCCACCGGGCACCGTGTTCCAGCTCTCGCGCTCATCCAGCCGCTGGTAACCGGCTGCCTCGAGGCGGCGAGCGAGCGTCGCGGTGGCGTGGAATGGGGTAGGGGAGGCCTTGAGAAAATCGATCAGGCCTTGGTTCAAAGCTTCACGCATAGAAAACTCCAGACAGCAATGCCACCGAGTTTACCCGATTGCCCACCCGTGTGGCTGCTGCTCCCACACAGGACCTGGCATACCGGCAGGAGCGGTCATCGCCCGCGAAAGCCTCACCGCTGTTCAGAAGGGTGCGGCGCACTCGAATTTCATCCGCTCACCCGTCACCGGATGGGTAAACGCCAGCATGCTGGCATGCAGGCACAACCGTTCGTGTGCCTGCAACGCCTCGGGGTGGGCATACAGCCGGTCACCCAGCAGCGGATGACCGATCGACAACAGGTGCACGCGCAATTGGTGCGAACGCCCGGTGATCGGCGTCAGCTCCACGCGACACCACTCGCCGCAGCGCTCCAGCACCTTCCAGAAGGTCAGCGCATGCTTGCCGTGCTCGTGATCCACCACGTGCCGTGGCTTGGTCGGCGGATCGTAGCGCAGCGGCAGGTCGACACTGCCACTGTCCAGCGCAGGCTGGCCCCAGGCCAGGGCGGTATAGGCTTTTTCCGTCTCGCGGTCGTGGAACTGCCGGGACAGCTCGCGGTGGCTGTCGGCATCGCGCGCCAGCAGAATGATGCCGCTGGTTTCCCAGTCCAGGCGATGCACGATGCGCGCTTCGGGAAAGCCGTTTTCCTGCAGGCGGGTGATCAGGCAGTCCTTGTTGTCGTCGGCGCGCCCGGGCACCGACAACAACAGGGTCGGCTTGTCGATGACCAGCACGGCGGCGTCCTGGTGGATGATGCGAATGTTCGACAACGGCATGAAAGGTCTATCTCTCAGAAACGCCAACGGCGGCGCGTCGACCCTTTTCAGCAAAGGGCCGGCGGGCCGCCGTGGAGCCGAGCGCGGGGCTCAGCGGTCGGGCAGGGTAATGTTCAATTCCAGAATCGAGCAGCTACCCTGATTCTCGAGCGCAACCTGTACCTGGTCGCTCTCGATGTTCACATACTTGCGAATCACTTCCACCAGCTCTTTCTGCAGAGCCGGCAGGTAGTCAGGGGTAGTGCGTTGGCCGCGTTCATGCGCCACGATGATCTGTAGACGCTCTTTCGCTACCGACGCGGTGTTGCCTTTCTTGCGGTCACGAAAGAAGTCGAAAATATTCATTAGCGACCTCCAAACAGGCGCTCGACCCAGTTCTTCTTCTTGAAATCAAGGAAGCGGTGGGGCTTTTCCTTGCCCAGCAAACGGTCGACGGCATCGCTGTACGCCTGGCCGGCGTCGCTCTGGTCGTCGAAAATCACCGGCGTACCCGAGTTGGACGCCTTGAGCACTGCTTCGGATTCCGGAATCACGCCCAGCAGGCGGATGGCCAGGATTTCCTCGACGTCTTCCACGCCCAGCATCTCGCCGCGGCTGACGCGCTCGGGGCTGTAGCGGGTGATCAGCAGGTGTTCCTTGATCGGATCCTCGCCGTTCTCGGCGCGTCGCGACTTGCTCGCCAACAGGCCAAGCATGCGGTCCGAGTCGCGTACCGAGGACACCTCGGGGTTGGTCACCACGATCGCCTCATCGGCGAAATACATGGCCAGGTGAGCACCTTTCTCGATGCCTGCCGGGGAGTCGCACAGAATGTAGTCGTGGGTCTTGGACAGTTCGGTGATGATCTTCTCGACGCCTTCCTTGGTCAGGGCGTCCTTGTCGCGCGTCTGGCTGGCAGCCAGGATGAAGAGGTTCTCGACGCGCTTGTCCTTGATCAGGGCCTGCTGCAGGGTCGCTTCACCGTTCACCACGTTGACGAAGTCATACACCACGCGGCGTTCGCAGCCCATGATGAGGTCAAGGTTACGCAGGCCGACGTCGAAGTCGATGATGACGGTTTTGTGGCCGCGCAGTGCGAGGCCGGTGCCGATGGCGGCGCTGGTGGTGGTCTTGCCCACACCACCCTTGCCGGATGTAACCACTAGAATCTTGGCCAAGGTGTATCACCCCTACTTAAAAAGGGACTGTTAATCCCCGAGAAAACATGACTTCAAAACATCGGCGGACTGCATGTGTCTGCGGTACCGGAAGCGTACCGCTCGACAACCGCGCTATTTGAAAGTTGCGCTGAAAATGGCGGCAGTATCCGTTAAAGACGGGTGATGTTCAACACATCCCCCGATAAGCTCACCTGAACGGGCGCACCCCACAGCGGGTCGCGACGCAGGTCTTCGGAGACCTTGTACTGCCCGGCGATGGAAAGCAGTTCGGCGCCCAGCTGCTGACAGAAGATGCGGGCCTTGCGGTCGCCCTTGATGCCCGCCAGGGCGCGGCCACGCATCGGGCCGTACACATGAATGTTGCCATCGGCCAGCAGTTCGGCACCCGAGCTCACCGAGCTGATCACCACCAGGTCGCAGCCCTGGGCGTAGATCTGCTGGCCGCCACGGATCGGCGTGGTGATCACGCGAGTCGGCTGGATCAAGGGCTCTGGAGGCTTTTCCGGAGGCTTCTCGGGCTTGCGCTCTTCGACTTCCAGCGGTCGTTCGCGGGCACCCGAGGGTGGCAGCACCGGCAAGTCGATGGCGATTGCCGCCGCGATGTCTTCGATGCGGCTGGCACGCAGCGCCAGGGTCCGCAGGCCATGATGACGGCAGATGCGCATCAGGCCCGGCAGGTCGATGCTGCCCTGGTTGGCGGGGAGTTTGTCCAGCGCCAGCACCAGCGGCGTGTTGCTGAAGAAGTTCGGGGCCTGCGCGACCTTGGCCGCCAACTGGCGGTCGAGGCCGGCAAGATCGTTCTTCGCCAACTCAAGCACGGTGATGGCGAGCATGCTGCCCTTGAGTTGGAACACAGGTTCCTGGTCTAGCTGATCGGTCTGGCTCATGGTCGGCAAAACGCGCCTTGTAACTAAAAAAAGTGCCGAGACTTATAGCGAGAACCACCTTCCCCTGCAAGCCGCGACGCAGCGATGGGTGGTCAACCCATGTAGAATGCCCCGCCTTGTTGCCTGTTCGGAATCGTCAATGGACCGCCCGCGTTTTCGCCGATCTTTTCTTCATCCGCGCTTCTGGCCCCTGTGGCTGGGGCTCGGCGCGTTGTGGCTGGTCGTGCAATTGCCCTATTGCGCCTTGCTCAGGCTGGGCCGCTGGCTGGGGATGGGCATGTACCGCGTGGCCAGTGAACGTCGCCGCGTGGCGGCGCGCAACCTCGAGTTGTGCTTCCCGCAGATGCCGCCCGTCGAAAGAAAACGCCTGCTCAAGGAAAACTTCGCATCCACCGGCATCGCATTCTTCGAAATGGCCATGAGCTGGTGGTGGCCACAGGCGCGCCTGGCAAGGCTGGCGCACATCGAAGGGCTCGAACACCTGCAGGCGGCGCAACGTGAGGGCGAAGGCGCAATTCTGATGGCGCTGCATTTCACTACCCTGGAAATCGGTGCAGCGTTGCTGGGCCAGCGCCACACCATCGACGGCATGTACCGCGAGCATCGCAATGCACTGTTCGATTTCGTCCAGCGCCAGGGCCGCGAACGGCACAATCCCGATTCGCTGGCGGTAGAACGCGAGGACGTGCGCGGGATGATCAAGCTGCTGCGCAAGGGCCGCGCGATCTGGTACGCACCCGATCAGGACTACGGCGCCAAGCAGAGCATCTTCGTGCCGCTGTTCGGTATCGAGGCGGCCACGGTGACGGCTACCACGCATTTCGCCCGGCTGGGCAAGGCACGGGTCATCCCGTTCACGCAACGGCGACTGGAAGACGGCTCTGGCTATCGGCTGGTTTTGCATCCACCGCTGCAGGGGTTCCCCGGCGAGAGCGAAGCGGCCGATGCCTTGCGCATCAACCAGTGGGTGGAACAGGCCGTGACCGAATGCCCCGAGCAGTACCTGTGGGCCCATCGCCGCTTCAAGTCGCGGCCAGTCGGCGCACCGAAACTGTACGAGAAGCGCTGAGCGGGGTGGGGTGGACGAACCAGCGTCGACCCCGCTCTCACAATCGCCTGAAGCTCAGCTCTCGTAGGAGCGGTTGCTACCCGCGAAGAGGCCCGTGCGCGATGCGCTTATTCGGCGATCTGCAGTTTGCGCGATTCGGTGTACACGTAACGCACCTTCTCGTACTCGAACGGCGAGTTCAGCTGACCGTAGCGGAAGCTGTTGCTGTAGCGCCGATCCACGGCACGCAACGCCCACAACTCTGGATGATTGCTGCTGACCTCGGACACATTGAGGAAATTGATCTGGTTCTCGACGGCGAAGTCGAACACCAGGCCGGTGGTGTCGCGCAGGTTGGACGGCCCCAGGATCGGCAAGACCAGGTAGGCGCCGTTCGGCACACCGTAGAAGCCCAAAGTCTGGCCGAAGTCTTCGGCCTGCTTCTGCAGGCCGAACCAGGTGGCCGGGTCCCACAGGCCCGCCACACCCAGCGTGGTGTTTACCAACAACCGTCCGGATGTATCCAGGGCACGCTTGCCCTTGAACTGCAGCAGGCTGTTGACCAGGCTCGGCACTTCGCCCAGGTTGCTGAAGAAGTTGCTCACCCCGGTGCGCAGGAACGACGGCGTGATGTACGTATAGCCGTTGACCACCGGCAGGAATACCCACTCGTCGAAACGATAGTTGAAGTGGTAAAGGCGCCGGTTCAGGTTTTCCAACGGGTCGTAGACGTTCAACGCCGTGAGCGTGGAGCGCTCGAACTCGCGCTGGTCCAGGCCAGGGTTGAACTTGAGTACCTGCAACGGTTGCTTGAAGCCGTCGCTGTCGACCTTCTGGACGGTGCTGTCGTCGGCCTGGGCAACGCCTGCGCACAGCAGCGTTGCCATCAACAGGAATGTTCTAGCCACGGAAGAACTCCAGCATAGCGTCGCTGTTGACGCGGTAATTGAGGTTGCCGCAATGGCCGCCATAAGGGTAAACGGTCAGGCGATCGCCAAAGGTCTTGCGCAAAAAGCCCAGGTCGCCAGGGCCCAGGATCACATCGTCGGCGTTGTGCATGACGCTGATCTTGGTGCTGTTCTGCAGGTAGTCCTTGATGCCATACAGGCTCACCTGATCCACCAGCTGCAGCAGGCTGCCACCGTCGGTGCGGGCGCGCCACATCGGAATCACCTGCTCGGTCAGGTAGCAGTCGAAGTCGCACTGCAGCGCCCGGCGCAGGAACGGCGTGAGGCTGGTGCCTTCGCTGATCGGATACTTGGGCGGCGTGATCAGCCCACGGCGGTTGATCAGGTCGGAGGTGAAGGCAATGTCGGCAGCCGAAAACCGGAACGAGGTGCCGATCAGCATGGCCATCTGCTCGTTGGAAAGGTGCTGCTTGGACTGCTGGAAATCGTAGAGCAGCGCATCGTTGAGGTCGATATAGCCCTTCTGCTGGAAGTAGCGCGTCAGCTTGTTGAGGACCAGCTCATAGAACGTCGTGCTGTTGTTGATGCCCTTGACCTGGGTCTGCACCAACTTGTCGAGGTTGGTGATCGAGGTGTAGAGGTTGACCGGCGGGTTGAGCAGCAGCACTTTCTTGAAGTTGAAACTGCGCCGGGTCTCATCCAGCTGGCTGACGAACGCTGCGTCCAGCGCGCCCAGGCTGTACCCGGTCAGGTAGAAATCGGTGATCGGCAACTTCGGATGCTGGGCACGCACGCCCTGCATGACCCGGTACAGGTCTTCGGCATCTTCGCGGGTCACGCCCGGAGTGGCGAAGCGCGACGCGGCGCTGATGAAGTCGAAGCTGGTGGGTGAGGACAGCTGCACCACGTGGTAGCCGGCCTGGTAATACAGCTTTTTCAGGTATTCGTTGAGCGAACTGCTGTAGGGCGCACCGGTGCCGGCAATGAGGAAGATCAGTGGCGCGGCATGGTCCTGCTGGGCCAGGCGATAGCGCAGCTTCTTCACGGCCCAGAAATTGTCCGGCAGGATGAACTCTCGCTCCGGGCGCACGTTGAGGCTGTAGTCGGCCTGATCGATGTCTTCGTCCAGGGGCAGCTTGGGCCGCAGCTCCGGCGGTGTCGAAGCGATCGTGGCCTCGAACGGGTTGGTGAGCGGATAGCCATAGGTGGCGGGGTCGATATCCTTCGCCAACGCGGACGCACTCATGATGAGGCCGCCAAGCAGGGCAGCGAAGCGCAATGATCGGAGCATGACGGAGTCCCTAGAGGAGAATGCTGTGTTGACGTTCGAGGCTAGGACAAGCGCACTGGTGGCAAGTTGCCAAGCCGCTGGGTTTTTAACACAACAACTCGTCCTGACCGGCGGCAAGATACACTGAATTCACCACTCGATGCGCGTGCTCCGACCTGCTGCACGCCACAGTGAGCAGTGCTACCGCCGCTGCTTGCGTCGCCGCCATTGGCGACTGACCCACCAGCGCCAGTAAAACATTGTCAGGAAGTATGCCAACGCTCCCAGTACCACGCCAGTCACCACCGAGCCGAGCAGGAACGGCTGCCACAGCGTGGACATCTGGCTCATCACCCAGTCCCAGCTGGAGGAGTCAGGTAGCTGCCGCGGTGGCTGACCCAGCAGCCAGGACCCTACCTTGTACGTGCAATAGAATACCGGCGGCATGGTGATCGGGTTGGTCAGCCACACCAGGCTGACCGCGATGGGCATGTTGCCGCGCACCACGATGGCCAGGGCCGCCGCCAGGAGCATCTGCAGCGGGATGGGCATGAACGCGGCGAACAGGCCGACCGCCATCGCCCGGGCCACGGAATGACGGTTCAGGTGCCAGAGGTTGGCGTCATGCAGGAGGCGACCCAAAAATCGCAGCGACTTGTGTTCACGAATCGTCTCTGGGTCCGGCATGTAGCGCTTGAACAGGCGACGCGGCATAGCGGTCTCGCACGTATCTGTCTGGATGTGTCCGGCAGTATGCACAAGTTGCCTGAAGTCCGAGCTCAGACTTTGTGACATTTGATAAGGCGCGACGCGGCCCGTTTGCCCTTAGCCTTGCCCGGCGGTTTTTCCAGGGAGGAAGGTATGCGCACAGCGATGTTGGCGTTGGCGACCGGGATGGTGTGTCTGCGTTGGCTGCCGACGCTTCCATCATTGAGCTGGCTGGTAGGCATGGGTGCAGGTGCGATGTTGTTGCTGGCAGCGCGCCGCTGGCATTGCGCGCTCGTTCTGCTGGGCCTGTGTTGGGCCTGTCTGCACGCCCACTGGGCGACGAACGGCCAGTTGGTGGCGGCGCTGGACGGACAAACCCTGTGGCTCGAAGGAGAGGTGGTGGGCCTGCCGGCAACCAACGGCAGCACGGTGCGCTTCGAACTGGCCGAGGCCTGGTCGCGCCGTGCGCAGCTACCGTCGCACCTGCGCCTGGCCTGGTATGGCGGCCCGCGGGTCGTCAGCGGCGAGCGTTGGCGGCTGGCCGTGAAACTCAAGCGGCCGCGGGCATTGGTCAACCCCGGAGGTTTCGACGCCCAGGCCTGGGCCCTGGCCAAGGGCATCGGCGCCACCGGCAGCGTCAAGGCCGGCCAGCGGGTACGGGCCGCCCGTCTGGCCTGGCGCGATGGGGTGCGTCAGCGGCTGCTGGCTGTGGACAGCCAGCAGCAGGGCGGCACGCTCGCCGCCTTGCTGCTGGGCGACGGTTCGGGCGTGTCCCGCCAGCAGTGGGACGTTCTCCAGGCCACGGGGACCGTGCATCTGTTGGTCATCTCAGGCCAGCACGTCGGCCTGCTTGCGGGGTTGCTGTATGGCCTGGTTGCCCTGTTGGCAAAACTCGGTGTCTGGCCGGCGCGTTGGCTCTGGTTGCCCTGTGCCTGCGCATTGGCGTTCACCGGCGCGTTGGCGTATGGGCTGTTGGCCGGCTTCCAGGTGCCGGTACGCCGAGCCTGCATCATGATCGCCCTGGTGCTGTTGTGGCGGCTGCGCTTTCGCCACCTGGGCGTGTGTTCGCCGCTGCTGCTGGCATTCACCACGGTCTTGCTGGTCGACCCACTGGTCAGCCTGCAGCCGGGATTCTGGCTGTCGTTTTGCGCGGTGGGAGTGCTGCTGCTGACGTTTTCCGGACGTCTGGGCGGTTGGCGCTGGTGGCAGGCCTGGACGCGCGCGCAGTGCTGCGTGGCGGTGGGTCTGCTGCCGGTGATGGTGGCCCTGGCGTTGCCGGTGAGTATCAGCGGGCCGCTGGTGAATCTGCTGGCCGTGCCCTGGATCAGTCTGCTGGTGCTGCCGGTGGCCATGGCCGGTGCCGTGCTGCTGCCTGTGCCCTGGGTGGGCGAAACCCTGCTGTGGCTGGCCGGAGGCGCACTGCGCGGCCTGTTTCAATGGCTGACCTGGGCCGCCGAGTGGGGGCCTTCCTGGCTGCCGTCGGGGCTGTCGCCCGGGGTATGGCTGGTGCTGGTCATCGGCGTGCTGTTGCTGTTGCTGCCGGCCGGTATTCCATTGCGCTGGTTGGGCGTGCCGATGGCCGGGCTGCTGTTGTTCAGCCCGCGTCAGGCACCGCCCGTGGGCCAGGCCGACATCTGGGTGCTGGATGTCGGCCAGGGGCTGGGTGTGCTCGTGCGCACCGCCCACCACCAGTTGCTCTACGACACCGGTCCCGGCCTGGGCGAAATCGACGCCGGCGCCAGTGTGGTGGTGCCCAGCCTGGTAGCCCTGGGCGTGCGGCGCCTGGATGCGATGATCATCAGTCATGCGCACCTCGATCATTCCGGTGGTGCTGGCACCGTTATGCGACGCCTGCCGGTCGACCAGACGCTGGCCGGTGAGCCCGACCTTTTGCCCGCCGCGTGGCAGGCGCAGCCTTGCGAGCCCGGGCGCAGTTGGGAGTGGGACGAGGTGAAGTTCGTCTTGTGGCGCTGGCCGTCGGCCGTGCCCGGCAATCCCGCCTCGTGCGTACTCTGGGTCGAAGCCAATGGCGAGCGCCTGCTGCTCAGCGGCGACATCGACGCGGCGGCCGAAAAAGCCCTGGTCGCGAGCGGTTTGCCGGTTCAGGCGCACTGGTTGCAGGTGCCGCACCACGGCAGCCGGACGTCATCGAGCAAGCCCTTGCTGGATGCAGTGCGTCCACAGGCAGCGTTGATCTCCAGGGGGCATGGCAATACCTTCGGCCATCCCCATGCCTCCGTACTGGCGCGTTTTCGGGCATTGGGCATCGCCACCCACGACACCGCCGAAGACGGCGCGTTGCGTGTCCGCCTGGGTACCTTTGGCCCGGTGCAGCGGCAGCGCTCCCAGCGACGTTTCTGGCGCGACGCACCCGACCACCCCTGAGCTTTCCAACGGTCATCGCACGCTTCGACGCGCCTCACCCCTATGGTAGAGTGGCGAACTTTTTCGAGGGGATCGTACCTGTGTGGGAATTGGTTAAGTCTGGCGGCTGGATGATGTTGCCAATCATAGTGAGCTCCATCGTCGCCCTGGCTATCATCGCCGAGCGCTTGTGGACCTTGCGTGCTAGCCGTGTTGCGCCTGCCCATCTGGTCGGCCAGGTCTGGCGCTGGAAGAAAGACAAGCAACTGAGCAAGGAAAAGCTCAAGGAGTTGCGTGCCCACTCGCCGCTTGGCGAGATCCTCGCGGCTGGCCTGGCGAATTCACGCCATGGCCGCGAAATCATGAAGGAAAGCATCGAGGAGGCGGCCAGCCGGGTTATCCACGAGCTGGAACGCTACATCAGTACCCTGGGCACCATTGCCGCCATGGCGCCGCTGCTGGGTCTGCTCGGCACGGTGATCGGCATGATCGAGATCTTCGGCTCGTTCACCGGAGGCGCCGTCAGCGGTAACCCCGGTGTCATGGCAGGCGGTATCTCCAAAGCGCTGGTCACCACGGCTTCCGGCCTCATCGTCGCGATCCCGGCGCTGTTCTTCCATCGCCTGCTGCAACGGCGCATCGACGAGCTGGTGGTGGGCATGGAGCAGGAAGCCATCAAACTGGTGGAAGTCGTGCAGGGTGATCGCGAGGTCGACCTGGCCGAGGAAAAAGCGTGAAGTTTCGTCGTCGCAGTCGGGAAAACATCGAGCTCAACCTGATCTCGCTGATAGACGTCGTGTTCGTGCTGTTGCTGTTCTTCGTCATCACCACCACGTTCACGCGCGAAACCCAGCTGCGTGTCGAGCTGCCCGAAGCGGTGAACGGCGCGCCGGAACAGGCCAGCAACCTCAAACGCATCGACATCGCCATCAGCGCCGAAGGCGTCTATGCGGTGAACAACCAGTTGCTACCGAAAAGCGACCTGCCGACCCTGCTCGACGCCCTGCGTACCGCATCGGCCGGTGACAGCTCGCTGCCACTGTCGATCAGCGCCGACGGCAAGACGCCGCATCAGGCGGTCATCAGCGCCATGGACGCGGCCGGCAAGCTGGGTTTCAGCCAGATCAGCATGATCACCGTCGAGGCGCAGGCGAATCCCTGATGAGCTTCGCCGACCGATTGTCCGCCGCCTGGTATGCCGGCCATCGCGCGCTGTGGCTGTTGCGTCCGCTGGAGTGTCTGTACCGCAGTGTCGTGGCGCGCAAGCGTCGGCGATTCGAGGCCGGGCAGGGCGCAATCTACCGCGCCCCGGTGCCGGTGCTGGTGGTCGGCAACATCACCGTGGGTGGCACCGGCAAGACCCCGATGATCCTCTGGCTGATCGAGCACTGCCAGGCGCGCGGCCTGCGCGTTGGCGTGGTCAGTCGCGGCTACGGCGCCAGGCCACCGAGCCTGCCATGGCGGGTCCGCGCCGATCAGGACGCTGCCCAGGCGGGCGACGAGCCGTTGCTGATCGTGCGGCGCAGCGGGGTGCCGCTGGTGATCGACCCCGACCGTGGCCGTGCCGTACGTGCGCTGCTCGAAGCCGAGCCTGTGGACCTGGTGCTCAGCGACGATGGCTTGCAACACTACCGCCTGGCGCGCGACATCGAACTGGTGCTGATCGACGCGGCGCGCGGGCTGGGCAACGGTCGCTGCCTGCCCGCCGGCCCGTTACGCGAGCCAGTCGAGCGCCTGCAGTCGGTCGATGCTGTGCTGTGCAACGGTGCCGCCGGCGATTCGGCGCAAGGCTACGGCCTGACCTTGCAAGCCCGGGCGCTGATCAACGTGCGCAGCGGCGAACGCCGTCCGTTGAGCCACTTCCCGCCAGGGCAGGCAGTGCACGCCGTGGCCGGGATCGGCAACCCACAACGTTTCTTCGACACCTTGCAGGCGCTACACTGGCAGCCTGTCGCTCACGCTTTCGCCGATCATGCCACGTTCACGCCGCAGGCCCTGTGTTTCGAGCCACCGTTGCCCGTGGTCATGACCGAGAAAGATGCCGTGAAGTGCCGCGAGTTCGCCGCTGCGGATTGGTGGTACCTGGCCGTCGACGCCCAGCCTTCGCCCCATTTCATCGGTTGGCTCGACCAGCGCCTGACCAGCCTTTTGCCCTGATCCCCTTGCCCTGAAGGATTTTTCCATGGACACCAAACTGCTCGATATCCTCGCCTGCCCGATCACCAAGGGTCCGCTCAAGCTCAGCGCCGACAAGCGCGAGCTGATCAGCAAGGGCGCTGGCCTGGCCTATCCTATTCGCGACGGCATTCCGGTGATGCTGGAAACCGAAGCGCGGACCCTGACCGACGACGAGCGCCTGGATAAATGAGCACGGCTTTCACCGTAGTGATACCCGCGCGGTACCAGTCGACCCGCCTGCCGGGCAAGCCACTGCAGATGATCGCCGGCAAGCCGATGATCCAGCATGTCTGGGAACAGGCCTGCAAGAGCACGGCGGCGCGAGTCGTGGTTGCCACCGACGATGTGCGCATCGAGTCCGCCTGCCGAGCGTTCGGCGCCGAGGTGGTGATGACCCGGGCCGATCATGAGTCCGGTACCGACCGTTTGGCCGAGGTATGCCAGGCTTTGGGTCTGGATGCCGAGTCCATCGTGGTCAACGTGCAGGGCGACGAGCCGTTGATTCCGCCCGTAGTCATCGACCAGGTGGCGGCCAATCTCGCTGCCAGCCACGAGGCCGCCATGGCAACCCTGGCCGAGCCGATCACGGACGTGGAAGCGTTGTTCAACCCCAACGTGGTCAAGGTGGTCACCGACCTGAACGGCCTGGCGCTGACCTTCAGCCGAGCACCGTTGCCGTGGGCGCGTGACGATTTCGCCAATGATCGCGATGCCCTCCCGGCCCAGGTCCCCTACCGTCGTCATATCGGTATCTATGCCTACCGTGCCGGCTTCCTCCAGGATTTCGTGCAGTGGGGCCCTTGCTGGCTGGAAAACACCGAGCGCCTCGAGCAGCTGCGTGCGCTCTGGCACGGGGTACGCATCCATGTGGCCGATGCCGTGCAGGCGCCGCCCGCCGGTGTCGACACCGCGCAAGACCTGGAGCGCGTGCGGCGCCTGCTGGAGGCTTGATGGCAGCCCATGGCAACGTTCCGCCAGCTGAGTCCATGAGTCTGGACATTCGCGCCAATCAGTCGCTCAAGCCGTACAACACCTTTGGTATCGAGGTGAAGGCAGCGTTTCTGGTCGCGGTGCATGACGATGTCGAGTTGATCCAGGCGTTGGCCTGGGCCACTACGAACGGTCTGCGTGCGCTGGTGATCGGTGGTGGCAGCAACCTGTTGCTGACCGCCGATCTCTCCGACGTGTTGGTAGTGCGCATGGCCAGCCGCGGCGTGCGCGTGCTCGCAGAGGCCGGTGATCAGGTGGTGCTGGAAGCCGAAGCCGGCGAGCCGTGGCACCCTTTCGTATTGCAGACGCTGGAACGGGGTCTGGCAGGTCTGGAAAACCTCAGCCTGATTCCTGGAACCGTGGGTGCAGCGCCCATGCAGAACATCGGTGCCTACGGCGTCGAGATCAAAGACGTGTTCGCCGGCCTCACTGCGCTTGACCGGGACACGTTGCAGATACGCGACTTCAGCGCCGCCGAGTGCGCATTCGGCTATCGCGACAGCCTGTTCAAGCGCCAGCCCGGCCGTTGGGTGATCCTGCGCGTGCGCTTCACGCTTTCACGTTCCGCGCCGGTGCATCTGGACTACGGCCCGGTGCGTCAGCGGCTGGCCGAACAGGGAATCCAGCACCCGACGCCCACCGACGTCAGCGCCGCCATCTGCAGCATCCGTCGAGAAAAGCTTCCCGACCCTGCCGAGCTGGGCAATGCCGGCAGCTTCTTCAAGAACCCGGTCGTGACCGCCTCGGTGCTGGACGCCATTCGCAGCGAGCATCCCGATGTGGTTGCCTATCCCCAGGCCGATGGCCTGTACAAACTGGCGGCGGGTTGGCTGATCGAGCGCGCCGGCTGGAAGGGCCATCGCGAGGGCGACGCCGGCGTGCACCGCTTGCAGTCATTGGTGCTGGTCAATCACGGCAATGCATCGGGCAAGCAGCTGCATGCCCTGGCCCAGCGGATCCAGGACGATATCCAGTCACGCTTCGGTGTGGTGCTGGAGATGGAACCCAATCTGTATTGAGCGTCCGTACGGCGCATCGTGACTATCGGAGCTTACCCCCATGTCAGCCATCACCGCCCCCTGCGCCTTGATTCTCGCTGCAGGGCAAGGGCGCCGTTTCCAGGACGCCGCAGGGCAGGGCAGCGACAAACTGCTTGCCCGGTGCAGCGGGTTGGACGGCATCGAGCGCAGCGTCATCGAACAGGTGATGCGCAACCTCGGTGATACGCTCGAGCGGCGTGTGCTGGTCACCCGTGCGCACAAGACGCAGGTGATACAGCTGGGCGAAGCCTACGGCTGCGAGGTGGTATTGCTCGACTCCGCAGGCATGGGCGACAGCCTGCGCACGGGTGTCGAAGCCAGTCTGGATGCCGATGGCTGGCTGGTGTGCCTGGGCGACATGCCGTTCGTGACTCCCGGAACGTTCGCCAGGGTACGCCAGTGCATGGCGCCGGAGCGTATCTGCGTTGCCCATGGCGCTCGAGGTCACGGGCATCCGGTAGGCTTTGGCCGCACCTTTCGTGAGCAGTTGCTGTCGCTGCAGGGTGATCAGGGGGCTCGACGATTGTTCGCCGAGGCACACACGCAACGGGTGGCGTGCGACGACCCAGGGATCTATCGCGATGTGGATCGGCCAGGCGACCTCGTGGGGTAACAGGTCGGCGAACAAATTGCAGGCAACAAAAAAGGCCACTTTTTCAAGTGGCCTTCTTCGTTGTTTGGTTGCGGGAGCCGGATTTGAACCGACGACCTTCGGGTTATGAGCCCGACGAGCTACCAGACTGCTCCATCCCGCGTCTGTGTGGGCTATTCTACAGCGCAGCGCCTGCTTGTCAAACCCTGATTTCAAGAAAACTCTTTTCCATCAATCGCTTAGCTTTGCCGATAGTGCTACGAGTCAGGCGGGGCGGGGCTTCCAGCGGTATTGGGGGGATTTGTCGATGGGCAAAAGAATGCGCGCCGGGCTTTGGCCATGGCGCTTATCGCTGCGAGTGAGATAATACCGTTGTTTTTGTACGATCTTTTACCAGCTTGGTACCCCGCCCAGACCATGACGCAGCGCAAGATCATCCATGTCGACTGTGACTGCTTCTATGCCGCCATCGAAATGCGTGACGACCCCCGGCTGGCCGGCAAGCCACTGGCCGTCGGCGGCTCGGCGGAGCGTCGCGGGGTGATCGCCACCTGCAATTATGAAGCCCGCGCCTATGGCGTGCGTTCAGCCATGAGCTCGCGGCACGCGCTCAAGCTGTGCCCTGACCTGACCATCGTCAAACCGCGCATGGATGCCTATAAAGAAGCGTCGCGGGAGATTCAGGGGATTTTTCGCGAGTACACCGACCTGATCGAGCCGCTGTCGCTGGACGAGGCCTACCTCGACGTTTCCGACTGCCCGCATTTTTCCGGCAGCGCCACGCGAATTGCCCAGGACATCCGGCGCAAGGTATCCAAGCGCCTGCATATCACGGTTTCGGCGGGGGTGGCGCCGAACAAATTTCTGGCCAAGATTGCCAGCGACTGGCGCAAGCCGGACGGCCTGTTCGTCATCACCCCGGCACAGATCGAAGACTTCGTCGCCGCCTTGCCGGTCACCAAGCTGCATGGCGTAGGCAAGGTCACCGCCGACAAGCTGGCCCGCCTGGGGATCGACAGCTGCCTGGAACTGCGTGAATGGACCAAGCTGGCGCTGGTGCGCGAATTCGGCAGCTTTGGCGAGCGTCTCTACAGCCTGGCACGGGGCATCGACGAGCGTGTGGTGCAGAACGACAGTCGGCGCCAGTCCATCAGCGTGGAAAACACCTACGAGACGGACCTGCCGGATCTGGCCAGTTGCCTGGACAAGCTTCCACAGCTGATGCAGACCCTGGCCGAGCGCATCGACCGGATCGACAGCAGCTATCGTCCGGGCAAGCCTTTCGTCAAAGTGAAGTTTCACGACTTTACCCAGACCACCCTGGAACAGGCAGGGGCGGGCAGGGACCTGGAAAGCTACCGGCAGCTACTGGGTCAGGCCTTCGCCCGGGGTGGCAAGCCGGTGCGCCTGTTGGGCATCGGCGTGCGCCTGCTGGACCTGCGTGGGGCCCACGAGCAGCTGGAACTGTTCAGCGACGGCTGACCGGCTGGCTCAGGTCCCGGGATCGGCGACCAGTCGGCCGGTGTCCCTGCGCAGCGACTTGAGAAAATCCTGCTGCAATTCAGGGTCGTTGCGGGTCAGCTCGATCAGGCTCTGTTCCAGTTCGCTGGCTTCGTCTTCCAGGCCCAGTTCGGCCAGGCGCTTGACTCGATACACCCACTGACCGACCTCGTCACCTTCCAGGTCATCGAAGATCAGCGTGTGCGCTTCGGCCAGTTTGCCGCGCAGGTCCGGGCTCACCGGCAGCAGGGCGCTGGCCCGGGTCTGGCTTTCCTCGTCCACCACACTCAGTTGCAGACGTGTGACGTGGGTCAGATCCTGTTCCGCAAACGGGTTGTCGAGCAGGTTGATGCGCAACACACCGTTGGCGTCGGTTTCCAGGTCATAGGTCTTGCGGCCGGTGCCCACTTGTACCGGCCGCTCGCTCCATGGCGTGCTGTCGTGCTCCACGCGCCTGTCGGTCTGCACCTCGTCGATACCGGCAAGGTTCTGCTCGGCACGGCCGTTGGACTGCACGTTCATGAACGGATTGAGTCCGGCGAAACCATAGCTGACCCAGTCCTTGGTCACGCTGTCGGGCAGGCTGCCGAAGGTCGCCACGTTCACCACGTTGGCGCCGACGCCGGCGACCACGGCCACCACCCCTAGCGGAATCTCGTAGACTTCACGCCAGGGTTGATAGGGTGTGTAGCGGTCGTAGTGACGTGTGGTCTCGAACGCCGTGACCTCGAAATCCTTGAGTTCGCGAATGCGCACGCGACGTTGCGGCGTCTGCAGCACCTCGGGCTTGCCCAGGTCGATCTGCACGCTGTGTTCGAGCAGCTTGCGCTCGATGCGCTCTTCGTGTTCGTTGCGCTGCGACATCTGGTTGGCACAGCCACTGACCAGCAGGGTGCTGCACAGGGCAGCACCACCGAAGGCCAAGGTAGTTCGCTTGAACATGGTTTCTCGAATCTGTCAGCGGCGCACGCGAGCCTGGATGAAAGACAGGACGTCGTCGACAGGCAAGGCCTGTGCGGCTTCCTCGGTACGGCTCTTGTATTCCAGGTTGCCTTCGGCCAGGCCACGGTCGCTGATGACGATCCGATGGGGAATGCCGATCAGCTCCATGTCGGCGAACTTGATGCCGGGGCTGGTTTTCTTGTCGCGGTCGTCCAGCAGCACTTCGAAGCCCGCCTCGGTCAATTCCGCGTACAGCCGGTCGGTGGCTTCGCGCACTTGCTCGGTTTCGTAGCGCAACGGCACCAGGGCGATCTGGAAAGGCGCCAGGGTATCGCTCCAGATGATGCCGCCAGCATCGTTGTTCTGCTCGATGGCAGCGGCCACCACGCGCGAGACACCAATGCCATAGCAGCCCATGGCCAAGGTCACCGGCTTGCCGTTCTCACCCAGTACCTGGCACTTCATGGCTTCGCTGTACTTGGTGCCCAGCTGGAAGATGTGACCCACCTCGATACCGCGCTTGATGGTCAGCGTGCCCTGGCCATCCGGGCTGGTGTCGCCGTCGACCACGTTGCGCAGATCGGCAATCTCGGGCAGCGGCAGATCGCGCTCCCAGTTGACGCCGAAGTAATGCTTGTCGTCGATGTTGGCGCCCACGGCGAAGTCGCTCATGAAAGCCACCGAACGATCGATGATACAGGTCAGGGGCAGGTTCATTGGGCCCAGGGAGCCTGCGCCCGCGCCGATGGCATCACGCAGTTCCGCTTCGCTGGCCATGACCAGCGGATTGGCAACCAGCGGTTGGTTGGCGGCCTTGATCTCGTTCAGCTCGTGATCGCCACGGATGATCAAGGCAATCAATTTGCCTTCTTCGGCGGCGTGGACCACCAGCGTCTTCACGGTCTTCTCGATCGGCAGGCCGAAGTTTTCCACCAGTTGGGCGATGGTCTTGGCGTTGGGCGTGTCGACCAGGCGCAGTTCCTCGAGTGCGGCGCCACGCTCGGTTTCGCGGGGGATCGCCTCGGCCTTCTCGATGTTGGCTGCGTAGTCGGACGTATCGCTGAAGACGATGTCGTCTTCGCCGGACTCTGCCAGCACATGGAATTCGTGGGAGCCGGCGCCGCCGATGGAGCCGTTGTCGGCTTCCACCGCGCGAAATTTCAGGCCCAGGCGGGTGAAGATGTTGCAGTAGGCCAGGTGCATGCGGTCATAGGTGGCCTGCAGCGAAGGCTGGTCGGCGTGGAAGGAGTACGCATCCTTCATGATGAACTCGCGACCGCGCATCAGGCCGAAGCGCGGACGGATCTCGTCACGGAACTTGGTCTGGATCTGGTAGAGATTGATGGGCAACTGCTTGTAGCTGTTGAGCTCGTTGCGCATCAGGTCGGTGATGACTTCTTCGTGGGTGGGGCCGGCGCAGAAGTCACGGTCGTGGCGGTCCTTGAGGCGCAGCAGCTCGGGACCGTACTGCTCCCAGCGCCCCGACTCCTGCCACAGTTCGGCCGGCTGGATGCCGGGCATCAGCACTTCGAGAGCGCCGGCGGCGTCCATTTCCTCGCGCACGATCCGCTCAACCTTGCGCATCACTCGAAGCCCCATCGGCAGCCATGTGTACAGGCCCGAAGCGAGCTTGCGGATCATGCCGGCACGCAGCATCAGCTGATGGCTGATCACGACCGCATCGGAAGGGGTTTCTTTCTGTGTGGCGAGCAGATATTGACTGGTGCGCATGGTTGACCGTTGTCTTCGCGAAATTTTATCTAGGTCTGGCATTGTACGGGGGTGATTGGGCGACGTACAGGCGTAGGGCCGGGCTTTGCCGGGCGCCGCGATCCAGACGCAGAAAAGCCCGGCAGGGCCGGGCTTTTCGAGGTGAAGCGACCCGCTG
>Ga0265798_10003045_pt1 | contig 24153 bp, 20 predicted proteins | sample P3T30metagenome_FD_192430 | JGI IMG/M metagenome (GOLD analysis project Ga0265798, IMG submission 192430) | Plant litter microbial communities from East Loma Ridge, Irvine, California - P3 T30 | ecosystem: Environmental > Terrestrial > Plant litter > Unclassified | place: USA: California...
GTACGTGCTATATATTGGGATGTCTCGCGCTTTCTACGTATTGTCATGATCGTTATTGTCCAAGCTCATCCTTCACTTCACCAATGAGACTCCATACACTGGCAACTCCGCGAGAAACGGAAACAACGTTTGCAGGCAGACACTCATGCATCCACTACTCAAGAGCGGCCACCTGATTACATTCATTATACATGACTTCACAGATGCCCATAAGTTTCGACAGATGGCAGACGTTGGCAACACAGCATCACCGCAACAGGTTCAACAATGACACCTACCTTTCGTGCAAGCTTACAGTAAAATCACAACAACAATAAGGTCTGCACTTACCTGAGTCCACGACGGTCGGCTGAAACAGATTGTCTAGATGTCTTATGAATATCGAATCGTTCAATTTCGGGCTATCAGGGATTGAGAACTAACCTTTGACCTTGGAAGTTTGTTCCAAGACACTGCAACCTCACTGCAGTCTGACACCAGCAGTCTTCTGGCGCTTGCCCTCTCTGCCTTGCACGTTCATCATGCCGCCCTCGTCGCCAACATTCAGTACGCCCTTTGCCATGTTCCTCTTCTCGTCGTCGATCTTCTTCAGTCTCTTCTCGGTCTTCTGCTTGCCGCTTCCCTTGCCGTGGAACATGTGTGACAGGTGCTTGAAGGCTTCCTTTTGGTTCATGCTGCGGCCGAATTCGTCGTGGTATTGTAACTTCACGTCGGGGCGGTATTCACGGTTGAACATCTCGGCTTGAAGCTTGCTGAGGTACTGCTCACGCATTTCGTTCTGTCGGCGCGCAAATTCGTCGCGCTCTCTGTTGGACATCTTTTCCCAGCGGCCTGAATGGCGTTCGGCTTCACGCTGATCGCGTGCACGCTGGTCGAATTCCTCGATAAGGCTCTGCTTGTCGGCCAAGAACTTGTTGCGTTTGCGGTCTCTCTCAGCGATCTCGCCACCCGCGCCGTCTGAGACGAGACCGCGCTTTCGCAGAAGGTTTAGTGAAGCAGCCATTCCTTGACCAGACATGCTGTCTTCCTCGTCGAGACCTGTGGTTGTTGCCTCTGCAACAGGTGTGCTGGCCTCTCTGCTTGCGCGAGCAGCCCTTTCTTCTGCGTCTGCCACCTCTGCATATGATTGTCCAGCCATTGTCTCATCGCCGTCTCCGTCTTCTGCATTAGCGGCGGGTGGTCCGTGAGATTGCTGCCGTGCTCGACGCTCCCGATCCGAGTCTTCTTCCCGCTCTTCAGGCTTCTTGAGGTTTGCAACGAATTCTGTGGTCTCGTCGATCATCAATCCACCCTCTTCCGGCTCTTCCTCATCGACAGGCATCTCTTCGCGCATCTGTCTTGCGAGCTCGGCGCCATCCATCTTCTTGCGCTTCTTCAACGCTTGTCGCCTCTGTTCTGCAAGCTTGGCTTGTAGATCGTCATCATCCTCGAAATCAAATGTCCTCTTCTTGCTAGCTGGACCTGAGGTGCTCTGGGTGCCGTCTATGTCCATGACGTTGCTGTCTGTTTGAGGCGCTGTCGTCTGTTCAGCGATTGGGAATATGTCATCCTCGTCGGCGGCCTTTTGTCGTGTCTTCTTCTCCTTCTTCTTCTTGGGCTTCTTCACCTTCACAGTAGATGGATCGACGTAATCCGAAACTGGGGTCTCGTCTTGGAAGATATCGAGGTTAATCTTGACGCCTTTGCTCTTGCCCTCACCACTCGCATCTAGAGCTTTGCGTTTGCTTTCAACGGCGCTGCCCTTGCCATCAAGCGTAAAGCGCTTCGCTTGTTTGCCGTCGATCTCCTCGTCGTATTTCGACAGCACGCCTTTGACTTCCTCCTGTTCAGTAGGGTCGTAGTCCGGTCGCTTCTTCAGCAATCGCAGCTTCTCCTCTAGCTTATCTTTCGCGTTAAGCTCCTGGTTCTCCAACTCGTCTTCCTCGCTATCAACGCCAATTTCGGCATCCTTGAGCGTAAGGATTTGCTCGCCAGTCATCTCGTCGAACTGGTCTGCCTCATGCGCCACTTTGACGCCAGCGAGATCCTTCGAAGTGTATTCAGCCTGCATCTCGCGCTCGCGCTCCGCAAGTTCCGCCTCCATCTTGCGCGCCTTCTCGATCTTCTTCTGTCGCTTCTTCTGCTGCATAAGCCATGCGCGTGTGTCCAGCTCATCGCCCTCGCCTGCATCACCAAGTCCTTTGCCTTCGATCTTCGCGTGGCGCTGGCTCGCTTCGCGCGCCTTCTTTGCAGCTTCCTTGCGCTTTTCGCGGTCGATCTTCTCTTGTCGTTCGGCCTCGAGTCTCTGCCAGTTGTCGCCGGCGGCGGCCTGTCGCTTGTCCAGAGTGCTGATGTTGTCTTCTTCGCTTTCGCTGTCTCCGTCGTCCTTTTGCTTGAACTCGGGTCCGGCACCGCCGCCCGGCACTGGCAGAGGCGCCATGCCGAGCGACACGCGCATCTTGTTCATCTGCTCAATTGCAGCGGCGTCCATGATGGGCGATTATTGTGTTGTTGGGTTTGGGTGTGTGTAGGAGAGAAGAAGGAAAGGTGGGACAAGCTCGATCTTGCCATGTGAAAGCGATTTGATCTGACCCTAACCCTACCTTCCCTCTCAAGCTGACATATTCTTTTCAACAGAACAACAGCCCTAGTATTTGCTAGTTGTATGAAACTTATCGTATGTGGTCAATCGAGAAGTAGGTCCTGGAGTTCATGGCGTATTGTACTGTTTCATAAATTCATCGGATATCGAAGTGATCAATCGTCAAGTGGTTACTCCTGGATCAGACCATACTACGACCGGAGAAGCCATGAATACCCTCACTCCAATGTCACGAAAACACGAAACGCCCAAGGTGGCGACGGCATGATCCAATGACTGTACCCGTTGTTCACCCCGAATAACAGACTTGAATGGCAAGCCGAATTAGTACGTTCACCGGAGGTGGCGGCCTATATTGATCCCTTGACGGGAAGGACCAAGGGACGCTGCTAAGCTTCCATATTGCTGTTGTGATTGGAGTCGGTATCGTTCCCGTCCATTAGACAGGGGATGGAGAGGCAGTCCCCGATATATTCAAGTGTCTAAACAATCACAAGGAATTTCAAACGTCACATGTCAGAAGATTGAGAGCGCAAGAATCCAAGTATAAAGGGTATCATTTAACGTATTCAGAGGCAAATTTGGTATTCTTTTGGGTTGTTCTACCTGAGCAGGCTTTGCTTTCCCCCGAACATGAACGCCACGTAACAAACTCGACCAAGCTAACGAGAAGATCGCATTTAAGCGGCAACCTCGAGGTCCTTCTTGAGGGTACCCTCGATCTGCTTCTTCTCGGCGGGGGTCTGGTAAGCACCGTGACCGAACTTGGACGAGGTGTCGATCCACTTGAGCTCGACCTTCTCGAGCGCGCGGCGGGAGGTGTGGACGAACATGGACTTGCGGAGGGTCATGACACGCTTCTTGACACCAGGGACGGAACCCTTGAGGAGGACGAAGTCGTTCTTGACCTCACCGTAGCGGACGAAGCCACCCATACTGGAAAATGCGTTAGTAAAGCGATTCGTGCTGCAAATGTGGATATCGAAACATACGGTGTGATGCGCTTCTTGCTGACGTCGAAGTCGGTGGAGGCGGAGCCCTCGTCGTCACCCTTGCCGATACGGTAGATCTTGTGGTTGACCGAGGTACGGTGGTGGTAACCGTCCTGACCGGCGCGGGCGACGGTCCACTGGACGTGGTTAGGGTGCCAGGCACCGATACAGGCGACCTTGCGGAGACCCTTGTGGGTCTTGCGAGGAAGCTTCTTGGTGCCCCAACGGCTGGTGACACCAGAGAAACCGTGACCCTTGGTGATGGCGATGCAGTCGATCATCTCGTTCTGCTCGAAGATGCTGGAGATCTCGATGGGCTTCTCGAAGAGACCCTGGCCGAACTCGACCTTGTCGGCGACGGAGCCACCGTTGATCTGGACCTCCATGAGGTGGGCCTTCTTCTGGCGGATGGGGGTCTTGGACATCTGAGTGTGGGCGAGGACGCGGACAACGGTGCAGTACTTCTTCATGCGCTCGAGCTCGCGGGTGATGTTCTTGCCACCCTCCTCGGAGTGCTTCTTGGCGTACTTGGTGAAGGCCTTTTTCTTGCTCTTGTACCAGTTCTTGTAGAAGCGACGCTTGACCTCGTCGGACAAGTGCTCAGCCCACACAGTGGTCAACGAGCGGAGTCCACGGGGAGTCTCGATGTAGCCGACCAAGCCAACTGCCATCATCTGTGAAATTGTACGGATCAGCGCATGCCATGAATGGTATTGGCGCCAGTTCTCGTACCGGAGGAGTTTCGATGACCGTAGCGGCCTCGACGATCTCCTTCTTGTGCAGCTTCGCACCGGGGCGATCAAGGTCGCGCACGATGGTGGTCATGCCGGCCTTGTAGCCCATCATGGCGGTGAGGTGGACGGGCTTCTTGGAGTCATCCTTGGGGAAGCTGTACGGATAGGTGTCAGCGCAAGTTCCTTCAAGTGTCGCCGCCGCGAAAATTTCCATCCGCCCTTCGTCGCCATTGAATATCCAGGATTGTGTAGACGTACGACTTCACCTTTCCGCGGTGGCGGGTGCAGCGCTTCCTGGGAAGGAAGGCCAGCGAACCGTGGCGGGGCGCCTCGAACTTCCTGTGCGACATCTCTGCTGTGGGTTAGTAGAGAATTGGAGGATGTCGTGAAGTCGTGAAGTCGTGCTCTTCAGTCTCTCTAGAAGGCCTGCGAAGTTTGTCGCCCGCGCTTGCCGTGTGTGCGTGGTCAGTGCGAGAGCGGAAGAGCGGCTAGTGCCCGCCTTGGCTCCCGGAAATCTTGGCATTTCCGGACCGGCCTTCAAAACTTCACGACGCTCAGCGTTTGTTGCTTTTGTTCTCCCAATTTTAACAGCAGATTTGTGTCCGGCGGTCCTGGCGCGCCTTCGGGTGCTGTCGGTTGACTGCCGCGACAGTTCGACGTCTATGGAGCTCTGCTTTTCGAAGAGGACGTTCCGGTCGACAGATCTCAGACCAACTGCGGCGCATGTCTTGAGCTCTTCGTGAGCTCGGCATGTTGTCCGGGCGCTATATTCCTAATCGTTCCTGAGCCCGTCGGGCGTTGAGGGCTGGGACAAACCATAGCTTGCCTACATCCTTTCATTGCAAGATTCCGCTGGAGAAATTGAGCCAGCGATTCTGTGTATCATAGTCTGTAGATTTTCGTGATTTCCATCCATGCATTCGTCCCGTTGCTCAGCAGATGCTGTAAAGAATCTGCGGCGACATCGAAATTATACATCTTGAGATATGAGATGGCTCTACTTCCTACAGGGTTTCATGCGCATAAAGTCGGGTCAGACCATTCATCGCGAAACATCAATCGACTTTTGCTGTGGTCTTGGGTATCGTCCTATCATCGAGGTCATCATCATGGCCCGGGCCTGGATATTCCAACTCAGGCGCCGTCATGTCTTAGCAGGAGAAGCCATCACTCCCACATGTCCTTCCATTCTCGCGAAATCTTCTCGAGGTCACGTTCGAGTCTGCGTTCGTCGTCCTCACTTCCACCCCCGCCTCTCTCCTCCAGTCTCCTCGCTTTCTTAAGCAATTCTCGATACCGTTCCTGTAGTCTCAGCTCAGCGTCCCGGCGCTCCTTTGCCTTTCGCCCAAGATACTTGATGTCGTTCTCCCTGATTGCGGTGCGAAAGACCCTGCGCATGCGGCGCGAGTACAGTTGGCATGAGGTTCCGATTCCCTCACCGTATGCAGGTTGCACAGTACGGTTGAAGCGTAGCGCAATCTCCGACTTCTTCTTGGCTTCGGGTTCGACAATCTCTTCGTAGCAGTCCTCGCATACAGTAAAGTCTGGCATTGAGGGATTGAAGTGCCACAAAGCGCCAAGTAGCATGTTGTCACGCTCACACTCGCGGATCTGAAGCTTGCGTTCTACCAAGTTGATGAGGGACATTGGGTCCGGCAGCTTGCGTGTGGCAACGGCTTTGTCGTGCATATCAAGGATCTTATCCAGGTACAACGAGAAGCGGTTGCCTTCAGTCCGCAGAGCGCACTTGCGCTTCTCGTAAGACGCACGGTTCGGAAGTCGTACGAACAAACCATTGAGGGTGGGTAAGAGACGCTCGATCTTCCGCACGTCGTTGTAGCAAATGTGGAAGTCTCGCACGTAGAGGCCATCCGGGTCACGTAGCCCATACCAAGACCGCAAGGCTTCTGCTCCACCCGGACAAGGTTCGCTCGTCTGCTCAATCTCGGCCAGATCGTGCATGAGAACGAGATCCGGTTTGCGTTGTTGTAGGGTCAGGATCCAGGCAAGACGTATCCAGGGGGTGGAAAAGGCACATTGCACTTTCGAGCTCAGTGAGCGAGGCACAGCGCGTCTAAAACCGTTCCTGTAGATCGTTCGCTCGAAGACACTCTCGATACAGTTCGGGCAGAAATCGAGGCTGGGGCATCCAACCAGGGTGTACCAGTCGTCGTAACCAGATACTAAGTCAGGTCTGGGACAGCCAGGCATACCTCTTGCTAGCATCTCTTCCACTTCTTGTTTTGTAGGAGGCACTGCATTCAGCGAGGTTTTGCGCATAGTCTCCGCTCGTGGGGGTCTCACGAACGATGATGGGGAGCGAGCCTCTGCTGGCGAAGTATTGGCAAACGAGTGTCGTGCAGCCAACGCCGGCCTAGAGCTGTTGATGTTGGGATTGAAGCTGCTAGCAGGAGGCGGAGGACCCGACCATGACTGAGTCATCGAGTCGTCCTGTGAGGGTACTTCGAAAGATGCAGACTTGGACCCGAAGCCTTTGTATCCACGTTCTGTAGAGACAGAGGAGCTCGGCGTACCAGGCTCATCGTACATGGGGTACGGTAGGCCGCTAGATAGACGAGCTGTCGACGTATGCCGAGGGACTTCTGGTGCAGACTCCATACGCATTGATGCTGATAGGCGGGAGGGAGGCTTCGCAGTGCCCGCTCTTGATCGCCCGGAAGTGGCGGCCATCAGGGAGGTCCAATCTAATTCGTTTTGAGGTATCTGAGGAATGTGCGGCATTCTGACGGGAGCACCAGCGGAATTCGGTGTGCCTGGTCGGGAACCAGATGCAGATTGTGTGCCAGAAGAAAGTGCACTCCCACCATCTCGCGTAAATTCTGGATCTCGAGGAGACTGTTGTACTTGAGAAGACGCTGAAGCCCGCGATGCGACAGAAGCTGGCGAGATGTTGCGAGTGTCTCTGTTGACCGGTGGATAGGAAGCATAGGGTGATAGGGTTGACGCGGGAGAGTTGTTGTTTGGTTGTGCTGCAGGGTATTCCAGGTCGCTCAAAGCGGAAGATGATACAAGCGGAGATGGCCGAGATGATCTCTCAGTCATTCGAGGCTTCGGCAAGGAGGTCGCAGTGTCCGTCTGTCGGCGTGAGTCCAAACGTATCTGTCGATTGGACGGCTCTGCTGCACTGGTAGCGGCAAAATCAACGACTGAGGTAGTGTAATTATCCGATGGCCTTCTCTCAGGTCTGCGTGATGATTTCGATCGTCGGCGATTCACACTTGGCGGTGTGTCACTCATTGATTCCGCAATGGCGTCCTCGTCGGAGGGAGTCGATCCGAAGTAGTCACGACCTTTCCTGGAACGCGGCGACAACCGTACGGAGTCTCTTCGGGGAGAGGATGGTTGGGAAGTGGCCGATAGTCGAGCCGATCTACGGTTCTTGATATCGCTCGGCGGAGGAGTAATCGAATCGGGCGACAGGAATGTAGCACTTGGAACGATGTCCTCTTTGACCGGCGTCGACATAGAGTAGGCGTATGTAGACGGTGCTCTTCTTTGGAACTCTGGCGCGACGTCGCTCATGTCAAGCTCCAGGTTGCTTGGCCTCTTAGACCTGCCTCTTGTAACCTTCTCGTCTTCGCTCGTCGGTGGTGTTGGTATGCTCTTCGCTGATGGAGCTTCTTTCTCGGAATCAGAAACCACTGCGTATCCGCGCCCTTGCGCATCGAGATATTCGGGCACATCTTGTATGATGGGCTCCTGGTCGATCTCGCCCTTGGATGGTGCCTCATCTTCACCACTCTCGCTTGGAGGACGTTTCAATTGTGCTTCGCGGGCGAGCGAGGCGGCTTCACTTTCAACGATGGGTGCCGGTGGCCATGATCGGCGTTTGTGGACGACCGAGCGAGCCGAGCTCTTTGATCTCGCGGGGTCTTGAGGACGCTGGGATGGGTATGAATAGCGGTCGTCGTACGAATATCGGTCTGATCGTCGACTGTCCATAATGTTAGTGAGATGTGCTCTTTCTTCGGTCTTGCGAGGCATTGACACTGCGTACGGCACGGTTGGGCTCAGATATGCATCCTCCCTCACACGGTCTCGAGCGGCTGAGTCGTATTCGTACGGCCTGGCGGGCGGCGGGCGTGAACGAGAGCGCGCTCGCGACCGCGGGTCGCGATAGTCGCGGTGATCGTTGTAGGAAGCCATGCGGCCGCTGTCCTGATGTTTACAGGCACATGGGGGCCTCGCAGTAATATATGTGAGGTATCAAGAAGTGGGGTGCCAGGGCCAGGGTTCCAGGGCGGGACGTTTTACTAATAGGCAGGGTGATGGACGATGGAGTGAGGGGAAGATGTTAGGTCGTTTGGAAGAGAAATGTCTCGGCACAAAAGACCAAGAGCAAAACACTCGACGTCCGTGTTCGCTCGGTTGTCTTGATCAAGCCGCAGGAGAGTGGAGAAGGGCGAGGAAATAATGTGCACTGGTTGTTGAGAGGTATGTACCTGGAGCGTACACGATACCTTAACCTCCACTGCCATGCGCCGCCCGGCTAGTCGGAAGACGCATGCACAGCCATGGATCAACTGACCCAACTCCTTGCCTCGCCTCATATGCTGTAATACAGTACACACCAGACATCTATGGCCATGTACGGCGATTGCGGATACGATTAGCACGAGCAAAACAACAAGGTAGCGATGGCAGCTACGGTACTTCACCGCCCTTTACCTCTCTCATGCCCGCCGCCGTGAAGCAGAGAGCTCGCCCAGGCACAAAGCTCTGCAACCTGACGATCCCTCTAGCTGCCTGCAGTGCAGTAATGCTATAGGTACATGCTGCTCTTCACAAGGCTACATGTATGCGAGGCATGCGCCATGTCCCGCTAACCACAGCAAATCCACTCGCCTCACGCACCGCCGCCCGCCTTGACACACGCGACTGGACCGCAGTCTCAACAGTGTAATCCTCGCTGTGGCACCTCACCACTGCCTCACCATTGTCCCTTCGAAAGCCAACTCTTCGCGATGAAACTCCCCAGTATGAACACGCTGAACGCGTCTGGTTTGCAGTCGGCGACACTTCTTAGCAGGCCATCGAACGATCGAGACTGGCTCACCAGAAGTTGCTGTACCTTAAGTACCTGGACGCGCGCCAGAGACCCGCCGGCCTGCGGCAACGACATCAACACCTCGATCTGCCAAGGGCGGACGCATCGAGTGCGGCTTCACCTTCAGTAGTGATTGCTCGATGGCGTGCAGCCGTCTGCAGTGCCCGCCCGGCCTCGCCGCCGAGTCTCTGGGATTTGCTGATGGCCTGTCTGCTGCCTTCTCGGCTTCGATGCCGTGTCACTCTGGCCCGCCAGCCACCCGTCGCCTGTGGTGCTGCTGGTGCGGTATATGATTGCGACATCGTCTGTACCCAACATCGCACTGACTTTGTTCTTTGCCTGAAAACAGTGACTGTCGAGGGGCTAACAAACATTTGACCTTTGCATACACACTGCAGCTGACGACTGCAGAAAGCTGGTCACGATCTAGGCGCCCAGCATACTTCTAGCTCCATATGCGCATACAAAGGGACTTACATGTGCTAAAGACTCCCAGTGCACGACATACTGTCAATCTTGCTGGCCACACCAAGTACTGCATCTTAGTTGCATTGGAAGGCGACATTAGCCAAAACTATGGCCCAACACCACTACACTGGGGCTCTCGAGCGAGAACACTGGACTTCCCATGTAGCGAGATAGGCCTGGGTTGCAGGAATGCGACCATCTGTGACTCTTCGCTTCAGCAACAGCAACACCTCCATTGATGTGTGCAACCGTTGAAATTGACAGTGACTGATGAAGGTGGCGCGGCTGCCTGCCTCATCGACACCACCAGACATGCACACTGACGATGAGTTGCCGCCCAAGGCGAGTAGATTACTATCACGTTCCGGTGTCACAACGTCTCTCCGCCTACACTTCGGTGCAATTCGCCACCAACGGAAGTACTTCTCTGGCATACTCATAAACGCACACCAAGGACCCGACTGCCTCTGTTACTAAAGATTCCATATTTTGCGGTGGAAGAGCGAGTTCCAGCTAATGTCCCTAGCCGATCCATTTTCCTTGAGGTAGACACTGCCAGGATCTGGCCAAAATTATCCAACGTGGACGTCCTCATGTATTGCCCGGTACCTCGATGCTGATGGCGCAGGCTACATGGAAGAAGTCTCTACTGCTCTTATGGAAAGATCCTGCCCTTCACCGGCTTCCACTGCCCTGTCAAGCTCAGCCTCATGCATCCGCCAGCATCGTGAACTCGGACTTCAGACCCAACACTTTAAGAGATTCAGTCTGCATGAGATTTCGCATGGAAGCAAGCTTTGTTGAGCATCTGGACCGCCAGCACGACCGCCGGAGTACAGACTTCCAGCTCCGGCTTCTGGGTGCCTCTCTGTCGACCAATACGCCTCACGATTAGTGAGATGCGAATGCAATAGCAGACCACGTTGTGAAACTCGGGGGACCTAGCGATTCGCTACTCCTTGTGGAGACCATGCCGGAGCGTCTGCGACTGCAAAGAAGCGAGAATTTCACGCAATGCTTTCGTTGAGCAATACAGCCATTTGCAATGCATACGAGTATCGGCGGTACGGCCGAACGACACGAGAACAGACGCCTAATGACGAACATGGGTGCTGAGCGTGCGCAGCTAGATGGCTAGAGCGAACGATTCTTGTCAAGCATCTGCATTAGACAAGCTGACGGCGCTCGCGTGACGCTTCCACATCTTTAAGCCTTGTATTGGACTCTTGCCTGTTTGCTTCTGAATGTCTGCGTCGTTTGCCTAGAGCATCGTCGCCCCCTCTCTACACCAGACTGTCAATCGTTCGGATGTGGGCACGATACGATACGATACGATACGATACGATACTGCTAGTTTCCCTCGACCGAAGAGGTGAAACACGGGATGGGACATCTGTCGAATGTCGTCCTGCCGAAGGGTTTGTATTTCTACATGTACCGTAGTGTCAAGCTGGCATATAAGATTTTGACGCACGTTGTTGATCATGAATAGTTGCCACTGTAGGTATGCTTCGACATCTCTTGCTGATCCGACCTTACACGTCGAAACATCCACGAGGCTCTCAGCAGCCTTCGGCTTGACAAACTAATTCATACGGCGTTTGGATTTGGAGCCTACGCTTACATACTGTACTGTAATCTCATGCGCCTACACCTATACGATCGGCCATCTCCGATCTCGATATGATGGCTTGACAGCAGCATAATTCCATGTGGTGACAGGGAAGTCTCTGGAACTTTGGAACAAAATAGCAATTATGGTATGTTTATTCCCGGAAGTGGCGAATGATGCGGCTCACAGGAGGCAAGAAAATCTGTCTTGCTCTGGCCGACCGGACTTGCCTCCAAGTCACATGGACAAATTAGATCCGGAACAGCCGATTCAGTTCGAAACGTCATTGAAAAGGGCTAAATAAATCTTGAAATTGTCAGATTGGCTTTTGAACGCCACAGCTGTCAAGCCACGGGCCTGCGGCATGGTCTTGATGCATGCAGAAGTGGAAGTGAAGAAGTGATTCTGACGGCCCTCCTATGCTTGTGTGCTGCGAATTGATGTCGGTATCACGATCTGATGCGGTCAACACGATGCCACAATTAGCGGCTCGACCGGCTACGACTGGTGAGGCAATCGAGCCCCAACGGGGCTACGATGCGGCGGCGGGAATGGTCGGGTGAATGCGGAATTTAGTAATTTGAGGCTCCTAATTGGGTCGGCGATTCGCTGTTGAAAGGAGTGATGTGAGCATGGGCCATGGCTGCAACTTGGTTGCTTGGGTACCTGCAAGCTCGCTAACATTTTTGTCTTCTTCTGATCGCCATCTGCACATCTCCATCCAAATCTCATCTACCTCTTCACGACATTTTATACCAAACACACCTCACAACAGTTCTCAAGAACTCATCACATCTTTCAAAATGGGCAAGGACTCTTTCGCACCGGGTACGCTCCCTTCCTTGATCATGGCGCACTGAATGCACGAGGACGGTGTTGGAGGCGCAACGAGCAACTGGCCGGTGATGGATTTCGAATGTCACGCGAGCTACTCGCGTCGAAAGCATCCAGATACCGATTAGCTGCTTCGTCACGCCCAAACATCGCAATCTCCTGCCTCACAGGCGCATCAATCGCGAAACACGACTGACAATCCATTCCAGGTGACATGAAGAAGGGCGCCAACCTCTTCAAAACCCGCTGCGCACAGTGCCACACCCTTAAGGCTGGCGAGGGCAACAAGATTGGCCCTGAGCTCCACGGCCTCTTCGGCCGCAAGTCTGGCCAGGTTGCCGGTTTCTCTTACACCGACGCCAACAAGGAGAAGGGTGTCGAGTGGAAGGAGGACACCCTCTTCGAGTACCTCGAGAACCCCAAGAAGTACATTCCCGGCACCAAGATGGCCTTCGGTGGCCTCAAGAAGGCCAAGGACCGCAACGGTATGTTCAAGATCGCACTTCCAGCAAACCCTGACATCCAGCTAATCATTCCTCCGCAGACCTTATCACCTTCCTCAAGGAGGAGACCAAGTAAACGCTTCGTCGTCCAACTTGATTTTGCCACCCTCAAGTTCCGCCACACCTCATGACCTACACCTCTCGACATTCGACCATCCTGTAACACTATACCACCGATACCAATCATAGACCGGGCGAATAATGGGAAGGGAAGACACCCTGTAAGGTGACTCGGGGTAACAACCGGGCACTGATGGGGACACGATTCTTTTCTTTCACTTGTACGCAAATACATCTTTCTGTACCTTCTATTTGAAACAATGCATCCATATTGCATGGGAAGCGTTGCTTTGCGAGGCTCAAGGACGGGCCTCTTGTATGTACGAAAGATCTCTTCTCTCAACTTGATTTTGTCTCACATGTTCTCGTCCCAATTTCGGTTTTGTAGTAAGTGCACCTCGATGAGCATATACTCTTACTAACACGGTGTGAGCGCAGTGGGTCATCTTCGTGCAGGCAACATGTCATTTGAAGAAATATGCCATGCCTCAGCAAGCACGTGGACTTCCTTCGAGGGAGATCTCCAGTCCCTTGACGGGAATGATGCGTGGTATTGTTTCGTCCACAGGAAGGGAATCGAGGTAGACCATTGAGTCTCTTTGCGAACATGAACCCACTGTGGATGACGGGTGAAGTGTGGTCACATGCCATTGTGCACTTCGTGTGCCTTCACATGCTTGAAACGCGTGGCCATTGCTCCTGTCTCGTTCTCACTTCACAGGCACAGACTTTGTTGCCTGACTGCCACTTCCTTCCTCCAATCTACAACTACACCCACCGACATCCTCGACCTCATCCTCCAACACCTCTACTACTACCTCTTTCGACCACTCCCACTCACATCAAGACCACGCCACATCTTCACACCATCACGACAAATCACTAAGCGTACCACAACTATGGCGACTCGCTACCAGCTCAAGCAGACCAGCAACGTCAAGCTCCCAGCACTGTAAGTACCTTGCTACGTGCACACCTTGCTTGTGCCAAACTGACACATTTCAGCATCAAATGCAGCCATTGCAACATTCGAAAGTCCCAAGCGCAATACTCGGCCACCCGCCTCGAGGACCTTCGCATGTACATCATCCAGGCAGGCGTGAGAAAGCGTGACTTCCAGCCGACGGACACTGGCTTCATTCGCTGCGCCAAGTGTGTCGGCGGTCCCGCCGTCGAGCACGTGTGCTATCACTGCAACATCACATTCCCGAGGAATGTCCGCTACTTCTCGAAGAGCATGCTCAAGAACTGCAAGGACGAGGCGGTAAGTCTTTGGTATCCATTGATACAGACAAGCTTGCTAACCATTTTTTGACACAGCTCTGCTGGTCCTGCTCTGAGCGCCAGCAAAACGACACGCTCAGCAGTGAAGAGAGTGAAGGCAGCGGCGGCGACGACAGCGGAAACGACAGTGAAAGCACGAACCCATTCAGGGACCACGATGTGAGCCAATCCTTGCCTTTTCATGAGTGACAACTGCTAACAAGACCGAAGGTGGGAAGCCTTCTTAGCATCGGCGATCATCGCTCGGGTGGCGTGCCTGTCAACAGCTCTGGAGGCACTATCTATGGCGGTCCATCTTCTGTTGCAAGCCGTTCCGTCGCCAGTCCTTCCGTCACCAACCCTTCCGTCAGCGAGTTTTCTTACGCCCCAAGACCCAAAGATGATGACGCCTCTAGCGTCTCCTCCTTCAACACCGGATTTTCCAAGCCAACCTTCAACCCCAACAAGTACGGTAACCCAGGCCTTCGTCGTCCCATCGAGAGTGTCTTCAGCAGTGACTCGACCAACGGCAAGTCGGCGTGGGCCAAGACGAGGATGCCTCCCTCTAAGGTGAACTCGGATGCCGCCCGCCAGCTGGAGCAGGAAGTGGCCCGGAAGCGCCTTGCTGCCGAGAAGTGTGCCGACAACTACGATGTGGAGGTAGCTGAGAGGCCTGACGATTCCGACGACGAGGAGCCAGTGCCGGTGCCTGTGCCTTCGTTGAAGGCTCCTGTCCGCCGCGCTCAAGCCAATGGTACGTTCTCCAAATCACACATCCAAGCCGTCATCTCTGACAAGAATCAGGGCGCCCGTGGTGACGAGCTAGTCCCCAAGAACCCAAAACGTCAGACCACTACGGACATTTCTCGAGTAGTTTACAGCCAAGAATAAGCTTACCACGAGATCGCGACCTATTCCGATGGAAGCCTTTCGGACGACAGTGAAGATTACGACGGCGTGGGAGTCGAGGGTTTCCACGGTTGATCGCTCTTCCTATCTCGCTGGCTTGTTGAGTGGACTCAGCAGCCAACGGGCAGGCAGGCATGGAATTATCCCTTCTCTATGCGGATCAGGCGAGTTTGACGGAGCTCTACGAGCAAGTAGTATTCCTTTTTTCTTTCCTATTCCTTTCTTTTCCATTTCTCTTGCTTTGAACCAGCGGCACCAAGCAGCGTGAGCAGACAGACAGACAAAAGCAATCCAAAAGCGTTCGAAATTCAGTTTTACCAGGTCCTCTGGCTCCCGGACAAAGGGTACGATACACCATGAATTGTGACGGATTGATGAATACCTAGTATGCACGTCTCTACCTACGATGATCTGCTTGCCCGGTACACCCAGCCTTGGGGCCAGCGACTGGAAGGCACAAACATACGGCGACATGCTTGTCAAAGGAGAGGAGACATCCGGACCGCGGAACCAATCCCAAGTCGTAGATTATCTTCCAAGACATGGTTGCCTCATGTAGATCTGTATAGTATACAACCAACAACTAACCACTGCCGATCTCAACCTTCCCACTCGCCTCCCCAAGCCCATCCTCGGGCACAACAGAAGCAATGTTGACCTGTCCAGCTTCCTCCTGCTGCTCCTCCCAGTGCAACCTCTCGGCCTGCTCGATACACCTCATATTCGCAGCAGCCTTGTTGATCGTCTCCTCGTACTCCTCGCCCTCATCGCTGTCAAACACAATTCCGCCTCCGGCTTGGATGTACGCCACGCCGTCCTTGATCACCATCGTGCGCAGCGCAATGCAAGTGTCCATGGCACCCTCGTCTTCTTGTCCAAACTCGGGCGTGCCGCTGACGGCGTTGACCGAAGGGTAGCCGAAGTAGCCCACAGCGCCGGCGTAGACGCCGCGTTTCTCGCGCTCAAGCTCGGCGATCAGTTCCATTGCGCGGACTTTAGGCGCACCTGATACTGTGCCGGCTGGGAAGATTGCGCGGAAGGCGTCGAAGCGGGTTTTGCCTTCGCGCAGCAGGCCAGAGACTTCCGACACCAGGTGCTGGACGTGGGAGAACTTTTGGACCATCATCAGCTTGTCGACGCGGGTGCTTAGGGGCGAGCAGACGCGGTTGACGTCGTTGCGGGCGAGGTCGACTAGCATGACGTGCTCGGCGCGGTCTTTGAGCGAGGCGCGCAGGGTGTCGGCGAGTGCTTCGTCTTCGGCGGGTGTGGCGCCGCGTTTGATCGTGCCGGCGATTGGGTGGTTAATGATGCGACTTGTGAGGGGGTCCTTCTTGACGAGCAACTCAGGGCTTGCGCCTACAATCTGGAAGTCGGCGCACGAGACGTAGAAGAGGTAGGGAGATGGGTTGACGGTGCGCAAGTGGCGGTAGATGTTGAAGGGGTGCAGGGTTGTCGGGCGTGCGATACGCTGGCTGGGCACGGTCTGGATGATGTCGCCGGTCACAATGTGCTTCTTAAGCTCGGTGACGTGGGATTCGTAGCCTGCGCGGCCGATGTTCGAGGTGTATTCCTGGTCGAGCTTGACAGGTGGCTGCACCGGGAGCGGGAGATCCTTGGACTTGAGCACCTTGAGCATGGCGGCGATGGTCGAGCGGCCGGCCTCGTAGGCGTCGCTGAGAGCAGAAGCTGGCGCATCGGCGGCGGGCACGTGGAGGTATGTGATGACCATGACCTTTTGGAAGAAGTGGTCCAGGGCGATGATGGTGTCGAACAGGCCGAACCAGCTCTCCGGGACCTCCAGCACGTCTTTCATGTCCTCCCTCCTCGTCTTAGGCTCGAAGTAGCGCACACAGTCGTAGCCAACATAACCAATGGCTCCACCAGTCATGGCAGGCAATCTCAAGGAAGGAATCTCAGCCACGCGGGACTGGGACAGCTCATGCTCCAGGCGGGGCAGAGGGTCGGCTTCGAGGCCATGTTTGGGGCCGGATGCAAGTGTCTTGCGAGGATCGGTGCCGACGAAGCTGTATCTTCCAATGGTGCCAGTGGTGGCAGCGGACTCCAAGAGGAAAGAGTAGTCTGATTTTGAGGCGGCGGAGACCTTGAGGTAGATGGAAGACGGAGTGAGGAACTCAGACGGAACCGAAGCGCATAGTGGGACGAGGTTCGGCGGGTTGGGTAGAGTTCGGGTCGAGTCTACGATGTCGCGGACTGTGTCGAAGGAAGGTTCGATGTTGGTCTTGATTGGAGAGAGATCAGCGTGGATGTTCGTTGCTGCGGTTGCGAGTAGTTCTTACTTTGGGTGCCATGGCGGAGATGTATGTTATGCCACTGGGCGAGGGGAGGTGACAAACACGAAACTGCTCATGGGAGTGAGTGTGTGTCTAAGTGGTTTGTCTATCTGTTGCGCATGGCTAAATTCTAGATCGTCAGTCATCAACCCTCGCAAGCTCTCGCTGAAGCTCCACATGGCGCTAAGATTAGATTCGGTGATGGATTAGGTAAGCTTTCGACTTCATCCTTGGCCTTGAACGATTGATTTGTCCTCTAATTTGACTTCAATGACATGTACCTATGCGAGCAACATCTGAGCGATGATGAGACGCTTCCACTGGTTGACGTCTACTCCAATCAGATGAACTCGGCTCGGCAAACCGAGTGTTGCACAACGTCGTTCCTTATGCTTCACCTTCAAGCCTTCCGTATGTCCATCACATTGACCTGCAGGCATCAAGGAGACGACTGTTCATCTCAGCAACTGACGACAGAAGCTGTTTGCTCTCCTTGGTAGACGTTGCGCCAGCATCGGCAGCCTTCTCAACCTCCTCGCACATATAGCCTGCACCATGCGGACCTCCGATGTCCCTACGGCGCAACCACTCCAAAGGGAATCCGACCATGCCGTTACCTCTTGACAACCCTCCTGTTGCCGGTCATGCAGATCAGCCAAATCTTGCTCCGATCTTCGACCCCGATGAGCATTGTGGCGCGGACCTCCCTACTGGCCAGCCATGCACACAAGATATACTGCGCTGCGATATGCACATCTTCAAACAACAATCAACGTTTCAGGGTCGATCTGTAGGTCTTGCCGACCTGGAGAGAGTTGACGAGGCAAATTTGTCTCGACTGGATTGGGAGAGGGGTGATGATCCTTTCCAATACAGTCCCGATACAGACTGCGGCGCAACGAAGCCAAACGGCGAACGCTGTCAAGGTATGCTTTCGTGCATGTGGCACAGCCTAAAGGTCAAACGCGCGGTTCCAAGAGATCCTCCGTTTCAACACAAACTTACTACTCTCTTGCGTCTTCAACTTTTGAGGGTACCGTCAAATGAGCTGGACTCGCCATGGTGGAGTTGCGCCGCAGAAGAGGACCAGGACGACCAGAAAGATCACATCTCAAGCGACAATGGCGAAGGGCAGCAGGAATCAGCTGGCGAAGGCGGCGATGAGCAGGAACACAGCCACGGTTCTCCTCCTTCCACGCCACGTTGGCCTTCGCACAGAAATGCCTACACAACCTCTCAGGATCCCACTTCTAACGCATTGTCGCCAAAGACTCCTAGATCCAACGTGAGTCTGTCATCACTGGACACGAGTTGCACAAGCGACGGCGAGCAGTTCACCCCCACATCATCCAAAGACAGCCTCTTCGGTGGAAAGTACGAAGACGCGGAGGATGGCTCAAGGGCTGGCTTGGACGCCCAAGAAGCCGACTTAGACGCCAAAGAAGCCGCCTTGGACGCTCAAGAAGCGCAACTTCAGCATGACTGGGCGCAACTCCACCAGGATCAAGCTAGAGGGAAACTCCACCAGGCGCAACTCCAGATATTTCGTGACTGGGAGCAAGTCTGTCAAGACCAAGCTACGCAGCATCATCTCGAGATGCAACTTCTTCAAGACCAAGCTGGACAGGATCGTCAGAAGGCGCAACTCTACGATCAAGACAGGGAGAACCGTGTCGCGGCGCAACTCCTTTGGGATCGAGATCAGGAGTATCGTCGTGTGGTACAGCTTCGTTACGACCAAGACCGAGCCGAACTCGATCGTTGGATGCGTGCACAGCAAATGACTGACGATGAAGTCACCCGTCTTCGCACGAGAGCACAGCGTGCGGATGAGCTCGAGCAAGCACTGGACATCCAGCGTGGTCAGAAGGCATCTCTGTTGCAGTCGATCAAGGACCTGAGGGCTGGACTCAAGACCCGAGAGACCTCGTATCAGAACGAGCTCATGTTCATCGCTTCGCAGAGTAGCGCACATCAAGTGCAGATTCAGGAAATCCAGGAGTCGATGGAGGCATTGGTGATAGAGAAGAAGAATGTCACGGCCCTTTACCAGCAAGACATGGCTGCGAAGGAGGCTGAGATCAATCAGCTGCAGGAGAAGACCAACGCCATGGAGTAGATCACAAGGCGAATCATGGAGTCAGAGCATCAAGCAAAGTCTACAATGGAGATGCATTTGAGCGAGCGCAAGATCACATACTATGTCCTGACCCTCACAGCCATTCCTCTATACACTCCATGAATGTTAACAAAATGATTCATTCAATCGTGGTCGCTGTGAGGATACCCTGAGATCCGATGTGACCCGAGCTTTTGCAGGGTCGCATACATGTAGCTGTACCTCAATCCGGAGCTACACGATTGTGCTCGATATTCATCACACTGATTAGCAGTATAGATGCATACCGAGTCGACCTCCTGAAGGTAGTACTACTATCTCGGCGGTGTGAAGAGACATGACAGGTGTTGTTACAGCCGTTGCATCAAGCGCAAAAGATAAAATGAGCGGGACGATTTTGTGGCTACGACCCACCCGCCCACACAAAACGGAGATCTCACATTTAGACTCCCAGCCACCAAGTCCTGAGGACGGCTCACCCACACGCAGCCCGCCGTGGGCTCTTTCGGCTCCCTCTTTAGACTTCTTCTGCGGCGTCATCTCGAACCATCATCCCACCAAGCTGTGTGAGTGAGGTCGAGGTCTCACCACTACCGACCCGTCACGACCCCGTCACAAGACTGCTCCATCGCGAGTAGCTTGCCCAGCATGTCGTCGCCATGCCCGAGTCCCTCTCCCGTGCAGCAGCTCCAGCTGCAGACCTTAATGCGCGAAACCCCATCGCCCTCGCGCATTCCTCTGCCAGCTACCGGCTCGCCCTCGCCCTCCTTCCACGTCCCAGGCCCGAGTTCACGCTTCAACCAGCGCGAGCGCATTCGTCCCGTCCACACGCGTCACGTCTCCAACTACACCCCTAGAGGTCCCGTCCTCAGCACCGAGCAACGCGCCCACCGTCGCGCCCAGAGCTACGCCGACAGAGCCCTCTTCGCTTTCCCAAGTCCGACCCCACCAACTAGCGATTGCGGTCGCAGCCCACTGAGCCGATTGCCATCCTTCCCAGGCGAGCGCAGAATGGCTTCTAGCAGACTCAGTCTCAACGACGCGCCGTGTACTCCCGCCAAGGCGACTAGACACCGTAGACACAGCTCTCTGCTGCAGGACTCGCCTTTCAGCGACTACTTCACCGACGATGCCCGCTCACTCGAGTCGCAAAGTACTCCCAAGTCGGAGACACAGCACCTGCTCGTTCGCCTGAACAAGCTGCAGTCGCAGCTCATGCGCGGGGAGAATGCGCCTGAAATGTTGAACATCGTCGGTCAATGTATCGGTGAGATCGAGGATGAGCTGGAAGGGTTGAACGATTCATACTTGGTAGAAGAAATGGAGGAGGAAGAAGAGGAGGATGAGGAGAACGAGTACTTCACCCAAGAGGAGAGGGACATCGTGCTGTCGTCGAGGCCTGGGTCGAAACACCAGCCCAACCCATTGGGCATTGAAGGTATATCAGATCGCAGTGAATCACAAGAAGACGTCACGAATTGGGACAAGGTGAGGCAAGAAAAGCTCTTGGTCGAGGCCCAGACAGCTTTGCGCTTCCTCACTGAAGCCCAGGAACAATTGAGGCAGCGTCATCAAGAGTTGGTTAACCTGAACGAAGAGCATTCGCTCGAAATGGAGGAGAAGGAGATGGAGGTCGAACGTCTGCGAAGTGAGAATGAGTCTCTGAAGTCGGATCTCGGATTCGACCACTCGGAGCTGTTGTTCTTGGAGTTGCAACTGAAGAGCTTAGAAGTCGACTGCGAGGATTCCATGTACCACCCGAAGCTAGAAAGACTCCAACGACAGATGGAGAACTGGCGCGACGACTGGCGGGATGTTGAAGCACGCTTTAAGAAGCGAAGGGCTCGTTATGGCGTTGCTGCGCAAGGCGACAAGTCAGACGAAACCGTGTCTGCTGGTGCGGAGAAAGACGACGATCCCAAAAACTGGAAAGTCGAAGTGAAGAAACATGGCACCAGGCGTGTAAACAGTCTCACAATTCGACGTGTGAGCAACGAGAGCGAGGTCGAAGAGCAGCACCAGGTATTGGACGAAGAGTCCACGCCGAAAAAAGCACCCACCCTGGATCTTGCTTCTACTCCAAGACCTCGTCTGCCGAGTCAGATACGCGAACCCGAACGGCAACAAGAGGACAAGCCTGCTCCAACAAGAACCTACGTCTCGCAAGCCACTCAAACGACACCTGCCCCTATCTCCGAAGAACTTGCACTCTCTATAAACGGCTCTTTCAGCCCCGTCGCGGACGACTGTGCCATAACTACTTCGCCCTCTTCTCACGCTGACGAAGACGATGATGACAACGATTACGAAGAGAGCGAAGAGGAGGACGAGGACGAAACCAGCATCCAAGACAAACAGGCCACCCCAGATCTCAGGAAAGAGCAGAAACGCACGGCTCTACGCGAGCTGTGGAGCGGCCTGACTGACTGGGCTGGTCTGGGCGACGAAGATGATTGGTGAGGCGACTTTGAGCGCCGCTCAACTACACATGTCTCCAGCAGCGACATCAGCAGGTTTGCTGGTCATGCCCGCTGCATAGAATAAAAGAGGAACCCTTGGGAAAGACCCAAGATCCTCAAGCACCTTGGATTCAACGATTCGAGGCGAGGCACAAAGAAGCCTTCGCTCTCGGACATACCACACCACATACTGACCTTTTCAGGACATTTTCCTTTCTGTTTCCCATTTTCCTCAATACCCTTCTGCCATTTACTCTACGTTATTTTATTGCTTCACTTCACTTCTTTTACATCTTCCCCTTGGCTACATTTTTGAACTGCCACTTTTACCTTTTACTTTTACTTTTAACTAGACTGCATAGGATACCCTATACCCCCAAGAATGTTTGTTTCTTTTTCTTTTGTCTCTCGCCTTCTCTTCTGTTTCTTTCTCCCTGGAGATACTCGAGGCGTCTCTTTACATACACCACACGCGGCACATTTGATCTTCGTCTTCGAGGATTTTAGATAGACTGAAAGCGAACGAACATATCCCACTCACATCAGCGCCGATCCATCTCCTCTTGTTGCCACCGTACGAACATAGACGTACGCAACAAACCTTAGTAGTATTTGTTCAACACGTTCACAAACCTCATCGTCGGGGACATCCAATGCTCGCTATATCGAGTTTTCCAAACGGGGACCATGGAAACCAACTATACTTGCAATGCATTTTGAGCAAACACCCCAAAACCGCGTGAAGGTGTCGTTGTCGGCCAACACCTTCAGCAAACGGACAACATTCCGAGGTAACACCTTGAAATGAACATCAAAGAATCGTATAATTGTCAGAAATTACTATACTCGCACAAACACCGCTCCCCCTCCGCCACGGGCTCAAGACCTTCTGTGACTCTCTCGCCCAGCCCGCCATTTACGGTCTTGTAGCAATCAGGCGTCCCCTCCCCGCCCGCACTACTCTGCAAAACTTCCACGCCGTAAGGCCAGTGCTCGAGACTTGCGGCGTTCGCGGCAGAGTCGGTCGAAGGAGTCTGAGAAGAAGAAGAAGAAGATGCGGCGAGGTAAATCTTCCCCGACAAGATGGTGCTGTTGAAGAAGCACTGCGTTGCGGCATTGTCTGGCGCGATGGCTGAGGTTGGCACGACTGTCTTGGCCAGGGCGAAAGCGAATGTCAGCATAGGCGGAGAGGCATTCCCCTCGGCGGAAGAGTGGTAGGTCAGAGATTGGTTGGTGAAAGTCAGGGCGAACGGGTTGTTGGTGCTGCTGAGGGTGAGGTTGGCGGGGATGCCTGTTGGAGGCGTGGGAGGTGTGTCTTTCGTTGCGTATATTGCGGAGTCGTTTCTTATTATCCAGTTGAAAGTCGATTGGGAAGTAGTGTTTGTGCTTGGGTTGGAAAGGTCGAGGACGGTGTACGGGTAACAACGCCATGTCACCGGGTTCGACGTACAATTTGTTTGTTGGGTACGGAGACTTGTCGCGAAGCTGTATTGGCCTAGAGGGAGTTGCTGAGTCGGCGTGGAACCATCTGGCTGTTGCTCCGTGTATGTGGCATCGCCCTCTCCAGTATTATCGCTGGGTTTTCCCTTCCCTGTTGTCAATCCAACTCCCAAGCCAACAGCTAATCCTATTACACCTAGCAGAGCAGCTACGAGCAATACCAAACGACCCCATCCACCCCGTCGCTCTGTCGCAGATAACTTTCTCCGCAAGCGGCCGAGCTTTTCCTCGTCATTTGGGTTCGAGATGTCGTGTCTGACAGGCGGAGGCACCCAGTCGTAAGGCGGTGGGGCAGTTGAAGTGCTGGCGCGAGGTATTGACCATCGCACAGATGTGGGAGCCTGTGCTACCGCGCCCTCGGTGACGGTCGACAGCCGTTGGGACACTGGTAGTGATATACGTTTCGAAGCCGTTGTTCGTAACGTGGGCGAGTCAGGGAGGTAGCTGATTTCCGGCATGGCCTTTCACGTAGGACAGACAGCAGGTATGGCTCTTCTGTGGTGGCAGAGTGGAAAGCGGCTGCGCTGGGAAAGAACCTGGAATCTCAGTCCTCGCAATGACCGTCAAGACGACTGTTAATTCCAGCTCCTCTACATGGCGATACCTCCGAGAACAAGATGGCGTTTAGGTGTGTCTTGCGAATCAGGTCATCAGGTTGGTGTTTGACGGTTCGCGATGCGCCGGGTGGCGTACCGTCATTGAACTCTCTCCGATCTTGCCTCTTTCGAGCTTGCCCTGGAATGCTGCTTTCGGGCAATAC
>Ga0265798_10003046_pt1 | contig 24149 bp, 22 predicted proteins | sample P3T30metagenome_FD_192430 | JGI IMG/M metagenome (GOLD analysis project Ga0265798, IMG submission 192430) | Plant litter microbial communities from East Loma Ridge, Irvine, California - P3 T30 | ecosystem: Environmental > Terrestrial > Plant litter > Unclassified | place: USA: California...
GCGGACCCGGTGGTCGCGCGGATGGCCAGCGGTGATCCGGAGCCGGCCGAGGGACCGGCCTCGCGGACCCGACGCGTCACGGGCCCGGGGTCCGGCCGGAGCACGGGACGCGACGTGTACCGGCGTGCTGCCGCGGAGCGCACCCTGCTCGACGCCGACGGCGTCGCGGACGTGGCACGACGGGCCGGTGCGGAGGTCGTGCGCGGCGCACCGGACGAGGTGCCGCCGCTCGTCGCGGACGCGTACATCCGGGCGAAGGCCGCCGGACGGCTCTGATCCGTCCCGTCGGCCCGACCTGCCGGCCCGTCCTGCCGGCCTTCCCGCCGGTCCGTCAGGACGCGACCGCCCCCGGCGTCGTGCTGCTGTCGCTTGGTGGCGGCGAGGGGCACGAGTGTCGCGCGGCCGACCACGTGGGACCTCACCGTGTTGGAGAGCAGTGACACGAGGGATGCTGAGCGGCTCGGCGAGTTCCAGGAGCTGCAGCTGGTCGCCCGGACGGTCACGGAGACGAGCCCACTCCGGGTCGAGTACGCCCTCACGGACCGCGGCGAGGCGATGCGGTCGGCAATCACCGAGCTGACCCGCTGGGCCGAGCAGAACCTCAGCCCAGCACCTGAGGATCTGTAGCTTGACCGACAGCCGAAGTCTCCAATCAGGAGCGATGGGAGCCGGACGCCCGGCTACCCATCGGCTACCGGACGGGCGAGAACATCACCTGGTCGTGCTTCTCCGCAACAAATCGCCGACCCGGGTACCGCAGGCCGTCAAAGTACATGTTGGTGTGCGCGACGATCTGCTCACCGGTGATGGCCACACCGTCATGCTCCGCGTCCGTCGTCGTGTGCGCATCAGAAACCAGCGTGACGTCGAAACCGCGCATGGCAGCCGCCTGGGTCGTCGTTCGGATGCAGAAGTCGCTCTGCGCGCCAGCCACTACGAGATGACGCGCGCCGAGCGCGTCGAGGACCTCGGCGAGGTCGGTTTCCGCGAAAGAGTCGCGGTACTCCTTCCGCACAAGCGTCTCGTCGGCACTGCGCACCAGCGGCGACGCGAGTTCCCATGCGGCATCGCCCTCCGCGAAGCTGCCGTGGTCCTGCACCCACACAACAGGGACGCCCTTCGCTCGCGCTCGATCGACGAGCAGTGCAGCGCGACGAAGCACGCCGTCGGCATCGAAGCAGTCCTGCACGACGCCTTCTTGAAGGTCGATGACGAGAAGCGCAGTCGATGAGCACATGGCGTGATTCTCTCAGTCGAGCCGGGCGGTAGGGGATGCTCGACCGGACGGCTCTGGGGTCTACAACCCCTTGCGCTTGTTGGTCTCCCAGTAGCCGAGCACCACGTCGTCTCCCTCCGGTAGCTCTCGTTCGACGAGCATCAACAAACGACGTCCTTGCCGTTGATGGGAGCGCGCAGCCGCCTCAGTCGGCCAGCCGCTCTCGATGCCGTAGTGCTCGTTGAAGTCGCGGGCCCACTCGAGGATCTCGCGCTCGAGTCGTGGTGAGAACGACGGCGTGCCCGCGGCGCAGAGGCCGTCGTCGTGCCACAGCGGCCAGTCGACGCTGTACTCATTCATCAGCCGATAGCGCACGGTCGAAGGATCGCACAGGAGACGAGACGCTGTCCGGTAGCCGATCCGTTACCGGTCGCCCTTCGAGTTGCGGAGTCCGAAACGCCACAACCAGAAGCCGGCACCGAGCCACAGGATTCCTAGCGCGGTGTTGAGCAGCACCAGCAGTAGGTCGACATCGGAACGCGTGAGACGCACGATCGACGTCGAGACGAAGACGACCCCGAATACGAGGGCAATAGAACCCAGCACCTTCGCGCTCACCACGTCCATGTGGCGAACCTACCGCTCATGGTCGTCCCAGTAGACGATCCGTTTGCGGGTCGGCTTTCGGGACCCGATCATGACCCGAAGCGAAACGAGCACATCGAACGGCGCTGCTCGAGCCGGTACCGTGACCTCGATGGCGAGGAGGCTACATGCGTGGATCAGATGCGCCGCGGTATGACGAGGCTAACGACCAACGTTGGGAAGAGTATCTCCAGTTGTTGCGGAGTGTCCGCGGGGGCTACGAGGCGAGCGCGCTCGCGGCAAGCGACGACATCCGGTTCCTGTTTTCGATGCAGCCGGAGGTCCTGATGAGCCGGCTGCAGAACGAAGCACGATGGGCGGGCACTAGTGAGCACTTCGATGGCGGGCGAATCGAGAAAGTCGACGAGGACGAAGCGCTTCCAATACCTCGACGCGGCAGCACCCCCGCCGACTCTCAGCTCGAACTTCTGCGACGAGCCATCGACGACGATTGCTCGGAAGACACGAAAGCTTGTGCAGTCGATGGTGATTCAGAGGAGGCCATTGACCACCTCATCGACCACGCGGGCGACAGCTCAGCAGCCGCGCTTGGACTTGTCAACCTCGCGATCAATGCTCACCTATCTCAGGGGCAAGTGAGGCGAATCTACGAGTTGGACCTGCTCGCAATTGGCGGGGGCTTAGAGGGCTTCGCGCCGGAGCTGACCTTCGAAGAGAACGTACTCATGAACATCGCGAGCAATGACGCGACGCCAGCGGACATCCTCAGGACACTCACTAACCATGAGAACGTCGAGGTCGCGGAGTACGCTCGGGAAAGCCTGCGTCGGTAGCAGTCGGACCCGGTCTGGGCCGCGCTCGTGTGCTCTTGAAGCTCGCCTACGTGACGATCCCCTAGCGGACGATCACGAACGGCGATGGGCTGTACTCCAACACACGACCTCATCGGCGCAGCGGGATGTGCCCCCACCATCCGACTCCGTCAGCATCGACGTCGAGGATGTCACCGAAGGCCCCGAGGGGTTCACCGATGTTGAAGTCCGCGACTTCCTGCCCGAACTCCTCAGCGGTCGCTACATCTCCCGTTACGTAGGCGTCAACGATATCGATGCGGGTGTCTCGATGCCGGATGATGCCGAAGCGCCGACTCCGAGGGAACGAGTACACGACACGGAACTCATCGACGGTGGCCCAGGCATCTTCAACAATGGCGTCCGCTCCCTCCGTCGGACCGCCGTCGCGAAGCTTGCGAAGGCAAGCCAGGAGCGCCCGCGAACCCCAGTCATCGGATCCCGCAGACTCTAGCTCTGCAATCAGCTCTGCGTGGCGAATGCTCTGCGCCCCATCACGGTACTGCTGTCAGTGCCAGCGCTTGCGCCAGGAACGTACGGCGTCAGCTCCCACGACGCTGGCGGCCGGACCAATAGAGAATTGACAGCAGGAATCGTGTGGCGCGCTCGGAACAAGCGGTGGGTTCATGACGCGCAGCTCGCACTCAACGCTCAACCTCGTCTGAGCCTGATCCTGCCCGTCTTTCTGGTGTTGTTCGCAGCAGTGACCGTCGTCCTCGGAGTCGGATCGCTCGAAGCCGGCTTCGCATCCGGATGGGGCTACTTTCCCCTCGCTCTCGACGCGCTCCTCATCGTTGGTTTCACTGTGTGGATCTCACGGCGTCCGTTCCCCATGGAGTGACACAGTGCGCGTCGGACGCCGCCGCCGTCCGGTAGCCGATTGGCTTCCGTACTCGGCCGCATCGCAGCGAACGCGGAGTCGGTTGCCCCGACCGAACTCGCTGCATCGCTGAGGCCTTCCTCCCCGCTCGCTGTCGGCAGCCTCCGCCTCACATAGGGGGTCCGCGATCCTTCGCAGTGAAGGCGCGTCATACGGACGCGTTGCACGAGTCGACAGGCCTCGGTGCTGCGTGGAGCACCGGGGTGACGCAGTCCGCGCCGAGCGGCGACGAGTCGTGCGCTGAGGAGCCGAGTTGCGTGCGCGGCGACACCCGGGCCGGTCAGCCGGCGGTGAGCGCCGTGGCGCCCCGCTCGAACTCCTCGAGGTCGCCGCGCTCCCCGGACCGGTACGCGCGACCGCCGAGGCCCCACTGGTACCAGAGGACCGCGGCGAGGGCGACGGTGCCGATGCCGATCTTGACCGGCCACGGCCACGGCTGCCGGGTGACGATCCCCTCGACGAGCCCGGACAGCAGCAGCGTCAGCGTGAGCCCCACCGCGACCGTGATGAGCGCTCGGCCGTCCTCGGCGAGCGCCTGGGCACGTGTCCGGGCACCCGGTGCCACCCACGACCAGGCGATCATGAGCCCCGCCGCGGCCGCGAGGAACACCGAGTAGAGCTCCAGCTGGCCGTGCGGGGCGATGTAGAGGAAGAAGTCGCCGAGACGGCCCTGCGAGTGCATGATCGCCGCGGACACCCCCAGGCCGATCGCGTTCTGCCCGATCGAGAACGGGACGAACAGTCCGGTGATGCCGAACGCGACCATGCTCGCGGCGATGTACGCGTTGTTGGTCCACACCTGCGCGGTGAACGCCCCGAGCCCGTGGTCGGAGTAGTAGTCCTGGAAGTCCTGCGTCGCGTACCGCCGGAGCGTCTCCGGCGTGCCGAAGGTGGCCGTCGCGCCTGGCGTGGTCGCGATCCAGACCGCCACGACGGCGGCGATCACAGCCGTCGCCACCGCGACCCAGATGGTCAGCCAGCGGATCCGGTAGAGGGCCGCCGGCAGCTGCAGGGCGAAGAAGGACGTCACAGCGGAGAGCGGGTCGACCGGCGTGCCGGTGAACCGGAGCCGGGCGCGGAAGAGCGTCAGCGACAGCCGGTCCCCGGTCGCCGAGCGCGGTGCGGCGCCGCGGATCCGGGCGAGGTCGGTCGCGGCCTCCTGGTACCCGGTGACGAGCCGGTCGACGTCGGCGCCGCGGACGTGCCGGGCGCGCGCGAGCCGGTCCAGCTCCTGCCACCGGTCCCGGTGCACCTCGGTGTAGGCCTCCAGGTCCACGCGCTCCCCCTCGTCCGTCGGCCGCCGAACCGGTCCCCGCTCGGGCGCCCGGCGACGGTCTCCGCCAGAATGATCCCATGCCGAAGCCCCGCGCGCCGCGCGACCTCGCCGACACCCGGTTCGGGCTCGCGCTCGACGACGCCGCCGACGAGCTCGTCGTCGGCGAGGCCGTCGCGCTCGACGTCCAGCCGGCCGGCATCGCGCTGCGCCTGGCCGCCGCCCTGCTCGACGGCGTCTGTCTGCTGGCCCTGTACCTCATGCTGCTGTTCGGGCTGTCCCGCGTCTGGCCGAGCGGCATCGACGACGCCTGGGTCGCGGCGCTCGACATCGGTGCGCTCGTCGCCGTGCTGGTGCTCGTGCCGGCGGCGGTGGAGACCGTGACCCGCGGCAAGAGCGTCGGCCGGTACGCCACCGGGACCCGGGTGGTCCGGCTCGACGGCGGCGCGATCGGGTTCCGGCACGCGTTCGCCCGTGCCCTCGTCGGCCTGCTCGAGCTCTGGGGCACCTTCGGGTCGGTGGCGCTGCTCGTGGCGCTGTTCGGCTCCCGCCCCCGGCGCCTCGGGGACCTGCTCGCCGGCACCTTCGTCCAGCACGAACGGGCGACGAGGCGCGTCGACGCCCCGGTCCTCATGCCTGCCGAACTCGCGGCCTGGACGACCGTCGCCGACGTGTCGGCGCTGCCGCAGCGCCTCGAGAACCGGCTCGGGGCGTTCTTCCGCTCGGCGGCAGACCTGCGTCCGGAGGCACGGGCGGCCACGGCGCGCACGCTCGCGGCGGCGGTCGCCGAGTACGCCCACCCGGTGCCGGCGGTGCCGCCGGAGACCTTCCTGGCGGGCGTCGTCGTGCTGCGGCGTCAGCGGGACCTGCGGGCGATGCGCTCCCGGGCCGTGCTGCTCGACCGCGCGGCCGCGACCGCGACGGCGCGGCCGCCGGGCTTCCCGCGCTGACGCGCGGTGCGAAGCCCGGCGGCGCGAGGCCCGACGGCGCAAGGCCCGACGGCGCGAGGCCCGACGGCGCAAGGCCCGACGGCACCGCGTGACGCGCGGCGGGCGGGCCCCACCCCACGGGTCAGTAGCGGTAGTGCTCCGGCTTGTAGGGGCCCTCGACCGGCACGCCGATGTACGCCGCCTGCTCCGGACGCAGCTCGGTCAGCCGCACCCCGAGCGCGTCGAGGTGCAGCCGCGCGACCTTCTCGTCGAGGTGCTTCGGCAGCACGTACACGCCCGTCGGGTAGTCGTCCCGCCGGGTGTGCAGCTCGATCTGCGCGAGGACCTGGTTCGTGAACGAGTTGCTCATCACGAACGACGGGTGCCCGGTGGCGTTCCCGAGGTTCATCAGGCGTCCCTCGGAGAGCACGAGGATCGAGCGGCCCGTCGGCAGGCGCCACTCGTGCACCTGCGGCTTGATCTCGACCTTCTCGGCCCCGGGCAGCGCCTCGAGCCCCGCCATGTCGATCTCGTTGTCGAAGTGCCCGACGTTCGCCACGACGGCGAGGTGCTTCAGGGCGAGCATGTCCTCGACCCCGACGACGCCGAGGTTGCCGGTGCACGTGATCACCATGTCCACCTGGTCGGCGACGTCCGCGAGCCGGGCGACCTGGTAGCCGTCCATCGCCGCCTGCAGCGCGCAGATCGGGTCGACCTCGGACACGATCACCCGCGCGCCCTGCCCGTGGAGCGCCTCGGCCGCGCCCTTGCCGACGTCGCCGTACCCGACCACGAAGGCGACCTTGCCGCCGATGAGCACGTCGGTCGCCCGGTTCAGGCCGTCCGGCAGCGAGTGCCGGATGCCGTACTTGTTGTCGAACTTCGACTTCGTCACGGAGTCGTTGACGTTGATCGCCGGGAACCGCAGCTCACCGGTGCGCGACAGCTCGTACAGCCGGTGCACGCCCGTGGTCGTCTCCTCGGTGACGCCCTGCACGTCGGCGGCGATCCGGGTCCAGCGGTCGCTCGACTCCTCGAGCGACGCGGCGACCGTGTCGAGGACGATCCGCCACTCCGCGCTCGCGTCGGCACCCGCCTCGGGGGCCCGTCCGGCCGCCTCGGCGTCCGCCCCGGTGTGCAGGAGCATGGTCGCGTCCCCGCCGTCGTCGAGGATGAGGTTCGGGCCGGTCCAGGACGCTCCGGCCTCGGCGGCCTCGGCCGACCAGTCGAAGATGCGGTTGGTGCACCACCAGTACTCCTCGAGCGTCTCGCCCTTCCACGCGAAGACCGGGACGCCGGCCGGTGCGTCCGGGGTCCCCGTCGGCCCGACCGCGACGGCGGCGGCCGCCTCGTCCTGCGTGGAGAAGATGTTGCAGCTCGCCCAGCGGACCTGGGCGCCGAGCGCGACGAGGGTCTCGATGAGGACGGCCGTCTGCACCGTCATGTGCAGCGATCCGGCGATCCGCGCGCCGGCGAGCGGCTGCGCCGCGCCGAACTCGTCGCGCAGGGCCATCAGACCGGGCATCTCGTTCTCGGCGAGACGGATCTGGTGCCGCCCCGCCTCGGCGAGGGCGAGGTCGGCGACGCGGAACGGTGCTGCGGTGCGGGCTTCGGTCGGCATGTCGACCAGTCTTCCATGCCGGGAGGCGCGGGTCGTCAGACGACGTCGGTGACGCGCTCCGCGCCTCCAGGCCGCCGCCGCGCGACCGTCAGTCGGCGTCGCGGCGGAGCGGCTCGCGCCGCACCACCTGCCAGCCGCGCGGGACGCGCAGGGTGGCGGCGTGCCGCGCGCACAGGTCGTACCCGTGCGGCTCGACGCGGTTCGAGAGCGGACCGACGACCACCATGGAGTCCGCGTAGTCGTACGTCAGGGTCGACGCAGCGCTCGCGCCGCACGCGACCTTGCTGCAGATCCACACGTCCATACCGCCCCGAGCCTATCGGAGCGCCGACGCCGCACCCGGCGCGCGTACGATGTGGGGATGCGCCGCAGGACCCGTCTCGTCACACCGGTGGACCGCGCCCGCGGGCGCGGGCGGCACGGCCGCGGTGGTCGGTCGAGCGTCACCGGCCCGGAGCTCGCGCCGGTGATCACCCGCGCCGAGGCCTTCGACCGGATCGTGGGCGACACCGCCCACTACCTGCTCGGACTGTGGCCGGACGAGCTCGAGGGCGTCGTGTTCCAGGTCGCCGACATGCCGACCGAGACGACGCTGCCCGAGCGCATGCCGCGGTGGCGCGTGGACCGCGCCGGTCGGCGCGTGACGCTGTTCCGGATCCCCGTCGAGCGGGTCACCCGGAGTCCGGAGAAGGACGACACCGACCGCCGGGTGGTCGTCGAGACCGCGGTGTTCCGTGCCGTCGGCGAGCTCATCGACAAGGACCCGTGGGACCTGGCGCCGGACCGCTACCGCCACTGGTGACGCAGCTGGCCGGATGACCGGTCAGGACAGGTCGGGCGGGCCAGGCCGGGCCAGGTCGGCCAGGCCGATCGCGGTCCGGGCCGGTCCGGTCGGTCCTGGTCCGGTCGGGTCAGGGGTAGACCCGCACCGGCGCCGACACGTCGGTCGCCGCCCGGACCGGGAAGCCCGCGATGCCGCTGTCGCCCATGTAGGTGACCCCGGCGACGAGCCCCGCCGTGCCGGTCATCGTCAGCTGCCGCGACACCGGGACGATGATCGTCGCGACCCCGCCGGAGACCACGTCGACCTCGCGGTCCTGGTCGCCGGAGCGGATGGTGACCGTGGCGTCGGAACGGGTCGGGTTCACGATCGACAGGCGCTGGTTCTCGCCCGGCGCGAGCGCCGTGATCGTGCGCTCCCCCAGCGGCTCGGCCGATGCGAACCAGGCCAGGTCGGACCGGCCGTCCTCCGTCGCCGCGGTCGTGCGGGCGCCCGCGACGACCGGCTCCGTCGACGACACGGTGAAGGAGTACCGGCCGTCCGGGAAGTCGTCCAGCGCGACGTCGGTGACGACACCGGGCTCCGCGGTGGCGTTCACCGTCGACCCGCCCCCGTCCGACGTGGTGATGCCGAGCGTCACCCGCGCGGCGGTGGTGCCGGGCACGAAGAGGCGGACGACGGGCGCGGCGTCGGCGGCGTCGTCGCCCCGTTGCGCCGCGGCGGCGTCCTGCAGGACGACCCCCGGGATCACCTGCGAGCGGGACGGTGCGGCGGCGCCGGAGACGATGTCGTACCCGCCGGGGGTGAGCGTCCGGACGATGGTCTCCTGCATGTGCGCGACGATCTGACCGCCCGACGACGTCACGTGGACGACGGTGGAGCCCTGGTCGGAGACGAACCCGGAGAGCGGGACGACCTTCTGCGTGTTCGGGGCGACGACGATGCCCGTCGTGCCGGGCGCGCTGACCGTGCCGGACGCGTCGTACACGTCGAGGTCCACGGTGGCGTTGACGTCGGTGGGGTTCGAGAGCGTGACGAGGCTGGTGCGGCCCGTCTCGGTCGAGCCGCCGACCAGCCAGGTCGACTGGCTCGGGTCGTCGCAGGACGCGGCGCCCGCGCCGACGAGGTCGCCGTCCGACACGGCCTGGTAGCTGCTCCCGGCCACCTGCGGGGTGCGTTCACCGGCCGGCGCGGTCAGGAGGCGCGGGTCGCTGCCGCCGGTCGTCGACGACTCGAGCGACGACCGGTCGACGGTGCTGCCGGTGGTGGCGGTGGCGATCGTGGCGCCACCGACCGTGCTCGCCTTCGTGGCGTCGTTGCCGGCGTCGTCCGACAGCCGGAGGGCGTTGCCCGCGCAGACGCGCTCGGCTGCCGCCGGGACGGGGGTCACGGTCCGACCGGCCGGCCGCCCGGGGGCGCTGTCGGTGCCGATGGCGTGGGCGGCGGTCACCGCGCCGGCGGCGACGACCACGGCCACGGCGGTCGCGGTCCCGCGGACGACCCAGCGGCGCACGGAGCCGGGTGTGCTGCTCATTCGTCGCGCTCCTCGTCGAAGGTGGTGGCGGGTTCCTCTGCCTCGATGACGTTCGAGGTGGCACGGCGTCGGCGGGGCGCGGTCGGCACGGCGAGCAGGGCCGTCGCGCCGAACACCACGCCGAGGACGACCAGGTACAGCACGTGCGTGGCCTGCGAGGCCGCCGAGCCGGTCCCGGGACGGTCGACGTCGCCCTCGTAGTGGAAGAGCTGGCCGTTCGTGGTCTCGCCGATGCTCGTGAACAGCGCGTTCTGCCCGATGGCGCCCGAGGCGCGGTCGTGCACCGCCCGCGCGCCGGGGTCGGACGCGTCGTCGAGCAGCACGAAGCTGACGCCCAGCTCGCGCAGCGCCGGCTCCGGGTCGTAGCCGGACCGGCTGGCGAGGTTCCCGGCGAGGGTCGCCAGGCGGGCACCCGACCGGGTCAGCGACAGGGCGGTCGAGTCCAGCGTCGACTGGTCGTCGAGGGTCGAACCCTGCCCGCGCTCCAGCGAGACCGCGAGGGAGCCGTCCGCCTGCGGGTCGACGACGAGGGTGCCGACGTCGGGGTTCGCCTGCGCCTCGGCGTTCACGTAGGCGCTGAGCACCCGACCGGTCGTCGGCTGCACCACCGCGGTGCCGAGGGTGAACGCGGCGACCGCGGGGGCGACGGCCACGCCGGCGAGGACCGTCGCGGTCAGCCCGGCCAGCGGGGCGAGCCGCGGCAGCACGTCGATCCCGATGCAGGCCGCCGCGACGACGCCGATCCAGTACACGGAGAGAGCGCTGCCCGGCCAGACGATCGTCGTCGTCGAGCCGACGCCCGTCACCGTCAGGTGGGTGGCCGCGAACGCCGTGGCGAACCCGAGGAGGGCGAGCACGAGCGCCGCACCGGCGACGGCCCAGCGGTGTCCGAGCACGGCGCCGATCGCCGCGACGGCGACGGGCAGCGCGAGGACCGCCATGAGGATCGGCAGGACGGCGGCGATGGCGGCCAGCCCGGCGGTCGCCGGCAGCCAGCCGTTCCAGTCGGGCAGCGGCTGCCCGATGGCGAGCTGGAAGGCCGACGGCGCGCGGGTCGCCGACGGGACGCCGGGGTCGGCGAAGACGGCGAGGACGTTCCCGCGCCCGACCTGCGCCAGCACCAGCGGCAGGAACAGGACGGCGGCCGGCACCGGGATGAACACCCGGCGGTGCGCGCGGCGCCACCCGACGACGAGCGACACCAGCCACGTGGCCAGGAGCACCGGCAGCAGCGACGGCGCGGACGCCGCCACGACCGCGAAGAGCAGCGCCGAGCCGGACGCCCAGGCCCACGAGCGGTGCGCCTCGAGCACCGCCGTGAGCAGCCACGGGAGCAGGATGTGGGCGATCACCGCGCCGAGGTGGCCCGTCGTCACCGCCCCGACGAGCGACGGAGCGATCGTGTAGAGCACGGCACCGATCACCGGCACCCAGGTGCGCGTCGTCACCTTCCGGACGGCGAACCAGGCACCGAGCGCGGACAGCGGGAACGCCACGAGCAGGACCAGGACGACCGAGGTCGACGGGGACCAGAAGGTGAGGGTGCCGAGCACCGCGACGACGGCGGCGAACGGGTCGGACGGGCCGCTGAAGCCGGTCCCCAGCGAGTGCCAGCCGTACCCGACGTTCTGCCAGAGCCGGCCGACGTCGCTGCTCAGCGGCAGCAGTCCACCGCCGGTGACCGCCGGCGACCCGAGGAGCGGGTACAGCGTCACGGCGCTGAGGACCGCGGCGGCGAGGACCACCCAGACCCCGCCGTCCCCGAGGAACGACGCCCGCGCGATCGGGGCGTCCTCGACCCGCGCGAGCTCGACGTCCCGCGAGGTGGTGCGTCGCTCGTGCACCCGCCGCCAGCTCACGCGGAGGGGCTCGACCGAGGCCCACCCGGCCTTCCGGTTGCGGGCGAGCACCTTCCGCGCCCTGCCGACGCCGCCGCCGAACGCGACCGCGAACGCCGCGGCGAGTTCGGCGGGGACCGCGGCCGGGTGCTTCGCGACGAGGTGGCCGAGCGCACGACCGACGGCGACGGGCACGAGGGCGAGCCAGTGCAGCCAGAGGACGGCGGCCGGGGCGTACGTCAGACGCCGGTGCAGCTGCGCCTGCCGGTGCAGCCGGACGCGCCGGCCCTCCGACACGCGCTTCCGACCGAACTCCTCGATCGGTCCGGCGCTCGTCACGCGCGCCTCCGGCACCACGGCGACACGGTGGCCGGCGAGCCGGACGCGGACGCAGAAGTCGAGCGCGGCGTCGACGTCGGGCAGTGCCGGGTCGAAGCCGCCGAGGGCGTTCCAGACGCTCCGGCGCACGAGCATCCCGCCGGCGGCGACGCCGAGCACGTCGGTGTGCCGGTCGTGCTGCCCCTGGTCGAGCTCGTCCTGCACCAGCACGAGCGAGCGGCCGAACCGCGTCATGCTCTCGCCGAACGCGCGGATCGTCGACGGGTCGTCGTCCGCCACGAGCTTCGGTCCGGCGACGACGACGGACGGCGCGATCTCGACGGCCGAGAGCATCTCGGCGAGGGCGGTCGGGGCCGGGGCGTTGTCGTGTCCGAGCAGCCAGAGCCACTCGTCGACGGGGGCGTCCGCCACCGCGGGGGGCGCCTCGCGCTCGCCGCGGGCCACCGCCTCGCCGAAGGGGCGACCGGCCGGCAGGCGGAGCAGCTCGGCCGAGCCGCCGAAGGACAGGTCCGACGTCGAACCGTCGGTCGATCCGAGGTCGACGACGACGAGGTTCTCGGGGTGGCGCGTCTGGGCGGCGAGGGCGTCCAGGGTCCGGTCGAGGTGGTCGGCCCCGTTGGCGACGACGACGATCGCGGTGACGCGGGGCTGTGCGGAACTCGGCTGCATGACGGGCGTCACTCTACGCAGCCTGGAGGCGCGGGTCGGGTCGTCGGGGCGGCGTGCCGTGAACCTGCGCCCCCGAGCGGCTACGCGCGGCGGCGGAGCTTCCGGCGCTCGCGCTCGGAGAGGCCGCCCCAGATCCCGAAGCGTTCGTCGTTCTCGAGCGCGTACTCGAGGCACTGCGCCCGGACCTCGCACGAGGTGCAGATCTTCTTCGCCTCGCGCGTCGAGCCGCCCTTCTCCGGGAAGAACGCCTCCGGGTCGGTCTGCGCGCAGAGCGAGTCCGCCTGCCAGGCGAGCGGGTTCTCCTCGTCGTCGGTCTCCGGTCGGCGGACGCCGGGGACCCCCAGGGACACGGGGTCGACGTGCCAGTCCTCCGGCACTCCGGCGTGGAAGTCGGAACCGTTCACCCTGATCACCCCTGACGTCTCGTTGACGGGACCACGACGATGCGTGTCGTCGCTCAGGTAATTACAGCGGTGTGATTCGCCGGAGTCAAGTCGCGGATCATAGAAGGTGCTGACCGCCCCGGCGTGTCATGTCCCCCGTTCGGGCGTGTCGCGCCTGGTCGCTCCGGATCCGTCGGCGTCGCGCACCCCGACTCCGGTGGGCCGGCGGTGCTACGCCACGCGGCGCCGGGCCTCCCACGCGCTCGACACCATCTCGTCCAGGGTGTGCCGCATCGACCACTCGAGGTCGCGGGCGGCGGCCTCGCCGGTGGCGACGACGCGTGCGGGGTCGCCCGGTCGGCGCGGTGCGACCTCCGGCTCGAAGGCGATGCCGGTCCCGGTCGCCATGGCGTCCATGATCTGACGGACGCTGACCCCGTCGCCGCTCCCGAGGTTGTAGGCGCGCTCCAGGGACTCCCCCGCCTCGAGCTTCCGGGCCGCGACCGCGTGCGAGTGCGCGAGGTCGGCGACGTGGATGTAGTCGCGCACGCAGGTGCCGTCCGGCGTCGGGTAGTCGTCGCCGTTGATCCGCGGCGTGCGGCCGGCGAGCAGTGCGTCGAAGACGAGCGGGAAGAGGTTGTGCGGGCTGGCGTCGTAGAGGTCCGGCTCCCCCGACCCGACGACGTTGAAGTAGCGCAGCGACGTCGTGGCGAACCCGGCGGCGACCTCCATGTCGCGGAGCAGCCACTCGCCGATGAGCTTGGACTCGCCGTACGGGGACTCCGGGGCCTTCGGCGTGTCCTCGACCACGACGTCGACGTCCGGCGTGCCGTAGACGGCGGCGCTCGACGAGAACACCGCCTTCGTGACGCCGTTCTCGGCCATCGCGCGGAGCAGCGCGGTCATCCCGGTGACGTTCTGCTCGTACGTGTGCAGTGGACGCTCGACCGAGACGCCGGCGTACTTGAACCCGGCGACGTGCACGACCCCGGTCACCGCGTGCTCGCGCAGGGTCCGGGCGACGAGGTCCCCGTCGAGGATCGTGCCCTCGACGAACGGCACCTCCTCGGGCACGAAGGCGCGGAAGCCGCTGGACAGGTCGTCCAGCGCGACGGTGTCGATGCCAGCGGTCCGGAGCGCGCGGACGACGTGGGACCCGATGTACCCGGCTCCGCCGGTGACCAGCCAACTCATGGTCGTCACGCTAGCGGACCGGGACGACGGGCAGGCGGACGAGCCGTGCGGGTCCCCGCAGGAATCCTGCGCCGACCGCCCGTCAGGCGCCGGTCGCGATGAACACCGTCGAGGTCACCCCGTCGGCCGCGTCCGCCTCGACGGTCACGTCGCCCTCGTCCGGCGTGACGTAGCACGACTCGCCCTGCCGCAGCAGCGTGGCCGACCGTGACCCGACGAGGGTCACGGCACCCGCGGTGCAGATCGCGATCGACGGTCCGCGCAGCGGCGCCACGCCCCCGGTGCCGAGTCCGACCGGGCGGCCGTCGCCGGTGACCCGGAGCAGGGCGAAGCCGACGCCGTCCGGCGCGAAGCGGTCGACGCCGGCGTCGAGGTGCTCCGGCGCCAGGAGGGGCGCCGGGTGCGCGGTGAAGTCGAGGACGCGCAGCAGCTCGGGGACGTCGACGTGCTTCGGGGTGAGACCACCGCGCAGGACGTTGTCCGACGGCGCCATCAGCTCGATGCCGAGCCCGTCGAGGTACGCGTGGATGTTCCCGGCGGGCAGGTACATCGCCTCGCCAGCGGCGAGCGTCACGCGGTGCATGAGCAGCGACACGACGATCCCCGGGTCGCCCGGCCACGTCGCGGCGAGGTCGCGCACGGTCCGCGTGTTCGGCGTCTGCGCGTCGTCGGCGAGCGCCGCGGCGAGGTCCCCGGCGGCGCCCACGACGGCGAGGGCCGAGGCGTCGGCGTCCTCGAGCCACCGCACGGTCTCCTCGAGCCCGTGCTGCAGGTGGACCACCAGCGGTCCCAGGCGTCCCGTCCCAGCGTCCAGGAGCTCGACGTCCGCCAGCGACTCCGCCACGGGCCGGAACCCGCTCAGCGCCTCGAAGCGCTCGCTCAGCGCGACCACGAGCTCGGGCTTCGGGAACGGGTCCTTGTAGTTCCGGGCGGGGTCGTCCAGCGGTATGCCGGCCGCCTGCTCGCGGTCGTAGCCCTCCCGCGCCTGCTCCGGCGTGGGGTGCGCCTGCAGGGAGAGCGGCGCGGCCGCGGCGAGGACCTTGAGGAGGAACGGCAGACCGGAGTGGTGCTCGCCGAGGGCGGTCTGCGGTTCGGCGTCGATCCAGTCGCGCAGCGTGTCCGCGCCGCCCACCATCGCCGGGTTCACGACCACGCTCGGGCTGCCGGCGTGGGCGCCGAGCCAGAGCTCCGCCTGCGGGGCACCGGTGACGGTCCGGCCGAGGAGCTCCGGGATGGCGGTGACGGACCCCCAGGCGTAGTCGCGGGGCGTGTTCGTGATGCCGAGGAACATGGGGCAGAGCCTATCGGCGGCGACCGTAGACTCGTGCGCGATGGCAAGCAGCACGGCGGAGACGGTGACCCGGCGGTCCCTGCGCTCGAGTTCCCCCCGGCCGACCGACCCGACCCGCTGGGACGTCCAGGGGCTCCGGGCCTTCGCCGTCATCGCGGTGGTGCTCTACCACCTGTGGCCGACCCGGCTGCCGGGCGGGTTCGTCGGCGTCGACGTGTTCTTCGTCATCTCCGGGTTCCTCATCACGGGGCACCTGCTCCGCGAGGTGGTCGCCACCGGCCGCATCGGTCTCGCCGGCTTCTGGGCACGGCGTGCGAAGCGCCTGCTGCCCGGCGCCTTCCTGACGATCCTCGCCACCGGGGCGGCCGTGCTGCTGGTCGTGCCGAGCACCCTCTGGGGGCAGTACGGGCGCGAGCTGATCGCGTCGACGGTGTACGTGGAGAACTGGCAGCTCGCCGCGGACTCGGTCGACTACCTCGCGCAGGGCAACCAGGCGTCGCCGTTCCAGCACTTCTGGTCCCTGTCCGTCGAGGAGCAGTTCTACATCGCGCTGCCGCTCGTGCTGCTGGCCGCGCTGGGGCTCGCCCGGCGGGTCCGCCGCGGGTCGGTCCCGCCCGTCGCGGTCGCCCGGGTGGTGCTCGCGGCGGTCGTGGTGCTCTCACTCGTGTGGAGCGTCGTGCAGACCGGCACCGCGTCCGGGATCGCCTACTTCTCCACGGCGACGCGGGCGTGGGAGTTCGCCCTCGGCGGCCTCGCCGCGACCCTGCCGCTCAGCCCGCCCCGGACCGCCCCGGCGCGCACCGTGCGGGTCGTCGGGTCCTGGCTCGGGGTCGTCGGTCTGCTGCTGTCCCTGTTCGTCATCGGCCCGTCCACGCCGTACCCGGGCGTCGCCGCGGTGCTGCCGGTCGTGTCGGCGACCCTCGTGGTGCTGTTCGGCGGCCACTCCGGTCTGCAGCGGCTGGGCCGTCTCGCGCCCGTCGCGTTCACCGGCCGCATCTCCTACGCCGTGTACCTCTGGCACTGGCCCGCGGTCGTCATCCTGCCGCTCGTGATCCGGCACGAGCTGACGACGAAGGACAAGCTGGCGATCCTCGCCGGTTCGTTCCTCGTCGCGTCGGTGACCACGCTCCTCGTCGAGGAGCCGCTGCGGTTCTCCGCCCGGGTGAAGGCCCTCCGTCCGCGCCGGGTCGCCCTCTACGGCGTCCTGAGCACCGTCCTCGTCGTCGCGCTCGGCGCCGCGTCCCTCACCGCGCTGCACGTGCAGCAGGTGCAGGCGGCGCAGTTCACGGCGAACCTCGCGCGCGGGGACGTCGCCTGCTTCGGCGCCGCCGCCGAGATCGGCTCCGACCGGCCGTGCGTCAGCCCGAGGCTCGCCGACGTCCGCGCCCCCGGGGCGACGAACGCGCCGAAGGACGACTCGAACCGGGCCGCGTGCTGGTCGAACACCACGAGCGACTTCAACGTCTGCAGCCTCGGGCCGGCGTCGGGCTACTCGAAGCACCTCGTCGCGATCGGCGACTCGCACAACAACGTCCTCGTCGACACCTACGAGCGCATCGCGGAGGCGCGGAACTGGCGCATCGACGTCGCAGGGCACAGCGGCTGCTACCTGACGACGGCTGAGCAGCTGGCGAGCAGCGACGAGCTCGGCCGCGTCTGCGACGGGTGGAAGCAGAACGCCATGGCCTGGCTCCGGTCGCACCCCGACCTCGACGGACTCGTCGTCACGCACTCGAACAGCAACCTGCCCGTCGTCCCGGCGCCGGGCGAGTCCATGGAGCAGGCGGTGACGGACGGCCTCGTCGAGGCGTGGCAGCCGGCGGTGGACAACGGCGTGCCCGTCGTCGCGATCCGGGACAACCCGGCGGCCCGGGAGGACGTGGTCGCGTGTGTCGCGCAGATGCGCGGCCCGACGACGAGCGACTGCGACACCCCGCGCGCCGCCGCGCTGTCCCGCTTCGACGGCAGCGCCGAGGCTGCGGCGCAGACGGACGGCGAGGCGCGCGTGATCGACCTCACGCGCTACTACTGCACCGACACGGTCTGCCCCGCGGTGATCGGCGGCGTCATCGTGCACCGCGACCGCACCCACCTGACGAACACGTTCGCGGTGACCCTGGCGCCGTACCTCGGGGACCGGATCGCCGCCGCGCTGCGCGCGATGGACCGGTGACGCCGGCCGCCGCGGACGCGCCGGGTAGCCTGGCGTCGTGACGAACACCTGGCCGCTCGCCCGCGGGACCGTGCCCGAGCGCGAGGCATTCGCCCTCGGCGCGACGGTGCTCTTCGTGCTCTTCGCGGGGGACGCGGTCCCGAACACCCTGACCTGGTACGGCGCCGCGGCGGTCTGGGCGCTGCTGGCGGTCTGGGGCGTCGCCGTGCTCGTCCGCGCCCGGCCCCCGCTCGCGCGCACACCGCGGGCGCTGTGGTTCTTCCTGGCCTGGTGCCTGGTCTCGGTCGTCTGGTCGCACTGGCGCCCCGCGACGATCGCGAGCATCACGGTGCAGGTGGTCTGCGCGGCGGTCGCCTTCACGATCGCGTCGACGCTCACCTGGCGCCGCATCCTCGACGCGCTGAGCCTGGCGATGCGGTCGGTGCTCATGCTCTCCCTCGTGTTCGAGGCGGTCATCGCCGTCGTCGTCCGGCACCCGATCGCACCGATCTGGACCGACTACGGGGACCGGGACATCCCCGACGCGTTCTACTTCTCGCGTGCCGAGCTCCTCACCGGCGGGCGGATCCAGGGGCTGCCGGGCAACGCGAACCTGCTCGCGATGGTGGCCCTCCTCGCCGCGATCGCGGTCGCGGTGCAGTTCGCCGAGGCGCGCCTCCGACGGAACCAGGCGATCGGCTGGCTGGCCGTCGCCGCGGTCGTCCTGCTGCTCACCCGTTCGTCGACCGTGCTCGCCGCCGCGCTCGTCGTGGCCGCCGCCCTGGCCGTCGCGCTCTGGATCCGACGGGTGCCCACCGACCGGCGGACACCGCGGTACCTGGTGCTCCTCGCGGGCGCGGCGGTCGTCGCCGTGGCCGCCACGACGACGTGGGGCGCGGTGTCCGAGCTGCTCGGCAAGGGCGCGGACGCGACCGGCCGCGGCGAGATCTGGCAGCGGGTGCTCGGCCTCGTCGACCAGCACCCGGTCCTCGGCTGGGGGTGGATCGGGTACTGGTGGCCCGGCATCCCGACGCTCGCGGACCTGGCGCACCGCAACGGCGTGACATACCTGCAGGCGCACGACGCGTACCTCGACGTCTGGATGCAGACCGGGGTCGTCGGGCTCGTGCTGTTCGTCGGGTACGTCCTCACGACGCTGAGCCGCTCGTGGGCGTCCGCGACGCGGATCGGGTACGACGCCGCCCTCGCACCGCGACGCTTCGACCCGGTGTCGCTCCTGCCCCTGCTCGTCGTCGTCGCCCTCGTGGTGCAGTCCGTGGCGGAGTCCCGCATGCTCTACCAGGGCAACTGGGTGCTCCTCGCGCTGTTCGCGATCAAGAGCCGCATCGTGCTCGTCGGCGAGGAACCGGTGTCCACCGGCGACGGCCCGCGCACCCCGTCGGCGCGGCGGGAGTTCCGGCAGCGCTCTCCGCGCTGACCCCGCGCCGGGCCCGCGCTGATCCGAGAGGACGCGCGCCGACCCCGCGCGGACCGCGCCGCGCTCGACGGCGCGCTCGGGGCGCGGTCGGCGTCGGCGGTCGGCGTCAGCGACCGAGCACCCAGGAGCACGGCACCGCCGCGTCCCACGGCACGGTGCGCACGGCGACGACGCCGGACGGGTCGGCCGTGCACGTCGCGACCGCGGCCGGGATCTGCTCGGCCCAGACCGGTCCGTCGCTGCGCCGGGTCGCACCGGGCGCAGCGTTCCCGAGCGTCGCGACGACGACGGCGGCGACCAGCGTCCACCCGGCCAGCGCGCCGGCGAGCCGAGCCGCGCCTCCCGACCGAACCGCATCGGACCGGCCCGCGCCGGACCGACCCGCGCGCGGCCGCTTCCGGGCGCCCTCCTGTTCCGAGTCGGGCACCCCGTCCGGGGCGGACCGGCGCGGGGCGCCCGCCCACGCGATGAGCGCGCTCGCCGCCACCACCGCCGCTGCGAGCAGCAGCAGGCCCGCGGCGGCCGCGTAGCGCTGCGGCGGGAACGCGGCGAACGCCGCGACCGGGTGCGCCCAGGCGAGCGCCGCACCGCTGTTCACCACCAGGCCGGCCCACCAGACCCCGACGGAGAAGCCCGCGAGGGCGACCGTCGACCAGCGCGCCCGCCACGACCCGACGACCAGCGCGGCGACGAACACGAGCAGCAGGAGCACCGCCGGCACCACGACGACCGCCCAGCCGTGCATGACGACCGCCTGGATCGCGACGCCGCTGTCCGGGTTCCAGATCCGCGCGAACGGCTGCAGCAGCCACCCCGCCGCGACGTCGGCGACCGGGCGCGCGCCGACGTCCCCGTCGCGCTCGTCGGTCATCGCGGTGACCACCTGCGCCGCGAGCCCGCCGAGCGCGACCACCGTCACCGGGATCGCGCGCGGCCAGGCGCGAGCACCAGACGGGTCGCGCGGCGGGAGCCAGGCGAGCAGCAGGAGCGGCGCGAACACGGCGGTCTGCGGCTCGGTGAGCACCACCGGTGCCGTGGTCAGCGCCACGAGCCCGGCTCCCCACCAGGTGCGGGCGCGGTACGCGAACAGCCACGGCGCGACGGCGAGCATGGTCCAGTGCAGGTTCGCGGCGTTGCCGAGGATCTCCCACGGTGCGAGCGGGACGAGCGCCGGCACCGCGGCGAGCAGCGCCCGGAGCGGCCAGAGGGGCACGACGTCGCGGGCGAGCAGGCAGACCGTCGTGGCGGCGCCGCCGACGACGAGGCAGGACCCGCCCGCGAGCACGTGGGCGTACTCCGTCACCGGGAGCGCCCGCCCGGCGTCGACCAGGAGGCGCGGCAGGAGGTGCAGGTAGCCGGCGTACGGGTGCAGGAGGGAGTCGACCGGCCCGAGGGCGAGCCGCTCGCGGAGGAAGACGCCGCCGTCCTCCGCCCAGACCGTGCCGCGGGTCACGGGGCCGAGGCGCCACCAGGCGATCGCGGCGCTCACCGCCCCGACGGCGAGGGCGAGGGCGAGCCGCAGGGCCGCGCCCGCGGTCGTGGTCGGTGCGCGGTCCATCGTCCGCCGACGCTAGCGGAGTCATAGCGGATCGCAGATATCGACGCACCGCTATTCGTCGGGTGCCCGGTCGAGTACGACAAGATGGACGGGTGACGGACGGACGGCTGACGAAGCGTGTGCTCGCGCGGCGCTACCTGTCCGCCTGGATCGGCTTCTCCGCCGGCGGCCGGTTCAGCCAGGCGCTCGCGACCGTGATCGTCCTCTTCGCCTTCGGCGAGCACACGGTGGAGGCGCTCGTCGGTCGCGCCGGCGTCTGGGCCGTCCTCGTCTCGCTGTTCGTCCTCGCCGGGCTCAGCCTGCTCGGGCAGCGCTACCGGATCGAGTGGCACGGCGTGCTCCCCCTGTCCCTCCTGGCGTTCGTCGGGTACTGCGCGCTCAGCGTGCTCTGGAGCGAGTACTCCTGGGTGGCGCTCCGCGGACTCGTCGGCACCGTGTGCTTCATCGGCCTCGGCCTCTACCTCGCGCTCGGCCGTGACCTCGTCCAGGTGATCCGGGCCTCCGGCGACGCGTTCCGCATCCTGCTCGTCACGGCGCTCGGCCTCGAGGTCCTGTCCGGTCTCGTGCTCGACGTCCCGATCCCGGCGTTCGGCATCCAGGGGCAGATCGCGTACGGCGGCCCCATCCAGGGCGTCGGCGGGACCCGGAACTTCATGGGCTTCATCGCGGCGATGGCGCTCGTGACGTTCGTCGTCGAGTTCCTCACCCGGTCGGTGACGACGTGGCGCGCCGTCGCGTCCACCGCCCTCGCCGTCATCGCCCTCATGCTCGTGCAGTCCCCCATCACGGGCCTGGCCATGATCGCGCTGGCGGTCACCGCCCTGGCGCTGTGGTCGCTCCGGCACGCCAGGCCCACCACCCGCCCGGTCGTGAACGGCGTCCTCGGCGGCGCCCTCGTGCTCATGACCGTGGTGGCGGTGATCGGCCGGCAGCGGGTCCTCGCCGAGATCGGTGCGGCCGGGGGCACCGCGACGCGGCTCGACCTGTGGTCGCAGATCCGGGTCTTCACCGCCCAGTACCCGATCCAGGGCTGGGGGTGGGTCGGCACCTGGCCGCACGAGGCGGTCGTGCCGTACGTCACCTTCATCGACCCGGTCGGGCAGCGCTTCACGTCCGGGTTGAACGCGTTCGTCGACGCCTGGCTGCAGATCGGGCTCGCGGGCACCATCATCCTCGGCGTCACGGCGCTGCTCGCGTTCGCGCGGGCCTGGGTGACGGCGACGACGTTCCCGGGGGTCGCCTACGTCTGGCCGGCGGCCGTGCTCGTCCTGCTCGGCGTCACCAGCGCGGCGGAGAGCTACCTGCTGCACGGCGCGGGCCTGATGGTGTTCGTCGCCGTGCTCGTCATCGCGGCGCGACGGCGGTCCTGGCGCCGGCACCTGCCCCGCGTCTGACGGAGAGCGGGGGTGTCGCCGGTCCGCCTGGAGGCGCGGCGCGCGCCCGCCAGGTCGGGCCGGTACCCGGGCGGTCGCCACGACGGCACGCGCGGCCGCACGGCAGCGGGATCGGCGGGATCGGCGGGGTCCGAGGGTCGGCGGGGTCCGCGGGGTCCGTGGGGTGCATGGGGCGACGCGGCGGAGGGCAGCGGGGCCCGCACCGACGCGGCCGCGTCAGCGCGCCGGAGCCGCCCGCCGCCGACCGAACCGCCGCTGCAGCCCCCACTGCGTGACCCGGACCATCGCCTCGACGACGATCGACCGGCTCATCTTCGAGACGCCGTGCACACGGTCCCGGAACCGGATCGGCACCTCGACGATCCGCCCGCCGAGGTCCGCCACGCGGAGGGTCATGTCGATCTGGAAGCAGTAGCCCTTCGAGTCGACCCCGCCGAGGTCCATCCGGCGCAGGACGTCCGCGCGGTACACCCGGAACCCGGCCGTGACGTCCCGCACGGGCAGCCCGAGCGCGATCCGGGCGTACGTGTTCGCGCCGCGGCTGAGCACCTCGCGCCGGAGCGGCCAGTCGACGACCGACCCGCCGGGGACCCACCGCGACCCGATCGACAGCGCGACGTCTTCGTCCGCCACCACGGCGTCGACGAGGGCCGGCAACCGGTCGGCTGGGTGCGAGCCGTCGGCGTCCATCTCGACGAGCAGGGGGTACCCGCGGTCGAGCCCCCAGCGGAACCCGGCGACGTACGCGGTGCCGAGGCCGGCCTTCTCGCTCCGCTCCAGCAGGTGCACGCGGTCGTCCTCCGACGCGAGCGACCGCACGATGTCGGCCGTGCCGTCCGGGCTGCCGTCGTCGACGACGAGCAGGTGCGCGGACGGGACCGCCTCGAGGATCGCGGCCGCGATGGCGCGGACGTTCTCGGCCTCGTCGTACGTCGGGACGATGACGAGGGCCGTGGGACCGGCGCCGCTCACCGGTTGGCGATGCGGCGCTTGATCTTGCTCGCCACGCTCCGCGGCCCCTCGGTGCGGAAGTAGTGCACGGCGCGGCCGACGTCGTGGCGGAGCCCGTACAGCTTCTTGCGGTCCGGCACGCGCACGCGCATCTGGTGGGGCTCGACCGGCGCGGCGGTGTCGCGCACCGACTTGTCGGCGGCGCGGACCGGGTTCCGGCAGAACTCGACGAGCGGCGCGAGGACGTTCTCCCACGTGAACTGCTCACGGACGCGGTCGACGTTGCCGATGAACTCGGCGCGCGCCTTCTTGTCGAACAGCGCCGTCTCGAGCGCGGCGGCCAGGCCGTCGACGTCCTGTTCGTGGACGGCGACGCCGAGCTTCTGCTCCGCCACGAGGTCCCCGAAGGAGTCGCCGGCGGTGGTCACGATCGGCAGCCGGGCCCAGAGGTAGTCCAGGATGCGGGTGCGGAACGAGAACGTCGTCTCGAGGTGCTCGTAGTGCGTGGAGACGCCGGCGTCGGCCTCGAGGAGGTAGGCGCCGCGCTCCTCGTACGGGATCCACGCGTCGTTGAAGAACACGTGCTTGCCGGTCAGGCCGAGGGCGTCGGCCTCGGCGCGCACCTTCGCGACGATGTCCATCTCGGGCACGTCCGGGTTCGGGTGCTGCACGCCCATGAAGAAGAGCTTGACGCTCGGCTTCTCCTCGGCGAGCTGTCCGATGGCGCGGACCAGCGTGATCGGGTCGAACCAGTCGTAGATGCCGCCGCCCCAGACGACGAGCTTGTCGTTCTTGCCGATGCCCGGCACGACGCCCTTGACCCGCGGCTGGTCGTGCACCGGGGGCGTCGACGAGAGCCCGAAGGGCACCACGCCGATGAGCGAGCGGAGGTCGGGGTCGCGCGAGTAGGTGCGCGCGTTCACCCGGCCGGAGCCGGCGAGCTGCCCGAGCCAGAACATCCGCTGCCGCTCGGAGGCGCAGATGAAGTAGTCGCCGAGTTCGAGCTGGTGGTTGAGCGTGTCGGACGCGTCGAGGATCTGCCGGTTCCACTGGTCGACGTCGTCGCTGCGGCCCTGCTCGAGCTGCTCGAGGTGCAGCGGGTCGTAGACGTCGACGACCAGGATCTTCCGCGTCGACTCGAGCACCGGGAAGAGGCGGAGGGCGTGGCCCTGCACGACGATGACGTCGGCCCAGGCCTCGTGCTCGACCATCTTCCGCGGGTGGCGGTGCGGCACCGTGACCACCTCGTAC
>Ga0265798_10003047_pt1 | contig 24148 bp, 27 predicted proteins | sample P3T30metagenome_FD_192430 | JGI IMG/M metagenome (GOLD analysis project Ga0265798, IMG submission 192430) | Plant litter microbial communities from East Loma Ridge, Irvine, California - P3 T30 | ecosystem: Environmental > Terrestrial > Plant litter > Unclassified | place: USA: California...
GTATCTTGCCGCCCATCTCGATCTTCCGTATCCTGGACTTGAGCTCGTCCAGCTCGTCCCACACAGACGCGGCCGGCCCTGTAGAGCCATGTGACTCGGTACCGTCGGCGCGCGAACCAGCCTCAAAGGATGTCTCCACCTGCGGCGTGCGCGGCTCGTGTGACAGGTTCGACGGCCTGTAGGGGTGGACCGGGGTGCGACTGGGCGGGGTTTGATGTACCTCAGGCTGGGATCCTCGTCTCGTTGAGTTTGAGAACTGGGCGAGGAAGTCGCGCGGTGAGAGCTCCGAGTCGCGTCGTGTGGAGCTGAAGGAGGCTTTGTGGTTGAGGTCGCGGGTCCGTATGGCTTCGGGTGCAGGTGAGTTTGGCGACCGCTCGTATCTGGAGGGGGTGGGCAGGAGCGACGACCGGCGTATGCCGCTGGACCTGGCTTCTAGGGCAGCGCTGGAGGGTATCCTGCTGGTGGTTGGCGTGACTAAGCTCGACTGGACCTGGACGGGCGAGGGCGACTGCAGGGCCGAGGGGAGCGACTGCCGGTTGTTGACGCGGGCGACTCGTGACTGGGTCGTTAGCTACCATCCATGCGCATACCGTAGCTCCATTGCTCACCTTCAATCGGTCGCGCGCTGTCGGGTTCTCTGGGCGCGGCGGCTTGGGCGCACTGTCGGCGGCGATGTTCAGGAACAGGTCCTCCTTCTCGCCGTCTGTTCCTGGCGTCGCGGGCGCAGGCGCTCCCCGTCCGCTATGCGCCGCGTGGTAGTCCTCCATGCGGCTGCGGGGGCCAGAGTCGTACTCGGACGACTCGTCGGTGGAGCTCGCCATTCGTCGCGGCGGGGGCCTCGCACTGCTGGTCGAGGCTCGTCGGGGGTGGGGTCGGGGGCGGGCGGCCGGGTCTACAGCGCTTGTTTGTTGTGGTGGTCGCGGGGCTTCGCTGGGGGATGTGCCTGGGTGGGAGCTAGTGGGGGATACCAGGCCGGACTGGAGGAACTGCTGCTGCGCATAGGCAAAGTCGGCGGGGTTCTGCGAGCTGCGGCTGCGAGTAACGAGGGTGACGGGAGGGCCGCGCGAGTTGTCTATGCCATGGCCGCTGTGCGAGGCTGGGGGACGGCGGGCGGACGAGGCGCTGACAGACGGCAGGCGCAACAGCGTGGGCGGCTCCGGGGCCGTGTTGGTGCGGGCGTGGGTGGGCTTGCTCGGGGGCGTGCTCTGCGACAAAGAGTTGCGCCGCTGGGTGGTGTGGTGTTGTGGTGCTCCTCCAGACGATTTCCGAGAATGGGTCGGCATAGCTGCAGGCCTGCGCTGGCACACCAGACAGGGATGACGGACAACGTTTCAGAATACTCAGCCCGTCATGGCTGCTTTTGCGACCCACAGTCCGCGCGCGAGCCGTTGAATATTGCCAATTCACTCTTCAAAGTTCAGAGGTTGATGCTGCGACGCTGGGGATCCCTAGCATCTTGACCTTGGCCGTTTGCGTCTAGGGTCCCGGGCCACTCTGCACGAGATGTCACAGTCCTTTCTGGAACGAATGGCCGCCTTCGAAACCGTCTCTTAGCAACGGCATGATGTGCAGCGACTAGCCGTGCTCTGCCCTTAACCTATATCGCACCCTATATCGCACATCACTCGCTCGCCTCTCTCGACTACCAGCGTGTCAAAGACGCCTCTACCCGACTAACTTTCCCTGTAAGCTGACCTTTACCTGCGCGATTATTACTTCGCCATTGTGCGTGTCTGGCCCAAAAAGCATGCTGGCTCTCATTTCGTCCGGTGAACGCACACCGCCGCTTGGCCCTTAGCAGGAACCACTTCCAAGCTTCTCCCGTCGAGATAACAGATCACGATTATCATTGTGATTGCAAAAACATTGTGCTGACTGACTCTGTTCCTGCATTCGCCATCCTGGTCAACGGCAGGTTGTAAGCGAGTAGCAGCGACGGACGGGACTTTTACCCATGTCAGTCGCAGGTAAGATTCACCCGCGCCTGAGTCGTGAAGATTAAGGCCAGACACTCTCGCTCCTGGAGCAGACACTGTAATCTCGCGCGCAATACAAGGTTCGCTGGCTCAGATCCTATATCGATAGTGAAAGGCACATAATTACAGATGGAATTGCGCGCTTGGCATCATTGATTGGCTGCTGCATTGTAAAGGGCAAAGTGTGTACATAGTAGACAGTGGACGTGCTGGGTTAGAGGGCCATGACCACGTGACCTCGGCGGTGGCTGAACCAGAACGCCGAGGGTCTGATGAAATCTTGCCCAGCAACATCATCACCACCACCAGTGCCAATCTCGATACCCAACCCTCATCACACCGCGAACTGCCCTCGCGCCTCCACCGACCATGTCCGTCGCAGCTTTGTCCAAGTCGCTGCCAAAGCCGAAATACTCGGGCGAAGAGGAGGAGCTCACCAACAGCACGCGCGTGCTAACCGCAGAGCAATATGAAGCGCAAGTAGTCGCGAAGAAGGGCCCGCCGCCCTACGGCCAGAGGCAGCACTGGAGGCCCCGCGCGCCTGAAGGTAAGCAAAACACGTATGGAAGACACACGGGAGATGTACTGACATCACCTCTAGATTTTGGCGATGGAGGCGCATTTCCGGAGGTACTTGTCGCGCAGTACCCGCTCGACATGGGAAAGAAGGGCCAACCATCCACATCCAACGCGCTCGTGAGGAGAGTCGACGGCGAGGGCAAGACCAAGTACGACGAGATTGCGCGACGCGGACACGGCGATTCGAGGATTGTGCAGGCCAGCTTCAAGGACCTCATTCCTCTGCGCCAACAGGCAGACGCTGGCGAGCTGGACTTGTCGCGTCCTTCTGCGGAGGTTGTCCAAGCAACCAAGGAGAAGACTGAGCAGGCCCTCATGGCACTGGTCCAAGGGCAGACTGCCGCGCAACGGCCCAAGAACGTACAGGGCAGAAAGAACGACGAGCCGACTTTCGTCAGATACACACCCACGGCTCAGCATGGTCAAGCCCAGGGCCAGACGCGCATCATCAAGATCCAACAAAGACAGATCGACCCCATGGAGCCGCCCAAGTTCAAGCACAAGCGCATTCCTCGCGGACCACCTTCGCCTCCCCCACCCGTCCTCCACTCGCCGCCGCGAAAGCTGACCGCCGAAGACCAAGAACTTTGGAAGATCCCACCCCCAATCAGTAATTGGAAGAACCCCAAGGGATACACAGTGCCACTAGACAAACGTCTAGCAGCCGATGGTCGGGGGCTGCAGGACATCACGATCAACGACAAGTTTGCTCAATTCGGTGAAGCGTTGCAGGCAGCGGACAGACATGCACGAGAGGAGGTTAAGCAGCGTGCGATCATGCAGCAAAGATTAGCGGAGAAGGAGAAGCTACAAAAGGAGGAGCACCTGCGAAACCTCGCGAAGGAGGCACGAGAACAGCGCGCCAACACCTCCCGAAGGCGATCACAGAGCGAATCGGACACCGATTCGGAAGAAGAGGCAGTGCGAAAGCGAATGGACGCTCGCAAGGAGCGGCGCGAGGACTTCCAGCGCGAACTCCGTCAGTCGCGGATGGGTACCGAGCGCAAGATCCAGATGCTGGCTCGGGAGCAGAATCGTGATATTTCTGAAAAGGTCGCACTCGGTCTGGCAAAGCCGACACAGAGCGGAGAGTCAATGTACGACTCGCGGCTGTTCAACCAGTCCAGCGGATTCAACGCTGGTTTCAACGAGGACAACCACTACGACAAGCCTCTCTTCGCAGCTCAGGATGCTATCAGCAGCATCTACCGACCGAGTGTACAGCAGGATGACGGAGAGGACGAGGGGCAGACATACGACCGGATCACCAAGTCGAGCAAGTTCGAAGTCCTCGGAAAGGCCAAGGAAGGCTTCAAGGGTGCGGATCTGCAAGAAGCTCGGGACGGACCAGTTCAATTTGAGAAGGATACCGACGATCCGTTCAACATCAATCAGATGATTGACGAGGTTCGTGGTGAGAAAGGCGAGAAGACTGGAGAGAAGCGTTACGGCATCCAGGAGCCAGAGGGCAGATCAGCCAAGCGCGCCAGGGTTGATGATGACAGTGATTGAACGTCTTTTAGCATTATCAGAACACATTTGTTGGCGTTTGGGTCTTTTGCATAGCTCGAGTTGCTAGTGCAATACTGTAGCATTTTACTGCGACCAAAACGGTCATCATTGATCTGGCTCAATCTTCTTAATACAAAACTCATCACATGAAAATTAGGCGTTCATGGTCACAATAGTCTGCGCGATTGTGTTACCACACCGACAGACAGTCGTCATATATGCTTACTACCCGTCCCTCTTCCATTGGCCAAGTCCCAAGGATCCCAGTCTCGGAAGGCGCACCTTCGTCGGAAAGCCGCACCGACAACAGCTTCCGTCTGCGTCTACCATCGACGCCATACACACCTTCGCTCCACAGCCCCGCCGTGCTATGTCGTACGAAAGTACAAGCCAACGGCGAACCCTGAAGTTATGCGCCTTGCGCTGGTGTGCTTGACTGGCCGACATGCTGCCGACTGTCGGATCTCGATCGCATTGCTAATCGTTCGCTGTTTGCTAACATCCGAACCGTATTTACTGCGCAGTACTTTAGGTCTAATCGCAATCGCATAGAGGGAAAGATAATACTGTCCTTTGATGAACTCAAGTGCAGCTTCAAAAACTCTTTATCAGAAACGTCATCATGCCGGAAGAAGCACAAGCTTCACAAGCTCACCACCCTTCCGCGGTATCGGATAGCCAGGATCACAAGTTCAATCCGAATTTCACTCAGGCGGTAATCAATGCGACGGGACCAAAAGCTACGCCCAGGGTCAGACAGCTCACAGCGGGATTAATACGGCATCTCCATGACTTTGCGAGGGAGAATGAACTCACAGTCGATGAGTGGATGACAGGAGTTGAGTTGGTACGTCAGAGAGCTTTCCATGTTTGATATTGTGAGATATGACTCAGCATACTAAACGATGGGCAGATGAATGCAGCAGGTCGCATGTCAGACGCCAAACGGAACGAAGGCCAACTGCTCTGCGACATTCTCGGCCTCGAATCGCTCGTCGACGAGATCACGTACAAGCTCGCCTCTACTGCAGCCGACGAACCCACAGCGACTGCGATTCTAGGCCCCTTCTACCGCCATGATGCTCCGAAACTGCCCATGGGCTCCTGCATCGTGTCCAAGGAAATAAATGAGCAAGGCGACCGGACATTGATGCACGGCATCGTCACGGACTTTAGAACCGGACAGCCTATCGAGGGCGCGGTGGTGGACGTATGGCATACGGCGCCAAATGGCCTATACGAACAACAAGATCCAGACCAGCCAGAGATGAATCTCAGAGGTAGATTCACGACGGGCAAAGACGGGAAGTATAGCTTCTACTGCCTGAGGCCAGTACCTTACCCCATACCTTTCGATGGGCCAGCAGGCAAAGTGTTGCAAGCGCTGGATAGGCATCCGATGCGGCCGGCGCATATACACTTCCTGGTATGTGAAGCCTATGACGAACGTGCAGCCTGATGTGCTAACTTATCTCAGCTCACAGCGCCGGGCTACAAACCTATTGTTACTCAGATCTTCGACCGAACAAGCAAGTACATCGACGACGATGCCGTTTTTGCGGTCAAGGATTCTCTTCTTGTAGATTTCAATCCTTTTGAGGGAGATCCGAAAGCAGACTTTGAGCTGCCGTACGATTTCAAGATGGCGAGCTTCGAGGATGCAAAGAAGCACTCCGTTGCAGGGACGACAGAAGAAAGCGCGTGATCGGTAGAGGTTCAAGCTATCAAAGAACTTCAGCATCGTTTACAAGGTGTTTTCCGTTTGAAGCTCTAGTTGTCATGTTCTAATCGCAGCTGTCTGTTTCCGATATCATTCCGATGTTAGGCCGATCTCCCCGCACTGTACTACTCCGCTAACCGTCTCCAACCGAACCGCGGCTGTCATACAACGCCTTACGCGCGCCCTAGACAGAGGCTAACATCATGTGAATGTTATGGTGTTTAGCGTCCATGTTCCGTGTTGTTCCTGCTCTTCTTCTAAACCTTGCTTACGTATCTGCCTCATTCGGACATTCGGAATCCTCGGCACAGCACACGGTAAGCTTGTCGCGACTATATCTTAGCAAGGGTTACAACACATACGAACAACACAACTAACAGACGTGGAAAGCAGAGGTGTTAACTAATCACTTGAGACATACAATACTCGAAAGGAGGAAGAGCTAGAGGACAGCCCATCATGGCAGATAACAGCAAGATAACCCTCGGCCGCTACATGTGGGAGCGTATCCACCAAATTGGTGTCGACACAATCTTCGGTGTACCCGGCGACTTCAACCTACAATTCCTGGACTCCATCTACCTTACCCCAGGATTGACCTTTGTCACCAACCAAAACGAACTGAACGCTGCCTACGCCGCCGATGGATACGCCCGCATCAAGAACACGCCCGGATGTCTCGTGACCACGCATGGTGTGGGTGAACTTTCGGCTCTGAACGGCATCGCAGGTAGCATGAGTGAACATGTCAAGGTTGTTCATGTTGTTGGACAGACTACGCGGGCCATGCAGAAGAACAACATGATGATCCATCACAGTATTGGAAATAAGCCGAATCATCAAATGTACAACAAGGCTAGCGAGGGGCTCAGGTTCGCGGCTGCAGAACTCTGGGATGTTGCGGATGCGCCGAAAGAGATTGATAGGGTGTTACGGGAGTGTGTTATCAAGAGTGGGCCTGTTTATATCTTCTTACCGCTGGATCTGAGTGCCGAGATGGTGGATGCTGGGTTATTGGAAACTCCCATTGATCTTGCGCCGCATGTGGATGAGAAGGCGCGGAATGAAGCGGTCAAGGTTATCGTGGCTGCAGTCTCTGAGGCTAAACAGCCGACCGTACTGGTAGACGCTCTCGTCCATCGTTTCAACGCTGTCCAGGAAGCCGCGCAGCTAGTCCGCAAACTCAACGTTCCTTTCTTCTCAGCAACCATGGGCAAGGGCATTGTCGATGAGACAGAAGAGAATTTCGTTGGGGTATGGAACGGCGAAGTCAGTTCTCCAGGCGTCAAAGAAGTAGCGAAACAGGCAGATCTGGTGGTGACTCTGGGGTACATACCTGCTGATACGAACTCGGCTGGTTTCTCAAGACCATTGGACGAGACTAACACCATCCACATCAACCCACACGACGTTGTTGTAAGTCCCTCGCATACCTCATCTGATGTCTATTACTGACATACTTCCTAGGTCAAAGGCAAATCCTACCCCAACACACCCATCAAAACCCTCCTCGAAGCTCTAACCGCCGCCCTACCATCAACCCCCCAACACAAAATCCCCAAACCGCAACTCCCACCACCCCGCACACCCCTCGACGCAAAATCAGCCCACCTAACGCAATCCCAACTCTGGCCCGCCATCCAATCCTTCATCCGCCCAGGCGACGCTCTCGTCAGCGAAACCGGAACCTCGAATTTCGGTCTATGTGACATTGAATTCCCAGCGGACATCAGACTCGTTACGCAGATCTACTATGGCAGTATTGGTTTTGCTACTGCTGCGACGTTGGGTGTGGATATTGCGCGGAGGGAGCTAGACAAGAAGGGAGAGGGACGGACTATTCTGATGACGGGAGATGGAAGTATGGCTTTGACGATCCAGGAGATTGGGACTATGATCAAGGCGAAGTGTAAGGCGATTGTTTTTGTGATTAATAATGAGGGGTATACGGTTGAGAGGTTGATTTGGGGGGCGAGGCAACGTAAGTGCTCTTCTCCTTCCTCCATTCTTTCTTTACACGCGAGCAACATCAAACTAACCACCATCGCCTACAGCATACAACGACATCGTCCCGCATAACTACTCGCACCTCCTGCCCCTCTACCGCCACCCAGACCCCTCATCTTCTTTCCACCGCGCAACCACCCTATCAGAACTCTCCGCCATCCTAGAGAAACCGCAGCTGCAAAACCCGCAGAACGTCCAGCTTGTGGAGCTGGTGCTGGATAAGATGGATACGAGTTGGAAGTTGGGGACTGCGCTGGCGTGGAGGAGCGAGGAGCACAAGGAGTATCTTACTAGAGAAGGATTTGTGGATACGTATGGTGGGTGGGGGTTGGATGGGAAGGCGGGGGGGAGTGTGAAGTGGAGTTGAGGGACCGAGATGGCGTAGAGTGGGTGAAGTAGCTGCTTGTACATGATTTCAACAGTATGAATCGATTATCGTGTAGATCGCATTCCTTGGTTAAGCTAGGCCATGATCATCTAGTCTCACGCCATTCTTCCTCTCCCTACTCTCGTTTGTAAGCTTTACATCGTTTCCTCTTTCCCTCTTCCGCCTCTTCTATATCTAAGCAAACACCCCCAATAAACAAAACCACACAACAATCAACTCATAGATCATAACAGGCTGCCTCTCCCACCCATACATGACAGCCGCAAACCCCAATCTCAGCGGAATGGTCGAAGCCATCATGCGACGATTACCCTGGAAGGTAAAGATGAGTTGGTACCAGCCTACTGCTACTGCGCCGAGACCTTTTTCCTCTCGTTAGTCTGGGGTTGGGTATACGTTGAAACTCATTCTCGACTTACCGATCGATTGTAGCGTTTTATCTGGACCTTCCATACCCGTTATAGCAGAGTACTCTTCTGGGTTGATGAAGGGGTAGACGCCGAGGGCTATGTTGACGATGGAGTGGAGGATGAGGAGGAGGCGCGCCATGCGCGATATGGGTGACATTTTGGCGGGTATGAACGTAGTCAACGGTATTGAAGATGGTAAACGAGATGTTTAGTTGGATGTTAGAGATGTTGCAGCGAAGGATGCAGCTTTCCAAGGCAGTGGCACCAACCCCACTAAGGCAAGGCGTGCCGTTCTTAGCGCCCACGTGCGCATGTCCTCTGGCTTGCGAACTTTTGGATTTTGATCCACTTCTATCATCATTTACGGTTCGCTGTTCACATACAGGATTGGTGTCTACGGTCGTGCGCGCATGACAATAGACAATGCAGGTACAACTGACGTGCAGTCAACATGCGCCTAAACACCATATCCAGGGTTACCGAAATTACTACCAGCAGCCCACCCATCAAGATCATAGAACCACTCCGGACTCCTTCCAAAGTGAAAACCATCCAGGGAATCCATGGGTAACCCCTGCATGTACGCATTGATATCGATATCAAACCCCATGTTCACATCTCCCAAATCGCTATCCAGCATATTCAGTCCGTCCATCGTGCCGTCGAAACAAGAGAAATCTGTACTGTTGCTGCTGCCGGTTTGGGCGCCGGTACCAGTGGGAAGATGCTTTCCGGTAACGTCGTCAGCGCCCTCGCCTCGACCATGCTCTCTCCCTGCGAAGCTGCTGCTGGAGGGACTGAGGTCGATGTCTTCACCGTGCTCTTCGCGGTATACTGATGCTAGTATCTGACTCATTTCTTTGGTGGATGATCTCGCTGCGTCAAGTACAGCTACTTCAGGGTCGGTACCGGCTATCAAAGCATCGATGCGTGCTAGTGCGCAGTTGATAAACACAACGCCCTTTGCGTTTGTTTCGCCGTTTTGAACGCGGGCGACTGCTGTTTGTCGGGATGATTCCAGGACTTGGCGTAGGAGCTGGTACTGTGGTGGTAAGGATGTCAACCCTAGAGAGGGGGGCGTTGTGGCTGGGCGTGCGGATACAAGGGGAGCAAATAGCGCCAGATCTTCTTTCCTCTCGTTGATCTGAGAGTTGAGTTCGTAGTAAACGGTCGACATGGCGTAGAGGAAGAATGACTTGAAGAACCCCACGCATCGGTGCGTCATACGCGTCCAGTCGTCTTCTTCTCCCGGTGCGAGCTCAGTTGCTGGTGCGTAGATAGCTAGCGAAGTATCGAGACATATCTTCCTGGAGTAATGGTAGCGTGGGTTCTCGTTTGCTTTGGAAAAGTAGGGGCGGTGGAGGCAGAGGACGAAGCGTCGTACTAGCGTATCGGCCATCTTGATCTGGAACGGCGTGATATTCCGTCCTGCTGCTAATGCTGATTTGAAGAAGATCGTTTTCTCGCGACAGACGCTGATGAGCTTGGTGCCGATATGCAGTACGTCGTCGTATGATAGGTCGAAGCGCAGGTTGTTGATTACTCTAATAATCTCTAGTCGTGTGGGAAGCGTCTGCGTAAAAGCGATTTGTATGCTACTGTCGGTAAATACGGTTGCTGGCTTCACATCGAGTGGCGTATCTATGCCGTTTCCCATATCTTCGTCGTTGATGTTGGAGGGTGGCTTCGTATCGTAGTCGTTCACGGAAATCATAGGCGGCATGCCCATGTCTAAGCTGCTTTGTGCAGTGATCTCCAGAACAGTCGCCCAAAGTCTGCGTCGCATCTCGCCATGATAGACACTGATTTTGGGAAAGTGAGACGGATCGCGATGTAAGCCCAGATGCATCGCCGTCCGCAACATTGTACCTGCAGGTATCCATATATGATCACCATCGATGCCACATACTTGACGTGCAATCAGAATCAATATCTGTATCTGCAATCCTATCATGTTGAGCCGCGACTTTGCATGAGGTGCACACTGCCATTCCGCTGCAGCTTGGATCCACTTTGCAGCTGAGACGCGAAGCTTGGCTTGGTCGGGTCCGGTGTAGAACGGCACGGCGATTGCGCATACCAACAGAAACTTATGAATAATGGACGGCTTTGCAGGCGTGGTGCCGAGCCAGTATGCATCGTAGACTCTTCTGAAGGAAGGTACATGTAGTACACGAAACACGCCTTCGAATGTACGGAGATAGCAGTCGACCAGTGCGTCGCTGATTTCTTTCGGGGGGATGCACGCCTGCAGTTCTGGAGAGATGGAAGGCTGCGACATGCGAGAGGCCTTGATAATGCGAGCCATTCGCTTGACCTCTGAGACAGTAGCATACAGCTCAGTCGATTTGTTCCTATATGCTGAAATTAGGTTTGCTGTCTTTAGAAAAAGACTGGTATCACGACATACACCTCTTTCCTGTTTGTATTGTGGTTCGTTGTAGTGTTTGTGTCGCCGAGAGCGTCATACTGCTATCCGTCAATTGAGTCCCTTCGAACAGAGGGACCGAGTCAAGGAAACCATCGGTATCATCACTTACAGGGTCGATAGCGTTCATCCAATGACTCTGACCATAGTACTTTGCCTTTACAAACTGGGCGCTTGTGTCACTTGCGCTTTCCCGTCCCGGCAACGTACTAGTCCTTGGGTCATCGTTCAGAGTAGCGCTCGCCAGTCGTTCTTCCAGACCCTGAATCCTATCCAACAAGCTGTTGATGATAGAAGCTTGCGCAGAGTCCGAGTGCGAGTTCAAGCCGAAAGCCGGTCTATTGGAGGGCAGAGGCTTCGGCTGGCCGTCGCATTCTCCAAGAAGCCCGGGTGCCACATAACGATTGACGATTGCATCAAACTGACTGGGAAGCTCGGGCGCCTCAGGAGAAGAGCGAGCCGGATTTCGGTCGTGGACGTTGCTGTGACCTGTGGAGGCATCGTCTTCAGGTGATCTTTGATTCTCCGGCCGAATCCCCGGACGTGGAGGTCTAAACGTGCATGTCGCTGATTTGATCCTAGTGCATGCACCACAAGGTTTTCCTCGGTCGCACTTCACCTTGCGCATGCGACATTCGACGCATGATAGTGCTGGTCTTCGTCGTCGTTTCGCTGGTCCGTTGCCATCTGTGTCTGCGGATTGGATGGTAGGTTGCTCAACCATTTTGGCTCACAAATACAAGAGAATTGGTCGCAGTTATCTTGACTGCGTAGTAAGAGTCGTATACAGCATTCAAGGATTCTAACATGGTTGCTGGTAGATGGACAGGCAACCGTCGGTCTTCTGTGAAGCGGCTCTCGGCTCTCGGTGTTTTCGGTCATCTCTGATAGCGGCAAGGGCGTTGGCCAGCCGCTGACGCCTGCTCCTTCTGTCCCTCGTCGCAACGACATCATCCTTAGGGCGAAGGATTCCAGCTCGCATTAGCCTGGAGACGGTGTGCTTACACAGTCGTCTGTACTGACAGAGCGATAGAGTGTAAGGCTGTGCCTCGCGACATACCTCCATTTTGGGTAGCGTCCCAGCCTCCGCCAGCTGAGTCCCTATCACATTAACCACAAACGGTGCCCACAGCCTGACGCGATCATCAATACTCAGCCCCTAAATGGGACTAGTAAACCTCGAATCGCATCAGGTCCGAATTAGAGAACGATGTTGACTGATTAGAGAATGTACATTGTCTCAAGAGTTCTTGCAATGGTCTGTATTCAAGTGCATCTGCTCATATCCTACAGGCACAAAGCGCCCCGAAATGCACCAACAAGCTACTTAATCCATTCTGCCTGACGATGATCATACCTGCCCCCCTGATCATTCACCTCATTATACGCTACAACGCACAAATATCTGCGCGTTCCTTACACACTCTCCGCATCAACACAGCTGTATGAGGAGGCATCAGTCGCAGCACCACCCTGGTAAACAGATACAAGCGGGTAAGGGCAAAGGTCCCTCGACAGCACTGTTCCGTTGACAGGTTGCGTTCCAACTGCCGGCAGGGTGTCTGGAGCAGTACCATTCTCGACCCAGGCTACAAGTTGCTGCAGCGCATTATTGACGGGTGCAGGACCAGGGCCACCTGCGCAATGATGAAGGCCAGGCGCAAGAAACAACCTGTAGTACTCATCCACATCGGCATCCAGCGCGGCTACACGGTCATAGTACTGTGTTGACCCTCCCGAAGGAATCAGGTCATCTGCGATGCCGTGCCAGGTGAGCAACTTCCCTCCTGCTTCCTTGAAGTCCGAGAGATCCGCATCGTTGGTGTTGATGATCGAGTCCCACTGCTGCTGACCGGCGTACATGTAGTCCGGTAGACGCTCCGCGGTGATTGCAGACCAGTCAAAGGTAGCGTTCTTCTCGACGAAGAGCTGGAAGAACTGTGCGCCGAGTAGCCAGGCAGCGGTGGTAAGGCAGGTATCTGAGGCTTGACAGTCCGTGCCGGCCGTTGCTGGGAGGGGTGCATCGAACGCGTATCCTGGGTAGATCTTCTTTCCCCGCCTGTCGGAGACACCATACCATGTGGCGTTGGCTACAGTTGCTGTTGCGTTGGAGATGACATTCGAGCTGCTATTGCCGCAGTTGGCGGGCTGTCCGACAACGGTGAAAGGGTCGAAAGAACACAACTCCGGGATAGATATGATCGAGTCTTTGACGCCATCCAGTTCATCGCAAGCGGCAATTGCTGCGGTCCGAATCGCTTCGAACTCGCAATTAGGCGGGTATTCGCCGAGCGTGTTCATTACAGCTTGAGCATGAAACAAGCTGGCCAAGAGCGGGATGATGTTCAATGCGGGTGCTGCAGCGATAATACCGTCAAACGCTTTGGGGTAACGTTGAGCCAGCATCATGCCTTGCCTACCACCCTGGGAACACCCAGTCCAGCTATGTCGGTTGTTAGCCACTGTTCGTCACAGACACACGATGAAGCATTGACCGCGAGTAACATCGCAATGTCAGGGTCATACGTACTAAGAGTAAGCGGGAGCCTTCTGATAGAAGCTCTCGGTAACCATCTTCCCGAATATAGAGAGCTCGTTCAAAGTAACAGAGCCGAAGTTCTGTAAAGCAACCACGTCGACATTACCCGGAGACTTGAGCGCCCAAGGAAGAGCGGAGACTTCGGTTGCATTGTGGCCACCGTCAGTGGAAGCTGCCGCATATCCCTGAATAATAGCCGGGAGTAGGCTCTGATCGAAAACACCAGCGCGCCAGCCGCCGCCTCCAACGCCATTGAAGCGTCCGTTCCACTGCTCTGGCAGCCATATCTGCAGGTTGACAGTGTCGTTCTGACCTGGATGGGTGTAGGCCATCTCTACGCGGCAGTAGGAGATGTTGTACGATGAGACTCCAAGAAGCGGCACGAGTTGTTCGGCTGGGATAGGTGAGCCTTCCGGTGTCCATTGTGTCTTGGACTCTGCAGTGAATTTCGTGATTGCCGTGCCATCGAGGTAGGGTTGTGCAAGGCTTGAACAAGCCAATCCGTGCGCTGTTCGGGCTGTTAGAAACAGAGATCATATCGAATGGATCGGACTCAACATACCTAAAGCCGAATACATCTTGTTCAAGAAAAGACACGGTTCGTGCGAGATAGGGATTTGGTGTTGAAACAGGTGGTGACTCGCTTTAAGGTGTACAGCAGAATGGTGCCTGCGACAACATTACTTATATACGACATGTTTCCTTAGCTGCGATGGGAGGCGGTTCGTCAACGCCCTGCCAATCCCACCATGATGGCAATGGCGGCATAGCCGACCTCGCGAGATGGTAGTTCATCAGGACAAACGACCAAACGAATTACATGCTTGCTTTTGCGTGCATTAGGAGCACTGCGCGATGTGATCGCTAGTAATCCTGCCTTGTCCTTCTGGAGCACAACTACTTCGGCAAGGCGGATGTTAAGCTTCCGGCGCAGGACCGGTAAACGAGAACGAGTACCTCTTTTGATCGGCATCCTTAGCGTCAACCTACCAAATTAGGCTTCCTTTTGGCACCAGGCCAGGCACCAACAAGTCTTGCCCCCGCAGCACACCTGAGCTATGCCGTCTCCTTGCGAGAATCCCCAAGCGCATGACAACTTACCACATTTAACGCGAAACGAGTATGCGAGTGCCGAGACTGAGCCCGAATGGCAGTGAAACGATACCATAGAAAGTCACGGGCTGGATGCGACACGTGCAAGCGACGGCGCGTCAAATGCGACGAAGCCACACCCAAATGCGGAGCTTGTGCTCTACGAGAAGAACAATGCACCTACCCACCACAGAATGGTTCGACTGGGTCTAGAAGGAAAGCGAAGACGGCGTTGACAACGACATCATCATCATCATCGTCATCATCACCACCACGATCACCTATACCAACCAAACCCGGCTGGTATTCCCTCTACGATGCCTACAGCGGCCCATCCTCCCGCCTAGCCACCTACAATGCGACCCGAACGCTCGAAATGCGGCTCATGCACCAATGGACCACAACCACCTACCTCACCTCCGTGCACCGCAACGCGCTCGTCTTCCGCGACTACGCCGTAACCAAAGCGCTGCAACACACCTACCTACTAGACATACTCCTCGCCTTCACCTCTCTACACAGCGCCAGTCTCGCCTCCTCCCCCACCGCATCTCACGACCACGTCGCCGCCGCACTGCACTACCAGAACAGAAGTATATCCGAGCTCAATGAGCAGGTGTCGCTGGCTTGTATTTCGAAAGAGAGTCTCGACCCGGTTTGTCTTATGACTGCTCTTCATGCTGTTGTTGCGCTTATCGCGAGTCTGATTCCGGCCACGCCGGGTGAAACGTTGGAATCTGTGTCGAAGGTACTGATGCGTGTTAGGAAGTATACGATGGGTATGAAGGAGATTGTGGAGGAGCATAGTGTGTGGGCTAATAGCGGGGAGTTGAAGCAGATACTTGGAAGTCCTGTTGTTGAGTTGGTAGGAGAAGAGGGCAGAGCGTTCACGGCGGAGAAGCTGCGCGCATTGACGGATGCGATACTTGCGAATATGGATCTTGATGATGCGGCGACGCCGTTCTTTCGTGGTACCCTGGAGAAACTGGAGAAGGCGTACATGGATAGTGATGGGCATTCGGTGGTTCCTTGGTTGGGTACCGTGGAGCCGGAGTTCTTTCAGAAGGCGGATATGGGGCAGGTGCCGGCTCTGGTTATATTAGCCTGTTGGGGAGCGATTAATTGTATTTTGGAGGATATGTGGTGGATGCAATATTCTGGGAAGAGGATTGTGGAGGAGTTGGCCTGCCAGCTCGAGGGCTGTGATAGCCGGTGGAACGATATTCTGGATTGGTGTTACCAACAGGTTGGGTTAATGGCAGAGATCAGTGATCGTGTTCGAGGAAACAGTGGAGGTGGGCCTGGATCGGGTTATGTCGTTCTCTTTGGAGAGCATGCATGAATGGCATCGTAAGCGAAACAGTCCATGTCGTACTCGTTTACTCATTCTCGTTCACGCAAGGCGCTAGGGTTTGATTGCGGTGACGAGACGTGGAGGGATTGGCGTGAGCCTGCAAGACTAGTGTGTAAACCCAGGTGGTACCTACAAAAGTACTGGGGAGATTGAGGTAACTAGCTCTACGTTAGCATCTAAGCCCGGTTGCAGCACCATCTCTTCCACTTCCCCTACACCAACACCTCGCTAAATGCCACGACAACTACTCATACATCGCACACCCACCAACGCCATCTACATGTCCTTTGTCAAATCGTAAATCTTCTGAATTTCCTTAAGCTCGCCCTCGTGGTCGAACTTGAGATCCTTCAACAATCCGTCTCCGAATCCAAATACCCAGCCGTGCACGACAGGGAACTCGTTCTCAGCCCAACACTGCTGCACAGCCGCCGTCTTGACCACATTCCGGCACTGCTCGTACACATTCAGTTCTACGAGCTTGTCGTACTTCTCCTCCTCTGTGCCGCCGTTGGCCATGACATCGTCGAGCTCCTTCTGGTGCAGTCTGTAGACGTCGCGGATGTTTCGGAGCCAGGGGTTCAGCAGACCCATGTCCTTTGGTGTCATGGCGGCCTTGACACCACCGCAGCCGTAGTGGCCGCACACGACAATGTGCTTAACTTTGAGGTGGCGGACCGCGTAGTTGACGACGGACATGACGTTGAGGTCGATGTTGTTGACGAGGTTGGCAATGTTGCGGTGGATGAACATCTCGCCGGGCTCGAGACCGGTGATGGCTTCGGCAGGGATACGGGAGTCGGAGCAGCCTGTGGAGATTGGGTTAGCAAGTTCTAGGTGGTGGGTGATATAATGGAGTAATGTTATAGGGCAATTGAGTCATTCCAGATGCAACTCACCAATCCATAGATACTCGGGTGCTTGTCCTGCACTCAGATCCTTGAAGAAGCCTGGGTTCTTGTTCCGCATCTCATCGGCCCATTTCTTATTGTTTTCAAAGATGCGGTCATGGCTCTGCTGCAGGTACTTGCGCACCTCCTTTGGCTCTTCCTTTCCAGTCATTCTGGGCCAGGAGAAGTTTCGTTTGGCGGTAGTACTCTGTGGGCTGGATGCTTGCAAGAGGGATGCTGACCGTCCGGTATGACAGGTACGCAGGGAAGTCTGATGGAGTAGAGAAGATATCGGAGAAGAAGTATGCAGTAGCGGTGTTGAGCTTGATAAGAGACGAGAGGCGGGAGCGAAGGACTGCCCCGCTGCAACTAGCTCTCGGAGAGCGTGGGGTAACCGGTGCGGCATGACAGGACAAGAAAAAACGACGCGCAAAGGCAAAACGCCAATCCCAGTGCTGCGGGCAGTTTCGGTTTTAGAGGGGAGGGGACGCGACGCTGAAATGCTCGAATTATTTTGCTTCTGCTGCGCACCGATTGGGCGCTCTGACGTCAAAAGATTAGCTAAGGATCTTTAGACCCCTGTTGTCGATCAGCGGGCGATGGGTCTAGCAACCAGATCTGGGTGAAACCATCGAGACGGCGCAGCCTCACAATATCGCTGCGAAACAATCCAAGCATTATCGGCACATCGAACCCGTTAGCTGGCACACAGTATTCGCCAGCTGCACAAACAATATGGCTCTTGATGACGCCAAGAGAACCATCCTATCGCGCCATGCCGACCGTCTATTGAGCTCAAGGGCTTGGCCAAAGACGATCTGTCCTTCCGAAATTGCCCGCGCACTGTCAACAGAGGAGCTGTGTGCATTGGACGCGTCAGAGTGGAGAGACACCATGGATGATGTACGACAGATGGTGTGGGAGAAGAGAGAGGCTGGGGAAGTCGAAGTAATGCAGAAGGGCGTAGTAGTGGACGTGGAGAGTTTGGCGGATCTCAGGGGGCCGATAAGATTGAGGAATGTGAATGGATAATATAACACCGTATGGCTGGATACTCTTGCTGACGATAGCATGTATAGTTGCGATACAATACGAAAACTGATTAGTCGTTCCAATTGACCCGATGTGCTGACCTTGAAGAGCCGCACCCCACGAACTCTGACAAACTCCAATATATGCATGCATCCAAACCTTCTCAAGTTCTCAGACTCAGGTATCAGGATGCTTGGCGCCACTCGCATCTAGTCCCTGCCACTTCTCTTCGTCCCACCCCATGCTGGGATCTGTTGCATTCCCGGCTTTGCCCTCTTCTGTCAGATTCTTGATATCGCTCCAATACTCCAGCTTCTTACACTCGTTATCCGCGGCTTCAATAGCCTTGAGCAGATTGTTGATTCTGCGTTCCTCGGCGTCGCCTTCAGGCTTGTGATCCTTCTTGTGTTGTTCGCGGTGGTCTTTGGCGGCCTCGAAGCGGTCCATAAGTGTGGAGAGGAGTTGGCGGCGCGAATTCTGGAAGATGAGCATCGACATGATGGACGGTATCTGCACTTGTTAGCTATGTTTGCATGGGAATACAACATACATACCTGTTCTGGGAGGTAGTGCAGCTCCTCCCCTCCATCGTCGATGAACTTATGTATGTAGATGATCTTCTCGCGGTCAATGGCAGCTGCCTTGAGTTTTCTCATCAATGTCGCAATATCCCTAATCTCCTCGTCTAGACTCGTCTGTGCGCTGTCGTCCAATAGACCGCTGCCAGTGCCAAAGGTGGCTGATCTAGCCAGTGTCGTGCCGATGCTGAATGTCTCGCCAAACATGCGCTCCTTCGCATTCTTCTTGGTCTTGGGTGGCAGCCTCTGCTTGACCCGCCTCCGTAGCCAGCGTCGCCGCCGAACGAAGCTGTGGAACCACGGGTGGTTGCCATGCCACGCTGAGCCCTTGAAGAGCAGGCTGTATTGCCAACCCTCTTCATCGACATCCAGACTCATGTCGACATACCAGCTCTTCCAGTCCCATACCCAACTTGGGTCCGGGACTTGTGCATTTGTGATGTTGACTGCTGAAGGCTTGAACTTGGCATCCTGCCACGGCGCAGGGTCGATTCGCAGGTTCCATAGCGCTTTGGACGAGAAGAGGGGAATGCCGAAGACGAACCAACCGCGTTGGTTCTCGTAGAGGATATCTATGTGCGAGTCCGATGTGGTTGACCGCTGTTCGGGTTGTGTAGCCGAGGTCGGTGTGTTGTCGCCGTCGGTGTGGTCGACGAGGTGTATTTGTTGGTCCGCCATGCTACAAGCGTGGTGTAGGTGTCAAGGAGAGTAAGAGGCAAACGCCGTTGCTATCGTGGATACATGAGGTCGCTGTGTTAGGCAGGCACGGCACGCTGCGCGGTAGTCGCTCAGACAGTCGCTCGAGGCTGGCTTGTTGTGGTGAACGGTTTAAGGGGCGCGCACAGCAGGCAGCACGCTGGGAAGGCACGATCGAGGTGTGACGGCGATGCGATAAAGATGAATACTATAATGACATTATGATTAACATGTGGAAGCGAAAGCAACGAGTGTATGCAATGTGGATCCGGCTTGTCGCGCTCGGTAGAGTCCTAGTTTGGTGATCTGGTTCGCACGGCACTGAAAAGCCCGTGCTGCAGCTGTCTGCCATTACGTCACACATGCGCTTGTTTGAAAGACGCCTTCCAAGGTTCCCCTCCCTCGCACAACTCTCATTCTACATCTCCAATTCGAATCTCACATACCGTGATCTTGCTTCAAGTCCAATCAATACCACCTCGCAAAAACCCCATTACATCAACATGTCTCGTCGTTTCGCTACATACGGTGGTCTCGCTGCTGTTGGTGGTGTCACCTACTACCTCTACAGCGCTGGAGGCGACCCGAAGCTTGCCGAGAGGAAGGCTGAACGTACGTCGTGGAGGTATTCAACTTTCAAAGTATCTTGACTAACATGTATAGATGACGCTGCGACTGCCGCACGCAAGCTGAGAGGCGACTACCCTGGCCAGGACAAGGAAGCCAAGAAGGCCGGCCAGGAGGGTTACGAGGCAGTACGCGCCAGCGCACAGCAATACGTATGTCCAATGCGACTTGATGTTACTCGTGGCAGTATGCTGACTACTGCTAGGCCGACCAAGCCAAGGCGGAAGCGAAGAGGGCGGAGCAGAAGTTCGATGCCTACAGCGCAGATGCGAAGAAGCAGTACGAGGAGGCCAAGGTCCGCGCTGAGCGCGAGATGCACGAGGCAGGCAAGCAGGTCAACGCGGCCGCCAACAAGTTCGATGCCGTCGTCGAGGAGAAGGCCGCGAAGACTCAATCATGGCTCGGTGGACTGTTTGGCGGAAAGTAAGCTCTACGTCTAGAGGACTAATAATGTAATGATAATGCGACAAGTCGAGCTGGAGCTTGTTATTGAAGGTCTTGCATGAGCATTGGAGTATATAGGCGCAGTTCTTCTCATCCCAATATGATACGATACTCACAATTGCCCTCTATTCGTTGCACGGACGTGACAAGCTCTGGCGACGGTACGCGCCGCGACGGCATTGCTTTTGCGTGATCCACTCCTTCGAGAACAAGACAATTTTTGCACGCGCTGCGTCATGAATAGGATGGAACTAATACTAATGCCAAATGAGGGCTGAAAGTACGCCGGATGCGTGGGGCAACGACACGTTCAAGTTTCATTAAAGTGGGGCGGAAACGCGACGCGAACGCGCAGAAGCGTAAAGCGCGTCGAACGTGCCTTCCCTGTTTTGCAGCCCCCTCGGCCCATAAACACTCCTTTGGACCTCGACCTCACACTTACACGACACATCACTTATCGACATTGTTCCAGGTATCTCATCGTCGTATCCATTCCACTATTCTATCAACAATGTCGCCTATTGCTCCCGGCCAGCTCCCGGCTGAGCTTGTCAACCTCCTCGCGTTACACTCCTCCTTCCTGACCGCGCTGTCGCTGCACTACGCCCACAATGGCACTTCAACGCCTGCCGATCTTCGAGACCTAATTGCATCAACGACATTGGTCTGGCGGCAACGCAAAGTCACGTACGATGACATCCGACTCCTCATCGGCATCCTCGACCATGGCCCTTCCGGCAACAACAACCCCTACTACCTGTCCGACTACGGCCGTGGCAAGGTCTGCATCGAGATCAAGGACAGCAGTCCGATGATGAACGGCATGACACACATGAACGAAGAGGGATTGCAGGACATGTTCAAAGAAGGCCTAGACACGCTATGGACGCAATGGTGCACCTCGCAGAAGATGATGAGCCGACCAATTGCGGTGCCCAAGCGTGGACGGGGACGCCCAAAGAAGGCCGATATCAAGCAGGCATGCATGGACACGTTTCTCGACGATACTTCCATGTCCAAATTCCTGAGCCAGCTTCCTCTCGCCGAAGTCACCACATGCGAGTCCCTCACCGCACTCGCGCCAGCACAAGAGAAGGGACGCAAGAGGTTGAGGGAGTTCAAGGAGAGTGTGCAGCAAGGCCGTGCACAGAAGAAGACGAGACCCTCTGTCGGAAAGGAGAACGAGACGCCCATGGGCCAGAACCAACAAGCTCAGCCCGCCCAACCCAAGATCACCGAATTTGCTGCCGTCCGCAAGACCAACCTCCTCGACCGTATTCTCGCAAAGCAGGAAGCTGCAAAGGCTGGCCCCGCAGCGCCGACACCTGCCGAACTCCAGCGAAAGGCAGCTCTACAACGCACTCCAGAGGTTATCGGCGTCCTGTCCCTACTGTGCGCGAACAGACCCGGATCGCGTGTTTCTTTCTCTACAACTACTCTTCTGCAGGCAATTCAAGGCTCTATCCGATCACCAATTTCGAAAGACGAGGCGATGAAGTGTGTTGAGGTTTTGGCCAGCGAAGTTGCTCCAGGATACGTGTCAGTCGTCAGCATGGGCAGTATTTCTAGTGTTGTCATCAACCAGATGATGAGGCCCACGGACATCAAGAGCAGGCTTATCGCGCTGGGCGCATGAATGCCTGTTGTTTTCATTCTGTTATCTTCGATGTTTTTGTAGCTCCGTGAGCTCACTTGGAGCCACTTTTGGTTATTGTTTGTTTACCGCATCATATTAGCGAGCGCATTCTGTTCTTTCACTGTACAGTATTTCAGTCCTCTAGCATAAGCATATCCTAATCACACAACACGTTGAAAGTCGAAGTCTTTTTCTCATCGTCTTCCTGCAATACCTTCATGTTTTAGACACTCGGTGATGCTTTGCTACGCGTGGCTCGCGTCTTCTGTGACAACTGACAGCTGTTACACGTCAGGCCATCACAGCTCGCTTCACTTGTCAGCACATGTCCGTACCGTCAATGCAGTCTCTTGACACCGGCAAATCGCCAATCTTCACGTCGACCTTGTACTTCAAATCCGTCGATCCGCGAAGCCAAACTTGGAGAGCGAGTACATGGCAGCGTGTTGTACCATTGTTGTTTGATCAGCCCGAGAACACAGATTGGAAGAGGGCCTAATGTACGAAACAATGACAGCTAAGCGCCAACGCACTGTGACAGAAAACGTTCCATTGACACCTCTTCATCGGAATGACAGGCCGCCGGCATTGACGGAAGGCACTCGTTCCATTGTTCTGGAGCAGCTCTCGCATTCATGAACAACGCGTTTATCCACGCTTTCGAACATGAATGTTTCCTTCCTTAGGCCCTGAGGAAGCGATTACAATACATATACCATGAACAGTCCTCCAGGTGATACGCTCACGAGACCTTGCCACTCATTCAAGAAGCACTGGACCTATAACCCGTACCACCTACCGGGCAGCTTCTCCTTTCTAATACCATACATACAATCTATATACCACACCTCGGAACATTTTACAAACTTCAGTCAGCATCACGATACCAGCAACCATGAAGACCTCAGCAATCCTTCTCGCGCTCTCAACCCTCGTGTTGTCAAGCACAGCCGCTGCAGTCCACCCACATATCCATCGCAGGCATGGCCGCTGCGAACATAGCAGCAGTGTATCCGGCGCTCCTCCTGCCCCAGCACCAACGACACTAGTAACCTCTGTATCTGCTTCTGCCTCTGTGCCTCCACCAGCTGTGCCTCCCCCGGCATCGTCCGCGTCACCACCACCCGCCTCCACCTCGACCTCAGCTCCAGCCTCCACACCACCCACCCCCTCACCCTCCACGTCTCCAGACCCCAACTTCGGCACCGGCAAACAAATCACCATAGCCGCCGGCGACACACTAGAGAAGATCGCAGCCGAGAACGCAGTCGGCATATGCGACATCGTCAAGGCGAATAACACCCAGGACCCGAATTTGATTCTTGCGGGCGAGATGTTGACGATTCCGGTGTTGGCGGGGGAGAAGGACGATAGTAGTTGTATGAGTTCGGAGGAAGGGGAGCAGGGGAAGGTACTTGGGGGTGGTGTGTAGTTTGAAGGGTTGTTTGTGGGAAGGAATTGGGATGTTGATGGGCGTGGTGGATTGGGTTGGGTTACTGAGTCCGATCAGTGTGTGATATTGGATGCTACGGGGATTTCTCTTCGATCATGGTCGTAGTCTTTTGTTTGACGGACGGATCTTTAAATTCAACTCTGTTGTATCATCAAACTTCTAATGTTGTGAACTTGAAGCTGTTGTTCTTTGCTCCAGGTGTTATCAAGCGACTTGCGAACGACGTAGCTTGCTCTCACATCGTAGAAAGACTAATAGGTACGCTGCCGTCTACATAGATGTCAAACGCATGGTTTGCAAAACTTCAGGTGGATGTAGACTTCTAGGACGTAGTTGTTCCAAGTTCCTCTTCCATGCCAAGTTCTGTACGGCGGACTTTGCCTAGGTAGCTATAGCACGGTGTAACTTGTGAGGAGAAAAGTTTTAGGCCAATAGCTCAGTTTGCATAGGTATAGACAATACCTAGGTAATGTTGTAAGATATACTTGGACTATGAAATTATGATAAACGGGCGAATAGCGGAAAGATTGCGTGTCTGGTGATGATTTTGGGTGGTGGTATACCAGATGGTGGGGCACTGCCCAAAAAAAATCGTTATGTTCACTCCCTCCACATCACGACCACCATTCTGGTACCCACGACGTTAGGAACAAAAATAATGCTTCTCAAGCCCGACGTGGGGGTCGAACCCACAACCTTGAGATGTACTGAGTAATCGTGTCTGTTAGACCGTGAAAGACTAAGAGTCTCACGCTCTACCGATTGAGCTAGCCGGGCTGGTTTGTAG
>Ga0265798_10003049_pt1 | contig 24144 bp, 16 predicted proteins | sample P3T30metagenome_FD_192430 | JGI IMG/M metagenome (GOLD analysis project Ga0265798, IMG submission 192430) | Plant litter microbial communities from East Loma Ridge, Irvine, California - P3 T30 | ecosystem: Environmental > Terrestrial > Plant litter > Unclassified | place: USA: California...
ATGGGTGGAGAGGAGAGGGAGGTGTAGCTTGAGAGAGGTTGACGGGCAAGGGAGAGGTTTGCGGTTCAGATCGGAGCTCTTCTCGCGCACGGAAAAGGTGCACGGTTCTCGCCTCCGGCCTAGCGACGCTTCTCTTGGCACGTGCAGCTTCGACTCGACATGTTGCATTTCAGGAGTCGTTGATTTTGTGAGGAAGGCACGAAAACTTTAACCATGTGAAGTGAAGTACATCAATACTGGTTAATATGGATTTTGATTGATAAAATGTCAATTCCGAGTACATGTCAAGGCAGTCAGAGCATGTGCAACTCAACACAGCTCATCCCACTGAGCTCAGGAGGTCTAGCGCGCGGGCTCTAACTGCCTAGCACTGCTTCGTTGGCCAATTAGAACAGCAGTTGTGAGTGCTGGCGCTCATGGCATGCAGCTATAAATGAGAGTGTGAGCTGAGTAGTTGCGTGTATCTATACATGTACCTCTACCTTTTCACAGCACCTTCGAGTAAACCTCATCAATTAAGAGCTATTGGGCGTGGGCCTTCTCCCGGGACATAGGCGGGCTATGGTCTGGTGTACTCAACAAAAACGTCGGAATAACTACTTAGTCCTGACGCCAAAGAAAATGTTCTCTAACTGATGAGACCGGTTTCGTCAAAGAAGAGAGATGATCAAGTCATTCTGATAATCGCAATGGACATTAAATTCACATTCAGCTACAATATTCATGCAACTTGGGAAACTCAGGTCATGTATCGAGACTCTCCCGTGACATCTTAGACTCGATCGTGCGAGAAGCCGCAGCATAACGGCAAGCCGGAAAGACCGAGTTGTCGAACGCATCGGGTCAAAGAAACCATGCTGCCATGTCACTTGGAAATGGACGCCGAAACATTTATACATAGCCATCAAAGCAATTGGCGTGACATTCGAGAAAGCACGGAGGCCATATGGTTTAGGTAAGATCTCACCATCGAGACTTCAAACCCAGATTGTCAGGCAAAGTCGAGTCCCATCGACTAGAATTGGTGTACAAAAAAATCGATTTCGTGTGCATCATTCCCAGCGCTGGAAGCTGATGTCAGTCGACTTTTGACTCGCCTGCTGTAATCACAATGTGGGAGACTGCAAGCAATTGTTAAACAAATCGCGTGTTGGGGGCAGCACCTTTGTTACCAGTAGATTCGGCGACCGTACGGCTTGGACTGACGATTGGTCTGGGTACATGGTTGGTGACACAGTTTCCCAGTCCTACGCGAGTGCAACGAGACTGCGCCTCATCATCCATCCATGATCATGGTGATTTTATCGGCGTGTGAGTGGACAGGCTGTGCCCGAGTAATCGGCTGCGTTGGACAGCAAATTGATGAGAAATCCTTGAATCTCAAACACTACCCATTATGTATGAAGGTTTTGGTGACGACGACCGATCGTTACCAAGAACATCAACCTTGGATAGAATTTCGAACAGTGATGTCTGCTATCACGGTGGTGATGTGCCCCAAGGAGGAGCCTGTGATTTAGAAGTGGTACTATCTCGTTCTGTACAGAGATCTTTTAGCTGTACCGCCAATAATGTGGACCTTTCTGCCGCCGTTCTCCAAGCTGTGCTTTCTCGTACCTGTGTCAAAATTGCAATTGACTTTCATGTTGGCGTAGGCGGAGGAGGCGCCGTTGTTGAGATGACCCTGCCTCCACGCCGCTGCCTTCCCGCAACGCATCTTTCCTCTTTGGGACAACCATCTGCTGTACACATGTGAGCCCGCCTTATCATTCTTTGACTTGCCCACGAGCTTCTCACCTCCTGGCGCTCGTCCGAGACCATGGATGAAGTCGAGAACCCTGCTCTACCCGCCGCCGACGAGTCGAGCCCGACTATACCACCCGTAGCAGACGACACTCAGATCGCCGTTCCTCTGGTCTCAGCAGAAGAGGAGGAAGCTATCCTCCCACCTGGCCCAGAAGATCCAGAAGTCCCACCGCCTAAACCTCCTCGCCCGCTCCTGAAACGAGAAAGTAGCACTGGCTCTGCACTACCACCACAGCAACTTCCACTCGCACCGCCCGTTGCAGCAGCCGAGGAATTATCTCAGGATGCGCCAGACTCCCTCACTCTCGCCGACCTGAAGAGGATTCGTGGCACGTTCCCAGCGCCAACACCACCGGCGGAGAGGGAGCAGCTGCTCGACTATCGCCGCGTCTACGATTTCGAATACCAAGATGCTCAGTCCTTTCCAATTGAGTTGGAGGAGTGGTTCAGCTACAGCGAGGAAGAGAACATGAAGCTCAGGCGTTGCAAGGCTGCATTCGACGAAGGCTGGCGCTCTACAGAAGACAGGAAAGATTGGCTAGAGGCTACCGAAGAAGCGAGGAGAACATACGCCAAGGCACAGATCGAGGCATTACGGCATGGAGAAGAGGAGGCGGTGATCGCTGCGCTACAGAATCTCACCTACATTGGCTTAGGAGTGTGGGAGGAGACTGCCGGAAGGAAAGAGGGCCATCCGCTTGCGGATCTATTCAAGGACAGCGACGGAGCAGGACCCAAGCTGGAGCAATTTGCCTCTTCCAACCTCCAGCTCCAGTGGATTGTGAGAATGGTTGATACTCTGCGATCTTGCGGAGGTCTGGACGCCATATACGAGACGCTCAGGAAGATATGCGAGGATGACTTCCAATCCGCGCCTTCAGATATGCCTGGGCGGACTGAAAGTCTACCACGCAGGGCAGACGAGAGCATGGAGCTGTGGTGCTGCCTGACGCTCATGTATGTCTTTGTCGAAGTTGCACGTACAACCGAGGGACCGGACGGTCAGAGTTTGAAGAACGACATACTCACTTTGGAGCCGAATTTCTTGAACTACCTCACACAAATCGTGGCGCGGCTGCGCTGGGACGAGACTGCGCCGATTCCTCTGACGAAGATGCTGTTGCTGGCTTGGAAAACAATCCTGGTCTCATTCGGAGGTATCAAGGATATCGATCACATCAAGAACACACTACGTGAAGACAAGGACGAGATGGATGCCCGTGGAAAGCCGATAATCACCGCTTCGCCTCTGGACTACCACCTTTTCCGACAAGAGATCAACTCCAAGTACCCTGCATACCAACCACCTGCGCCTTTGTTCCCTCTCGAACCAGAGAACAACAGCATCCTGCCTCCACTCAAGCATCGCCGCCCAAGTGCAGCCCTGTCTGACACATCATTCGCCAGCGCACCAACTGCTGGCACTGGCTCAATCATGCATCAGCCTGTTCATATCGCCACGCCCGCGCCTTCCCCACCTCCTTCGCCTGGTGGCCCCGGTAAAGCTGGCAAGAAGCAGAACTATCAGACCAATCAGATGTTCCCATTCCTATATCCTCCACTTGATGAGAACAGCAACGAGCTCGGCGGCAAAGGTAGCACCGAACTGCAGGACGCGCTGGTGGGTAGACGGTGGGAAGGTACAGATATTCCAACGAGCATTCTCGAAGCCGCAGAGCTGTTTGCCAAGAGGATGCGAGCGACAAGAGGCATGAAGCAGCTCTGGGAGACGAGAGTGGACTACATGAAGTATGAGCGAGGCTGGAAGGGCGGTGCAGATCTTGAAAACAACGATGTCGACGAGTTCGAGCTCGTTCCTGAGCCCGTGAAGGAAGAGACTGCTAAACAGGGCGAGTCACTACCTCAAACAGACGAGCAGCGTAAGCTTGCAGCCGTGGACGACTATTACCGCGACTCTTTGCCCTACTTGCAAAGTGTGGTAATTGTCCTACTGAAGGCGGTTCTGCAAAACGTGACAGATCTCGTCACTAAGGGGAATGGCCAGAACGGACTTCAAGCTGGCTTCCAGTTCAACGAGCCCAACGGCATCAACGGCTCTATCAGGCCAGTTGAGAACGGCAATGGCCACTTTGATGGTAATGAGAACACTTCCGAAGAACTCGACAAGCTGCGCTCGCAAGAAATTGCGGCAAAAGCCCTGAGTGCAGTTCTTTTGCTCCTACTCAAATGGTTCAAGCTTAACCACATATTGCAATACGAGTACTTGACGCAGCTGCTGCTCGACTCGAACTACGTCCCACTCATTCTGAAGCTGTGGCAAACGCACGAGATCGGTCGCGCCTGCCACTACCCACTCGAGCGACCAGAGGCGAACTTCTTCCATTTCTGCCAGACCAACTCACGTCGAGGCCCACCCAAGCCCGACGAGCTGGCGGCGAAAGAAGACGATTCCGACGAAGATGACGCTGCGCCTCCTCCAATCAAGAGAAACCGTGACGAAAACGAAGAAACTGCCTTCCCACCAGAGCCAGAGTACAGCCACCCGCCCGAAGTTGACGAGCTCGGCTACCCACAGACACCGCTCCCTTCCGCGCCAATAACCACATACTCATGGCGCAACGTTTTCACCGCCATCAACTACCTGCGCGTCCTGCAGAAAATCACCCGCCGCAAAACCCACCGCAGCTTGCTCCTAGTCAGCTACAAGTCTTCCATCCACCTGAAGAAGACCCTCAAAATCCCTGTCCATCCTCTGCGGTACTACACACTCAAACTCTTCAAATCCCAAGTCCCTTTCTGCGGCCGCAAATGGCGCCAGGGAAACATGAAGATCATCACTGCAGTCTGGCTTTCTGTCCCTGCCGAGCTGCGCGACGATTGGCTTTCGGGCGGCGGTGGCGGCATGGGTGGCGCTTGCATTGGCGACGTCGACGGTACTGTCGAAGACGCTCTGCCTCTCGAGCAAAGCCTTAGGTCCCTGACTCACTGGTGGAATGTGAGGAATTACAAGGAGGCCATGGGCGTGGATGAGAATTTGATGAAGGAAGAGGATGTGGACTTCTTTGAGCGCGAGTTGGAGAAATTGGATATCGCAAAAGTCATGCTGGGTGAGGAGGAAGGTGAGGGCGATGGTGTTTGGAATGGCCCAGTAGAAGGGTATTGAACACTCGAGCTATAGGAAAGCTACGCACATGCCTCATCCCACTTTCCATTGGTACTTCCATGAAGTAGCTGATTATGTAGTCCGATATTGTTCTACTAGCAGCTACTCAACCAAAGGTAGTCAGAACTCGCAGCTTTGCTCTCGCTTCGTCATCTCTACTTTGCCACCACACGAACAACTGGCCTGTCACTGTTATCGGCACCCAACCAAAGCATGTCTGGTCTACTGTCTGCAAAGAAAGTCAGCATCACCCTCATCACAAATTGTGATAGATCCTGCTAAATACTCACAATGTCCCGCCGCATCAGCAAACGTCCGCGTCTTTGTAATCAGCGACATATCAAGATCCGCAACCAGCAGTTCCTCTCCGCCAGTCTTTGTCGTCGCCAGGACACGGCCGTCCGGTCCAAGGATTGCGGATTTCCCCACCGCAGTAGAACCCATGATAGGACTGCCAACAGTCCCCATAAGCTCAAGCCCAGACTGCGTTAGCAAAGTCGAAACGTGCAGGACAAACGTCTGGCTCTCCATGGCATACGCCCGAGAAGCCGTCAAACACCCCTCATCACTCATCGAATAAAACCCGGGCGAACCGTCCATGAACGGATCCAGAGGCGGCCACGCGCCAACATGGATTTGCTCGCCCTGCGAGAACGTGTAGAACTTGAGCAGAGGCTGGATGTGCTCCCAGCAAGCGAGATTCCCGACTTTGCCGACTTCGGGGACGTCGACGATCGGTGCTAGGCATTGGCCGCCGGTTGCGTCGCCGAAGATCGTTCGCTCCATGTGGGTTGGCTTCATCTTCCGGCGCTGCATCGCCACTTGGCCGGTGGACGAGATCAAGGCCTGGGCGATGTAGACGCTCTCGCCGTCTCGCTCTGAGAAGCCGAGGGAGACTGCGATCTGGTGCTCGGCGGCGGCGGCTTGGATGACGGCGAACTCGGGGCTGTTGATTCGCAGGCTGTTTTGGACGTATTTGACGCCGAGATCGAAGTCTACGGGGCGGCTCCTGTTGCGATCAGTAGTGTTAGCTTACAGGCGGTCTTCGTCCGTCTTCAACTCAACGATGGGACTTGCCAGATCCACGCTGGGTATCCTGGTATCCAGCATTCGGGGAATGCCACGATCTTTGCCCCTGCCTCGGATGCCTCTTTGATGATGTCGCAAGTCTTCTTAACCGCTTTGGCGAGGTCGAGCCATGCGGGTTCATGTTGAGATACCGCGACGCGGACAGAATTGGTGGTGTCAGTCATTGTGTAAGGAACGGAGTGTCTTGGAGGAACGTATTGATATCGATTGGAATCGTCAATCTATATCACATGGTCCGCCGGCCGAGATAGCATGCCCGTCTTGTCGCGGGGTCTAGGCTTGGATTGCGGAAGTACGCCTTTGTTCCGCTATATGGCTCCTCTTTACTTTGACTGTTTGTAGATAAGGTAAGGTAGTTGAACTAGCTGATGTAGCCCTGAAACCTACTGTAAGCGATCCAGTTCCTGCTTATCGTTGTTGAACCCCGCTTTTGTAGTGCCGACCTCATTCGGCACTTCACTTACACGAGAATTACCGCTCAGCCGCGTTGCCATCATTGCTACCCAGACGAACGTCAAGGGCCTTGGGAACCAGAGCCTTGGAACGCTTGACGAAATTGTCATTTTTAGTTCTACTAGGTCAGATCTCCAGCGGCAATCATGTCTGCCACAAGTGTCCTCGAACCCGCAATCCCCGCACATCTGACTACGGAGAGAACACTACCGTCTAATCTACCTCAGAACTACCAACCGCCTTTCCCTGCATACGCTGCCAGGTTTCCAAAGTCTGCCAAAGGTCTGGTAATGGCAGTCATCGGCTTCCAGAAGAACAATGAAGTTTTGAACTCCGATGAAGATCGGAAGAAGCTCGTGAGCTTCATGAGCCAACAACTAGGCGACGTAACTCCACAACATTGGGATCTGGCCACCGTACTCGACAAAGAGGGCTACCACAACATCACAGCCATCGCGTACTGGAAGAATGTTGCGGAACACAACGCCTGGATCGAAAAAAGCGGCTTCGGCGCCTTCTGGAAAGACTTGAAGCCTACGGGCGGGATCGGATGGTTCATGGAAGTCTTCTCGCCATCAATAGACAGGTTCGAAACAGTCTTCTCCGACAACAACGTTCCTGAGGGCATAGCACATATGCGCGAAAGCGTGAGTGGCCCTCTGCAAGAACACGTCTACTGGGGATCGATGCGAGACAGACTCCCTGCGTCGCAGACAGATGCTCTAGTCGGCGATCCCATCTCGCTCTCAAAGGGAGAGAAATTGTCGGATCCGGAGTCCAAGAGAATCCGTGTCGCGGGCAGGAATAATTTGGCTATGATCCGCTCCGGTCAAGATTGGTCTAACACGAACTCGCATGAGCGAGAGCTGTATCTCAAGACGATGCATCCTGTCCTCATCAAGGGTATGGAGTTCCTCACGCACGAGGGATCTGCCGTCGGATGCTTCAGTAACCGGTTCATGGAAGTCGTCAACATCGATGAATCGTCCTACCCCACTGATAAGACTTTTGGCCTCGGGTATTTCGATGATATGGCCTCCTTGGAGGGGTGGAGCAAACAGCACAAGACTCATCTTGACATCTTTGGGAGGTTCATCCAGTATGCTGCCGAGTTGCAGAACAACGTGCAGCTGAGGTTGTTCCATGAGGTGATGGTGTTGCAACCGGAACAGCAATTCTTCGAATATGTTGGTTGTCACTCAGGCACTGGTATGTTGGCGGCCCTCTAGGGGATCTGAGGACGAGACAGGAAAGTTCCGGATGGGGTGAGAGACTCGTTAACCAGCGCACTTGACGCAAGCCTTACCACCGGAAAGGTCATGCCTTGATGTGAATCGATTTTCAAAAACCTCTTCCAAAGCCCGCTCCGTAAAAGAAGTTCAACCCATTCTCGTCGATATCCGGCCACTGATACATCGGGACTGTCCCATTTGTGCTTCTTGTCTGCTCACACCACGCATTGTAATCGTTGATTTCCGAAGCGGCTTCGAAGCCAAGTTGTTCGCTGTCGAAAGGCACATCTTCTTCCAGGTGGGGCCAACACAGCTTGACGGTGATTTCCCGACAATTCGAGCTGTTCGGGCAAAGGTCGGTCATCGCTGCCATGACTGCGATCGATGAACGGATTTGCGCACGCCAGTCGGCCGCGAGCGAGTGTTGTGGATTTTGGCGTAGGCAGTGCAGGGGTATCAAGGTTGCGTGGAAAAGGAAGTAGCTTTATGGGCAGTGTTAGCTCAATGCTGAAACATTATCGGAGATCGTTATGCGGAGACGACAACTTACAGGACATACCACGCGGCAAGTCTTGAGTGAGAGCGCGTGGTCCAATACTCTTCAATGGACATGATAGTCTCTTTCGCTGCATCGAGACATTTGAATACTGCCAAGTTCTCGGTACTTGAAGAGCCTCGCTCGGCGTATGAAGCAGATCCGAGAGCCCATCGAATCAGGAAAGGACGATACATCACAATTCGAAGATTCCGATATCGCCACTTGGTGATTCCCAGTCCCAGTGCATACTTGGAGCCATCTGGAGGAAAGACGGAGTAGTATGATGGTATTTGTGCAAGCCAAGTGCCGATATTCTCGTCATCCAGAGCGATCAAGTCCGCTGCAGTCGGGAATGGTTTGCCGATAAGACGATCGTAGACATCCATGGTTTTGAGGTGATACGAAGATTGTACCCGAAGATAGGTGTAGAGAGTCAGTCCTTCGATTTCGGGAGGAGCGATTGCGGAGTCGGATAAGATGTCCTGGATACCATGTTAAACCATATGCTTTGAACGATGATGAGTTGGTGCTAACCTCTTCGTGTACGTTTTTGGGTAACGCAGTTTCCACACCTGCCCTAGGCCAGCTTAAGGGCCTGCCATATGACACTGTCGCTCCCACATCAAGCACACAGAGCGTCCACCAAACTCTTCTTCGAATCTCGACTTGCAAAGGCGAGATGTGTCCCTCCTGGTAGTCCTTGTGAAGACCAAGACCAATGGCCAATCGAACCGCTATACCACTGTAGTTATATCCAGTGTTCGGTTTGTTGCGTTTCTGCAAGTAGGTTGCGGACAGGGCGAAAGCCTGGACAAGAGCCATGTTTCCAGCCTCGAGATTGTCGGCAAAGAGACTCTTCTGCGCTTCTTGAAATATCGACACATCTGTGGCATCTGCGCTGTTACTGCTGGCGAACGAACCCAGTGCAGCCACGATGTTTGCAAGCATCACCCACTTGTCATTATCATGACGAGGTAACACGTTCGCGTACTGCGCTCGAAAAGTGGGCTCGTGTATAATAGGAAACGTTGGGTGGTAGAACGCGAAGAATGCATCGAACATGTTTTCGACAGCCACACGCGTTAGCATAGTTCGACTCTGGGCCCACTGTGATTGGTCTAAGCGCCGTTGGAATAACGAGTCGTATTGCTGCCACTGTGGTCCTGCTGGGGTGCCTTGTCCGTCTCGATCAGATGAAAGCACTTGACGGAGAAGAGCTGCTCCAGAAACTGCTCCAAGATAGCCTCTTCTCTCGCCGACCGTCAGTGAAGCCATACCGTCCATGACAGTTTGGGGAAAACCACCCCCGCCACCGCCTGGATCCAAAGCCCACGGAGACTCTTGCTCGTTCCATTCAAAGTCATCAGCGGTGGCAGGGTCAAGGTCGAATGAGTCGTCTGGAGAGGTTTGGATAGCTGTGGCTGATGTGGCAGGTGTCAGGCTATCATCGCGACTATGTTGAACATCAAGCAATGATTGCGAGTGTGGCGCCGAATATGACAGCAGATCCGTTGGCGCAGTCAAAACCGAGGATGGGGTCTCAGCTGGTGCGACCGGACCGTGGGTTGAAGGTGTTGCGATTTGGCTTGTCAGGGGTATTTGACCCTGGGGAGGTATCGCTGATGTGCCATCTAGGAGCTCAGCAAGCTGTTCGCGACTGAACTGATTTCTCAACAAAGCTTCGGCTTTCTCCAGTCGGTTCTCCAAGATGGTGAGCTGTCTGGCGGCATGTCAGCCAAATGTGACTGGACCCGTGCTCTTAGGCAGGGTAGAGGCCAGCATACTTGCGAGTCAAGCGTGTCCTGCTATGTTTGTCGTACAGGCAGTGGCGTCTGTATCGCTGGCACACCGCACACTCGGGCATGGTGCCATCGCATACCACCCTCCGGCGGCGACATTCCCGACATGCTTTACCATCATCAGCCTGTGCGGTTTGCGATGTTGAGGAGGGCGGTACAAGCGATTGTGAGCGTTTCATGGCCTTTGGTATCAAACCTTATGGCCCGTTGGCTTGACCATGAGAAGCAGGCTATAAGTGAATAGTATCTATGGTGTCTAGAACGTGAGTGTCGATGCAAGGTTGAGTGGAAGTATAACCTCAATAGTCAAATTGCGGAGAAATACCCTTAGATGCGGAAGGATCGGGCCCGTATTGCCTAGCCTAGCCTGCATGCGGTGGTGAGGCCTTGGATTACATACATGTATACATGTATATTTCACGTACATGTTGAACGTTGCGATGTCTCTGTAAACCGTATACATTAAGAGGTCTTTGAGTCTTCACCAATCATTTGCGATGTACCTAGGAAGCATGTGGTTCCACTGTCCAAGGTTTACAAATTAGAAACCTGTTCATTCAACCCGACTCTGACCATCCACTGCTAGCGACTCCGTGTCTTCTTATAGTGTCGATGCATAAGTTTCATCCAGCTAAACCGGGTGTTGTGGGACTAGCCTGCAAGACATTACAAAAGTTGTTGAGGGGCTCTGTTCGCAAGGACGTTTTGGTAACTCTTAGCTTCGTCCACAGTCTGCGACTTTCAAGGCCGGTGAATTATATCCTTTAAAATAGCATGTCCGCAGATGTTCTAAAATGGCGCCGGTCTTGGTGGTGCACATCATCAAGTCCGACGCTGTCCAACTCTCCAGCACTCGTGGTACGTTGGTGCTCCATTTCTGACACCGTCTCTCAGAACGTCGAGGCCTTGGAAGAAGCATGTAGGGGTCGTCGCGTCGACTGTATGTGGCCACAATCTCGCAAAGTTCCAGTCTTCTACCCGTGAGTGATGCGCAATACTGCTGTACTGACCGTTCCGAGGACTCCTTCAGTGGTCGCCAGGTGTTTCTCGGAGTGTCGAGGATATGATCTCAAGGTCGGCCATTGTAAAGGCTGAACATGTTGACTTTGAACATCCTAGGCTTCGGTAAAAGGTGCCAGTCTTAGTGGGCATGAGTGCGAGGGTAAAGGCCGTCAGCAGCTACGGAAGCCTTTGGTGCCTTGAGTCTGGAGTTGTACACCAGCAGAGTCTGTCAGCAGCAGGTTGCCCAACAGAAGTCGGGCCTACATTCGCTTGCAGACCAATGACTTCTTCCTGCATACAGATCGTTGCAGCAGACCTCGAGTAATAGATGACAGTCAACCCCTCATGCTTGGCTCCAGGAAGTGAATTCGTGTTATTATTGTGGTGGAAAGGAGGAACGCCGCCAACCCGGCCACTTTTAATTGGTGGTCGAATGACGACCCGCCCGCAACGGCAGGATCCACCCGCACATCTTCGCGACAGGCCAAGACCGAGAGCTCACTTCGCCAACCTCGCCAACCTGCACAGACTCCTTGTCGCCGAGCCAAGTCGGCCATGCTTCAGAGTCTGCAGAGTCTTGCCACGCGCCGAGCATGTGGTTAGCAATGTGGGTGCAGCGTGGGTGAGCCCATGGAGACCCCAAGAAATCCCCAAGACTCGCGGAGTCAACCTGCATTGATCTGCTGTACGGCTTGTATATATACTGCCGGTAGGTGGTGCTGAAATATGCAGTATATCTCTCGCAGTTGGTCTTCATTCTCACCTACTCGTTTCATCCAAGTGTGGCGTTTTGTTCGCCATTCTTACTACCAATCGCCATGACTTCCGAAGGGATTTCGAAGGCGGACATGCCTACCACAACCACAGAGCATATGCCCGATGATAACAACATGCCATCCGCCAAAGTTGCAGGAGCAGCAGGGTGGGCACCAGAGAAGCGTGCCGCAGTGGAAAAGAGCATGAAACGCAAGCTCGATGCCCGATGCTCCCTGTTCGTACTGATCTATATTATGAACTATCTGGACAGAAACAATATCGCAGCAGCAAAGCTGAGAGGCTTAGAGGATGACCTCAACTTGAACCAACAACAGTATCAGACTTGTCTGTCCATTCTGTACGTTGGCTACATTTTGATGCAAGTCCCAAGTAACATCCTCATGAACCGGATCCAACGGCCTTCGCTCTACATCGGTCTAGTCATGCTCCTTTGGGGTATGATTTCAACGCTGTCGGGTATTGTCACGGGCTTCTCTGGCATGGTGGCGACTCGTTTCTTCCTTGGATTTGTCGAAGCGGCATTCCTACCAGGAGCTCTTTTGATTCTCAGCAAATGGTACACTCGCCGCGAGCTCACGACCAGAAATGCGATCCTATTCTGCGGAAACCTGATTTCGAATGCGTTTTCAGCCCTGGTGGCAGCGGGTGTTCTTTCGAACATGCAGGGCATCCTAGGACATGCTGCTTGGCGCTGGTTGTTCTTTAGTTCGTCTCTCGACACACATCTTGCATAGACAATGCTGATAGTCATTACAGTTGAGGGTGCCGCGACTATGGCTATCGCTGTTGTCGCTGTATTCATCCTCCCTGACCTCCCGACCAACACAAGGGGTTTTACTGCCGACGAACTCGAGGTTGCACGACTTCGAATGACCGAGGATGTTGGTCTTGCAGATGTGGACCCCGAAGGCTTGGGCACCTTCGGCGGTCTCACAATGGCTTTGAAGGACATCAAGGTGTACATCATGTGCATTGTGTTCACAACATATGTCATAGGCCTGTCCTTCAATGCCTACTTCGTGAGTTGATGACCTTTGTAATTTGACAGCAATCAGCACTAACAATTCCTCGCAGCCTTCACTTACTAAGACTCTCGGTTTTGGCTACGTACCTACCCTACTCATGAGTGCGCCGCCATGGGTATTCGCATGTCTTTTCTCTGTCGCCGTTGCTTGGAGTTCCGACAGACGCCAGGAGAAGGTAATTGTTCACGACCTCAAGAGACGCACATAGCTGGAAACTGATTCTTGCTCTAGTTTTGGCATATAGTCGGTCCCATCTGCATGGGTCTCGTCGGCTTTATCATTAGTATCTCAACCACCGTGGTTGCCGCGCGTTACATTGCGCTTTTCCTGCAAGCAGGTTCATATGCCGGGTATGTCAGCAGTTTGGAACGTCTCCACAAAGCCTTTCCACTGACAATTGCACAGCTTCATCGTCTTCTACTCATGGATCAGTTCATCCTTCCCCCGTCCTCCTGCCAAACGCGCAGTAGCAATCGCCCTGATCAACGCATTCAGCCAGACAGGCAACATCATAGGCTCGTACGTGTGGTTCGATGAAGCAAACTCTTACCGCGCAAGTTACGGCATCGTCACTGCTATGTTCGGTGTCACAATCCTAGGAGCCTTTGGGTTCAAGATTATGCTCTCGAGACTGAATAAGCAGTTGGCGCAGCAGGAGGCGATGCCGGGTGCGACTGAGGAGACGGAGGATGAGAGGCTTCGTATTAGCAAGGGCTTCAGGTACTTGGTGTGAGGATTGAGTGGAAAGTATGAGGTAATTATTGCTGCGGATTTTGTCACGCGCGGACTGGAGAATGTCGAGTTCCTCGCCAGTTGAATTTTAGCAACCGAACGACAGATAACCCTAACCCTGTTAACCACAAGACCAAAAATCCAACATCATCCGACAGCTGTGTTTTGATGTCTTAGCAGTCAACACATGTCAATATGCAGTCCTCTTGGTGTACGCTAGACATGCCTGTCGAAGTTGTTGGTCCTGCAGCCCAGGGTGGACGAAATACTCTTCGTCAAAGGAAGTCAAGTAAGGATATGACAACAAGACTCACACAGGTTCGTCCTTTGTTCGAAAGCGACCGCATAAAGCGAAGAATACCACGTGATAGGCAACATCACATGTGCAAGTAGTTCATGCAGCAAACTGGTGACCACAGCAGTGTCTTAGCGCGTGCATGCAGATAGCACATGTATTCACTCACTGCAGTCATCAGTCACTGACCTCTATTCATCAGTTGATTGCGCAAAAGGAGCGCTTACATAACTTAGCCTCGCCACTAAGACAGACAGCCCACCTTTGCCCTTGCTCGCCTTCTTCCCCACGCCGCCGCTTCTGCCTACTCAGCTCCCAGCTACTCCACTACTCTTCCTCCCACACTCACCGACATACAAACACCAACCACCTCCGATCTGCGTCCTACACAAACCTTCGACTCACCAACCTCAGACCAACACTACCCATCAACACAACACCGCCATCATGCGCTCCAAGTTCAAGGACGAGCACCCGTTCGAGAAGCGCAAGGCCGAGGCCGAGCGCATCAGGCAGAAGTACGCCGACCGCATCCCGGTGAGTAACTATCAACACCTGCATCCATCGTATTGCTGCTGTTGAATATCCAGACTGACATCTCTTTCCCGCACAGGTCATCTGCGAGAAGGTCGAGAAGTCGGACATCGCGACCATCGATAAGAAGAAGTACCTGGTCCCTGCCGACCTCACCGTGGGCCAGTTCGTCTACGTGATCCGCAAACGCATCAAGCTTTCGCCCGAGAAGGCCATCTTCATCTTCGTTGACGAGGTCCTCCCTCCGACCGCTGCGCTCATGTCCTCCATCTACGAGGAGCACAAGGACGAGGACGGCTTCCTCTACATCACGTAAGCAGACCCCGAGTGTAGACGCACTGCAAGACAGACATGCTAACAAGACTGCCACAGCTACTCTGGTGAGAACACCTTCGGCGCTTGAACGGTAGACGCCACCGATACCAGGCGGTCGCACTCCTACACCATCTCCAGCCAAGCGCCTTTCCTATGCCCCGGATTTCATTGTGTTACACAGGCGTTGGTTGAAGGACTGAGGGGTCCTTGTGCTTTTTGACTATTGGGCGGCAGAGGCAGAGTGAGAGAGGACTATTGGCTTCAACACATGTTTACGAGAAAGACGCGATACCGAACGAGCAGGACACACGATAAGCCCGGCGGAGGATCCCAGCACTGAAATGGCGGTGAGAAGGAATTACATTTCAAGAGACACCGAGCGTATTGTCACCCTCTGAAGATTTCCGAGACTTCCTAGGGCAACTTGGACTATACGCTTGGAGTAGTTATCCTCAGCTCATAGTAATGGTATCCTCTGCCAACATCAAGAGCCTCATTTGCACGTGATATTCAAGGGCTTGTGCCACCCAAGTGTGACAGCAGCTCGAAAGTCACCTGAACCCGTGAGCTATAGTGCTCAAGGATGACCATTGATGACTCCCAAGTCGTATAGCCTGCACATGTGGTATACAAGTCACGGCACCTTGTTGGTCGAGCGCCTCCATCTTCCATGTGACAGGCTGCACGGGGCGGCGGTGCACAATCAGTAACGTCATCTCCTCCATGAGATCGGCTCGGCTTATCTCAAGCTCCGCAAACGGCGCGAAGGCTCGTGCTTTTGCTGCAAGGGTGCATTGTTGGTATTTCGGGATACCGAGGCCGATACAAAGTCGCGACAGACCATCTTCAGATTGCAATCAGACAAACATTACAAGTCCGCCTCACAAGGAAACGTGACTCTCACCCGCAATAATGTCTTACCCTTTTCTCATCTCAAGGTGCGCGCAGATGCATTCCTTTCCTTCAATCCGATCCTAGTCCTTGAACACAACTCGGCCTACAACCAGCCAATCCATCCATCCATTCATCTATTTTTTCCACAAAGTACTTCTTCTGATGATTTCTCTCCAACTCAGAACTCTGGACCCTATCTTCGCCGTCTCCGTCGGTGTTGCCGCTGCCGCTGTCAGAATTAACCGCGAAGAGAAGGAGAAGGGAAAGAGCTTCGAGCAGTCCAAGGAGAGTTTGAATCGCAGGGCCGGGATGGCGTGGAAGATTATTAGGGGAGAGCTTGAGGGCGAGAAGGCGGCAGTGGTTTCTGGTGCTGGTGCTGGGAAGTGAAGGCCCTCTTTGGTGTTGGAGAATGCCATCGAAGAATCGCAAAGCTACCCTTGGAGTTGAGGCTCCGAAGAAACGACGGGATGCGTCTCCAGGAACAAGTGATCGCTGGCCGACGGAAGACTCGATGCACGCCTGCTGTTCGCTCAAGAGGTGTTCGCACAAGCTGGTCACATCGGCTGGCCTTGAAGAGACACGATCAGTACCTGCTACCCGCGATCACAGGCTCATGTTTGCCTATCAGTCTCCCTACATGTTATATACCCAGCTCGATCTCACGATCACCGTCACTCCTTTGCGGATGATGAGGGTGGTATGGTAAGGCAATCTTCATGTCGAAAGATATTCACGCCTTCAATCGTGTTAGAGCTATTCGCAAAGCGCAACAAACAATTCCTTCCATTGAGCTCCGATGCTATCTCCATGGCATGTGCTCCCTCAATCGTGATATCTCGGTAGTGCACTGTGCTGGTCTCCGAATTCATTCTGTCTTTCACGTGGAAAGCAAAGTGCCATCGCGTACCCCACCAAAAAGCGTGTTACGCGACGCTCAACTTCGCGACTCCAACCCAACTTTACATGTACCTCCACGCCTCACTTCACTTCACCAACACTCTCTTCAACATACAGCAGATTGACCTCCGCCAATTGGGCGCATACTCGCAGCGCCGTACGAATGTACACTAGTTCCCAGGATCTCACATCTTGAGCGACATGATCAGCGAATCGCAACCAGACCATGGCACCGATTGAGGTAGTTGACCTCATTTCGGACAGCGAAGACGACGACCATACTTCTGGAAACGCAGCGAGCTCGACGCTCAAATCGTTCCAACCTCGCAAAGACAAAAAACTGCCTAGAGCCCATGCACACACGACGACGCCCTTGACTGGCCCGCAGCCAAGGACCCTCGCTCCACTCCAACCGACTCAGTATGCGCCGATTGCTCCTCACACCCAGTACACGCCAATAGCGCCCTCCGATCAATATACTCCGATTGCTCCTCAGGCTCAGCACACACCAATAGCGCCTCCGATTCGATATGGACCATATGCGCCTTCAACCCAGCATTATGCGCCAATTGCGCCTTCGACTCAGTGTTATGGACCGATTGCGCCTTCGACTCAGCATTATGGGCCGATTGCACACTCGTCTCAATATGCGCCGCTTGCGCCCTTGACTACCAACTATGCCACAATTGCGCCCAGATCTTTGCAACAGTACACGAACGTCGGATCCAACAGTGTACATGGCATACTAAGACGTGAGCCCCAGAGCGCGTCACTCAGGGCGGCACTCCTCGCTTCAAAGCCTTCTTTTGCTGCGCAGCCTGCAACCGCACCACAACAAGTGAACGCTCAGCACGAGATACAGCGACAAACGATAGAACCACAGGAAGAGCGTGAGAAGCATTTTGAGGACTACCACAGGAAAGAGGCGGAGCGAAAGGGCGTGGACACTCCTCCACAGGGTCAAACAAAAACAAAGCCCCCTCGCGTGTACACAGGGCCATCCTCTCGTCTGTACACAGGCGCCAGCGCTGGCCAAGGCCAAATCTCCGCCTCCAAGATGGCCGATATCATAAACTACGCCGAACCCGGCGAGAACCTAGACTGGACCAAGATCTCTGAACCGACCGAGCGTAAGCGAATGCAGAACATCATCAACGGCCGCAAGTACCGTGAACGCCGCCTCGCGGCCGAAGGCCATAGTGGTTCCGGCGGCAATTACCCTGGAGCTTCGGGTGTTGGTAGTCATGTGAGCCCTGGCTATGGGCAAAGGCCCGGCGGCAACAACGCAGGGGCCGGTTATTTGCCAGTGGCACCAATGTTGGCGCCCGCAGCAGTTGCACAGCCAGGTGGGCATGCTCCTCCGGAACTACAGCAAAGCCTGACCTCATCGACGAACAACGCTCAACCTACTCTGCCGCATGGAAGAAGTCTATCTCCTCAGTCAAATGGAGAATCCGAACCGAACGCGAAGCGTCCGAAACTCGTTCACGTTGAGGAAGCTGACGATGTGCTTGGCATGCGTGAAGCCCGCCGACTCTCTGCCGCTACTATCGGCATCAATGAAGCGGGAGGTCATTCAAGTGGTACTGTTCCTTCTTTGCCAGTGCCAGCGACTGCTTATGCAACCTCCAATATTACTGCGTCGAATAGCAATGTTGAAGGCGTATCACACTCGACCTCACCAAATCCTGCAGTCGTCGGCCCAGCAGGACCCGATCAGATCAATCAAAATGTTCAAACAGCTACGGAGATCCCTCCTGCAAACAATGCATCGACTGCGAAAGAGAATGCAAAAGGCAAAGGAAACGCAACGGGCAAGGGAAAGGCAGCGGGCAAAGCAAAAGCCGAGGTCAACAATGCGCAACCAACACTTGAAGAAGCCACTACGAAGTACATGGAAGAATTTCAGCAGAAGGTCGTGAACAAGGTGGAGTCGCTCGTCGGCATGAAACCGGAGAGAGGCAAGCCCAGGAAACCACCGCAACCAAAATACAAAACCGCCGAAGGCGCCAAGCATGTCAAGGAATGGCAGGACAGCGTTGTGCGAATGTTTGACAAGGCTTTTGGTATGGAAGACTTTAGTGATACCGACGAGGATGATAATACTCCAATTTGGGAGAGACCCACACCCAAACCCGAACCGCAGGACAGCGACAGCGAAAGCAGCAGCAGCGAAGAATCTTCAGGCATCATTCCGTCAACGTCCAAACCCGCGTCCAAACCCACGCGACCATTTTCTGGCAGAGGTAAGACCCACACCGCCTCTGACACCGAGTATACAAGCGGTAGCGACGAGCCTTCTCCAGATGTGGGTCCCTCGAGATCTAGATTCAAAAACTCAATCGAGTGTCCAAACGACGGTGATGTTTCTCCTCCTCTTTTCGTTCTGGAGAGATCGAAGTCCAATAGCTTAGCTGGAGATCTAAGTGACGGCAATGGCTATTCTCCACTCTTCGTCCAGAGAAAATCCAAGTCAAGGAATACATCAAACAGCCAAAGCGACAGCGAAACTTCATCTTCAGATGTTGTTCCGGCACGATCTACGCTCAAGAGCCAAAGGAGAACTCGAGCCGATACCCAAGATTCTTCTCCAGATGTCATTCCAGCCAGATCCAAGCCCTCGCGCCTACCCTCGGACGCAAGACCAATGGACACGAAGTCGTTGGCGATGGATCATAGCGACAGCGACAGCTCTTCTCCGAATGTCATTACTGCAAGACCCAGGCACAAGGCTCTACCTAAAAACTCGGGCGACTTCGATCGTTCCTCTCCAGACATTGTCCCTGCTAGAACTCAGTCCACGCGTCAATCTTTGATTGTAAAGTTGAGACCCAAGAGCTTTGGTGTGACTGGTCGAAGCGACAGAGACAGTTCTTCTCCCGGATTTGTTCCTGCAAAAGGAAACATAACAGCAAGTGTGCCCCGGGAAAATGAGGCTCTGAAGAATTTCTTGTCGCAACCCATTAAAACGGCTCCGATGCTTGCTATCAACAGCGGCACAGGGCCCCAAAAGGAAATCGAAACCAATGCAAAACCCACAAACATCACTCAACAGACAAAGCCGACAAACACCAGTGGAAGCAATCATGGAATTCCATACACCAAGGAAGAAGACGACTTGTTGAAGTACCTCAGAGAAGAGCGGAAAGTCAGCTGGGATGAGATGATCGATCACTTTTCAGGTAGAACCCGAGGATCTCTTCAAGTGCGATATTCTACCAAACTCAAGAACAGAGCCTCAACGACTATGCATCGTAAAGCGCCAGAAGCGCGGGTACCTTCATTTGCCGTTCAAGCAACTGCGACATCACAAGAATATGCTGCACCTGCACGTCGTGCTCACAAGGCTCCAAATAGGGGTGCTGGGATGGTTTCGTGGGCTGAGATTAAAGCGAAGAGGCGTGAGGAGCATCCTTTCGACACCCCAGAAATTGTCGAGCGACAGGAATCAGTACAACCAGTCGGCTCTGTACTAGATGTCGCCATTCCAGCTTCCATTCCACGTCTCTTGCGATCGCGGGAGATGGGCAACACTGGTAGCCGCAACTGGTCGTCCAAGGCCAGGTCAAAAATCCCCGATGAACTACAAAATCACGTGCTGGACACTTTGGGCCCGAGCAAGTTTTTCCACGGCGCTTCGCGAGATGTAACTTGCGTTGCCTGGGCCAATGATGGCAACCGGTTCGCGGCTGGAGCCATTGCCATCGATGACGAAAGGAGCATGCAATACAACAGACCCAACAACTTACTCCTTGGCCACAATGAGAAGAACAGCCTTAAGGAGCTACCAGAGCACCATGTGTCTAGACCTGCTGTGAGCGATTCTAACAACGTCAACTCACTCCATGCGATGCAGGAGACTCAAGACCCAAGGTTGTTCAAGACCGTGGCGGCGGTCGCCTTCTCTGGAGATGATCAAGCGCTATACTCCGCAGGTGGCGACGGTATAGTGCGCATGTACGACTCATCGAATGGGCAGTGTCAGAAGTCCTATAGCCAGGGAGCAGACGTTGTTCTGCTTACTGCAAACTCCAGAGGTCTGCTAGCGTCTGGCTGTCATCGCTCCGATGATAGCAGTATTTCCGTCCTCAGCCCTCAGCTCGACCTTGTCTGCAAACTAGGTCCAAGTCGCACTAACGTTCAGTCTTCGCTACCAATTTTCCCCTCTGCGCTCAAGTGGGGCGTCGGAAGACACAGTAGCATGTTGCTTGCGGGCTTTGCTAGCGATTCTTACGATGAGGATCGGCTGGCTGCTGGCGAGGTTTGCTTATGGAACGTGGCTGCCGAAATCAAAATCGAACTCCCGACCGTCCGCAATGTATTCGATGTTGCCTGGAATCCCTGTCCTAGTCCTGCTTCGACCCTCTTTGCTGTTGCCTGCACGCGCTCAGGCAGAACCTATCGCAGCTCTATCGAATGCTTTGCGCCGCATCAAGATGGAGCTCGTTCCGTCCTTAAGTGGGATTGTCAAGCTTTCGACATCAACGATGTGTTATATTGTCCACATGACGACAGTCTGATAGCCGCCGGGGCTACAGACGGCAAAGTCTATATATGGGATAAGCGTTTCTCAAAACGCGGCCAAGCTCCATTGCACATCTTCGCACACGGCCCGACAAAGAATGTTTTGGATCCTGAGCGTAATCTCGAGATAGCAGATACTGGCGTTCGATTCCTCTCCTGGTCGGCTACAGGCAACCGATTGTTCTCTGGATCTTCGGATGGAACGGTCAAAGTGTGGAATCCCTACCGCACGACAGAAGACGCTTTGGTGAGGAACGTGGCGACTTTCAACTCGGCCATCATGTCAGGTGCTTTCAGCCCAGATTACCGCGAACTTCTCATTGGCGAAGACCAAGGACAGCTCAACCTTCTCGGTATTGACAGAGAGGACCGGCCGGTTAGAGCTGCGAAAAACTTCGACTACTACCCAGCTGCGAAGCTTCCACCAGAAGAAGACAAGCTAGCCCCGGCGCGAGAGCTGTTTGACTCGGGACAGATCGAGTTCAAGCCGATGGGCGCACTACCGAAGAAACAAGTCGTTCAAGGGCCCAACTATCAAAGCTGCTTTTTAGCATCTTCAGACGAGCAGCGTCAGCATCTGGTGACCGAACACCACTTAGCTTTACAACAAGAGAAGAAGGCTCTCGCTATATTGCCGCGTGACGCCGAGACCAAGAAACTGATCAAGTCCGCCCAATTGCAAGTATCGCAGACCCGGGATGCTCTCCAGCGAGCCCAACAGAAAACGGATGACTTCAAATCGCTAGAGGCAGCGGCCTCGCTCCTCCAAGCCAAATTCCGTGAATCGCGTCACGCATGGAAAAAGGTCAAGATTGATACCGGTGCTAAGACTTGCAGGCTTGATTGCAATTACCTGCCTGCTGCCGGCGACGACGATGGCGAGGCGCCTGATAACCGCAGATCTGAACAGCGTGTCCCAGGTACATGTAGCCTTCGGCCACAACGCAAGATTCTGGCTGCAGGCGACATGACAAACTCAGAAGTCGCAGAAGCTGGACTGACGAGCAAATGCATTGCCTGCACGGGCCCTGCAGCCAGACCCAAGCGTGGTCTACCACTCTGTGAGAATTGCTCTCTTTCCCGTGCAGGGCTCACTGCCCGCTGCTCGAAGTGCGCAACTCCCACCCGCCCAAACCTCAACGAAGGCGAACACCCAAATATCTGCGAGCGCTGCAATTTCCACTGCTTCCGCTGCGGCTCGGTCGCTGCCATTTCCCCCGAGGGCGACACGGTCACGTGCGAATCGTGCAGCATCCAGTGGGAGGCTGGCGCGCTGGGCTACGAAGTGAAGACTTCGCTCAAGCTCAAGCCGGCAGTCGCTCGATTGGGGGATGAGGAGTCACTGGACCGCGAAATGGAGAGCCTCGAACAGCGCATGGTGAGGTCGTTTGGTGATGATGAGAGGGAGAGACTTGCGGGTGGTTGGAAGGTTGCCCTGGTGGATGGTTCGTAGGTCTTGTAGGTTCTTGTACACCTCTCTCACTGGGCAAGCTTTCACTTATCATCGACAGTGTTGAGGATACTTGCATGTTTCGCGATCTCCACATGGCCATCGCCATGTGAATGGATTATTTGCACGGACCCGGATCTCGAGCGCACAATGGGCGACTATGCGGAGCGCTTTACCGGCACGTTTACTATCATCGTCACCAAGACCGACGAGGGCGTCTCAGATGAACTTGCAAACGAATTGCGATCCAAGGGCCAAAGCATCGGCGACTTCCGAGAATTCAAGGCCAACATCAACCGTCTGAAAAAAGCATCGAGAGCAGCTAAACAAAAGCTCAAGTCCAAGAAACTGAGCTCGTCGGCGAAGTTCCGTCTACGTGAACAAGAAGACTTGCTCCTGCAGGAGCTACGCGATGAGGAGTCCAAAAGGCTGGAATGCCTTGTTGATGCTCGCAACGACCACATCGGACGCCGCCTGCAGAAGGACAAGAAGAAGCATCTGCCCAAAGACGCACTGCTGCCCATTCACTTCGTGTCCAACAAGCAGTATCAAGTTCACAAGCAAGTCACCGACTCCGAAGTTCCACTATTGGGAATCGAGTCAACCGGAATCCCACGCTTGCGTTCATACACTCTGGGCCTCGCCGCCAAGGGAGTATGGAAGGCACACGAAGAGCACCTTTTGTTCAAGATCAAAGCCCCATTCGACGGTGTCAACATGTGGGCCGAAGGCCCGACCGGGGACGGACAGGAAGACCAGGAAGGTCTGATGGGCTGTATTCAAGGCGTCTTCGGACTATGGGACGCGAGCAAGAGCGCGACCATCGAAAAGATGCAGTCGACATTTGACACCAACATCATCCGACGTTTGCGCGCGGCCCATGAGGACTCCTTGAATGGCATTATGCGCTGGTACAACACCATCATCGCGAAGCCGTGGTGGCACGGTAGCTTCTTGGCCTTCTTCCGCAAAGATGGCAACCACCGCACTGGTCTCATTGGAACCGCCAGCTGGAACAAGGAATTCATCAAAGGTCAGACCGAGGTGCTGGACCTCGTGTGGAAGACACAAGTCCCGCCGGAAGACTTCTTCGACGCCGCCGTCAGCAAGCTGAAGCATGCGATTGAAGACATCCCGGACCAACTCAGCCGCATGCCTGGCTCGGTGGCTCTGCCAATCTCCGGGTTCGAACAGATCCTCAGAACCCAGATCCGTGGCATTGAGGCCGCCCGTGACAAGCACAAGGCGCAGTATGAGCAGGAGGTGCGCAACATCAAGCTCCACGCCACCCTAGGCCAGAACACGAGCTACTTCTCCCAAGCCATGCAGCCATGCTACGACGTAGGCAAGGCGGACCTTGGCGAAGGAGTCTGTGGGCACATGAGGGACTCCCTCCACCGCTACCTCACCGAGAGCGATCCGCTGAAAAAGGCCAACGACAGCCTCGCCGAGGCCTATGACAAAAACCTCACCCTGCACGCCGACGCCCTGGATGGAGACGTGCGCCGCAGGCTCGCGGACATCTCGCAGTAGTTCAATATGATCTTGCACCGTGGCGCTGAGACTGCCGAGGAGGAGCAGGCCCGCAGCCAAATCAAGGTTTTCTTGGACGGCGCCATGCCGGACATCAATCGCATTGAGCATGATCTGGCAAAGAT
>Ga0265798_10003050_pt1 | contig 24142 bp, 24 predicted proteins | sample P3T30metagenome_FD_192430 | JGI IMG/M metagenome (GOLD analysis project Ga0265798, IMG submission 192430) | Plant litter microbial communities from East Loma Ridge, Irvine, California - P3 T30 | ecosystem: Environmental > Terrestrial > Plant litter > Unclassified | place: USA: California...
TGTTACCCTGTTTGTTACTAGTCTTGTGTACGCGACGTGATGGTATATTATATTCATGGGAGAAAGTTCGAATCGTTTTCATTCTGCATATCTCTCCCTATACTCCCCAACCAACCCCCGCAAATCCCCCGCCAAACACGGCTTCACCCACTCCCCCATCCCGCACCACCCTTTCCCACCCCGATGCCCCCCCAACCCAATCTCCCCCACCAACTCATCCGTGTACCCCACCATATCAAACCAAAACCAATTCCCCGCCTGCCCTTTCCCCAAATATCTCCTCCGACACCACTCCACCGTCTGCGCAACATCAACTCGCATCAGTTCGTTCGCCGGTAACTTTAACGTGCCGTCGAATACAGCTAACGCCCAGAGCGCTTGGACCTCCGCGGCTCTAAAGTGGTTCCCGAGTGTGACTTTGCCGAGGAAAATGATGGAGGGGTCGGCGATGGGGAGCATGGATTTGTAGAGGCGGAAGGGGGAGAGGGGGTTTCGGGTGGTGTGGTACGGGGGTGGGTGTGTTAGGATGGGGAAGCGTGCGAGGATGCGTGTTGATGCGTGGGAATCGAGTGGTGCCCATATCGTGGTGTAGTCTTGGGTGAGTGAGGATTTGGGTATGGGGAGGCCGAGTGTTGATGCTGTGGCTTCGTCGATATGCGCGAATGAGTTCTGGGTATTCCATCCTGTTGCGAGGAGGATGACGTCTGCGGGGAGACGGGTGGAGTGTTGGTCTGCTAAGTAGACTACGTTGTGTTTTACGCGGTCGATATCTGCGCGGTATACGGCGACTTTGTCTGCGATTGTTGAGAAGAAGTCGGGGCGTTGGTTGATGCCGCTGCTGTCGTTTTGCCAAAAGATGCTGGTGTCAGGCTGGAGGTGGTGGAAGCCTGTACCTCTCGGGTCGTTCTTGTCGCTGCTCGTTTCGTTTGCGATACTCAGTTGGCGGGTTGTGTAGCCAGCTTCTTTCCACGCACGCGCAGTGATACGCTCCCAAATCCATCCGAAGATCGCAATTCCGATGCTTGTCCGGTAAAGCATCCACTCGACACACCCAGCGAATGAGCGTCCAGAACGTGAGGTGTCAGTAAATATGCTGGCGAGGAACAGCGCTGTGAGACGCGTATAGACTGACTCGTTCGAGTTCTTGTAAGGTCCGGAACCTCGTGCTGACGCGAAGGATGCAGGGCCACTGCCGTTCTTGCGGATCACCCAGAACACATGCTTGCCGGCTTTCGCGGATGCGTAGGCTAAATCTGCGGCTGACTTTGCGCCCCCTATGACGACGACGTGGTGCTCTTTATCGTTTGCGAGGATGTCTGACTGCGCGACGTCCATTTGATGCACTTTCTTCCCAGCGAATTCGTCTAAGCCTGGTATCGAGGGAATATTTGGACTCGATGTTAGACCTGTCGCGTCTATTATTCTTGGAGCGGTGACTTCGTGTTGCTTTCCCGTGTGCTCGCAGATATGAACGTGCCACTGTTCATCGTTCGGGTCTTTATTGAGCTTCATGACGCGGCTTTTCGTACGAATGCGCGAAGACAGCGTCGTACCAGCATAGACGTGCGATTCTATGTATGACTCCAGATACTCAGCGACGTATCGAGCCGGGAAAAAGCCATAATACTGGTCGACCTCTGGGATGGGTGGAAGTGGCTGGTCCGAGAACTCGGCCATGCCGACAGGGGTTTGCGTCCAGAAGTCATCGTACACTCGATCTGTGAAGAGTGTCAGACGGTAGAATGGCGAGAAGGCAAATGCTGGGACCGACCCCGACTCCATACGCCGCCAATGCTTGGGCCGCCTTCGAAGACGACAATATTGGACTTAGGGTGTACTTCTAGGTACGTTCGTGCAGCTTGTATGCCGTAAAGACCTTGGTGACTTAGTCATTATTCGTACATGTGGTATTGACATCCCACCAGCGCCAAGAATGATCAGATCGAACTCCTCGGATGGCTTGTCCATATTCGTATGCTGCTCGATGAAGGCCAGCAGCAGACTGAGAAAAGCGCCCTCGAAGACCGTTCACGTTTCGTAGCCTATACGATGAACTGCGCGCTTATCGGAAGTAAAAACCATCGTATAGTTGGCCAAGTGTGGCCATGCATACGCTCCATGTGATCCAGGGTCCATGCGCGGGGTCGATGACGGAGTACTTAACTGGATGCAGATAGCTGGCAGCCATACCTACTGCCAGCAACACCAATATGTCGGTCTCCACATTGTACGTTCTATACAATGCCGATGCATCGGTGTTGGGCAAACTCAAGTATGGCTACCGCAAGATATGCCACTCGTCCGAGGACAATCCTGCATGCGCAGCGTGTAAGTAGACGATTAAAGCTCTTGCCGCTCATCTGATCGAATTGACAGGCGACATAACCCACGGCGGTCTTTCTCTGAGTGAAACCCCTGCCTGGAAAGACGCGAAGAAGCAGATCGAGACGGAATCTGGATGCAAGGTTGTGCAGTGGCATACGGACGAGCTGTCGCCTGAAGTAAGCGGACCTTTCCACGAGGCTGCGATTCAGGAACTAGCGCTAAAGCCCGCAGATGAAGGAATACGTCAAATCGAATAACGTTCGATACCCAGCGGTGGTGGCTAGCAAAGACGGTGGTGCCTTCGAAGTAGTGATGAGCAGCGCCGACCTCGCAACTTTCAAAGGTGATGCCGCGAGAATGGTAGAGGGTCTGAGGAAGAAAGGGTACATGCGTGAAGAACGAGCTTCGCTATAGTTGCTTGCTTGGATTCTCTAGAAGCCTCTTGAAAGTGCTTTCTCGAGCCAAATAGTCCTTTGCACAATGCCAATGGTGACCAGAACGGACATGCACCAGGAAAGCTGGGCGAGATACCCTGGAAATGCAAGCATCGCTGTGAAGAAGATAGCGCTCTCCATCCCTTCGATAAGTGCTGGTTTCATAGCCAGACTGGTCAGTTCCTTGCTCTTGTGCTCCTGACCAGCAGCCTTGCTCTTCTCGATGATGGCAGCCACGTAAAACAAGACGAAATTGTTGACGTGGAAGGAAGCTTCGAGCACCGCAACGGGGAACCAAAGGCTACGGCCAGAATCTGGCGATGGAAGTGCACATGCGATAGGAATGGCGGAGTAGACGATGAAGTCGCATAGCAGGTCGAAGAAGCCGCCGAAGTCAGAAGCCTGGTTGCGATTTCGAGCGAGCGCGCCATCAAGACAGTCGAAAAACCTGTTGAGGACCCAGAATGATATGCTCCATACACCTCCGCCTCTGGCGGCGCAGTAGCAAGCCTGGGTACCGAAGAGACAGCCGACCAGGGTGACATTTATTGGAGAAATGGATAGCGGGACGAAGGGCGTGATGGAATCGAAGATGCGGTCCTTCAGCGGCCGCAGCTGGATGTCCAGCATGTTTTGCTCAATGCAGAAGCCCGAAGTTGTCGCAAGATGCTCGTATATGGACTTTTACAATGTCAGCACTAGGGGTGTGCGACTTCTTCGTTAAAGTGGCCCGAATTGGCCACTTAGGAAGGCAATGACGTAATCATCTCGAGCGTTACCGGTGCTACCACGAACAAATGTTGAAGTCGTCTCAGCTTCACGACACCATCATGGACGACAACACGAAATCGAAGACGGCACATCGCGACGATTATACATATGTAGCGAGGTTGCGGCTTGTCTTGGGATGTGTCTTCGTGTCGGCCATACTGGTTCCTACGCTCTACCAACCACTTCTGAACAGTTTATGGTCCTGGCTGCAGTCAAATGCGATTTATCGGCTATCCACATTCGAGACGTTATGGACAGTGTCTTTGTACGCTTTCATCGAACCCTTCATCACAGTAGTTTTCCTGCGGCATCCAGAATGGCGCTTCACCCAAACGAAAGAAGGACGTTCCAAACCACGCGGAATGCGACGAGTATCCCGACGACTGGGAGAGATAGCTACGTACGTGGCGCCACTTCTGCTGCTGGACCTTACCATGATCAAAAAATTCGCCGGCGTGCCTTTAGAGCACATGCTCGAGTCCGGAAACTATCAGTTCAATCACACTGTGCATACAAACCACAGGCATCGTGCGACGTTCCTCGTGCCAGCTTTGCACAACATAACGATTGCGTCGCCACTGCAAACTCAACGCGCCTTGCCAATGGCACCACCGACGAGCCGACGAGTTGCACTCGAGCTCGCCACAAGTTTCATCCTCTACGACGCCCTTTTCTTCCTCTTTCATCTCGCACTCCACGTGCTACCTGGCGTCAAGCGCTGGCACGCGCCGCATCATCGCCACGCTGAAATGCATCCGCAAATCACCAATCAGCTGCACATCCTGGAACGCCTTGGTCTGGTGCTTCTGGCAAATTTCAGCCTCAACATTATTGGCAGCCATGTCCTCACTCGCACGGTATTCGTGGCTGTGTTCGTATGGCTACTTGTCGAGATCCATTCTGGCTTAGACTTACCGTGGGCTTACGACAAGATTCTGCCAAGCGGATGGGCTGGTGGTGCAAGGAAGCATATGCAGCATCACGCTGGAGGAGGGCATGGATATGCTCCTTACTTCTCGTGGTGTGACAACTTGCTTGATCGTTTCGTGGGTAGACGAGAAGCATGTTCGGAGGTTTCATGATACTAAGTGAATGATGTTGCATGGAAGATTTACAACCTCCGGCGAACTTTTTGGCACGACGATTACAAAAGAACCTGGAACATCTTAGCAAGAATAAGACATCCCTTTTCACAGCTCTAGAGTTTCGCAATGCTTTGTACAAGGAGTAATCATAATTCGTCAACATGGGTATGCGATTGATTGCTTCCCACTTACGTCATGCCGATCGAACCGAATGCTAGGCTTTAACGTCATGGTACAATCGAAAGGGTCCATCCATAGCTATGTGATCGGAGAACTCGTCTTCTCACTTTCTAGATTGGTTATTGCGAGCGCAACAGATTCGCTGATTCGTTTAAGCAAGTTGCTTGTTCAGGCTATCCATGATTCATCAAGGAAGATCATAACGTCACGTCCCTGCATACACGTTCGTCTCCGCTTCAGAGGTATTTAAGCAAACATGAACGACAACACTTCAAGAGACCCTAACGCACACTTCATGCCTGCAGCAACAAGCGGGTCGGGTACCAAACTGCTATCCCAAAACTTCAAAAACTTCCTCAGCAAGCCAGCACTTGCTCACCCCCAGAAAGCCCTTACTGTGCAGTTGCACAACGCTGAGCAACGGAGTAAAATGTCGACCATGTCTGGCCAGGGAAATATTGAGACAAGTGGGAATTCTGGCTTCCCGAAAGATAGCAATGCGCCTGGAGAGCAGTTTGAATCAAGGCAGACGGCGACGAGTGAAGATTACGAGCCTGATCCGAGCAAAAGCCTCAAGCTCAGTTCTCAGAGGCAGGCATTGGTGGACGATGTCAGTTCATTGCCTCAACCCAACGATACTTGCGAGAATCTTTCAATCATGGCGTGCAGTTGCTTATGCCCTTGCAGATCATCGCTCTATACTCCTGCGAGCCCACCGTTCAGCGCGTAAAGCGTTACACCCCCGACTGCGTCTACGACGATCAATTCGTCTATGCCAACGATCGCTACAAGATGGCTGGACAATGGTTCGCACTTCCTAAGCTCTTCAAAGCCAGCATCAACGAATCTTATCAAGTGATCCGCTCCGACGACGAACTCATACAGTTCAAGAACAAGCAGTCCTGGACATTCCGTCTCATACCCAAGACAGCGACGATCACAGGCCTGGTCTCGCTGTCGCTAGACCCAGCGACCAAGGACAGCGACTTCATGCAGATCAAATATCACAAGGACCAGGCGAATGACAAGGACTACAGTCATGATGGTTTGGGTTTCAGCTTCAAGAAGTGGCAGGCGGATAATGTGGTGAAGCATATGGATGCGCCGGAGTTGAAGGAGTTTGAGGCGGACAAGAGTGCGGCAAAGGAGCATGTGAGGAAGTATGGAACCGGTACGGAGGAGGGCGATGCGCCAAAGAGTGACTTCACGAAAGCTTAAGTTGAACCGCTGGGGCACCAACGTATATCTATCAGGATGTGTTAAGCTGAGGAGATACTGGGTGGGACAGTGTCCGTTGAGAGAATGTGGAATTGTACAATCTTCAACTTATTGTTTAGATTCGTGCCGGTGCATACACGTGCAATATCGTTGGTGCGCTCATGCCGTGAGACGCACGCGGCCTGGCACCATCAGCAGAACTACCGAAATCGACTTCTCTCGTGCGAGAGACATTGCTATCGCTATTCACTGGTAACAGTGGAGAGCTTCGCAGAAGGGGAGAGTGCTGGCTGCTTTGCGAACTAGGTATTGACGACAATCGGTGGCGAGTGACTCATAGTAACGCTCCTAGTACAGCACGGCTCCGAAACATCACCAGGTGTCGCGAGAGTTCGTGAATGACAAGGCAAGAAAAATTCACCAGTACAGGACAAAGCCTATGAATTAACCTAGTAGCCCGTCTATCTTCAACAGTAGTTTAATAGAGAAAGAAAGTTATAAACAACGCATCAAGGATAGATAAGCTCTGTTTTCGACGTACTCTTCTTGTTTAGTGGTAGAGCTTCGCTGAGGTAATGGGCTCATAATCGAGCACGACCGGTGACAATGGCAGGTAATCCAGGCATTTGGACGTGTCGATCGTAACTGCCGGCGCCATCTCTTGTTCTCTTGGGGTATATACTCTTCAATCGTGTCGTGCGTAGTGTTGCGTTGTGGGTCAAGGGTTTTCGCAGGCCGCTAGTGATCGAAGCGGAGGTGAAGGAGAAGAGTCGGCAAAAATGCACACGAAAGAATTCTAGTCAAATCGACATTGTTGTTTTTGATGACACCCTACTCTAGCAACCTCGACCGGCATGCCAACAATAGCGGCGGTCGCGTCCTTCAGCCAGACTAATGCAAAATCTTCATGACCAGTTCTGCTGAAGCTAGCCTTGCATCTCCCCATGCTCCTTGCCCCATGCTCCTTGGCTGCAAGCCCGAGATCAAGCCCCTATCCGCAGGGCGTTTGAAGCTCACAATTACCTTGTGCGTCGTCGCCGAGTTCCCACCATGGTCCACGAGGCTTCCACTCACCTTTTGCTGTCCTGAGCTATCAAAAGTAATTCTACGTCCTCAGCGCCGAGCTAGCGGCAAAAGCGAGGGCGCGCTACCAGACTGCTAGTCGTATATAAGTACATGCCCTTCGCCCGCTTCAAGACCTTCCTTCTCAACCACCTTCTTTGCACTTCAACACCTTGCAGCCTCACAGCTTCCGTCATTCTCAACTTCGACCACAATCTCCCGCAGCCATGAGACTCCCGATGGTGGATCAACGTATCCAGTACCCCGCGATCATCTCCCCCAGGTACCCATACACGCACACAGCGGCCGATCTGAGGACCCAAAAGAGGCTCATCAAGGCGGGCGAGGACTCCAGGTTCAGTCATACCCCAGCGGTGAACGTGCCTCGATCGCGCGCAGAGTCCATCGCGCTCCAGAGGGTGATGTTCGTTCGCGACGGCTGTGCGCCTACCGGCGAGAACGAGACACTGTTTGGTCCCTTGACCAACCAGGAGTTGCTCATGAAGTGGTATGCGCCCAACCACGGGTACATTTCCAGCACAAACAAGACTGTATGTACCAACAGCACCAAAGCCGTTTATGGGACCACACATTTGCAGTTGATGAACGAAGCGTACGGCCCTAAGTCTTTCCTCTTGCAGTGGGTCGACGGCGTGTCCTGCGAAGAGGGCTACCTGACCAAGCTGACCAACTGGGACCTCTACGCACGCATCAACGACATCGAAGGCGACGCTGCCGCAGCGTGCGAGTACCGAGACGCCGTTGAGATTTTGCAAGAGCAGGTCAAGCTAGCATACCGCATGGCTTGGAAGGAGGAGTCAGGTCCCGCCAAAATCCTGAAAGGTGTCAAGGCCGGTCGTGCTGCCAGCAGGCGCGATTTCTACGCTGCTCGTATGAACATCACCGTCCAGCCGCTACATGCTGGTCGCCTCATACCTACAGCCGGAGAACTGAGGTCTTACATTGTGACACCTCTCTTCCGTCGCAGCAGGGCGGTCCGCATTGCGTTCTGGAAACAGGCTTTGACCCCAGACGCTTGGACATCGTTTTTCGGCCGCAACACTACCGTCGTGAATCTTGCGTAAGCATTGAGTGTCAGCTGTTTTGAACATGTGCCAACTGACCTTCACAGCAACCTCAAGAGTGACGGCAACTTCGCCACGGTGGGGCTATTGCCTGTCCGCCATCTGCGATTTGCAGCACCGTTACCACTTTGCTCGCAGGAACCAAGAGTTGAACCTCCGCATGCACCAGACTGACGTGACCTTGCGCGTGGCTGCCAATGTCTCCGACAATCGTCGCCCCATCAGGACTTTCCTCCTAGACCTCAAGAAGAAGTTTGAGGGATCGGAGTATGGAGGATGGGAGGACATGTTGGTCTTGGAAACCTGAAATCTAAGTAGGGTTCTTCGGGCCACCGTCAATGCGACCAGCGCCCTCGAGAGTTACAACAGTAGCTAAACGATAGAACATAAAATCGCTCATTTTGCTGAAGAGAGAATTATATCCTCAAATCGATGCAAGGAATTGAATTGAAGATCTCATGTGGCTGTCTGCTTTGCCGTTTTCTTGACCTCGATTTCTATCTCACTATCGACAGTGATGAGGTCCATCCGAGCATGTGAAGGTCGTGGTGTTCATTTTCGATCGCGCTGAGGTCTTCTTGCACATCACGAGACAATGCAGCTGGTATGCGGGAGCCGACGATTGAGAAACAGCCTTGATGTGATAGACCATTGGGTCTTTGATGAGTTTGTACCGCTTTGTCTTTGGTCCTAGAATACTTCATACCACTAGGAAGCTTGATGTGCGCCTCCAAAAGGTCTCGGCCCACTGATTCGATACTACCAAGGTCGAAGTGCTCGAGATCGCTGAGGGTATAGTTGGTCGTCTTGCTGAAAGTCAAAGCTTGAAGCGTCGCGTGCGTTGAGTTCGGCATCTCTTTGAGGTCGAGCATTCTTGTGACATCGCGCTTATACCTGTCGTTTGCGCCTGTGTCATAGCTGTTGGACCGAAGTTTCAGTGGGCGGCATGATGCTGCACGATCAGAGTACTCGATTTGCCAGTGAAAGTGGTTGTTGGCGTAGTGAAGTTGTTGTTGGCGTAGTGAAGTTGTTGAGAGACTAGCGTCGATGCTGCAGTACCACACTACCACTCTGCAGCATCACACGCAAGTAGGAGTCGAATCAAGTTATCGAGCAGCAATCTTGGGAAAAATCGCGGTTGCACTATGTTCATAGCGTGAAAGGCGACAATTACTCTTGTCTACCTTCGCTGCAATGCATCGAGGAGGTCCTCGGAGCATCACAATTTGAGTGTCATGGCTCACTTCAGTCTTCATGCATGCAATGTGTCGATGGAGTATCATCTTCATTATCCGACTACTTGAGCTAAGCTACCCTTCGCCGGCAAGACATTACCATTCAGATCCTTCCCACTATCTCGACAAACCCATGATAACAGAACACATTATCACACGTGCCCCGTTCATGACCCCAAAACCTTGGCCTCATCGAACCAGCCAATCGCCACCAAGAAATACATTAATGTTCACACCCATCGTACCATATACATATATGCAAGGAGTGTGCCAACCAACCATCTAGTATCCTGTCCCAGTCATAGAAAGTCGTAAAGCTCTTGCATCAAGGAGAGACATGAAATTAAATATACGCAAGTGCCAAAGGCTTAGATGGCCATGACGAAAGCGACGGCACCAGCGAGGACAGCAAAGGCCGGGCTGTTAGAGCCGGCGACATTGACCGAGACCTGGGCTGGAGGAGGCCTGGTAGAAGCAGCGGGGGGCGCGGGAGGTGCGCTCGAAGCTGGCGATACGGGCGAAGGCATGCTGACTGGAGGAGCAGCTGGGTATGAAGGGATGGGGCTCGGCATGGGTACTGGTGTGCCGGCCGGCGGGGCAGAGTGTGCTGGAGGAGCGACAGAGCTGGGGATTGGTGTCGGCAAGGGGATTGGTGTTCCTGGAGGTGGGTGAACGTAGGCAGAGCTTGGCTTAGCGGGAGGAGGTGGGACTTCGCTTGAAGGCTTAGGAGGCGCGATCGGCGTGTGTGTTGGAGGAACCACAACGCTGCTCTCCTTGGGCGGCACAACGGGAGTGTGAACAGGAGGTGGTGGTGGCGCCGGAGTGTAGTGAACTGGAGGTGGGGTGGTCTTGATGGTCTGCGTGATGTACAAAGTTGTCTCGGGGCATGGTGTCGTGGTCACGTTTCCGTAGCTGGCCGATGGCTTGACAGGAGGGGGATGAGGAGTATAGATGGGCTCAACGGGCTTCGACGACGGGGTTACAATTGGGTAGTGAGGAATCTCACTGCTTGGCTTTACCGGTGGCGGGACTGGGTGGTACGCGCTTGGAGTTGGCTTCACAACAGAAGACTCTTCAGGGCATGGAGTGCTGGAAGGAGAAGGTGTTGGGTGAGGCTCTGGCGTGTAGATAGGGTATTGAGGAACCTTGCTCGACTCCTTGACGGGCGCAGACGAAGCGGGGTACGCTGGATAAGATGGGTGCTCGACAACGCTGCTTGACTCCTCGCATGGAGTGCTAGACGCAGGGGGTGGGTGCGGGACATAGATGCTCGACGGCTTCACAGGCGGAGACGAAATGGGGTAGTGGGGATATTCGGGAGCCTTGCTCGACGGCTTGACGGGACCAGAGGATGAAGCTGGGGGCGAGTAGACAGGGTAGCTGTGTTCAGGGGCCTTGGATGAAGGAGTTGGCTCATGTGCAGGGTACGCAGGCACAGACGAGCTGGGCTTTACAGGCACGTATACTGAGCTGGACTCCTCGCAAGGGGTAGAGCTGGGCTTGTGCTCCTCGACCGTGGACTAATAATCGTTAGAACAACTTTCTACATGCAGTCATCACGTGAACTCACAGAGGGCTCCACCGGGACGTAGCCAGTTGGCTGCGGCTTGTAGCCATCGTAGTTGGCCCATGGGGCGGCAGCAGCAGAAGCCGCAAGAGCAGCCAATACAAATGTCTTCATCTTGACTTAGCAACGAGTGTTGAGTGCTTAACGACGGTAGAGGTGATGAAAGGAGCACCTGATATCAAACGAAAGGTGATCAGAAAGCAACCGTAACGAAAGAGTTGCTATGCTGAGGCCGAGAGACAAGATATATCACAGGATGAGTGAGACAAGAAGAAAACCTGGGGAGCAGGGTGCGAGTCGATCTTAATACTTCGTATGCCCACTTGGCCCACTCACAAATCAGCCTTCTGTCTACGCCTTTCCACGGTCGGCGACGGCAAGGTTGCATACGCTAGGTGCCTTGAACCGAAGTCGTCCCTCCTATGAATTGACCTCCGGGACCCTCCGCATGTGGTAAGTCTTCGTAACAGTGGAGTCGCACGGTCAGGGGTTGGGCAAGACGAGCAAAACGTAAAGCATAAAATCGTCCCACTCGCGGTGCGATAGGCCGAGTCTGTCCTGGCAACTAGTAAAGTCGGGCCAGTTAGCTGGTTGGAGGTTGGGTCGGGCTTACTGGGCTGCATGTGGTTGCTGGGGTCATCGCGCAGTAAGCAGTGGTCGTGGAACACCAATTCTTGCCTTCTCATGCACCAGCCATGCAATGAGCGCTCAACTCGCTCAATGTGTACTGTCGTCCAGCCAGCGTACCAAACTTCGTGAGATGCTCAGCGCCAGCCACATACTGGGTACCAAACTTCAACATTACCTTCTGCTCGGTGACAACGCTCAAACCAAGAATAGCAACGGGCCGAAACTGCTCTTGGGAACGGATGGGTATCGATTGAAGAAAGTATGATGCAATGTTCTATCGAATTGTTGGCCTAGGCGGCGCTGCCATGGCATGCACGGGCGCTGTAACCTCGTGTGCTGCCGTCGCTGGACAACGGTCGCAAGGCTTGTGTGGCTATGATTAGTACCACCATAAAGATCGCCATATTTCTTCATGGCTGCGTGATCTCGTGGTTCATCTAAGTTAGCAGCTGCCAGAATCAGCACTTCCCTCCGAACAGTCTCATTCTTCACGTTCTTTCTACATTATTCAACGTCAGACTCGACGTTCCCATCGCTTCATCAAACAACGGTTCTTACGGCAGAAGCGCAGAGTCTCTCTTGAGGAAACTTCCTCTGGAGGCGTCTCCGTGACGAAACCCAGCCGTCTTTCCTAGTCGCTAAACCGGCGCAACCGGATCGCGAGGCCCTAAGACGATCGCCAGTAAGCATCTTTATCGAAAAGCCAGGATACGATGCGCCGCGACTCTCGCCGAGATGTGGTTGGTGGGATGCAAAGGCTGGCTTATCCTAGGGCTTGAGGTTGGTAACGTTCGCTTGCGCTTACCCCGCGCAATCCTCGTGCGAAGACACAGATCTTTTTTTGTTCCGCTCGTTGCACTCAAATCTCTCCAGCTTTCGCAAGTTGTTCCATGAGGAAGAGGTATGCTCTGCCCCTGGTGCCTGCAGCAGCTTCCGCCGCCGTCTGAGGAGGAGGAGACGGAAAGGACGGCCGCGCTACAGATCGACATCATAGACCCCGCTTGGTCTGCGCTGGCCGACGAACCACATGTCGCTTCGTGGTTTGGTACCTGAAAATTCGAACTCTGCTTGTTGTTTTCCCCCTGTGCCCTGCATGAATTTAGTTGTTCTCAACGATGAACAAGCTTGAATCCATCAACGAGTGAGGGCTTGAGTTGCGCTGTTCACGTCTCCGTCAGGTGTCCTGCCGTCCGCCGTTCTACGTCAGATCAAACCGTCACGGAAACAACGGCGTAGCCAGCAGATCGTTATTTCGCTTTCGCCCACTTCTCCAACAAACAACATGATCAGTATCGTATCTTGTTGAGCCGCTATGCGGCATGCCCTCACACTAGATCTTCGCCATGGCACTGGTGACTGATTACACGTCATCGCCCGGACAGGCAAGTCGAAGCCATCTCAAGCTCCTTGGACTTCTCGGCGTGACTAGAAACTCAAAGAATCGTCGAAATCTTGCTCTTGCATCACCGACCCGCTTTGAAAAGTATTGACACCGCCGCTTTGGTGCATTTGCTTGGTTTATCGATAGCGTGTCGGCGTGCATAATGTGACTGGGATGTTTGGCCTGGTCAGCATCAGGCGTCAATGAAGTTGTTGATTTTGGTGGGGAAACCTTGTAATTCTGATTTGCTTTTCGGATGTTGATTTGACCGGATGCCGTCGAGGTTATGCTTCGAATTGAGCAGGTTGCCAAAATCGAGCAATTGCAAGGCTGCAAGCCAAATCATCCATCATCGTCGCTATCAGACCCACTATCCCACCCCTCATCGTATTCCTCCGCCAGCACATGTAGCCCATTGCAAAGCGCTTCCCTATCATCAATATTGACAAGTCGCTTAACAATCTGCTCAAGCGCTCGTATCTGGTCTGCAACCACCGTGCTTGTAGTAAGCCCTGTATGAACCGCGAGTTTGGTAGATTGGCCCGCGCCCACGTCAAACATTGACGATGGGTAGCTGTCGAGTAACGGGAAAAGTAGCGGTGCGGTGAATCTAGGTTGACATTAGCGAATTCGTTTGGAGGGAAATGGCTCGCGTGCCGCGCTCGTATTGCTGCTGGTCACGCGGAGAGGTGATTTGAGACCAGTGTGCGACTCGTACTCGGATGTATGGAACAAGTGACAGTTGACAACTTACCTCTGCAGTGCGGGTCCTTCGTCAAACCTATCGTGAGGATCGCGACCACCTTCTTCCGAGAGGTCCCAATTGCCCCGAGAAACCTCCGCCCTACCGAAGACATGCTCTTTCTTCCCAGGTCGCGAGGCCGCTATCCTGTAGTCGCGCGCAAAGGCATCAATGTCGAAGGCACTGAGCTGCTCGTCGCTCTCACTTGTGCGGCGTGATAACATGGATGTTTCCTTCTCAGCGTGAGCGATATCTCCGGAGGCATTTAACAGAACCTCGGGGTCGGCGACGCTCATTTCAAACTTCGCTATCCGACGGCGTCCGGTACTGTTGATTGTGTCTTCAAGGTCTTGGAGTGTACCTCTGCCTCCGACTGCTGTGCGGAGTCGTGAAGATATGGTCATGCTCTCGACACCCATGGCTTGTAGCGCGCCGATGTGCCATGGAGAGGTTGAGTCCATTGACAGATACGATGGTAGCTTCGCTGGCATATTTGACATAGGTATGTAGACGGACGACTGCTCACCGAGAACTTGGAGTGACCGAGCCGAGTTGATGAGCTGCTGCATTCTCTTCTCCTGTATGGTGTCAGTACAAGTCTGTCTTACTCTTTGATGCTTACCCTAGGGACTGATGTGTTGGCACCATGGTCTCCGAGACCCCATGTCCATATGCTCAGCTTGCCGTACTCGTCGCGCAACGTCTCTAGCCATCCAGAGGCCCAGCCTCCCCACGAATCATCGACACTAGTGAAGATCTGCAGGCCTTGGAGGTTATCACATTCCTCCATGAAAGGCCTCAGGTCTCGGTCGACTACATCAGCTTCTCGCTCGAGTTTCTGGAAGAGTTCCATGCCGACCTCCCACTTCTCAAATGGCATGAGCGAATCGTTAACGTCGAACTCGGACAGTTGCACAATGGACTTGGGGTGGTAGAAAACTCTGCTATAGTCGGACCAGTACCGTATACTCGAGGCACTCAGTGCCGGTGGGTCAAGACCGGCGTCGAGATGCTCCTGGTACGTTGATGGTGGGATCGCTTGAGCTCGCTGCACGATGGGCTTCGAAGGCCAAACACCGTTCTGATCCAGTATGCTCCGTTCATCTTCAGCTTCGTAGAGTGCATTTATCTTCCTCATGCTACCGAACGCGCCCTTCAGGTCGTATACAAGCGCTCTCGGAGTGAAGGTGTCGGATCTATCGGGAGCGATGCCAGGTCGAAAGAGGACGTCATGATCAACTGCTGACTCTGGTTCCGGAGGGTATGTGAAATAGAATTCCTGGTTGTGGTGTCAGATGAAGCTCGTTGGAGGTTTTTCAGAAGTGTCGAAAATCGCTCCCCGGTGAAGTGAGGGGACTTCGTATTATGAAGGTACAACGATGACGAAGCGGAGAGTACGCGGCCACTCCACATAGTGGTCAGCACCAAGCATGCATCGAACGAGCTCAAGAGAGGCAAGTGATTTGGGGTGCATGAAACATGTGTGGATAAGGTGGCAGTGCACTTACCTGAGTATTCCAGAAATGCGTCCCAAGATAGTTACTTCGTTCTCCGAATTGGAGAGTAACGATCTCACGCATTTCGTCAAGCTTAGATGCGAGAGTGCACACCGGCAGGGCAAACGCTGCGAGTGACCGCGACGAAGAGTTGAGAGATTGACGTTCGATGCTGTGTCGTCAATGTTGGAGGTGTCAAGGCACAAATAAAGTTAGGTCTCGAATTACCCCGCACGTGATCGCGCGTTTACTGGGAATGACCTCTAGCTTCTGATATGGAGATGGAAAGTATTGCATAGTTTTGCACATACTGCTTCCGAACAGCTACTAGCGAAATCGTGGGACAGGTATTAGAAAGTCGTTTCGAGCACGAACGCATTTGAAGTACTGGTACATGCATACTCTCGAATATAACGAGAACAGTTCACATGTTGACCTGGCTCCATTCATGCCAGGATGTATTATACTACTCCAAATTCGTCACAAGCCCATGGGTATGCCCGACCCGGCCCTTGAACCACCACAAGCCCTCAACCCTCAACCCATCAACTGCAATTGATCCTCAGGCGGCCACCTCGTCTGCGCAAAACTCAAACACCGCTTAATACTCTGCAAGTACTTCCTTGTAATCTCATCGCTCATAATATGCGCCGCATTCTTATCGCTCTCATGCAATTTCTCCCGCGCACTGCGCTCGTGAATACCCACCATCGTGACTCCAATCGGCCACGCCGCATTCCCAATACTCAACCGTAGATACCCGTCGTTCGCGTCCACGTAGCGGCGTTCCTGCGCTGCGAGCACAATCTCGACCACGGGCGTGAGGATGCTGTCCGGGAGGTCGAATGCTTCGAGCTTTTTGAAGAGCGGACGCATGTTTTCGAGGGCTTGGAGCATCGCGGCGTAGGCTTGTTTGCCTTGGTAGCTGGTCTTGACGTCGGCGTCGCGCTGGGAGAGGGTGATGTTCCATTCTTCCAGCACCATGGTGAAGTATGACGCGAGCTGTCTGAATAAGAACTCCCTGCCCTCTTTGTCCTTGGGTACTTGTGGGTTGATCTTCATGTCCTTCTCCGGCACAAGTTGGAGAGTCGTGGGTATAGGGCCGTCTGTCATTATCGCTGCTAGGTTGTCAGCGCCCACGCGCTTCTTGTAGCGCTTTAGGCGCTGCCTGTGTGTTTCGCCAAAGAGGCATGCGGGCTCAGAGAGGGCGCGCAGTTTGGCGATCAAGTCGGGGTCCGGGATGTCCTCTTCTTCGGGGATCGGTGTGTCGTTGTCGTCGCCAGGTTGCTTTCTGGGTGGGAGATCTGGAAGACCAAGGCGCTTTCGTCGCTTGCGCTCTTCGGCGTGTTCTTCTTCTTCTCGTATGCGCCGCGATTCCTCGGCTAGGCGTCGTCGCTTCTCTCGTCGCGCCTCTTCTCTTGTGGCTTCATCTTCTTCAGCTTTGCGCTTCTTGTCTGACTTCTCTCGCCGCGCTTTCTCGGCGGCGTCTTGCTCGGCTTGATATGCGGTTTGTCGTTGCGCCTCGATTTCGCTGCGCTTGAGGTACTTCTTGGTTGGTTCTGAGGCTGCGGCGGTGTCTTTGCCTTTCTTTATTTGCGCTGACATAAGCTTTGCGAAGTCCATGGCGACGACGTGTCTGTATAGATGTAGGTAAGTTGGGTTGATCGTGCAGGAAAGAAGTTGCGGCTTCAAGATTCACAATTGTGCATCATCATTGATTGCCAAGGCGCGCTAAACCAAGCTCTCCGCGTCGCGTCGCATGGTGACTTTTACTCTTGACTTCACTTACATTCACATTCTTAGCCTTACTTTGCGCAATTGCTACCAATAGCCAAGCAAAAGCAGCTGTATAAAAACTTCACATTGACACACAGGCCTGTGGTAGAAGATTCTAGAACCACCAACATGGCGCAACCCCCAGCGAAGATAGACCGGCAGACTACGACACCTTTCCTCCTACGCCTGGTGTACAAGCAAGGCGGCTTTCACAGGTATGAACAGTTCCTTCACGTGCTCCTTAAAAAATTGTGACTGACATCAAAAGACTTGATGAGTTCGATCCAGCACTCCCACGGCTTCCCTCGCACCTGCAAATCTATACCTGGCAGTCCTGCACCCTGCGCGAACTATGCAAACTCCTCCTCTCTGCCCTCCCTACACAATTACCCCAGCCCTACACCGGCGCGCGCATCGCATTTCGCCTCATATACCCCGACATGCAAGGCTCAAATTGGCCAGGCGCACCAGGACGCTTCATATCACGAGACATTGGGTCTGTAATTGTTGGCGCAAGAGGCAAGGACGAGGATGCCGACATGGAGGATGGCGAGGGAACGAATGTGGCGGATGCGCTGAGACAATTGGATGGAGACCCGGATAAGACGCTTGCGGATGCGAAGTTCCTCATTGGGGACTACGTTGCGTGCGCAATACTTCCACCGCTACCAGATGGTGGTGTGCCGTCTGCGCCTCCGCCTGTTTCCGCACCGCTCAGAGGAGGACCTGCGCCTGGACCGTATGGCGGTGGACGAGGCAGAGAGAATGGCTTTGGTGGACGTGGTGATTTCGGATTCGATAGGAGAGGACGAGGAGGTGGTGGTGTTAGATACGATGACAGGAGAATGGATGGAGGCGTACCATCTGGCGAGTGGAGGAGAGGCGAAGCACCACCGGATCGAGACCCTGGCTTTGGGAGGGACCAGCGAGAACAGGGCTTTGGAAGAGAAAGAGAAGGTGGTTTCGGCAGAGATCGAGATCCTGGCTTTGGCAGAGACCGAGAGCCGGGCTTTGGGAGGGGACGAGGAAGAGGTGGAGGGGATAGTGGTGATTGGCGTGGCCGAGGACGAGGAAGGTGGTAGTGATCAACATCGCGGCGTACCAATCGAGAAGAAAACCGGCAGGCCAAACATTGAAGATCCGTTTATACCCACCGAGCAAGCGACCAATTGACAAATTTCGCTTTCATACTCCTTAATGCAAACAATACTTTGGTCGGCTGGAACGTTATTTGTACCAACGGCTAGCAACATTGATCACGAGTAAAGAGTCGCTCGATTGTTTCCAACTTACGATCGCATACTGTTGATCAATGCAGTAAAAGGTTGCACGAAGCTTCTGGATTTCCTCAGTCAAGGTCTCACACTGTACGTATATGCAATCCTTATGTTCCCCACACAACTTCGCCTCACTGATTTCATCGTCTAGATGAGCTTCGGCTCCTCTGATGTTAACCTTGTCTTTTACCTTGCCCCTTCTGGAACGCACGTTAAAAGCACGAGATCTCTCGACTCATCTAATCATCAAATGCAGGTCTGTCTCCTCGAAACTCAACGTCATTTAAGGTTAATTTCGCATAGTCCTGCCGAAGTGTTCGTTCCATCGAATCTAGCCGTCAATCTTCCTCTTGTGTGCCAACTTGTGGTAGAAGAATTGCCACGACTAAGGCTTCTTTCCACAAACAATGCCGTCAATTGACACGATACGCATCATCGTTGCGTAGGAAAACACAGGTCTTCGGCTCATTCAGATCAATTCCCTCGTGGCAAGAAACCTTGTGCGTGGGTGCTTCACTTTTCCTGAGAGTTCTAATTCTTAAAACAGTCTCCGTGAAGATTAGTTCGAGTTCCGGTTTCAGCCTTACCAAGGACGTCAGCCAACTTCATTGCACTGCCACAACCTCTGAATTGTTGATCCAGTGGCAGCCTGCCGCCCCTCGTTCACATCTCGGGCCGAGCCTTGAAGATACATTCACTCTTACCCCGGAGATGTCCAGTCCGTCCGTCAAGCTTCGCTAGTGAAGCACCATCTCAGATGGCACAGCTTTCCCCTAGAGCAAGAAGTTATGGGCAGCTCGAAAGGCAGCCTTGAGCACCATGCTCATTGCTCAACGTCCCTAATCACTCCGCAAAACATCAACCAGATCATCCTTAGAAAACCACATTCGGAAGTCGCGAAGTAGAGAATCGTCCTATCCTCACAATGGCGTATACGCAAACTCCTTGGCCTAGTCACTAGCGACATCTTCACTGCAGACTACTCCAAGCGCGCAACGTGGGTATACCAAAACGCGATGATAAACATGGTACACACGCGCCAGAATCTGGATCTGCTCATCTTCACGGCCAAGTTAGATCTGCTCACTGAATTATCTCAGTGCATAGACGTCTTGGTGCAACACGAACCTCCGGCAGGTGTCATCAAAAGCTGACGCGTCGGATTCGAAGCTGGACCGTTTTGACGGAAAGGTCATGGGCTGTATAACATTGGGGTTGAAGAATTTCTGCGCCAACATCGATGCTCAGATTTCGACAGTCAGGTCACCGCCAAAAGGACGATGTGCCGCTGTGGAGCTGGACCACCAAAGATAACGACGACCTCGTATATGGGAATCTAGATAATGGACGGCTCCTCTCAACTTTACAAGACGAAAAAGTAGAGCGGCGCGTTGCCATGAGAGCTAAGAAGATGGAAGAGGCAGTGTTTGAAGACGCTCGAATGATATTTCTGAACGGAGAGACATCAAGTACGCCAAGCTACACCTTTCCAGCTGGAATCCTGCAGAGCGTTTCAGATCTAGTACGCCTAAGGAATGTCACATCTTTCGCAGTCTGGACTTCGACACTCACATCATTCAGCGCAATCTTAGCGAAGGTATCGCTCCTCGGATGCACATTATGTCACAGATTTTGATCATATGAAGTACGTGAACCATGCTAGGAGCATCTAGCGTGCAGCGTGTGATGCTCGTATATGCCGACCCATTTCTTCTTTGACCGCGATGAGCAGCCACTATTAGAAGCAACGAAGGGAAGAGTTGGTGGAATCCGCGGTGCCCGATTGCAAGTCCAAAGCTGGTTTCGCCTCCTGCAAGGTCCACATGTAGGTGAGCGGCGGCGGCTCTCCTGCATCGCAACGGGCTGATGTACCTGCAGCGAGGTGGCGCAGTATCGCGGTTGCCTCAATGCCGTTGTTAGCCAGCTGAGAGATGGCACTATAGGCAAGTTATTCCTGCTCATGCCCAATTATGGATCTAACTGAACATCCAGAAATGGTCGAACATGACCTCGCCATCTCCACAAACGATGGAGCTATCAATACGGATTCCTTCTACAAGATCGTTCTGGCCCCTCGCCGCGCCTCCTCCTCGCTTGCGAGGTCACAGAGCAGTGATCGTTTGAGATAATTTGACAAATCTCGTCCCGACCACATGGCACATCCTATGATCTGGCGCAAGGGCGAGAATCCAGAAGTCATGCTACAAACTCAGTTGATGGTCAGGAAGGTCAATGCTAAGAGAGGATCAGTGCGGTAACTAAATTCGTTTCGAAGGACCAATAAAATGAAAGATTTTCCGGGGCTTCCTCCTCTCAGAGGAGCACGATACCCTACGCACGCCGAAATTCAACCTTGGCACCTCTGCATCTCGACATTGTAATCGCTAGCCGCGTTAAGCTCCATGTCCACAGGCAATGCTTCAAGAGGCGCTGTTAGTCTCTGGTTGTATACAGGCTAGTCCCGCAATCCCTAGTCTTTCACTGTAGTGTAGTAGGACGTTACGTGTAAGGAGACAAGGTAAGCGAGAGCTATCGTACATAGGATAGAGACATAGTGGTAAGGAAGAGACACTAACACTACTTATTAGCTACTACCTAATATAATTATCTTTCTTCTCTACTAATTGCGGGTTGTACTCCTGGTAAACTGTACATGCGACCGTTGTATGCACCCAACTCGCCGATCTCACGACGCCATCGGATGATCGTTCAGCGCTTAGAATTCTAAGCGCTTATCACATGTTCTCCTCGGGCTTGTAAGCTTTTTGAATGCTCTGACATCGCAATGGAAATCGAATACATGGCAAGGCCCTGGAACTTGTAGATACCGCGAGAGCTGAGGTGAAGGATACATTCCAGCGCTTTCTGCTGAGAATGAAAACAACGATTATTTCGGAAATTGGACACGCTGTAGGCGCATCCATACGCATGGTGTTGTGACACTGCATACGGCATATCGCGAGCTGTGACCAACATTGAGGCTTAAAGCTAATGCAACGGAGAACTGCTTACGCGCCGTTCGTGCATCAGCAAACTGTGAAATGGGTAGGTGAGTAGCCGTGGTATTCGTGAAACCCTTGTGTCCTACAGTGATCGCGTGGACTAGTGGGTTGTTGGCTACCGGCCGCGAACTGAGTCGTATGTGTAGCACCGAAACAGGTTCCTGGGCTGCTGGGATGAATCGATGTGTCGTCAGCGATTAGCGGACCGCGGAATCCGGGACGCGAGATGGGTGACTGCACACGCGCGGCACAGTCGAATGACCCCGCATAGAAAGCCAATCACGTATCCATGTCTTGGAGAGGCACCTGAGCAGCGTCTGCCTTCCCGCACGTGCATGGAAACGCCTTCGGAATTTGACTAGAAGCCAAATCGGAGTGGTCCATCTTGGGTTACACGAGGTACCTGCGCCATATTCCCGCTCTTGACACCGGGGACTTGGGGTCAGCGGTTGCATTTACTGGGCAGCTTGCTGATTGGTCAATTAAGTGTACCTAGAGTGAATGCTGCTTAGTTCACCAAGGGATAATTCTGCCTTCTTGTTGTCTTTGGACGAAGACACTAAGGCGTTCTATCGAATCGCTTGCGACCCCCACCGATGTCTTACGTCTAACTTTATTTCGACTTCGACCTGAGAGCCCTACGCCTGCGATCTACCTTTTCATTCCATTCCATCAATGGAACAAGCTTTGTGTGAACTACAGCTGGATCAGTTCTCATCTAGGCGCATTGGGAGGCTCAAAATGACGCAGGTATTGAAGGCCGACAAGGTCTCAACTTCACATAATCAGCACTGAGAAGTAGCAAATTGAGACACTATCCGCCCCACACGCCAGCCTGAGGTATGGGACGGGTAGCCTTCACAAGTCGGTGTTCCCCGGAGCTCTCGACATCAGGGTCAAACCGGGGTCAACGACCCCGAAAATTACCCACCCATGGAAGTGAGCGACCTCGAGATTGTCCTATGGGGCAAATGCCTGGCAAGGGAGACGCAGGCCATGCTAAGTAAAGCGCAGCTGTGCATTCCGCCGCATGAGGTGGGACAAACAACGCCACAAGTCTGAATGCTTCGAGTTACAAGCACGCTGAAAATACTCAATGGTATTTTTGCGGCTTGACATGATGATGCTATCCTTGAAAGACGGACGGCCACATAAAGCCTTTGAGAACAATCGAGCTCTCCCTGTCTTAAAAGCACACGTATTCCTCGAGTCAAGTCCCTTGAAGACGATCAGTACACTTTTGATCTACTTGTGAGTACTCAACGACACCTCATGCTCATCAAGAACGCGTCGCTACACGCGAGAGCGCTAGAATAACGGCGTAGCTAATGATCTGGCAGTTTCATACAGTCAATCCATACGGTTTATGAAAGGTGCCGTCATATCTTCTAGCAGCCGATGACAGACTACTCAAGCTCTTCACCGTTCCAATATCGACCATACAAACTCGACATGCAACAATCTCGACTGAGCAGCCTGAGCTTCAGCGATCTCGAACACGACGAGAACAAAGGTATGCACCACTGCAAAGAAACTCCACCATCATCATGTCCCATATCTAACGTTCACTGTTTAGCAGCTATCTATTGCGCCACCCCAACCATGGCCAGCTCGCCTTTCACCCCGACACACTTCGCCGTGACATCCCCGTTTCCAGACGCTGCTCCCATGTACCACACGCCGAGCCACCTATCACAATCGTTCTCCTCAGATCTTGGGAGCGTCAGCACTTTCCCTTTCTCCATTCCGTCCTCCCCTTGGCCACATCGACTCATAGATACGCATACACCAACCTCACCACTGCCTGTGTGCTACCACGGATGCTACGAAGTCCAGCCAGTGACTACGCCGTATTACAACCCGCAGCTATCTGCATACAGCGAGGTACCCCAGACACCATGGTACACACAAAATATCGCTTATACGGATGCCATCTCCACACCATCACCATACATCGCGCCCAGCATCAACGACAGCACTAGTACTCAAAGCAATCCAGAATGCAACGACAAGAGACGCGAACCCCGCATTGCAACCCACACCATACACCCCCCATCCCCATCCCCTACCATCTCCTCATACTCCTCCCTCTCCTCCCCCACCACCCTTTCTCGCCGCGAACCCTGGACCATCCCAATGGGCACAATCGCCCAGTCCGAGCCCCGAATCTACCCCTGCCCCATGTACGGCGAGAAAGATGCCCAGGGCCGCACATGCAAGCAGCGCTTCAAACGCCCAGAGCATTCGCGCCGCCACGTGCTCACCGTACACAGCACGGCGCGCCCACACGCGTGTAAAGTACCGCATTGCGGCGGTGCATTTTCACGCAGGGATAATCTGAGGGATCATTACTTTACGCATGTTGAGAAGGGGGGCAGGGAGGGCAAGAATCATAAGATTAGTCTGGAGGAGTTGAAGGAGATACTTGGGCAGAAGGAGAGGAAGTTGGTGGCGAGGTTGGGGGTGAGGCTTGCGAAGGAGAAGGGGAGGAAGGGGAGGGCGAGGAGGGCGCGGTTCGTGGAGAGGGGGTTGGCGTGATGTGATGGGGTTGGTATGATGTGATGGGATTGATGAGAATAGGGTTTTATGTTTCATGTTTCATGTTTTTATGTGTATACTTTAGGGATTTTGTTATGCGGGAATGGAAGTGCTGATGGGAGCTGGACGAGCTATGATTATTTTCGGCTGTTTATATGAATTTCACATATTACGGAGTTTCTGGCAGTGAGGTATCATGCTGCAAAACGGGCATTTTGATAAGAATTACAGCGACTGTTGGATCGTGAGTATCGGTAGGAACGTCAGCTGTTCAACGCTGCCCAACGGGCCGACCCGATCCTACTTCGGCCCTACTCGTTTCATAGCATATACCCCTC